>WNGD01001517.1_pt1 | contig 25600 bp, 23 predicted proteins | sample 5400671 | NCBI WGS metagenome assembly WNGD01 (sample SAMN13153369, study PRJNA577476) | soil metagenome | isolation source: 40 cm soil or saprolite under grassland replicate 2 | place: USA:California | collected 2016-06-15
CGTCGACGATGTCGGCGCCCGCCGCGGCGAGATCCAAGCCATGGGAGATGGCACTGTCCGTGCCGTACCAGACGCCGCCGTCGGAGAAGGAGTCAGGCGTCACGTTGACCGCGCCCATCACCAGGCAGCGGCCAGGATCTGCCAGGCCAGCGGGCACGGCTTGGTCCGTGGCGCCCTTGTCACTCGCCATGGCCGTCAGCCTATGCTCGTTGGTCAGAGCCTGTTAGCAAACCCCGCCTGGGTGCGGGTGCTGCCGGGGAAGCACGCCCCGGATCAGACCGGCCGAGCGCCCAGATCAGACCGAAGGACGCCCCGGATCAGGCCGGCCGAGCGCCCGGATCAGGTCGGCCAAGCGCCCAGATCAGGCCGAAGGACGCCCCGGATCTGATCAGGTCCGCCGCGCACCCAGATCAGGCCGAGGGATACCCGGATCGGGCCGGCAGCGTCGGCTTGGAAATCCCGAACCTGCGGGAGAGAGCGCGGGGGGACAACTGCGGCCAGACCAGGAAGGCCTCGGCCTCAAGCGCCGCGATCACAATCCTCGGGGTGTCCCTTGTGCTCGGGAAGACAAAGAACCGCGGCGCCCACACCGGCCGGAACTTCGCATTGAACTTGTAGAGCGATTCGATCTGGAACCACTTGGAAAGGAAGACCAAAGCGCGGCCCTGAAGACGGCGAAGTTGAGCGAGATGCGGCGGACCGACAACTCCGGGGCCGCCTTCATGGTCTCGACGATGAGGAAGTCATTGAGCCCCGGCTGCGACTGCCTGTCTCGCCGCATCAGGTCGAGTGAGAGCCCATCACTGCCCCAAGGAACGAAGTGCAGCAGCGCGCGCAGGACGCCGTCCTCGGTCGCGGTCGCCATGACGCACTGTTCGTCACCTGGCTCGCCTACCCGGCCAAGGGCCATGGAAAAGCCCCGCTCGGTCTGGCTGCCGCGCCAGGTGCCCGCCTGCCGCACAAGCTGGCTGATTTCGTCCGGCGGTATGTCGGAGATCCGGCGCACCTGGGCGCAGTATCCGTGTCGCGCCACCCGGGCAACCATCTGACGCACGTTGCGCATCGGCCGGCCCTGCAGACTGAAGCCCGCCGTTTCCACGATGGCCTCATCGCCGAGCTCAAGTGCGGTGAGGTCACCTTCGCGGCACCAGACCTCGGCGCCGAGCTCGCTGCAGCCCACTACAGCCGGCACCCAGGCGTGCCGTGCCGCCTGGTCGAGGAAGGCGTGGATCGCCCCCGGCCATGCCTCGGGATCACCGATGGGGTCGCCGCTTGCCAGCATGACGCCGGAGACCACTCGGTACCCGATACACGACTTGCCTGTCGGCGACCAGATCACGCTTTTATCGCGGCGGAGCGTGAAGTAGCCGAGCGAGTCGCGGTCGCCGTACGTGGCGAGCAACTCCCTGATCCGATCCTCGTCGTGCGGGCTCAGCCGGGCGACCGGCTCGGCCGAGCGTAGAAACAGGTACGCGGTCGCGATCAGCGTGAACATGCCGAGACCGCTTGTCATCAGGTGGAACGTGTCCGTGCGCCCCTCCGACACCAACTGGACAGGGCTGGTGACGCCGACGAGTTCGTAGACCACGTCCCGCACCTGCTGCGCCAGCGAATGGTCGTCGAGAACGCGGCTGAGCCTGAGATAGCCAACTCCGATCGCCACGTCGGCGACGACCAGCCCGGCGAACACCCAAAGCGCGCGCCAGCGCGTGCGCGGGTCACCGACCGCGTAGAAGTCATCGCGAAAATAGATCAGCGCGCACAGCATCGCCGCGGCCACCACGGCCTGCGCCAGGTGCGGCCCGTGCGCGATGTGGGTGACGATATTGACCGCAAGCAGGAGCGTCACCGCTTGCCACGCCCGCCGCTTACGGCGTCTTAGGGCATGCGCGAGCATGATCAGCATTAGCCCGGTGATGACCTCGGCGGTGCGCTCGGCGTTGGTGAGGCTGCCCGGCATGACCCGGCCGAACCGGACCAGCGTCTGATGGAAATTCGGGGCAAGGACCCCGAGCACGTTGTAGACGCCGATAAGAAGGCAGAGCCAGCCAGCCGTGGTCGGCACCCAGCTGCGCACCCGCCTGCGGTCGGGCAAGCGCCGCCGACGGCGCGTCTCACCGATCGCGCTGGCCCGCGCTACGCCGTGGGATGGGTCGTCGTCGACATTGTCGTTTGCTTCAGGCATCTGTGCCGAACCCCGAATCACGGGCCTTCAGCGTAGCCTTAGCGGGAACATCCTGCGTTCAAACAAGTGCAACGAGCGAAGGCCGCGCCGAATTGCGGCTGCAGAATATGGGTTCGACCAAGGTTCGCTCGTGACTACCACGGGCCACGACCAGCACGGGCCACGACCAGCACGGGCCACGACCACCACGGGCCACGGGCCACGACCAGCACGGCCAACGACCACACTAGCGGCGGCCATTGATCAGGCTAAATGCCTCAGCTCGGGTGCGGTCGCAATCGCGGAAATCACCGCGGACCGCCGATGTCACCGTTTTGGCCCCGGGCTTGCGCACGCCACGCATGGTCATACACAGGTGCTCGGCCTCCACCACCACGATCACCCCGCGCGGTTCGAGCCAATGCATGAGGGCGTCCGCTATCTGCGAGGTCATCCGCTCCTGCACCTGCGGCCGCCTGGCGTAGACATCGACCAGCCTCGCCAACTTCGACAAGCCGGTGATCTGACCTTTCTCGTTTGGGATATAGCCCACGTGAGCGAGCCCGAAGAACGGGACAAGGTGGTGTTCACAGGTGCTGTAGACCTCGATGTCCTTTACAAGCACAAGCTCATCATGGTCGGCGTCGAACACGGTGGAGAGCACGTCTTCCGCGTCTTGCCTGAGCCCTGAGAACTGCTCCGCAAATGCCCTGGCGACCCGGGCAGGAGTTTCACGCAATCCCTCTCGCGCAGGATCCTCGCCGATCGCGAGCAGGATCTCGCTGACCGCGCGTTCGATGCGCGGAAGGTCCACCTCATCCACCCGTAGTGCCAGGTGCGTCAGCCTGGTCACCACTCATGGATGACCCGGCGATGCCTGACTGGCCGTTGCCGTGCGCGCCGAGTTCCGTGCTGTCCTTGGCAGCGGTCAGTGCTAGCTCCTTCGGAGTCAGCACCGGGGGGCGGTCGGACGGCAGCCGCTTTCCGTACCCCGTGTAGGACCCACGGGTCGGCCTCTTTTGCACCTGCTTGAACGCACGCAGGACTTCGCCCCTGGACAGGGTCTCCTTGTCCATGAGCTGCAGCACGAGCTCGTCGAGCACGTCGCGGTACTGGACCAGGATTTCCCACGCCTCGTCATGAGCCGACTCGATGAGCCGCCGCACCTCTTCGTCGATGGAGGAGGCGATCTCCTCGGAGTAGTCCCTGGTGTGCGCCATCTCCCTGCCCAGGAACGGCTCGCCGTCGCCGGTGCCGAACTTCCTCGCGCCGAGCCGTTCGCTCATGCCGAACTCGGTCATCATCCGGCGCGCGATCGAGGTCGCCTTCTCGATGTCGTTGGCGGCGCCCGTCGTGGGCTCGTGGAAGACGAGCTCTTCCGCCGTGCGGCCACCGAGCAGCATGGCGAGCTGGTCCATCAGTTCGGAACGGGTGATAAGGAACTTGTCCTCGGTGGGGAGAGCCATCGTGTAACCGAGGGCGCGACCGCGCGGCAAGATCGTTATCTTGTGCACGGGGTCGGCGTTGGGCAGCGCGTGGCCAACCAGAGCGTGACCGCCCTCGTGGTAGGCGATGATCTTCTTCTCTTTCTCGGACATGACGCGGCTCTTGCGCTCAGGCCCGGCTATCACGCGGTCGATGGCCTCCTCCAGCATGGCCATCGCGATCTGCTTGGCATTCATCCGGGCCGTCAGCAGCGCGCCCTCATTGATCACGTTCGCGAGATCAGCCCCGGTGAACCCGGGTGTCCGCCTGGCGATGGTCTCCAGCTCCACGTCGCTGGCGAGCGGCTTGCCCCGGGCATGCACTTGCAGGATGCCGCGGCGGCCGAGCAGGTCCGGCCGGTCGATAACGATTTGCCTGTCGAACCGCCCTGGGCGAAGCAGAGCCGGGTCCAGGATGTCCGGGCGGTTGGTGGCCGCGATGAGGATGACTCCGCCCTTGATGTCGAATCCGTCCATCTCGACGAGCAGTTGGTTCAGCGTCTGCTCGCGCTCGTCGTGCCCACCACCGAGGCCGGCGCCGCGGTGCCTGCCCACGGCGTCGATCTCGTCGATGAAGACGATCGCCGGCGCGTTCGACTTGGCCTGCTCGAACAAATCGCGCACCCGCGAAGCGCCGACGCCAACGAACATCTCAACGAAATCCGAACCGGAAATGGAGTAGAAAGGCACGCCCGCCTCGCCAGCGACCGCGCGGGCGAGCAGCGTCTTGCCAGTTCCTGGCGGGCCATAGAGCAGAACGCCCTTGGGAATCTTCGCGCCGATGGCCTGGAACTTGGCCGGGTTCTGCAGGAACTCCTTTATCTCCTGCAGCTCCTCGATCGCCTCATCGGCGCCCGCCACGTCGGCGAATGTGGTCTTCGGCGTGTCCTTGGTAATCAGCTTGGCGCGTGACTTGCCGAAGTTCATCACCCGGGACCCGCCGCCCTGCATCTGGTTCAGCATGAACAGGACGAACAGGAAGATGAGCGCGAACGGCAGGATGCCGATGATCAAGGAGAGCAGCGAGTTCCCCTTGGGCACCTCGATGTTGTAGTCCGACAAGCTGCCCTTCTGCACCTGCGTCTGCAGCTGCTGCTGAAGCGCCTGCCCCTGGTTCCCGACCCACGACGCCTGATAGTGGCTGCCGCTCTTGGTCGTGATCTCGATCGTCTGATCCTTATCGATAAGGATCGCGGACTTGACGTCACCCGCCTGGATGAACGACACGACCCGTGAGGTCTTGGTCTGCTTATAGGACTGGCCCGAGTTCGCGTAGTCGAGCACGACGAGCAGCAGTATCGCCGCTGCCACGATCAGTAGCAGCGGCCCGCGGAAATAGCGCTTCACATCCATCGATGAACAACCTCGCCGACTCGAGGTCGGTCCCTGCCGACCTGCATCTTCTCCCGCGAGTTCGCGGGAGAGCCTGTCGCCCGAGCGCCCATGCCTTCTTCTTTCTATATCCCCGCAGTGACGCAGGGATGTCCGAGGTTACACCGACCCGCGCACCGCAAGCACCGACCTACCCTGCGATGCGGCGCGCGTGAACCGCTCTGAGCTCCTGTCTTCACAACAACGCAAAGCTCTTGTTCTCAACAAGAACGTCAGGTCTCGCGCGTTCTGTTCCCGCCGGCCCGCGCCTTGCGGCCGCCGCCGGCCCGCGCCAGGCGGCCGCCGCCGGCCCGTGGCGGGCTGCCGCCCCGAAGCCCGCGGCGGGCGGGTGCTGCTGCAAAGCTCCGACCCTCACCCACCGTAGACGTGCGGCGCCAAGGTACCAATGAAGGGCAGGTTGCGGTAGCGCTGCGCATAGTCGAGACCGTAACCGATCACGAACTCGTTGCCGATCTCGAAGCCCGTGTAGGCCACCTCGATGTCCATCCGCGCGGCTTCGGGCTTGCGCAGCAGCACGCAGACCCGCACCGAAGCCGGGTTGCGCGACCTCAGGTTGCCAACCAGCCAGGACAGCGTCAGGCCCGAGTCAACGATGTCCTCGACGACAAGCACATGCCGCCCTGTGATGTCGTTGTCCAGGTCCTTGAGTATGCGCACCACGCCTGAGGATTTTGTTCCCGAGCCATACGAGGACACCGCCATCCAATCCATCTCAACCGGCAGGTGCATGGCCCGGGCAAGGTCGGCAAGCACCATGACCGCTCCCTTGAGCACACCGACAAGAAGCAGGTCTCTTCCGGCGTAGTCGGCGTCTATCTGAGCGGCGAGCTGAGCCACCCGCTCCTGCAGGCGCTCAGGAGTGATGAGCACCTCCTTCAGATCGGCACCCATATCGCTCGCGTCCACCCGTTCCCTCCCAACGGCGAATTGGCTGCTGTGCGTCCTCGTCCTGCCTGGTGAGCAGCAGCCTTCCACACCGGCGCCGCGCCCGAACGCCGCCAGGCAGATCAATCCAGCGCTGGCCATGCCAGCTCGTCAGCAGCAGGTCCATCTGGTGGACATGCTTCGCGCTGAGCGCCCCCGCCGGGCAGCCAGCCGCGATCGCGGCGCCGTGCAGCACGCGCGACCGCACCGCCGAGGGCAGCGCTGCGAGCGCGGCGCAATCCAGGCTTGCGTCATTGCCGCGAAGCCGTTCTGCCTCCTTTTCCGCCCAACCGGTCAGGGCCTCATCGTCGGCACGAAGCTGCACCGCCGTCCGCGCGAGCGCGGCCGCCACACCAGGTCCGAGCGCCTGCTCCAGCGCGGGAAGCGCGTCGTGCCGCACCCGCGCCCTGGTAAACGCGGGGTCGCGGTTGTGCGGGTCGTTCCAGGGCGCCAGGTTGAGCGCGGCGCACGCGGCGGCGGTGACGCTTCGCCGGACGCCAAGCAGCGGCCTACGGTAACGGCCCGCCCTCGCGGCCATGCCCGCGAGTGAACGCCCACCCGAGCCGCGGGCCAGCCCGAGCAGCACCGTCTCCGCCTGATCGTCGAGGGTGTGACCGAGCAGCACCGCCGTCGCATCGCAGCGATCCGCCGCCCGCGCGAGCCCTGCGTACCGCGCCTCACGCGCGGCCGCCTCGGGTCCGCCCGACGTGCCGACCTGCACGCGCACACACTCAACCGGATCAAGGCCGAACCCGGACAAGGTCACGGCGACGTGCTTGGCTCGCTGCGCCGAGTCCTGTTGCAGCCCATGGTCAACGGTGACAGCGCCCACCCGCAGCCCCAGGCGCGGCCCGACGAATGCCAGCGCCGCTGCCAGCGCGAGCGAATCGGGTCCGCCCGAGCATCCGGCGAGCACGAGCCGGCCGGCCCCGATGTCGCTGACGGCATCCCACACGGCACGCCGGACTGTGGCAACCGCTGGATGCGGCCCCACGGCTACCTCAGCCCGGTCCGGCAGGCGGTCCATGCCGCCCCGCAGGCCCCGCCGGCCCTGGACCACCCGGCCCTGGACCACCCGGCCCTGGACCACCCGGCCCTGCGGACCCATTCGGCCCCGCGGCCGAGGCATCCGGGCCGATGACGCGGTTCACCCACGACTTCGGGTCCACGATCTCCGACCTGCTCGGCAGGGTGTCCGGCGAGGTCCACACCTTGTTGAAGCCGGTCATGCCAACGTCGCTGACCACAGCCCGCACGAAATGCGCTCCCTGCGCGTACTGCTTCAGCTTCAGGTCGATACCGAGCAGGCGCCTGAACGCCTGCTCGAAACGGCCGACGGAGCGCCGTCTGGCCGCAAACCGCGCCCTGATCTCCTCAGCCGAAGGAACGATCTGCGGGCCTGCGGCATCCATCACATAGTCACCGTGCCCCTCGACCAGGGTCATCACCGCGGTAAGCCGGTCGAGGACGGCGCGCTGGCGCGGGTTCTGTATCGCCTCGATGAGGCTCTCCGAGCCGTCAGAACCACCACGGACGATGCCAGAGACCACCTCAGCCGTCGCGCGCAGCCGCTCGAAGAGCGCGGCCGGATCGAGGTCGGAGGCGAGCAGGAAATCGGAGATCTGCCCCTGCACATAACCACGCAGCCAGGGCACCGCGGTGAACTGCGTCCGGTGGGCTTCTTCGTGCAGGCACACCCACAGCCGGAAATCGCGGCTCTTCACCCCGAGTTCGCGTTCCACCATGACGATGTTCGGCGCGACCAGGGTCAGCCGACCGAACGAACCGCCGTCCGACGCGCCGAACGACCCGCCGTCCGAGGTGCCGAACGACCCGCTGTCCGCCGCGCCGCCGGGCCGGTGCCTGCCGTCGGGCGGCAGGAAAAGCTCGTACTGGCCAAGCACCCGGCTCGCCAGGTACGCGAGGATCAGCCCCATCTGCATCCCGGTCATCCGCGAGCCGACCGAGCCGAGCAGCGAGCCTGCAGCCGGCCAGGCGCCAGCCCGCTCCCGCAACTGCTGCGTGAGTGGCTCCAGCACAACGCGGAAGCCGTCGACGTTCGCGCGGATCCAGCCGGGCCTGTCCACTACGGCGATCCGCCCCGCGGTTTCCGGGCTGACCAGGCCGGTGACTTGGCGCACCGGCCCCTGTACGGCAGCGGCGAACTCGCGGAGCTCAGCCACGGTGCGCCGCGCCTCGGCCAGGCTTACCTGTGGTCCCGGCCTCGCCCACCGAACACCGGTGGTGACGGCCATGTCCCAGTCGATCATCTGCCCGCTGCTCACACCTCCACCGTACGTGGTGCGAGGGATGTGCCATCCGAGCCCGCCCACCCATTTCATGATCACGAAGCATCGTGCCGATCTTCAGCGGCAACCGCAGCGCGCGAGCGCAGCGGCCAGCCTGTCCAGGACGCTCTCGGAAAGGGTCATCGTCGCTGTTGGCACGCGATCCACCATGAAGGCGAAGGAAAGCAACCGCCGGTCCTTGTCGATGACCAGGCCGGCAAGCGCCCGCACGTTATCCAACGTGCCGGTCTTGGCGCGGACGAGGCCGTCCGCCCAGGAACTCGGCTTTGTCACGAACCTGTTCTCCGCCACCGACAACGTGCCGGAAAAGCCTGCCACAGGAAGTCCGGTGATCACCGGCCGCAGCTGCGGGTAGCGCGGCGATGTGGCCAGCGACACCAGCCGCGCCAGTGCGACAGGAGCGATCCGGTCGTCGGTAGACAGCCCGCTGCCGTCCACGGTCTCGATGCCGCCGACCACGCCTAGCCTGCGCAGCGTCGCCCGCACCGCCACGGCGCCGCCACTGAACGTGGCAGGGCGTCCCGTCGCTATCGCCACGTGCCGTGCCACGCCCTCTGCGATGTCGTTGTTGCTTTCGTTGAGCATCCATTCAACGACCTCGGCGAGCGGCGGCGACTGCACCTCGGCGAGCTCGACCGCACCTGGCGGTGCGCGCTGCGGCCGTGGCCGGCCCGTCACGTTGATACCGCGGGCGGCAAGAAAGGACACGAAGGCGCGGGCAGCGTCGGCTGCCGAGTCCGCCGAACGCGGCCGGAGGTTCGACGGGTCGTCGGCGTCCTGCGGCGAACCGCGGGCGGTCAGCCGTCCTTGATCCACCTCAAGGGCGCTGACCGGCGTCACATCTCCAGTGCTGATGTAGCTCGGCTTCCAGCCCGGCGCCATGCGAGGCCCGGAGTAGAGCGAGCTGTCGTAGCCGACACGAACCCGGGTGATGTGTCGGGAGCGCAACGCGCGCGCCGTCGCCGCGGCGAGCGCCACCAGGGTGGCAGGCCTCGGATAGTCCGCGGCGGGAGGGTAGCCTGCGGCGAGCGTTGGATCGCCGCCGCCGACCAGCACGATGGCGCGAGGAGACGACGCCGCAACGACCCGGGTCGTGAAGCGGGCACCTGGCCCAAGGACCGTCAGAGCCGCGACGGACGTCGCGAGCTTGGTCGTTGAAGCCGGGGTCAGCAGGGACGTGCCCGCGCGGCTGAACAGCACCTGCCCCGTGGCCGGGTCGGTGACGACCGCGCCGACGTCGGGACCGAGCGCCGGCAACGAGAGCAGCCGGGACAGCGCCGCAGAAAGGCCCGCACGAGTTGGCAGCGGGCCAGCCGGCCCGCCGGGCGCGAGCACCGAGCCTGCCCGCACGAGCGGGCGGGCGGCAACTCGCGGCGCGGCCAGCAGGGCCTCGCGCGCCCGCAGCAGGTCTGCGGTTGTCGCGCCCGCCGCGATCGTGAACACGTTGAGCAATGCCAGCGTGACCAGCGTCATGGCACGCTGGCGGCTCATGGCGGAATACCTCCCGGTCAGATGCGGGATCCTAGACACGGTTAGGCGAGCGAACAACTGCGCGCAGCCCGGCACCAGAGTCAATCATTTAAGAGCAGCCGCGGAACACCAGGAGTGCCGTCGTGGAATTTGACGTCATCATCGAGATACCGCAGGGACAGCGGAACAAGTACGAGATGGATCACGAGACCGGCCGCATCCGGCTGGATCGCATGTTGTTCACGTCGACCAGGTACCCGGCCGACTACGGCTTCATCGAGGGAACGCTCGCCGACGACGGTGATCCGCTGGACGCCCTCGTGCTGTTGCAGGAGCCCACGTTCCCCGGCTGCGTGATCCTCTGCCGAGCCATCGGCATGTACCGGATGCGCGATGAGCACGGCGGCGATGACAAGGTGCTCTGCGTGCCCGCTAGGGACCCGCGCGTCGGCCATCTGCGCGACATACTCGACGTGGCCGAGTTTGATCGCCTGGAGATCCAGCACTTCTTCGCCGTTTACAAGGCGCTTGAGCCCGGCAAGCTGGTTGAGGGCGCCGAGTGGGTGGGCCGTGACGCGGCGGAGGCTGAGATCGACGCGTCACGCAAACGACTGAAGGCGGCCAATGATGCCTGAGCTGATGATGATCGCAACGCCGATGAGGATGTAGACGGCAGGCACGATCCACACACCGTAACGTTCGATGATCTCGACCAGCTTCTTGTGCGAGCCGAGCCAGGATCCGGCCAGGCACCACAAGGCGACGCAGCCCGCGAACAAAGCGAGAGTGAGCAGCGTCGCCGGCCCGCCAATGGTGCGGAAGACCGGGACGTAGACGGCGATGTTGTCGCCTCCGTTGGCGATGGTCAACCCCGCCACCGACGCCAGCCCGGTCGCCGCCGCGCGCGCGGCGCCGGTTCTGGGATCGCGCCCGGTGGCCGCGGCGACGAGCCGGCGCGCGCCGAGCGCCAGCGGGACGACCCCGAGCAGGCCCACCCAACTGCCGGGAACGATGAGCAGACCAAGCGCCGCGGCCACCGAGACGGCGACAAGCGCGGCGATCCCCGCGTACTGCCCGGCCCAGATCTGCCACGCCCTGGGCCGCCCGCCGGCCTGGGCAGACAGAAAGAGCACCGTCACGACGACGAGGTCGTCGACATTTGTGCCCGCGAATATCACGACGGCCGTGCGAGCCGTGGCGAGGATTCCGTCCATGCGGCTCGAACCTACGCCACGGCGCGGATTCGGCCGCGCGGCGTAGCGCCAAGCGGGCCCGTGACAGCGTGCGGCAGCCGTTCGGGATAATTTTCCTGAACGGCTGCGCTGGCGTGACGCTGACCAGCCACCTGTCGCTACGAGATGGGCGGTGCCGACCCGGTCGGCAACTGCCCGGACGGCGGCTTTTTAGGCCCAAAGGCAGATGGCGCGCCGGGCACCGTCCATGGCGGCTGCGGCGGGTCAGGCAGGCGGCCCTGGAAGATCGACGTGGACGCGCGCATCAGGGCCAATGAGTCCTCGCAGCGGGCGGCGAACTTGGCCGGATCCATCAGGTCGCGGTCGGCCCGGTTGCAGGCCAGGACGAGTTCGGTGGCCGCGAGCTGGTAGTCGGCCATGGCGCGGACGTTTCGCCCGCCGCCATGCAGGCGTGCCCACTGCCGCGCGTGGCGGCGCCCGTGCATGGTGGCGAGCATTTCAACGTCGGCTGCCGTCACCACGCCCGAGCGCTCGTACGCCGGGAGGTAGCGGGTGATCAGGTGGACGATGCGCCGCCGGTCGAAGGCGACGGCCGCGAGCAACGCGGCGAGCGCGCAGAGCAGGATCGCGTAGGCCACCGCGACTTCAGCCGGGCCGGCCGCAATGGAGTCATCCCATATCGCGCGCAGGGCAACGGCGGTGACCCAGCCGAGGGCGACGGCCCACAACCCGCCGGTGCCACGACGCATCGCGGCGAAGGTGATGCCGACGCCGATCATCGAGGAGAACAGCGGGTCCCACAGCGGAGACAGAATTCCGCGCAACACGAACGCTGAGGCGAGGGCGCCGGCCCCGGCCGGCTTGGCCTGCAAGTAGGAATGCAGGTTTGCGATCAGTGCGAAACCCAGGCCGACCATGCTCGCATACACAACGCCGTCGTGGGCGCCGTCGAGTTCCTGGCGGCGAAACCACAGCAGCCCGATCAGCACGGCGCCCTTGACCGACTCGGCCACCGCCGCGCCGAGAATCGCCGCGCCGAGCGTGATGCCGACCAGGCCCACGTGCGGCCCAAGCTCGGGGGTGGTGATCGAGGACCAGCCGAGCTGGTCGCCCGCGAGCGCAATGAGCGCGGCCGCGCCCGCGCCCGCGCCGAAGACGAGCGCGAGCAGCCCGTGCGGTTCGGGCTCCAGCCGATCGAGATAGAGCACGCAGGCGATCACCGCCGGCACCGGCAGCACCGCGAGTACCAAGCTGAGCAGAGTCGGCACCGGGCCAGAAAGCACGGCGATCACCAACGCGGCGAGGGCGAACAAGCTGACGGCGGCGAGCGCGGCGATGAACCCGACAGGAGTGCGGCCAAACCTCCGGGCGTCAAGGACGGGATGAGACTCCAGCGATGCCACGGCACGCAGCCTAACCAGCAACAGCGTCCGCAACCATGACCATAGTCGTCATATCCGGGGACCAGCCGCCACCCCGTGGGCATCACAGGCACCTTGGATTGCGGCCGGGCCGGGCCGGGCGTCGAGGCGCACAAGCCCGGCGTCCGCGGCCCGGCGTCCGCGGCCCGGCGTGTACCCGCTACGACGGCTTTGTACTCCAGAGCGTTGCGCCGGCCCCTGAAATACCGGCCAGTAACGACATCCTGGAGTACAAAGGCGCGACCGCTAACCGGACATTCAAGCCGGCAAAGGTTCACGCTGGCCGGGTGGCGCCAATCAGTCCCGGCTCGTCGATGGTGTCGATCCGGACATTCACCCCCGTGTAAGGGGCGTCCACCATCATGCCGTGGCCAATGTAAATGCCGACGTGGTGGATCGTGGCGGGGTCGGCGGTGTTATTGGCGAAGAACACCAGATCACCCCGGCGTAGCTGGCCGATGGGAATGTGCGGGCCGGACGTCCATTGCGTGCCCGTCCAGTGATCGAGCTGGACTCCCGCCTGCTCCCAGGCGCGCATGGTCAGGCCGGAGCAGTCGAACGAGTACGGGCCTGCGGCGGCCCACACGTACGGCTTGCCGAGCTGGCGAAGCGCCCAGTCGGCGGCGATGTCCCCGGCGCTCGCCGGGGCGCCGTCCGGGTAGGCCCAGGCTGGCGCGGCAGCGCCAGCACCCGAAGCGACGCCCGCCCGGGCGGCCGCCGCAGCCGCCGCGGGCCGGGCAGCAGCGGCACGAGCCGCGGCGGCTCGCTCGGCGGCGGCGCGGGCGGCGGCGATCTCCAGAGCGTTCACCCGAGCTCGCGCGGCGGCGAGCCCGCGCACCAACGTGCCGCGGGTCTGTTTGGCGGTCGAAAGCACGGTGCGCTGAACAGCGACCGCGGCCTGCGCGGCCTGCTTCAGCGCAGCGGCTCGGCTCGCTGCCGCTTGCCTGGCCTGGAGCGCGACATGGGCCTGGCCGCGGAAGACCTCGGCCACCATGCTCGACGCGGCGGCGCCCGCGAAAAGGTCGGCGTTGTGCTCGCCAAGCAGGCGCAGCGTGCCCGCGCGGTCGAAGTATCCCTGCGGCCCTCCCGTGCCGCCCATCATCTGCGTCATCGACCCGAACGCGCCATCGGTTTGATACGCCTCGCTCGCAAGCTGTCCGACCGCGCGGCGGCGCGTGGCCTGCGTCTGCACTGCGGCGGTGTACCTGGCCTGCGCCGCTCGATAGGAACGGGTGGCGCCGCGCAGCGCCACAACAGCTCCGTCGTACCGTTCGACAAGCATTTCCGCTCGCGCCTCGAGCTGACCCAGCCGCGCCTGCGCGGCAGCCAGGCGGTTGGCTGCCCGGCCAGCGGCCGCCGCTCGCTGCGCGACGAGGTGACGCGCGGCGGCGATGCTTCCGGGCGGAACCGGCGCGGCGGCCAACGCGGCCGTGCCCGGCATCGCCGTTTGCAGCCCAACGACAAGCGCTACGGCAAGCAGCCACCAGGACGGCCGGCCAGGCTGCCGTGGCTGCTGCCACCCCTCGCTAGCCCCCGTGCGCATCGTGTCACCTCCGGTCATAGCCCCAACAGCACGGGGCGCATGATCAATCATTCCACGATCTCACTGTGTGTAATCAAAAAAGTTAACTCAGTGACTGTCGGCGGCGCGCTGAATGGACCGCGCCACAGGCGCAGGAAATGAGCGACACTGGTGGACAGCAATAGCAAGGAGGCACCGGTGGATCAGGCCGATGACGTGCTGAGCCGGGCGCCGCTCTTCGAGGCGCTCGACGACGGAGCGTCGGCAGCGTTGCGCGCTCGCGTCGCGGAGGTCGAACTCACGCGTGGTAAGCGGTTGTTCGCCGAAGGGGATCCCGGGGACCGCCTGTACGTAATACTGGACGGCAAGATCAAACTCACCCGGGCGGCGCCGGACGGCAGGGAGAACTTGCTCAGCGTGCTTGGCCCCGGCGACATGTTCGGCGAGCTGTCGCTCTTCGACCCACGGCCCAGAACGGCGAGCGCCACGGCGCTGACCGACACACGGCTCGCCGCGATGGCTCACGACGCGCTGCGGCCCTGGCTCACCGGCCGTCCGGAAGTGGCGATGCATCTGCTGCGCGCCCTGGCTCAGCGCCTGCGCAGGGCCAACGATGTCATGGCCGACCTGGTCTTCACCGACGTGCCTGGCCGGGTGGCGCGGGCGCTGCTCGATCTGGCAGACCGCTTCGGGCAGCCAAGCGGCGACGGGATCGACCTGCACCATGACCTGACGCAGGAGGAACTTGCCCAGCTCGTCGGCGCGTCGCGGGAGACGGTGAACAAGGCGCTCGCCGACTTCGCCGGGCGGGGCTGGCTGCAGGTGTCGGCCAAATCGGTGCTGATCATGGACCAGGAACGCCTGCGCAAGCGCGCCCACTGAGCGCCCGCGCCACATCCGGCGCCGTCCCGGCTAGAGCGTGACGCCTGGCGGCAGCGCGCCGCGGGAGGCCAGGTAATCAAGTTGCGCGCGCACCGACCACGCGGCGAACGGGCGCACCGCGGGATCGACCCCCGAATACACCCGCGCCACGATCTGGCCGACTGTCCGGTCCCCAGCCTCCAGCGCCGCCGTGACCTCGGCGAGCCGCTCTGCGCGGTGGGCGATGTAGTAGTCGAGGGTCGCGGCTGGATCATGAAGCAACGGCCCATGGCCCGGCATCAGCACACCGACCGGCGCGGCGGCGGCAAGCGCGCGCAGCGCGTCAAGCGAAGCGAGGTAGTCGCCGAGATTTCCGTCGCGCGCGATCAGCGCGGTGCCGCGGCCCAGCACGGTGTCGCCGGTCAGCAGCGCCTCATCGGCCGGCAGCAGGAAGCACAGGGAGTCCGCAGAATGGCCAGGGCTTGCGACGACCCGCAGCTCACACCCACCCGCCGTAATCACATCCCGATCGGTCAGCCCTTCCCCGCCGAGCCGGTGCGCCGGATCAAGGGCCCGAACGGCTGCGCTGGTCAGCTCCGCCAGCCGCCGGGCGCCACCGGAATGGTCGCGATGCCCATGGGTCAGCAGGATCAGCCCCACCCGGCGATCTTGCGCCGCGATGTGCCCGGCGACTCGCTGCGCGTGCGCCTCGTCGTCAGGGCCCGGGTCGATCACCACGACGGTCTCGGCGTCTGGCTCGCCGATCACCCACGTGTTCGTGCCGTCGAGCGTCATCGGCGACGGGTTCGGGGCAAGCAGGCAACGCGCCCGCGCGGTGCCCGACCCGTCGATGCCCGCCGACGCGGCGCCGCCGGTCACAGCGGGTACTCCAGGCCGACCGGGATGATGAGCCATGCGGCGCCGTCCGCCAGCGAGATCTGCGGCCGCCTCGGGGTCATGTCCCGGCGATCGGCAAGCACGGCGGCGGCTGTTTCGTGCCGGGCCAGCTCGGCAAGGGTGACGGCCGTCGGGGGCAGGAGCGACACCTCGCCGCGACGTGCCGCGGCGATCGCCGCCGCCGGCGCGAGCCACGCCACCTCGTCGGCTTCCCCGCCGACGTCCCTCGCGCGCTGGCCGGCGGGCAGCTCCGCAGCGAAGAAGCGCGTATCGAACCTGCGGCTTTCCAAATCCGGCGTGACCCATCGCGCCCACGGCCTGAGCAGGTCCGAGCGCAGCACCAGGCCGCGGCGCTGCAGCAGGCCCGCGAGCGACAGCGAGTGGTCGACGAGCGAGCGCCGGTCGGCTTCCCAGTCCTCACCGGTTGTGTCGGCCACGACGGTGTCAGGCGCTGGCCCGGCGAGCAGCACACCGGACTCCTCGAAGGTCTCGCGCACGGCGGCGCAGATCAGCGCGCGCGCCAGCACAGCGGCGCCGCTGTGCCGCCCCGGGGGGACGGCCCCCCGGGATCCCCCCGAACCGCGCCGCCCCGGGGGGACGGCCCCCCGGGATCCCCCCGAACCGTGCCGCCCCCCTTGCAGGATCCTTCCCCACGCCACGGGGTCAGGTCCCGCCCAGGCCAGCTCGGCCTGTCCGTCACGCGGGTCGACCGACCCGCCGGGGAACACGTGCGCGCCGGGTGCGAACGCCATCGACCGTGTGCGCCGCAGCAGGTAGACGTGGAAGCCGCCGCCCGCGCTGGGTCCCGCCATGGCCGGGCGCAGCAGCACCACGGTCGCCGCGTCCTTTGCCGCGGTAGGCGGCGCCACGCCGGCCAGCACGCCGCGGACTCGCGGGACGAACCGGTCAGGAAGCCGGATCGCGCGGCTCGCGCCGTGCGGCGTCGCTGGCTGCTCGGCTGGCCGCTCGCCCACACCCTAGTCCGCGACCTCGACGATGAGCTCCACCTCGACAGGGGCGCCGAGCGGCAGTTCCGCGACGCCCACCGCGCTGCGCGCGTGCCTGCCCGCGTCGCCGAACACCTCCAGGAGCAGCTCGCTTGCCCCGTTGATGACCTGCGGCTGGTCCGTGAAACCTGGCGCGCTCGCGACGAACCCGGTCAGCTTCACCATCCGCGTGATGGCCGACAGGCCGCCGGTCAGCGACGCCGCCGCGGCGAGCGCGTTCAGCCCGCAGATGCGCGCAAGCTCCTTCGCCTGCGCCGCGCCGACCTCGCCGCCGACCTTGCCCGTCGCGGCAAGCTTGCCGTCCACTATCGGCACCTGGCCAGACACGTATACATAGCGTCCCGTCCGGACGGCAGGCACATACGCCGCCACGGGGGGCACCACCTCGGGCAGCGTCAGGCCAAGCTCTGCGAGGCGCTGGTCTGGCGAGGTCATTGTTTGGCCCGCTTCATGTAGGCGACCAGTTGCTCCATGTTCGGGCCCGGGATCACCGTGACAAGCTCCCAGCCGTCCTCGCCCCAGTTGTCCAGGATCTGCTTCGTCGCGTGTACGAGCAGTGGGACGGTTGCGTACTCCCACTTTTGCATGCGGCTAACCATAACGGCCGCGCTGAGAGCCTGGCTGGCTAGCCGGTCTGTGTCGGGCCGCTCTGTGTTGGGCCGGTCTCTGTTGGGCCGCTCTGTGGGCCGCTCTGTGTTTGGCCGCTCTGTGCTGGGCTGGCCTGAGCGGGCTCCGCGACCGGTGGGGCACCGATCTCGGGCACCGGGGGGACGGGCACCGCGCCAAGCGCGCCGGCGCCCGTGCGCTCTATTGCCGCCTCGGCGGCGGCGACCTCCGCGTCTCCCGTGTCGAAGGGCTCGATGGCCTCTGTTTCGCTGTCGCCGGACGGGCGTTCCGCAGCGGCAGGTGCAGACGAGGGCGGCGCAACCTTGTCGAAGAACCGCATGATCTCGACCGGGATCGGCATCACCAGCGTGCTGTTCTTCTCCGCCGCGACCTCCACCACCGTCTGCAGCAGCCGAAGCTGCAGCGCGGCGGGGTCACGCGCCATCACGTTGGCCGCGGCGGCGAGCCGCTTGGAGGCCTGGAACTCGCCGTCCGCGGTGATGATCCGCGCGCGCCGCTCGCGCTCCGCCTCTGCCTGCCGCGACATGGAGCGCTTCATCGACTCGGGCAGCGACACGTCCTTGATCTCGACGCGTTCCACCCGGATGCCCCATGGGCCCTCGGTCGGCTCGTCGATGGTCAGGCGCAGTTCCTTGTTGACGGTATCCCGCTCGGTCAGCAACTGATCCATGTCGGAACGGCCGATGATCGACCGCAGCGAGGTCTGCGCCTGCTGTGAGACCGCGAACATGTAGTTCTGCACGTTCACTACCGCCTTGACCGGATCGACCACGCGGAAGTAGACGACCGCGTCGACCCGGACGGTCACGTTGTCCCTGGTGATTCCCTCCTGCGCGGGCACGGCCATGGCGATGATCTGCATGTTGACCTTCTGCAGCCGGTCGCCGACGGGCCTGATGACGGTGAGGCCGGGACCGCGGGGCGGCGCCACGACACGGCCCCAACGGAACACGATCCCCTTCTCGTACTGCTGTATTACGCGGACGGACCGGGAAAGCGTTATCACGCCCAGCACCGCCAGCACGACAAGCACGACCACTATTGCTGCTATCACGGTCGACACCTCGTTTCGTGGGTGACACGGAAGGCCCGGCACCCGACGCCCGCACCGCTGCCCCTTAGCCGCACGGCTGACAGCCGTTCCGCGGGTTTGCTTTCCCTCCAGCCTAATGACCTCTGGCTGCGGCACCAGCCGGCTATCGGGTGCATCGCGCGATGGGCGGCACCGTGCGCGCTGTGCGGTTCGGTTCGTGGGCGGCGATAGCCTTCCTGGGGTGAGCGCCAGAGACACCGACTGGGACGGCGTACACCTGCACGTCGTCACCGGCAAGGGCGGAACGGGCAAGACCACGGTCGCCGGGGCACTCGCTCTGGCGCTGGCGTCGCGCGGCCGCAAGGTCCTGCTCATGGAGGTGGAGGGGCGGCAGGGCATCGCGCAGCTCTTCGACCGCCCGCCGCTGCTGTACGGCGAGCGCAAGGTAGCGGTGGCGCCTGGATCGCCTGGGCGCCCGGGCGGCGACGTATACGCGCTGGCCGTGGACCCGGAAGAGGCGCTGCTCGAATACCTGGAGATGTTCTACAACCTGCGTCGGGCCGGCCGCGCGCTCACCCGGCTTGGCGTCGTTGACTTTGCGACCACGATCGCGCCCGGGCTGCGCGACGTGCTGCTGACCGGTAAGGCCACCGAGGCCGTCCGGCGGCGCAGCGCTGGCTCGAAGAGCAAGCATGTCTATGACGCGGTCGTGATGGACGCGCCGCCCACCGGGCGAATCGGCCGCTTCCTGAACGTCACGGCCGAAGTGGCGGGGCTCGCGAAGGTTGGGCCGGTCCGCAGCCACGCCGACGCGGTGCAGAGGGTGATCCGCTCACCGCAGACCGCGGTGCACGTTGTCACACTGCTCGAGGAGATGCCCGTGCAGGAGACCCTGGACGGCATCGCCGACCTGCGTGAGCACGGCTTGCAGGTGGGAGGCATCATGATCAATATGGTGCGGCCGCCGCTGCTTGGCCACGCCGAGCTCGCCGGCGCCGCCGACGGCGCCGTGGACCTCGACGAGCTTTCCGTTGGCCTCAAGGCCGCGGGGATCGAGGAGGACCGCGAACTTGCCCGCGACCTTGCCGCCGAACTTGCCGACCACGCCCGCCGGATGACTTTGGAGCGCCGCGAACGGCGGCGCCTGGCCGCGGCCAAACAGCCGCGCTACGACCTGCCGCTCATTCCGGATGGGATCGACCTGGGCGGGCTGTACAGGCTGGCAACAACGCTGCGCGAACGAGGTGCGGCATGACGGCCACGGCAACGCTGCGCACCGCGCCGCGGCTGGACGTCGACCGGCTGATTGGCGACCCACGGACCAGGATCATTGTCTGCTGCGGGTCGGGCGGGGTCGGCAAGACCACAGTGGCCGCGGCGCTCGGCCTGCGCGCCGCCGAGCAGGGCAGAAACGTCGTCGTGCTCACCGTGGACCCGGCGCGTCGGCTCGCACAGTCGATGGGCCTGACCGCGCTCGACAACACACCGCGCGTCGTCGCCGGCGCGGGCGCCGGGTCCGGCGCCGGCTCCCACGCCGGGTCCGGTTCCCGTGCCGGCGGCAGCCTGCACGCGATGATGCTGGACATGAAGCGGACCTTCGACGAGATCGTCGAGGCGCACGCCGATCCGGGCCGGGCCGCGCAGATCCTGGCCAACCCGTTCTACCAGTCGCTTTCGTCCAGCTTCGCCGGCACGCAGGAGTACATGGCGATGGAAAAGCTCGGCCAGCTTCGCCGGGCCGAGGAATGGGACCTGATCGTCGTGGACACCCCGCCGAGCCGGTCCGCTCTGGACTTCCTCGACGCGCCGCAGCGGCTCGGCAGGTTTCTTGACGGCCGGCTGATCAGGCTGCTCATGGCCCCTGCGCGGGCAGGCGGCCGGGCGTACATGAAGATGCTGTCCGCCGGGTTCGGGATAGTGACCGGGGTGCTGACCAAGGTGCTCGGCGGCCAGATGCTAAGAGACGTGCAGACCTTCGTTTCCGCGCTCGACACGATGTTCGGCGGTTTCCGCGACCGCGCCGAACGCACGTACCAGCTGCTGCAGGCCCCGGGCACGGCCTTTGTTGTCATCGCCGCGCCCGAGCCTGACGCACTGCGCGAAGCCTCATATTTCGTCGAGCGGCTCGCGGACGAGCGGATGCCGCTGGCCGGCCTGATCATCAACCGGGTCCACCGTCCGGCCGCGGATCGGCTGTCCGCGGCGCGCAGCCTCGCAGCCGCGGAGAACCTCGACGACTCGCGCTATCCGCTGGCCGCTGGGGTGCTTCGGCTGCATGCGGAGCTGATGCAGTTGCAGGCCCGCGAGTGCAGGCTCGCCGAGCATTTCACTTCCGCCCATCCCGCGGTTCCGGCGATCGAAGTGCCCGCCTTGCCCGAGGACGTCCACGACCTCGATGGCCTCCGGGTCATCGGGGGGTATTTCGGCTAACTGCGCTGTTAGCTGGCCCTGCGAGCGGACGCTGCTAGCTGGCAACCAGCTCGTCGTTGGTCAGCACGTCTTCGTTGTTGCGCTCGTACTGCGCGCGTGCGTCCTCAAGCAGCTCACGCCACGAGGTCACGTCCGGGCGACGCCGCAACAGCGCGCGCCGCTCCCGTTCGGTCATCCCCCCCCACACGCCGAACTCGATGCGGTTGTCGAGCGCATCCGCAAGGCATTCGGTCCGTACCGAGCAGCCACGGCAGATCAGCTTCGCCCGGTTCTGCGCCGCTCCCTGCACGAACAGCTCGTCAGGATCACTCCCCTTGCACGCGGCGCGTGCTGTCCAGTCCGTGATCCACATGTGGCCCCACTCCTTCGGTGTCACACCCGTCACGGGCGTCACGCTGGATGGCGTTCACTTGCGGTCTTGGCCGACGGGCGCGGTCGTCGGGCCGCATTTCTAGCTGCGGATGCACAACTTACGGAAGTCAGCTCGCCATGGCCAGACCCCGATGGGCCCATTTCCCGGATAGCCCGCCTGGGTCATGCAACCGGTATGTACTAGTCACGCACAGCGATGGCAGATGGTGATATGCGCCGTTTGCCGCCCCGTGCTAGCCAGGCTGTCTCCGGGCCGGCGGTGCCGGGCTACCCTGGTTGCGTGCTGACCACAGGCTTTGTCGGCAAGACCAACTCGCTCGCCAGGCTGATCACGATGTCGGCGGTCGGAGGATTGCTCGTCGCCGGGGTCCTGCTGCCGGTGGTCGGCGGCGTTGGCGTCACCGCACGGGATGCGGCGAACAAGTTCCAGAACCTGTCCGCCGCCCTTCCCGCGCAGCTGCCGCAGCGCTCCGTGCTGCTCGACCACAAGGGCCGCCCGTTCGCCTACTTCTTCGGCCACCTGTACGGGCAGTCCGACCAGGTCGTCGACCGGGTGCCGGTGAGCTTCAGCCACATCGCGCCCGTGATGCGCATGGCCATCCTGTCCGTCGAGGATTCGCGCTTCTACCAGCACGGCGGCATCGACTTCAAGGGCACCGTGCGCGCCGCCGTCCAAGACATCCGCGGCGGGAGCGTCCAGGGCGGGTCCACGATCGCGCAGCAGTATGTGAAGAACGTGCTCATCCTGACCGCGAAGAACAAGAAGCAGGCCCAGGCGGCGGCGTCAGACACGGTGGGCAGAAAGATACGTGAGCTGCGCTACGCGGTCGCGGTCGAGCACCAGATGACCAAGGACCAGCTCCTCGCCGCCTACCTGAACGCGGCCTACTTCGGCCAGCAGGCCTATGGCGTCCAGGTGGCAGCCGAGCGCTATTTCAGCACCACGGCGGCGGACCTGACCTTGCCGCAGGCCGCGCTGCTCGCCGGCATCGTGGAGAACCCATCGGCCTTCGATCCGATCGGCTACCCAGGCGCCGCGCTGGCGCGCCGCAACACCGTGATCGCGCGGATGGAACAGCTCGGCTGGATCTCACCGGCACAGGCCGCAGCCGCCGAGAAGACGCCGATAAAGCTGCGGCCTTCCGCCGAGCCGAACGGCTGCGCGGCGAGCTACGCCCCGTTCTTCTGCGACTACGTCAAGGCGGTCATCACCACCGACCACGCCTTCCACAAGGCCGCCGAGCTGCTCAACGGCATCGGCGGGCTAAAGGTCCGCACGACCCTGAGCAGCCGGGATCAGGTCGCCGCGCAGCACGCCGTGGACTACGAGATGCCGCCCAACAACCACCTCTACAACCCCGGCCACAACGCCGACACCGAAGTGCTCATCCAGCCGGGCACCGGCAAGGTCCGCGGCATCGCGATCAACCGCGCCTATGGCTCGCCAACCCGCTCGCACCCCGACGCGACGACGGTCAACTATGCGGTCGGCCCGCAGTACAACGGCAGCTACGGGATGCAGATCGGCTCCACGGGCAAGGTCTACACGATGGTTGCCGCGCTACAGCAGGGCATCCCGTTTGGCTTCCAGATGACCGTGCCGTTCGAGACGACGGTGACCGGCTACACCAACTGCAAAGGCCATCCAGCCGGTGTCGGGCCCGCGCCCAATTACGAGCCTGGCGTCTGGAAGGTGCACAACGACGAGAGCGAGCGCGGTGGCAGCTACACGCTGTACACGGGGACAACGGCCTCGATCAACACCTTCTTCGCCCGTCTCGAGCAGAAGGTCGGCCTGTGCAATGTGGTCAAGGCCGCCGACCAGATGGGTCTGACGTGGCCGGACGGCAGATCACTGCTGAAGCCTGATCGGCAGGAGAACCACACCTACAGCGCGGACAACGACCCGTCGTTCACGCTTGGCGCGGACAACGTCGCGCCGATTGACGTGGCGGCGGCCGACGCCACGCTGCCGGCCCGCGGCATCTACTGCCACCCCATCGCGGTCAACTCGATCACCGAGAGGCACGGGCGTCACCTGCCCGTCGAGTCCGCCCGGTGTCACCGGGCGCTGGACACCGACATCGCCGATGCGGCCAACTACATCCTGCAGGGCGACCTGACCGGCCTCGGCACCGCGGCCAACGATGGAATCGGCAGGCCCGCGGCGTCCAAGACCGGCACCGCGGACAACTACTACAACGCCGCGTTCGTCGGCTACACGCCCGACCTTCTCGGCGCCGTCGTTGTCGGCAACCCGAAGAACCCAACCAAGCACCCGATGCAAGGCGAGGGATCCTGCTATCGGGGCGGCTGTCCCGGGTTCATGTACGGCAGCATGGCGCCCGGCCAGACCTGGCAGATGACCTTCGAGCACGCGGCGCTGGCGGAACCGCCGCTGAACTTCGCGCCGCTATCGCCGGACAGCGAGTTCTTCAGCAAGGGCAACGGGCAGTACGTGCCGAAACCCAAGCCCAAGCCCAAGCCCTCGCCCCGGCCGAGCGGCGGTGGTGGTGGCGGCGGCCACGGCGGCGGAGGCGGTCATGGCGGCCCGCCGGGTATCGTGCTGCCGCTTGGCTTCGCTGCGCTCGCCGTTCCTGTGGCATCACGCTCGATCCGGCGCCGATCCCGTGCTCAATCATGATCCGCGTACATTTGACTCGCCGGGGCAAGCAAAATGTACGCGGCTATCCGGCTACTGGCTGCCCGCGGCGCTGAGCTGGCGGCGGACCTCGGCCGCGACCCGGGCGCCGTCTGCCCGGCCCGCCACCCGTGGCGTGACCACCTTCATGACCTGGCCCATGGCGCGCGGCCCCGCGGCGCCGGTTTCGCCGATCGCGGCGGCCACGAGATCGGCGAGTTCCGCATCGGCGAGCTGAGCGGGCAGATAAGTGGCGATCACCTCGGCCTCGGCCCGCTCGGCTGCGGCCTGCTCGGGCCGGTCGCCGGCCTCGAAGGCTTCCGCCGCCTCGCGGCGCTTCCTTGCTTCCCTGGCCAGCACCTTGACGATGTCGGCGTCGGAGAGCTCACGAGCAGTCGCGCCCGCCACCTCCTCGTTGGTGATCGCGGTGAGCGCCATCCGCAGCGTCCTTGTGCGCACCCCGTCACGGGCCTTCATCGCGGTGACCAGGTCTGCGCGCAGCTTCTCCTTGAGTTCAGGCATGGTCACCATCCTGCACGTCCCGCCACGCCGACGGCGCGCGGCGGCAGCAGCCCAGGCTTCTGCGGCTGCCGTGGCTGCCACGTGGCGCGGGCCTGAGCGGCAAAACGGTTCGATAGCTGACCGGATCCTCACTGTAACGACGAGTGACCGGCCGCGGCATGGCACCATTGGATAGTGCGAGCACCCGCCCTCATCCCGCTCGGCGCGGCCGCGGCAGGCCTGGCCGGCCTCGGTTACGTGTCCGTCATCGAGCGCAACATGTTCCGGCTGCGCCACCAGCGCGTGCCCGTCCTGGCCAAGGACGCCCGGCCCATCCGCGTGCTGCACATCTCCGACGCTCACCTCACGCCGCGGCGGCGCAAGCTCATCGAATGGATCCGCTCTCTCGACGCCCTCGACCCGGATCTGGTGGTGAACACGGGGGACTCGATCGCACACGCGCATGCCGTTCAGTATTTTCTTGGGGCTCTCGGTCCGCTGCTCGACCGGCCGGGCGTATTCGTCTACGGCTCCAACGACCTGTATTCTCCGCTGCCCAAAAATCCCGCGCGGTACCTGTGGCGGACCAGCGCCACCGATCATTCACGCGACGTGCCCGACCTGCCGTGGGCGGAGCTTGGCGCCGGGATGACCGCGGCGGGCTGGCTCGACCTGAACAACAGCCGCGGCCGCGTCAAGGCCGGTGGGCTCGACATCGACGTGGCGGGTGTGCACGATTCGCACATCCACAGGGACCGTTACGATCGCATCGCCGGGCCGACCGATCCCGCGGCGGACCTGCGGATCGGGCTCATGCACTCTCCCGAGCCGCGGGTACTCGACCGGTTCGCTGCCGACGGTTACGACCTGCTGTTCGCCGGCCACACCCACGGCGGACAGATCTGCCTGCCGCTGTACGGCGCGCTCGTCACCAACTGCGGGATCGAGCCTGCCCGGGTGAGCGGGCTGCACCGGCATCCCGCGGCCGGGCAGCCCTCGCTCGACGGCCGCCGCGCCTGGCTGCACGTCTCGGCCGGCCTCGGCACGTCGCCGTGGGCGCCCGCCCGTTTTTGCTGCCCGCCCGAGGCCACGCTTCTGACTTTGGCGCCTGTCTGACTCCCCCGGCCAAGCTTGACTGCAGCGCGCTCCTGGCTGGCAGTGGCACCGACGTGGCCGGCCCGTGGCCCCGGCGTGGCTGACCTCTGGCACCGGCCCGGCTGACCCGTCGCCGCCGGGCGGGCGAGGGCGGCGCGGGAGTCCGCCGCCGTCCGCTAGACTCTCGGTGGTCCGGGCGAACCCGGGCCGCGACCGCTCACAGGTCACCGGGGTGTGGCGCAGCTTGGCAGCGCGCT
>WNGD01008262.1_pt1 | contig 25597 bp, 24 predicted proteins | sample 5400671 | NCBI WGS metagenome assembly WNGD01 (sample SAMN13153369, study PRJNA577476) | soil metagenome | isolation source: 40 cm soil or saprolite under grassland replicate 2 | place: USA:California | collected 2016-06-15
CGAGGAAGAGCGCAAAGAGATCGAGGCCGTGGGCGGCTTGGACAAGCTGCTCGAACTTTTGCGCCAGCGCATGCGCGAGCAAAAGGGGCGCCACCAGGGCGGCAAGAAATGGATCGGCACCGCCGGCACCTCGCCCTTCGGCGCCTACGGCTACAATCCCGAGGGCGTGCGCATCGGCCAAGACGGGAACCGCAACTTCCGTGCCGTGAAGGTCTGGGATCGCCGCGAGTTCAAAGACCTCGACGACCAGGTCGAGCTCGGCACCCGCAACATCAAGATCGCGCTGCGCCGGTTGCGCAAGTTCGCCCGCACCGGCGCGCCGGAGGAGCTCGACCTCGACGGCACCATCAAGGGCACCGCGCACAAAGGCTATCTCGACATCCTGATGCGGCCGGAGCGGCACAACGCAGTGAAGGTGCTGTTGTTCTTCGACGTCGGCGGATCGATGGATTGGCACGTCAAGGCCACCGAGGAGCTGTTCTCGGCCGCGCGCAGCGAGTTCAAGCATATGGAGCATTTCTATTTCCACAACTGCCTGTACGAGAAGGTGTGGAAGGAAAACCGTCGGCGTTTCGATGACACCACGCCGACCTGGGATGTGCTGCACACCTATCCCCACGACTATAAGGTGATCTTCGTCGGCGACGCTTCGATGTCGCCCTATGAGATCATGGCGCCGGGTGGCTCGGTCGAGCACTTCAACGAGGAGACCGGCGCGACCTGGATCGAGCGCGTGGCGCGAACCTATCCGGCCTGCGTGTGGCTCAATCCGGTGGCGGAGAAGGACTGGGATTACACCCAATCGATCCGCATGATGCGCCAGCTCATGGGCGGGCGGATGTGTCCGCTCACGCTCGAGGGCTTGGACAAAGCGATGCGGGAATTGGTGCGCTAGGGCGCCGCCCGATTCGATGGGTTGCTCGCACGCGCGACGCGCTAGAGATTGCTCGGCGTTCCGATCCAGCGGCCCATGCGCGCCAAGTGGCGCGAGATGGCGATATCGGTGACGCGTCCGATCAGATTGGCCACCGGCACCGGGCCGTGCGCGATCTTGTCACGACTGTCGACGCTGTTGGCGCGGTTGTCGCCCAGCACGTACACGTATCCGAGGGGCACCCGGATCTCGGCTTCGTTGGCGAAACGCGCCTGCGGGTCGCCGGCGTCGACATAAGGCTCCTCGACCATCATGCCGTTGACGACGACATGACCACCCTTGATCGCAATGCGGTCGCCTTCCACCGCAACGATGCGTTTGATGTAGTGGACCTGCTCTTGCTTGGGGTGCACGTAGACTGCGACCTCGCCCCGGCTGGGGTGGCGGCTGCGATAGTAGGTTGCATCAGCGAGAAAGTACTCACCCATCCGCAGCGTGGGTTCCATGCTGGGGGTGATGGCGTTCAACCACAGCAGCTGGCCCGACGACTTGGCGTGGAGGGCATAAATGCAGGGCCCCGCGAAGATGAGGCAGGCGAGCACGAAGGCGCCGGCGTAGGTCGTCCATCGGTTGTAGCGATGGGGCGGATAGTCGCGCATCCGATACGCGCGCGAAACCGCATCGACCATGATGTAGAGCCACAGCCCCACCAACAGCGCCAAGCTGACGGCGAACATCCAGAAGCGCGCCAAAACGCCCATCATCGCGAACATCAGCAGCATGTCCGCGATCATGACCAAGATGAATAACGTGATTCCGCGGCGGGCTTGGCCGATGTAGAGGTGCCCCAGCCCAGGCGTCAGCGCCGTCAGCAGCGCCGTCACCCAGGGGGAGGGGCCGCGCCGTTGGTTTGATTGATCGTCCGCGCGGGCCGGCGCGTAGTCGGCAAAGGCCATCAAGTTCTCCGAAATCTTCGCGTGCGCGGTTCCCCGACGCCGAGACCGCACCTCTGGTTGAGTATTAGTCTCGCGACCTCGGGTTAAGGTTCGAGGCGGCGCACGATTGTTTTGCGGGGCCCGCTACAGCTATTGCGGGTTTTTCGAAGTCTGGACAATCTTAGATTGAACGGTCTCAGTCGTCGCTTCAACGCCGCACCGCGACATATGCCCCCGCCAACGCCATCGCCGCTGCGACGCCAAGCGCAGCCAACCGGACTGCGACATTCACACCAGCCGCCACCCCCTCGGCCCCGCCGGCCGAATGGGTGATATCCTCGATCAGCAACACGATGAGGGCGGCCGCGACCCATCGCAGCAGGCGAAAACGGTGCCAGGGCGGGGGAAGGCGGCTGAGCGCCGCAGCCGTTATTCCGCTCGCGACGAAGGCGAGACCGGCGATGCCCCACCAGGGTCCCGTCGTGCGCAGGTCCCGCGTCCCGCTGGAGAAAAAATTCTCCCACAGGCTCGCTAGGTCGAAGCCGGCGCCGGTCAGATAGACCTCAAGCGCGAGCGCGGCCAGGACCCCGCACGTCAGCGCCGTCGCGTAGATCAACGCCGGCGGCAGCGCGGTGGGGGAGAGTTCTCGTTTGGGCCTCTGCATGCCGATCAATGCCGCAAAGCGCCGGGGGTACAACGAATGCCCGGGGTGAGCCCGGGCATTACCACAGGTTTCGCCGCTGCAACCAGGCCGCGGGGTTAGCCGCGCCGCTCGGCCTCCCAGACGCCCGAGCAGGCACCGTTGCCGTTGCCGCTCCAGGATCCGGCGCCGCTCGCGCCCGCAAGCCGACCCTTGCCGGTCGCGGACTTGTCGCCGGCGCTCACGGTGACGACCACGGCGCCATTGTGGGCGACCTTGCCGCTGATGTTTATGGGCGTCGATCCCGCGTTGCCGAGGTTGCCGTTGGTGATGCGGACCGGATAGCGATAGGCCGGATCGCATTGGCCGGCCTTGGTCATGATCACGACGCTCCAGAGCCCGTCGTAGCTCGGCCCGGCTTCGGCTCCCTCGAGCGCGGGAAGCGCGGCCACGGTGGCGAGCGCTGCCAACCCCAATAGGCCCGCGGCCCGGGTGCAAACTCGCGAATAAGTCATGGTATCCCCTTCCTGTTTCGTGCCGGGCGCCGCCCCCGATATCCCGGGCGAAAACGGCACTGAACGCAGTGATCCTTGATGCGCCACCCCGTTAGTCGCAGAACTGGCGCGATTGGTTCAAATCCCCTCAACCCCGCTCGCTGCGACCACGGTCTCAGCGCGGCCTGAGAGGGCATGCGCCTTCAACGGGGGAGGGGGAAGCCTGCTGTCATTTTCCGGGCGCGCGGCGAGCGCCCGCAGTCGAGCGGAGGAGAGCATGCCGGCTGAACGCTTCGATTTTCCCAACGCCCGCGGACAAAATCTCGCCGCGCTGCTCGACCGGCCAGCGGGAGAGCCGCGTGCCTACGCGCTGTTTGCGCACTGCTTTACCTGCGGCAAGGACATCCACGCCGCCAAGCGTATTGCCGAAGGCTTGACCGCGCTCGGCATCGCCGTGCTGCGCTTCGACTTCACCGGCCTCGGCTCGAGCGAAGGCGAATTCGCCAACACCACCTTCTCCTCCAATATCGCCGACCTGGTCGCGGCCGCGAACGAGCTGCGCCGCCGCGCCGCCGCGCCGGCGATCCTCATCGGCCACAGCCTCGGCGGCACCGCGGTGCTCGCCGCCGCCGCCGAGGTGGCGGAGGCGCGCGCGGTGGTGACGATCGCCGCGCCCTGCGATCCCGCCCACGTGACCGGCCTGTTCAGGGATCGTCTCGACGAGATCGGCGCCAAGGGCGAGGTCGAAGCGACCCTCGCGGGTCGGCAGTTTCGCATCAGCCGCGGCTTCGTCGACGACCTCGCCGAGCATAAGCTCCTCGATCGCATTGCCAACCTGCGCAAGGCATTGCTGATCTTCCACTCGCCGACCGACGAGGTCGTTGCCGTCGACAATGCAAGCCGCATCTTCGCCGCGGCGAAGCATCCCAAAAGCTTCGTCTCGCTCGCCGGCGCCGATCACCTCTTGAGCCGCCGCAGCGACGCGGCCTACGTCGCCAACGTTATCCACGCGTGGGCCGAGCGCTATCTCGACATGCCGCAACTCGCGCCCGAGGCGCCGCACGATCCCAACACCGTCGTCGTTCGCGAAACCGGTCGGGGCCGCTTCCAGCAGGCGATCGCGGTTCGCTCGCATCGCTTCCTAGCCGACGAGCCGGTCGAGGTCGGTGGCATCGACAGCGGCCCGGGTCCTTACGACCTCGTGCTTGCGGGCCTGGGAGCCTGCACGGCCATGACGCTTCGACTCTATGCCGAGCGCAAGGCGCTGCCGCTCGAGCGGGTGACGGTCGAACTCAGCCATTCCAGAATCCACGCCGCCGATTGTGAAGATTGCGAGACCAAGGAAGGGATGATCGACCGCATCGAGCGGGCCATCACATTGCGCGGCGCGCTCGATGCCGAGCAGCGGCGGCGGCTGCTCGAAATCGCCGACAAGTGTCCGGTCCATCGCACCCTGACATCGGAGATCGACATCCGGACGGTGGAGCGGCGCGAGGCGGATGATCGCGGGACGCGCGGCGTGTAAAATTGACGGGCGAATCGACAGCCGGATGCGACTATGGCGCGACAACGGAGGGCACCGAAGTCGGCTCCCCGTGAAAGCGGCGATCCAGCGCCGGCTTGATTCCGCCTTCGCATGGATGAGCGGAGTTTCGATGTAACCTTTGCCGAGTTCATAATCGCGGAACCAAATGGGAGGAAACCAATGAACGCGGGCACGGAAGGTACGATCGACACGAAGCGGCTGATATTTCCCGCCCTCGGCGGGCTCTACCAAAGCATTGCACCCTACAGCTACGCCATCATCCGTTTCTGCGCGGGAGCGATCGTCATCTATCACGGCTATATGAAACTCTTCGGCGGCTTCGCTGGGCCGGTTGCGCAGAATGTTCTGACGCCGCTTGGCTTCCCGGCGCCGCAGGCCTGGGCCTACTTCCTCGGCGTCCTGGAATTTTTTGGCGGCGCGGCGCTCGCCGTGGGATTTCTCACGCGTCCGCTTGCGCTCATGTTCACCGTGCAGATGGCGATCGTGACCTACTGGCACGCGGGCAACGGATATTTCTTCTCGAGCCCGCGCGGCGGCTGGGAGTTCCCGTTGCTGTTGACGATCCTCTACGCGGCGATCTTCTTCCGCGGCGCCGGGCGTTGTGCCGTCGATCGCATGATCGGCAAAGAGTTTTAGAACCTACTCCGTCGAAGACGGCGTAAACGCTGGTCCGGCGCGTTATTGACCCGCGCTGTCGCGGCGGGGGCGGAGAATGCAATTTTGGCGGATCAGCCGCGGGGCCAGCGTCTGCGACAAGGCAGCGCTGCGACATTGCGCCCTGCGACACCATGCCAGCAATCGTAAACGCGACGGATCGTCTCGCCGCGATTGATTCGCCCGTGGGCGTGGCCGAGCCTTGCAGGCACGCAGTCAAGGCACAAGGGGCAAGCCATGAGCCTGCTGGTAATTTTCATCATAAGCCTGGTAATCGGTCAGTCGCTCTCCATCGGTTTAGGTTTGCTGGTCGAGCGTTATTCGACCCCCTACACCGGGCTGGTGACCTTCATCACTAGCTATTTCCTGATGTTCTGGCTGGCTTGGCGCTTTGCGGTCCGCATCACGGCGCCGAGGTCGCCGTAACGCGACGGGTTGAGCGGCGCCGGAAAGTCATCGACGAGCGAAGCGGCGTGAGCGGCCGTTATTGTCGGTTGCCTGATCCGTGCATCGAGAGCTCGGGCAGGGTGTCGCCGAACGCGGTGCCCTTCTTGCCGGCCGCGACGCCAACTTCGTAGAGCGCCTGCATGTATTGGCCGTCGAACGGCCCGCGGCTCGGATGGTCGAAGCTCGGGTCGACGTGGGCGATGCGCAGTGCGATGCCGTGGCGCTGCGCGCCGATATAGATCAACATGACCTCCGCACGCAGCGCCGCTGTCAGCGCCACGCCGATGGAGCGGCCGAGCACGCCGGGAATGTTGCGGTCCGGCATTTTGAACTCGGGTCCGAGCTTCGAGTTCACGATCACGTAGAGCTGGTTGAGCGGGGGACGCGATGTGCTGCGCGCGGAGAGCATCGTTTCCGGCATGACGAAGAACGGCGCGGTCAGCGTGCCGTCGCCGTGCAGTTCCTGGAATTTCTTGCCGTTCGCCTCCACCTCGATGGCGACGGGCGAAAAAAATCCGGGAATGCTCGAGGACGCGAGCAGGATGTCACGAAACAGCTTGACCCCTTGCTCGCCCCGTGCGGCGATCGCGCCCATGTTCCAGACCACGCGGCGTCCGGCATCGAGATTGGTGGTCGCGACGAACAGGCGCCGCCCGCGCGCGTGCTCGGCGGCGATCTCCGAAAGCAGCGTTGGCGTCACCCGCTGCTCGATCAAGCGCTTGAGTGGCCAGTAATCGAACAGGCTGTCGCGGGTCGTGCGATCTTCGAAGATATCCGCCGCCCCGATCGTGGTGAAATTCTTGTGCACCTCCTCGTCGTATTTGGGTCCGAGAAAGGCGAAAGGAGCGATCAACGCGCCGATGCTCACCCCGGTCACGACCGCGAATTCGGGCCGCGTGCCCGATTCGCTCCAGCCGGTGAGCACCCCCGCGCCGTAGGCGCCATCCGAGCCGCCGCCCGAAATCGCCAGCCAAGGTCCGCTCGCCTGCGGTAGGAGGCGCGCAAATTCCGTCTCCGAATCGCCCCAGATTCGCGCGTCCGGAATGCCGGGAATGACCGCAACGTCCTCGTCCTGCACCGTGAAGGGAGCGCGCTCCTGTTGCTCCTTCGGTGCAGCTTTGGGTGCCGCCCCTTTTCTCTCGACCCGCTTCTTGGCCGCGGCGAGTTGCTGCGCGTGCGCGGACGCCCACTCGAGCGGCGGGAACACAACCAGGATCGCGCAAGTCATCAGCCCGACGGCAAAACCCGAAAAAATACGCAGCCTATGCAAAGCTCTCCTCCAATCGCTGCGACGCGTCGCGGTCCGATAGGATTTTGGCATTCGCGATTACGAATCATCGCGGGAATGAGCGGAGGTTTCCGCCGTGCGCGCTCAACCCCGGCTCGCGCTCCACACGCCGGCGCAGCTCCCGTTGGGGCCTTGGCCGCGCCAGCTCCCGCTGCCGGTGCTGCGCGAAAGCCGGCCCGAGCCGACGGCGTATTGCGGGCCGCTGGAAAGCCTCACGGTGACATTGCCGGACGGTGATACGCGTCCCGTAAGGCTGACCGGTCCGCCGCCCGCGTAATAAACCACTCCTCTGCTGATCGTTACGCCGTACCGGTATGCTTGGTCGCAAGGACCGCTCCTGGTGACGACAGTCACGCTCCATGGGCCGTCGAACGACGCTGCCAGTGCGGACGTGCCGGCAGCAAACATCGTGACGGCGAAGAGCGTCGCCAGCGTGACGGCGCGGATGGAATGGCTGATCATGGGGACCCTCGTCTTGTGGCGCCTTTGGCCGGCGCCTGGTTGTGGTCGTTCTGCCTTTATCTTCATCATGGGCAGAGCGATGGCTGGCCTCGCTCACAACGCGGTGCGGCATGGTTAGCAGAAGGCATGTGATGAAAGAAGGGGTTTTGCCATCTCTACTGTTGAAATGGATCGCGCGCCACCCGCCCCACGATCATGTTATTATTGTGTTCGACGCGGGGCGCGCGCGACCCGCGCCGGCGCCGAAAATTCAAGCGATAGCAGGAGGAACGCCCATGAAACCGCTTAAGCTTGGTCTCAGCCTTGCCGCCACGCTTGCGGTTTCGCTTACGGTCACACAAGCCTGCGCACAAGGCGGCAAATCGGGGGTCGAGCGCCTCTACATCTTGAATTGCGGGGAGGGCGTCGTCGGCGACATTTCGCGCTGGTCGCCGGGGGTCAACGTGGGCAAGTCGATGGACTTCGTCGACAGCTGCTACCTGATCAAGCACGGCCAAGACTGGCTCTTATGGGATACCGGCGTGGCCGACGCCATCGCCGCCATGCCCGAGGGGCAGCGCCCCCCCGATCCGCGCATGACGCACTGGCGGCGGCCGAAGACACTTGCCGCTCAGCTCGATCAACTCGGCGTGAAACCGTCCGACATCAAATACGTCGCCGTCTCCCACACCCATCCCGACCACATCGGCAACATGACGCTGTTCCCGCAGAGCATGCTGCTGGTGCAGAAGGCCGAGTACGAGTGGCCCGCACCGGTCGGTCCGCGCTTCAAACCGGACCATCCGGTGACCAAGCTCGAGGGCGATCACGACGTTTTCGGTGACGGCAGCGTGATGATTATCTCCACGCCCGGACACACCCCCGGCCATCAGAGCCTGCTGGTCAAACTGCCCAAGACCGGCGCCGTGCTGCTCTCGGGCGATGCGGTGCACTTCAAGGAAAATTGGGAGAACCGGCGCGTGCCGGAAAACAACGACAGCAAGGACAAGACCGTCGCCTCGATGCAGCGCATGGCGGACGTCATGGCGAAGGAAAAGGCGCAGCTTTGGATCAATCACGACAAGGCGCAGCGCGACGGCCAGAAGATGTCGCCCGAGTACTACGAGTGAGCGGGCGTATGCTTGCGCGCATTGGCAGCGTCTGCGGCACGCTCGTCCTCGCCTGCGCGATCGGCGCGGCGCAAGGAGAGACGGCACACGCGCAGACTGCCTATCCAAATCGCCTGGTGACGCTAGTCGTGCCTTATCCCGCCGGCGGCACGGCCGACCTTCTGTGCCGCCTTGCTGCCGACAAGGCGAGCAGCAATCTCGGTGGGCAGGTGGTGGTCGAGAACCGCCCGGGCGGCGCGGGCGGGCGCATCGGCACCGAGGCGGTGTTGCGCGCGCCGCCCGACGGCTACACGCTTCTGTGCGCGGCGCAACTCACCTTCAGCGTCACCCACCTCTTGTTTTCGAAGGCGTCGTTCGACCCGCGCGCGCTCGAGCCGGTCAGCGTGCTGGCGACCTATCCACTCATCTTGATCGCGCGCGCTGACCTCCCCTTCAATGACTTGCAGGACCTCATCGCTTACGCGCGCGCCAATCCCGGAAAGATCAACTATGGCCATCAAGGCAAGGGCCAGACCGGACATCTCCTCGGCGAGCTGTTGATGCTCAAGGGCAAGTTCCGCATGACGGAAATTCCCTATCGCGGCAGTGCGCCTGCCATCAACGATCTGCTCGCTGGAAATATCGATGTGGTGCCGGATTATCTTCTCGCCAACAAAGCGAACATCGATGCCGGCAAGCTCAAATTGCTGGCCACCGGCAGCCGCGAGCGGCTCAAGGATTACCCGCGGGTCGCGACCATCGCGGAGACCTTGCCCGGCGTCTACGCCGATACCTGGATGGCGGTGGCGGCGCCTCCCGGCACGCCCACGGAGATCGCCAAAAAAGTATCGGAGGCGATCAGGCAGGGATTCCAGCAGAGCGATCTGCGGGCGCGCATCCTTGCGCTGGAAGCCGATCCGCTCGCCAGCACGCCGCAGGACATGCGCGAGTTGATCCACCAAAGTCTGGAAACCTGGGGCCCGGTGGTCGAGGCGGCCAAGATCGTCGTGGAATGACTCGCAAGCAGTACTGGCAGTGGACGATGGCGTTGCACGTCGTTTGTGAACTTAGGGACCAGAATCGAATGTAAGGCTGGATTCCCGCTTGCGCGGGAATGAGCGGAGGGACAATGCTTGCAGTTATGAGGAGCCGCTGATGGCGTTCAGCTCTGTCACCGCTCGGCATCGGTGCTTGCGCCGGCGCGGGATCGGCGTTGCGCTCGCGCTCGCCGCCATCCTGGCGGCGCCGCCTGAGTGATGCCGCGCATCTTCAGCGACTGGCTGTCGAAGAAGTGGGGACATCCGGTGGTGATCGAGAACCGCACGGGCGCCGCCGGCAACATCGGCGCCGAGGCGGTCGCCAAGGCCGACCCCGACGGCTACACGCTGCTCGCCGCGCCGCCGCCGCTCGTGATCAACCACAACCTCTATCCCAGGCTCGGCTTCGATCCGACCGAATTCGTTCCCATCGTCATCATGGGCCGGGTGCCGAATGCGCTCGTCGTCAACGCCAAAGTGCCGCTCGCCAGCGTCGCGGACGTGATCGCCTACGCCAAAGCCAATCCCGGCAAGCTCACCTGCGCCACCCAGGGCAACGGCACCACCTCGCACCTCACCGCTGAGCTGTTCCAGATGATGGCGGGCGTCAAGTTCCAGCAGGTGCCGTATCGCGGCTCGGCGCCGGCGCTGACCGACCTCGCGGCCGGCAACGTCGATCTCATGTTCGACAATCTCGGCGTCTCGCTTGCGCTCGTGAAGGGCGGACAGCTCAAGCTCTTGGGCGTGGCCACGCCCAACCGCATGGCCGCGCTGCCGCAGGTGCCGACGATCGCGCAGACGCTGCCCGGCTTCGAGTCGGCGGCATGGTTCGCCATCGTGGCGCCGCCGAAGACGCCGGCGGCGGTCGTCGACAAGATCAACGCCGACGTCAACGAAGCGCTGCGCGAGGCCGACATCCGTGAGCGTCTCGCGCAGCTTTCGGCCGAGCCCATCGGCGGCACGCCGCAGGCGACGGCCGCCTACATGCGCGAGGAGGTCGAGCGCTGGCACAAGGTCATCAAGGCCGCCAATGTGAAGCTCGAGTGAGCAAGGATGACGGCCGCTACAGTATCGTTTGGCACCGCAAGTCCATCGCCTTCGAATGTCAGTCTCAGCGGCCTCGACGGAGTCAACTTTTTCCTCGCCGGTGTTTTGGCTGGGTTTGGTCCCTATGTGGCCGCTTATCTGGCTGACCAGAAATGGACGCAGGACAACATCGGCTTCGCCCTGACCGCGAGCGGCCTTGCCGGCTTGCTCAGTCAGCTCCCGGGAGGCGAATTGCTGGATACCGTCCGCTCGAAGCGAGCGGTCGTTGTGGCGGGCGCCGCAATGGTGGCCGTCAGTGCGATCATTATTGCATTTCAGCCGAGCTTTCCGCTGGTCTTCACGGCCCTGATGCTGCAAGGAATCACGGGCGGCTTCCTCGGGCCGGCGATCGTTGCGATTAGCCTCGGCCTAGTTGGCCATGCGGCCTTGCCTGAACGGCTCGGACGCAATCAACGCTTCGCCTCGACGGGAAATCTGGTCGCGGCCGGGCTCATGGGCCTGATCGGATATTTTTTGTCGTACCAGGCGATATTCCTGACAGTCGCCGCACTCACCCTTCCGCTGTTCGTTGCGCTCGCTCGCATCCGTGCAGCCGACATCCACTTCGGCCGCGCCTGCGGCGCGCCCGATCACGACATGCCTGGTCTACCCGCGAGGGCAAGCCTCCGAAGCCTCTGGAAGAGTCCGGGGTTGCTCGCCTTTGCCGCCTGCCTGTTCCTGTTTCAACTCGCTAACGCTTCCGTGCTGCCGCTTGTGGTAGAGGATCTCGTATACCAGGGAGAGAAGCGCTCCTCGCTCGTCGTCTCGGCATTGATCGTCCTGCCGCAGATCATCGTTGCCGTGATCGCTCCTTGGGTCGGGCAATGGGCAAAAAACTGGGGCCGCCGGCCGCTTCTCCTCATCGGGCTCGGCGCTTTGCCGATCCGCGCGTTGCTGTTCGCCTCAGTCGTCGATCCGACGTTGGTTGTTGCTTTTCAATTGCTCGATGGCATCAGCGGAGCGGTGTTGGGCGTGCTGACGGCGCTGGTCATCGCCGATGTCACCGGCGGCACCGGTCGCTTCAACTTGGCCCAGGGCATCGTTGGAACGGGGTCCGGAATCGGCGCTTCGCTAGGCACTACGCTCTTCGGTCTCGTAGCGGCGAGTTTCGGTCGCACCGCCGTATTTCTGAGTATTGCATCGGTGGCTCTGCTCGCGGTCGTGATCCTTTGGTTTTTCATGCCGGAGACGAGGCCATCGACTGAAGGATAAATGCCAGGCTCCCTTGCTTTGATAATGGACACGATACTTTTGAGCTAATCCATTGAGTGTTCAACACATCTTCAAAGGTCAACACGTATCCGTGACCTCCGTGAATGGAATCGCATGAGCGCGAGTCTCTTTCGGTGAGGCCATGCTGATCTCACTCACCAGAGGAGATACGACGATGTTGACCGCATACCGGACGTCAGGCGAGGCCGATTTTGCAATGGAGCGAGAATGGATTCGATCGCCGCCCGAAACTGTCAAAGACGATAGCTCGTCGGCTCTGCCCAGCCTCGAGGCCGATGCAAGAAGGCTTGGACGGCCGCATGCAGCGCACTATCTGTTCAACTCCATGCCTTGCGCGTACACGTGGTTTTACCACTAGCGAACCCGTCTTCGTGTGCCCCGTGCGGGGCGCGGCTCACGTCCGTGCCAGTCGGTTTTCACCAAACGAATGGCAGAAGACGATATTTCACTTTTGCTTGATACTCCGGGTAGCCTGGAAGGTTCTGTCTCAGGAAGCGTTCCTCATCGAGGAGCCTCCAGATGAGGACGGGCAGGACGAGAAGAAGTACGAAGAGTCCCCACCACGAGCCGAGTGCGAGCGGTATGCCGAGCAGCATGACGAGTGCCGCGGCATACATCGGATGCCGCACGAAAGCATACGGGCCCGTCGAAATGACCGTTTGGTCTTCGGCAATCTGAATCGTCGAGGCGCCGTAGCTGTTCTCCTTGAACACGAAAAAGGTGAACAGGAACCCAAGGGCGATCAGGGCATCCCCCAGTACCGACACCGATGCCGGTACCGGTGACCATCCGAACCGGTAATCGAGTGCAGGAAAGACCAGCATTGCAATGAATCCGAGCGTCGCCAACACCATGATGATCTTCTGCGCCGGTTCCTTTTCCGCTCGGGGTCCCACGTTCATGCGGCGCTCGAGAAGCTTCGGATCATGGATTGCGAGGTACACGGTTACGGCGCCCGACGTGCATATGAACACGGCCATAAAGAGCCATGCTTGCCAATAAGCGAGGGTCCAGGCGGGAATGAAAAGGAGCACCGCTAGCGCCAGGATGCCAAAGAGGGATGAACGCAATGCGCGTCTGGCGACATCATTCATATCGCAATGTTACCATTTCTGCGTCATCGCATTCTCGAGGGCGAGAAGCCGAGCGGCGCTAGGCCCGGCGTGCCGTCCTCGAATTCGCCTGGCGATGAATTTTGCCATGATTCAGCCAAAGCTTTCGCAATACTGTTGAATTGGGGCCAAGGGAGACCTCCAGGGGAAGGGGGCTCAATTGTTTCAAATACGCCAGTTTGCTGCTGCCGCCGTGACAGCCGTGTTGCTGCTCGCAGGCGCGTTTTTCGCCGTCGTTTTCTCAGTGGTGGACGCGCGGGCCGAGGGTCCACTCGGCCTCTGCGAAGACGCGGCCGAGCTCACGATCTTGCCCTCGCCGCTCGCGCCCTGGAAGGGCGCGCCTTTGCGCGTCCTCGTCGTCGCGGAGAAGCCGCTCGAGGGCGAGCTTTCGCTGATCGCGCCCGATGGAAGCGTCGCGGCCAAATCGCGCGAACGGCACGGTGGTCCGCCCTATTTCTGGTTCGCCGAGGTCGCCACACCGGCCGCCGGCACCTGGCACGCGAAGCTCGCGCGCGAGCGCGTGCCGGCCGAATGCAGCACGATCACGCGCGATATCGCCGTGCGCGGTGCCGAGCCACCGCGGCTGCAACCGACCGAGGGAAGCCTCTGGCCGTTGCGCAACACGTGGAGTCGCGAGACCGAAAACCTGTATTCCGCCTGGATCGAGAAGCTCTTCGACGCGCCGCTCGACGCCACGCTGTCGTGGAAGGCGCTGCATGAGGTGCTGCGCGATCGCTCGCGCAATGTCCTGTTCAACCATTTGGGTCTGCGCGAAGACTCGATGGGAATGATCGTTCGTCCCGACTGCGCCGACCTTCCCTACTTCTTGCGCGCCTATTTCGCGTTCAAGATGGGGCTGCCGTTCGGCTACACGAAGTGCACGCGCGGTGGCGGCGGCGAGGGGCCCAAGTGCCACGGGTGGTGGAACATTCAGAATCTCGAGCCGCCGCCCGCGCCTGAACCGCCACCGGAGCAACAAATCGCGTCCCCCACCGTGGTGGAAATGTTTCGCCCGGCGGTGGCCCAGCCGGTGGCCCCGCCAATGAGCCGACTTGCGGCGCTGAAGCGGCTGGGGCTGGCGGCTGGATTCGGCGAATATTTGCGCTCGGCCGTCGCCGATGGCGTTCATTCCGGAAGCGGGCGAACGGCGCTGAGCGACGACAACACCGATTATTATCCCGTGCCGCTGAAGGAGGAGACGCTGCGCCCGGGCACCGTCTACGTCGATCCTTATGGGCACGTGTTGGTGCTGGCGCGGCGCGTGTCGCAGTCGGAGGACGCGGCGGGCCTCTTCCTCGCCGTCGACGCGCAGCCCGACGGAACGGTCGCGCGCAAGCGTTTTTGGCGCGGAAATTTCCTGTTCGCGCAAGATCCCGCGCTCGGCGGTCCCGGGTTCAAGCGCTTCCGGCCGATCGTGCGCGACAAGAACGGCGGCTTGCGGCGGCTGACCAACGCCGAGATCGCGAAAGATCCCCAGTACGGCGATTTCTCGCTCGATCAGGCGCGGCTCGGGATCGAAGACTTCTACGATCGCATGGATGACGTGATGTCGCCGGCGCCGCTCGATCCTTTGCGCGCGATCAAGGAGGCGATCGCGGCGCTGGAAGAGCAGGTGAAGGCGCGCGTGACGTCGGTCGAGAACGGGCGCAAGTTCCAGACCAGCGGGCGCGGCGACGCCGCGATGCCGGACGGCCCGGCAATCTTCGAGACGACCGGCGCGTGGGAAGATTTCGCGACCCCAGCGCGCGATCTGCGTCTCTTGATCGCGATCGACGTGGTGCGCACCTTCCCGGATCGCGTCGTGCGGCGGCCGGAACGCTACGCGATGCCGAAGGGGAAGTCCGTCGCGGACGTGAAGGCGGAATTGGAAAGCGTGCTCGCGTCGGAGCTTTCGGCGCGCAAGTTTTCCTATACGCGCAGCGATGGCTCCGCCTGGACGCTCGCGCTCAAGGACGTGCTCGACCGCGCGGCGGATCTCGAGATGGCGTACAACTTGAACGACTGCGTCGAGCTACGCTGGGGCGCACCCGACAAGAGCGCCGAGGCGTCGACGTGCAAGCGGCACGCGTCGTCGGCGCAGCGCGCGAAGATGACGGAATACCGCGCGTGGTTCCGCGAGCGGCGCCGGCCGCCGCGCGCTTAGCAGTGCGTGCACGCGCAAAGGCAAGCCGCGGAACTCGTCGTCAATCTGACTACCGCCAAGCACTCGGTCCGGCGATCCCCGAGTCGCTCCTCCTGCGCGCTGACGAGGTGATCGAATGAAACGTCGCGAGTTCATCACGCTGCTCGGCGGCACGGGAGCGGCGCTGTTCGCCGTTCAGTTTCCCTGCGCGACCTTGGCGCAGGACGGAGCCGACTGGGTCACCGCATTCCCGCGCGCTCCAGTCCATGTCGCCGCGTGGCCCGCCGGCAGAAAGGTCGCCGTCAGCTTCGCGCTGTTCGTCGAAGAGTTCGGCTTCGGCCAAGGCCCGGTATTCCGTCCGGACCTGGCGACCCGCAACCCTGACCTGGTGAACGAGGCATTTCGCCAATACGCGATCGACTGGGGCGTCCCGCGCGTCGGCCGATTGTTCAAGGAGTTGGATGTTCCGCTCAGCATCGTGTTGAACGCCGAGTTTCCCGCTAAGCACGCGTCGGTGTGGAAGGAGTTCCGCGCCACACAGCCGAACGCGCCGATCATCGGCCACGGCATGAACAACACCAACCGCGGACTGCCGCTCGGCCGTGGGCTCGCCGCGCAAAAAGCCTATATCCGCGAGACGTTGGATTTGATCGCGGGCGCAACGGGCGTCAGGCCCACCGGCTGGTCGTCACCGAGCGTCTATTCCAATGGCGACACGATGCAGGCGGTTGCCGCCGAGGGCATCACCTACACTATCGACCAGATGGATTCCGACATCATTTCGCGCTTGAAGACGCCGGACGGCTCGCTGGTCCAGCTGCCCTATCCGGTTGTCACGGTCGACATGGGCCAGCACCTCGCGCGGATGAAGGCGCCCGCCGAGATCGAGACGCTGTGGCTCGATTACGTGTTGGAGCTCGCTAGCGAGGCCCGCGCCGACTCCGCGCGCGAGGCGACGACGGTGGTCATTGGAATCCATCCCTTTGTGATCGGGACGCCCGACGGGGCTGCCGCCTTGCGGCGCGTTCTCTCGCGTCTCAAGAAGGATGATCAAGTCTGGCTGACGGACACCGACGCCATTCTCAAGGTGGCCGGCCTGAAATGATGGCGTGGCTGAATGTCCGGTCTTGGTGCTGTACGGACATGACGAGGCAGCTCGCGCCCGCTTTGAGCAGCAGTAGAGCAGCATCTTCGGGGAAACCGCCCGTCATGATGCGCATTCTTGTAGTAGCAATTTTCGGTGCACTGCTCGCCAGTTGTTCGGGCAGCAACAGGCTTGAAGACATTGTTCCCGCGTGGGCAAACACGCCGCCGCGGCGGCCGGCCACGCAGTACGCGGCACCCAAAAGCCATTCAGAAGGCCGCGGCACGCTGGCGGCGGAACCACGCGGAACACCTGAGGCGGAGCCGCAAAGCGCGAGCAAAGCTCAGGGTCAAAGCCCTGCTGAGGAGTAAGACTGAGGAGACGGCATGATGCTCCGATTCTCGCGACTGAGAGCCGAGGGGCGATGATGCGGCGCTTCCGGCAACGTGTGCCTCATGGGCTCTTCGTGCCGGATATTCCGTAAGGAATATTTGCCGCGCCCATGTGTTTCCTCGGTGGAGCCCTCACTAACCCATTACCCCCCCGTGAGGATTCCCGAGACCCCGCCCGGGACAACCTTCCCTACATGCCACACTCGGGCGGGGTTCTCGTTGGCGAATGAAACCCCGTCGGAGCATCTTTTTGGTAATGCTCCGTTTTCTCTCGGCTTCACATCACGCAATGCTCAGCGCCATTTCGTGCGCTCGCGCACGCCGGCAAGTGCGGCGCGCGCCCCGGCTACGACCTTGGGCGTATCGAGGGCCGCGAGCTTGCCGCCGCGCTTGAGGATGCGGTGCGCGGCGTCGGTCACTACCGCCATATTGAGCGCATTGGTGCTGATCGCGATCAGATCCGCGCGCTAGCCGGGCTTGAGCGAACCGATCCTGTCGTCCAGCCCCATCGAGCGCGCGCCCTCGATGGTGCCGAGCTCAAGCGCCTTGTGCGCCGGCATCTTGAACTCGCTCTCGGCCTTGGCGTTCTCGCAGTCGCGCGCAAGCTTGAGCACAGTGAACAGATTCGAGCTTCCGACCAGCGCCGAGGTGTCGCCCGAGATGCCGAGCGGAATGCCCTTGGCCAGCATCTCGCTGATCTGCGGATAGCCGTAGCCGATGCGAAGTTCCGAGCCGGGCGACACCGAGACCGCAGCGCCCGACGCCTTGATCATGTCGAGCTCCGCGGGGCTTGCCGACAGGGTGTGAATGAGCTGCACGTCCTTGCCCAGGAGCTTGCCGTTGTAAAGCGGCTCGATCTGATTCACGGCCTTGCGGGCGCTCGCGACATGCACCGTGATCGGCAATCCGAGCTTGCGGGCGTTGTCGAATTCCGGCTGATACACCTCCGGCTTGATCGGGCCCGCGCGGAACTGGCCGCGCCATGCCATGCCGAGCGTGATGAGGCCCTCGTTCGACCAGCTCTTCCAATCTCTGGCGAGGCTCTCGATCGGCCCCTGGTCGGCCGACTGGGTGTCGGGCAAGCCCTGTGGCCAGCCGCAGGAATGGCGGGCGCGGATACCGACCTCGGCGAGCGCGCGGACATCCGCCTCGGCGTGGGCCGCGCTGCGCACATTGTGGCACCAGGAGTGCACGAAGGTCATTCCCGAATTGATCGCCTCCGCGGCCGCGAGCCGCGTGCTCTGAAAGATGTCATCCGCATTCATCTGCTGGCCGAAGCGCGCGACGGTCGGGAAATAGCCCTCCTCCGGCTTGTCGCCGGAGAAACTGCGGTAGAGCGTGTTCCACATGTGCCAGTGGGTCTCGACCAAGCCGGGCATGACGATCATGCCCGTGCCGTCGATCTTCTGCCCGCCGCCCTTCACGTCCTTGCCGATTGCGACGATCTCGCCGTTACGCACGTGCACCGAGCCGCCGGCGATATCGCCGAGCGCGCCGTCCATCGTCATCACGTAGGCGTTGGCGATGGTGAACTCGCCGCGCGCCGGCAGCTTCGTGGAGGCAGTGTCGCCGCGCCGCGGCTGCGCCATCAGCGGCGATGACAATAGTCCGGTTGCGCCGGCGGCGCCGAGCGCGGCCGCGCCGCGAATAAACCGACGCCTGCAGAGTTCACACATGCGGTCCTCCCCGGAAGGATCGGCGCGCGGCCGATCGTTGTCGTCAGCGGCGGACATGCCGCTGACAGCTTTCGCATGAGGCTAGCCGGTTGTCGGTGCATCTGGAAGGAGGACACGCCGGGTTATGGCACTTGACGTTCGTTTCCCGCGATCCCAAAGCCTCAAATGCGATTGCGTTGGGAAGCTGCCCATCCGCCATCTCCGCTCAAATGTCCCGCGCATCGCGGCGCTGGGGCTGCGGCACCCAGGTTCGCACGCCGATGGCAGCGAAGCGGACGCGAGCGCACTCAATCGATCTTCAAGCCCAGCGTCCTGACAATCGGGGACCAGCGCGCGAGTTCGTTGTCCACGTAGCGCCGGTATGCTTCGGGATTGAGGTCACCGTGCGGCTCGAATGTGCCTGAGACCAGCAGCTGCCGGTAGTCGTGGTCGGCCAGCAGCGCAAGATTCGCCTGCGCGACCTGGTCGATGATCGGCTTCGGCGTTCCTGTCGGGGCAAACACGCCGACGAAGTTCGGCGCGACGAGATCGGTCAAGCCCTGCTCGACGGCGGTGGGAAGCTCGGGCGCGGCGGTGAGGCGCGTGCCATGGGTTACCGCCAGAACCCTAAGCTTGCCGGCGTGGTGCAGCTCGAGCACGATGTTGGTCATGGCCGGCACGATCATGGGAATCTGGCCGGCGAGGATGTCGGCGATCGCCGGCCCCGCGCCGCGGTAGGGCACGTGGATGAGATCCGGAACGCCGACGCGCAACTTGAAGGCTTCCGCGGTGAGGTGATTGAGTGAGCCCGTACCGGCGGAGCCATAGGACAGCTTGCCGGGATTGGCCTTGGCATAGACGACCAGCTCGTTGAGGTTATTGACCGGCACGGAGGGATGGACCGCCAGCGCGAAAGCGGTAATTGCGATGCCGGAAATCGGCTCCAGGTCCTTGAGCGGGTCGAACTGCGGCCGGTTCTTGAGCAGCGCCTCGGTGATGTGGGTGGTCGCACCGCCGAGCAGGAGCGTGTAGCCATCAGGTCTGGCGCGCGAGGCTTGCGCCGCGCCGACCGAGCCGCCCCCGCCGCCGATATTCTCGACGACGACCGCGCCCAGCAAAGATTTCATTCGGTCCGCCCACGGGCGAGCGATGGTGTCGAACGCCCCGCCCGGCGGGAATGGAACCACGAGGCGTATGGGTCGCGTCGGATAACTCTGCGCCCTTGCGATGCGCGATAGCGCCGGCAGCGCGCAAGCGCCCGCTGCCAGCTGCAGAACTCGACGGCGCGGAAGTCTCATGGCGCTTCCGTACAGAAATGCTCACCACCATGCCCGCGAGCAGCGCCCCGCGAGCATCGCGCCGCAAGCAAGCGAGCGCCCACTAAGTGCTCAGGCCGGAGAGGCGAGGGGCTTTCCCTTCTCCACGACATAGGTGATGAGAATGACGCTCTTGGCGTCGCCAGGCTTGCCGCCCGCATGGGGCGTTTCGGGTGGGATGTGGAAGCCATCGCCTTTTTTGAGCATGCGGGTGGGTTGACCTTGTATGGGAAGCTCGAAGCCGCCTTCCAGCACATAGGCGGATTCGACTCCCGGATGCGTGTGTCGCGCGACGGTCACCCCTGGCTCTACGGTCGCTTCCACGAGTAGCGTCACATAGCCCGGCGTCGGACCGTCCGTTTGTGACAAAATCTTGCGCGTGACACCGGCCGTCGCTGCGGGTGGCGCGCCTTGGGCCGATGCTTCGGTGGCGATGAACTCCGTAATTCCGCAGATCGCGCACCACGCAAAGCCCGCGAATCCTCGTCGCGTGAGCATGATATCCTCCCTGCCTGTGTCCGGATCTTGAGTGCCGTCCGGACTTCTCGGCAGATCGTAAGGCTTTCACGAATGCATTGGCAAGGTGAAGCTGGGGCGCGCGATCACCGACGCCCTCGTGGCAGGGCGATTGAGCCAGGGCACCGCTTCACGCTTGCGCGCGATGCCCGAGCTTGGCCCGGCGTATGGGGTTGCTTAAATCAGCCGACGACCAGCGCCGCGTGCCGGCTCTGGCCTTCGCTCATGCCGCGTGCCTTCATCCAGTCGTAGGCGCGGTTGAACAGAGTCACGTCGTAATAGTCGACGTGCTTGTAGCGCACGAACGCCCGCAGCAGTTCCGTCGGCTTCAAGGCGCCCTTGGCGTGGGCCGTGACGTGGTGGGCGTATTTGTAAAAGTCGGAGTTGATCAGGTCGACGGCCTCGTTCTCGGCGTCGTAATAGGCCTTGCGCTGCTCCGGCGTCAGATCGGCCGAGATGACCTCGCCGCCACGATAGAAGGAGGCGGCGATGATATGGGCGCCTTCCTTGAGCCCGAGGCTGATGAACGGCTCCATCACTGCGATTGCTCGAGCGGTGCCGTCCTTGAGCGCCGCATAGCGCATCTGGGGCAGCCCGCCGTTTTCGATTTTGACGTGCTCGGAACCGACGGCGCTTTCGAGCATCTGAATGGTCGTGTAGTGCGAGCCGGTGAGCTCCTGCACCATGACCGGCACGTCCGCCATGTCGCGCGGGACCTGGAGCTTGTCGTCGAAGGTGAGGACCGCCTGGGCCGCGACGGCCGCCCGCAGCGCCGCGATGTTGCCGCCGCGCTTGCCGCGCTCCAGGCGATCGATGCTCGCCCACTCGCAGACATTGTAGCTGTCGGCGGAACCGCAATCGAAAAGATTCTCCTTGAGGCGCGACATGAGCGGCGTCTGCGCATTGTCCTTTTCCCGGTCGGCGTAGGTGGCCGAGAAGCTGACATCGAGGCCTGCCCTGGCGAACAGCCCTTGCTCGATGCCGACGATCACCGGCAGGTCGAATACCGGATTGTTCGGCGCGATGCTGACGGTCGGCCGATCTTGTTCGGGCTGCATGGTTTCCTCCCGGCTTGCGGGCGTCCTCCGCGGCACCTTCCGCGTCGGCCCAAATTTAACACCCCGGCGGCGACGGTTGCAAAGCGGCCGCTCGGTGGATTGCAGCCCGCAATCGGTGCTATGCGATGTCAGACCGGCGTACATCCACGGGTCCGCCACGCCGGAGACGCGCGCACCGAGATCGCGGCGCCGGTGCGCATTACACCAGAGCGCGCTCGAGAGGACGCCATGACGATTGCAGCGGAGCGACGCCGCTGGCCGGCGGAAGGTCTCACCCGGGTACCCTATTGGGTCTATTCGGATCGCGACGTCTACGAGGAGGAGCAGGCGCGCATCTTTCGCGGGCCGACCTGGCATTTCCTCTGCCTCGAGGCCGAGCTGCCCAACCCCAATAGCTATTGCCGCTCGAGCCTCGGTGCGATGCCGGTGGTGGTGACCCGAGACCGGGACGGCACGCTTCACGCCTTCGAGAACCGCTGCGCGCATCGCGGATCGCTGCTGGTGCTCAACGAGCGCGGCGAGGCGCGCGATATCGTCTGTGTCTACCACAACTGGAGCTACGATCTTTGCGGCAACCTCACCGGCGTCGCCTTCCGCAAGGGCCTGCGCGGCAAGGGCGGCATGCCGCAAGAGTGCCGCCCCGAGACCTATGGGCCGCGCAAGTTGCGGCTGGAGACGCTCGCGGGCCTGGTGTTCGGCACGCTTTCGGCGGACGCGCCGCCGCTCGAGCGCTATCTCGGGCCCGAGATCGTCGCGCGCATCCGCCGCGTGATGCGCGCGCCGGTGAAGATGCTCGGTGGCTACAGCCAGACGCTGCCGAGCAATTGGAAGCTCTATATGGAAAACGTCAAGGACACTTACCACGCGAGCCTGCTGCACACGTTCTTCACCACCTTTCGGCTCAACCGGTTGTCGCAGCAAGGCGGCATCGTGGTGAGCGATTCGGGCGGCCACCACGTGAGCTACTCGCTCGCCGCCGACACCGGCGGCCAGGAATACGAGCAGGCCGGCATGCGCGCGGCGCAGGAAGGATTCGGCCTCGAGGCGCCGCAGCTGCTGGAGGCCGTCGACGAGTTCGGTGACGGGGTCGGGCTGCAAATTCTTTCCGTGTTTCCGACCTTCGTGCTGCAGCAGACCCGCAACAGCTTGGCGGTGCGGCGCCTGCGTCCGCAGGGCCTCGACAAGACCGAGCTGGTGTGGACCTGCTTCGGCTTCACCACCGACGACGCGGACATGACCGAGCGTCGCTTGCGGCAGGCCAACCTGATCGGCCCGGCCGGCTACATCTCGATGGAGGATGGCGCGGCGCCCGGCTTCGTGCAGCGCGCGGTCGCTACCGCCCCCGATCTGCTGTCGGTCGTGGAGATGGGCGGCGCGAGCGTCGCCTCCGACGACAACCGCGTCACCGAGGCGGCGGTGCGCGGCTTCTGGAAGGCCTATCGTGGGTATATGGGGATCTAGATCTAGATGAGGTCGCGACGGCTAAGCGCGGCTCAATGTCCGCGTTGGCGCGCTTTGGCGATAAAGTCGAACATCAAGACATATTTGCGAAGCGCCTATAAGCGTCATTTGCATGCCCATATAAATTCCTGCACGTTGTCGTCATAAATCGGAAACTGGATGGTGATCGGCTTCTGCGCGGCGTTGATCTCAACAATAATGCGCCAAGTGGTATCGAGCGGCGGAGAATCGAGAAAGAGAAATTCATCAACTCCAAAATTCGTGCCCAAATCCAGCCACTCCACCCTTTGTTTGTAGGCGCTGAAGGCGACGATGAAAAATCTATTGGAATATTGATATTGCGGAATAAGTTTTTGCGACGGATTTTCATCATTGACACGATAAGTGGTGCGAATTCCACGGTAGCCGTCGACGCGATGGGAGAAATCCAACGACGCCGCTCCCGCCTCGTCGACGAGCGTAGCGAAAAAGACAATCGTTCCGTTCCTACAAACTCCCTCCACGGACGCAAAGGCGCCGTCTTCATTTTTCTGGACGGATTCGACCGTCACATCGACCTTGTCGGTAGTCGCGTTTTTCTTGCGCGCGATCCTCCAGGTTGTCCCCGACGTTCGCGCGTATTCCAGCCCCTTCGGTTTTGCCTCCTGACGCTGGCGTTCCTCGAGCGCAGCGCGCGCTTCTTTCTCTTTGCGTTCTGCCTGCTGCCGCTGACGCTCTTCCTCCTGCTGCTTTGCCTCGAGACAACCCTCCGGCATGCGATTGACCGTGGTCGGCGGCTCCGCGTTCCGATACGCCGCCCTGCGACGCTGATACTCGAGCTCCTGACGATCCGCCTCGTAGCATTCGAGCAGCTTGCGGCGCTCCGCATCCGCAAGCCCCGCTTCCCGGGGAGGGATACTCTCGAAGCGGATCGGCACCACGACGCGAAATGATGCATCGGGAAGCTTGACATGTTCCGGCGGCGAAAACGGCTGTGATTGCTGAATGAGGAGGAGCGCCGCCCTGCCGAGTTCAGGGTTAATGGTTACAATGCGGGTTCCCGGAAGCACCCACCCGGAGCGGCTCATGTGGAATTCGAATCTCACAACGCCGCTTTTGCCACGGGTTCGAGTCCCGGGCAGATAGCGTTTATTGTGTTCGAGGTCCGCGATGATCTGATTCTTCCACTCCAGCGGCACGGAAACATCATTCTCACCCACAGATCGAGCGACCGCAAATTCGGCGCCTACGGACATCGGCGCCGCTGCGAGGAGAAAAATACCGAGCAATCGCGGCTTCAGCATCTCCAACCTAAACCAAGGGATGTCGTGCGCACGACCACGCACCTTGCTGCAGCGATGTTCGAGCGCGGCATTGTCAGCTGCAACTCAACCGTTCGGCTTGCGCCGCGAGGGCGCCGGCGTCAGAAAGAAGAATGAGCATCGTCGACGTTAAGCGATTCTATCATCAGATCAATACCGGCGGGCGAAACGAACGGGCCAAACCCTGGCAGGACGGAGATTGGATGATGCCGGCATTCGGCGAAGCAAGCTCAGTTACGGCCTTCGCACATGCGCCGGCGGAACGTCAACCGACGATCGCTGCAGCCCGCATAACAGGCATTCGCTGATGGCCTGACGGGTGGCGCAGGCGCGAATGACCCGCTCCGGTTCAAATTCAGAAAAACTTCGCGCGGAGCAAATGCTTGCGGGGGGTCCCGAAAGCAGGCGCGGACCGGGCTTCCCGCTCCGTCCGGCTGGTGCCAATAGCCGCCGTCAGCGGATTGAAACGACGCGCGACCCTGCCTCTGCACGGTGCACGTGCCGCGCAATCAAGCAACCCACTTCATTGGGATGGGTTGCAATCATGAAATGCGCGGCCGTCTCGATCGTGGCAAGCGCTGCCCTGCTCATGCACTCGCTGAGCAGCGCATTGGCGCGTTGCACCGCCGGGTGACTTGCTCCGCCCCGAATCACGAGCGCAGGGATTTCGACGGCAGCCAGCGCCGCCGCCGGCAGCGCGAAACCATACGCACTCGCCCAATCGAGGATGTTGACCGCTGTCGTCGCCACGGCGTAGTCGCGCACCCGTCGCGGCCACGAGGCATAGGTGCCGGCGCCACCGTAAAAATCGATCATCGCCGCGATCGCTTCCACGTTTCCGCCCTCGAAGGCGGCGAAATAGGCCTTCGTCATCTCGCGAAACGCGCGATAGTGCTCGCGCTCGCCCCGGTCTCGCAACACGTCCAGGGCGGGCGCATCGACAATCACGAGGCTGGCGAGAGATACTTGGTTGCGGAACGCCACCGCCAGCGCCACCAAGCCGCCGAAGGAATGACCGACGAGATGCGCGCGGCCGCCCGCCCTGCGAACGACCGATTCCAGTATTTCGGCCTCGTGCGAAATGGCAGGATCGCCGGCGGTGCGGCGCTCGGCGGTTCCCCCGTAGCCGAGGAGGCTCGTCGTCACGTAGCGAAACCGGCCGTTCAAGGCGGCAATCACGGGTTGCCACGCGGCGCCGGTGCTGCACGATCCCGGGACCAGCACAATGGTCGCACCGCTCCCGCGCTCTTCGTAATCGATGCGGCCACGCGCGTCCTCGATCATCCCGTCAATCCCTGATCTCAGTTGAGGTCTGCAAGCATGCGGCGGCGCGCCGCCCTCGGCTTCGGCCGACTTTAATCCGGTAGGCCTTGGTCGAGTGGGGCGGCGCCATTTCCCTGTGGGCCGCCGCGGCGTCGCCGTTTGACGGGACAGGGCGCGGCGACGCGCAGCTTTGTCTTTCGACTAAGCCGCCTGCCGGCGTGCAGGAATGCCGTTCCAGTCGCGATGACGGGATTGGCGCATCATGCGTACGGGCAGGCCGTCGCGCACCGCGGATTCGATCTCGCCGCGCGTGACGCCGATGTCGGCCAGCATACGATCGTCGAGCCGCTGGAGCTCGCGCACAGCGCTACGCAGGCGTTGCTTCGCGGCCAGGCCGCGCACCCAGCGCGTGCCGCACAGGACGAGGACGCGCAGCCACTGCGCAAACGCGCGCATGGTGCCGCGCATGCAGGCCTGGATGACGAGGTTGCGCTTGATGCGAGCCTGCTGCTCGCATTCGAAGAACGAGAACA
>WNGD01002763.1_pt1 | contig 25593 bp, 14 predicted proteins | sample 5400671 | NCBI WGS metagenome assembly WNGD01 (sample SAMN13153369, study PRJNA577476) | soil metagenome | isolation source: 40 cm soil or saprolite under grassland replicate 2 | place: USA:California | collected 2016-06-15
CTCCCTGGAAACTGTCTACATGATCCGCTCCAGAAGGAGACTCGAGTGTAACGAAGGGGTGTTGTTTTTTCCCGGAATACGGACAAAACACCGCAATTCAAAAAATAGGATTGACAAGAGCATTTCTGGATGTATTCTCGATTTTCTCAAGAATTTTCCAGGGACGAATCATTTTTTGATCAGCTCGATGGGGTGCGTTGTATTTAGCAACCTTCGCATGGGGACTACTATCTGGATGAGTTCACTTTCCGCTTCAATCGCGGAACTTCCAGATCACGCGGCAAACTGTTCTATCGCCTAGTCCAACACGCCATGATGCTTGATCCTGTGCCGGCCAAGATCATTTCCGGCGGACGCCCAAGGGTGTGAACGACTACATATGGTGGCCAGTGGCGTCAAGTGCATACCCCTATTTAGCTATTTACAAAGTTGGGAGGCGATCATGATCATGAAGAGCACGAGGAAGCCGTGTCTGTTACTCACATTTCTTTTTTTTGTAGTTGTGGCAGAACTCCCTACCGTTTGCCTCGGCCAAATCAACAGGAGTTCCTTGAGCGGTGTTATCACAGACACCACCGGAGCTGTAATCGTGGGCGCTAAGGTTCTCTTGATGGAAGAAGGGACCCAAGCAAAATATGAGAGTACGACCGACCAGGCTGGGTATACTTTTTCTGCTCTGCCTTTAGGGAGGTATACCTTGACTGTGACCCAGAGTTCATTCAAGACGTTTGTTCGCTCGGGAATCGAATTGAACGCTGGAGACAACAAACGCATCGATTTGACCCTGGAAGTAGGAGAGATGACCCAGCAGGTTGAGATAACAGGAACGGCTCCCGTGCTTGAAACCTCTGAGCCAGTCTATACGGATACGATCGCCACGAATACTCTGGAAAAGCTCCCGATTCTTCTCAACGGACTCAAGCGTGATGCCAGCAACTATTTGGCAACGGTTCCAGGCTACCAAGGAGGAGCCGGATTCACCAATAACATCAATGGATCAATTGGTACTTTTACCGAGCTTTATGTGGACGGTGTACCAGCGGACGGTAACCCTGCCGTGCACGGTCTGTTCCGGAACGGTTTCTCCAATGAGACCCTGGCGGAGTTCAAGGTCGCCGATTCTCCGTCTGCCGACCAGGGCCCGACTGGCGGAGCACTTATCTCGTTCGTCACTAAATCAGGCACTAATGATTTCCACGGGAACGTTTACGAATACCACCGGAATACGGCCTTAACGGCTAGGGATTTCTTCTCACCCACGGTGGCTAAGAATCTTCAAAATGAATTCGGCTTTAGTGTTGGGGGCCCGGTGTGGCTACCGCGTCTCTACAATGGTCGCAACAAAACCTGGTTCTACTTTAACTGGGGCAAGTCGCGGCGTCGTTATGGAGTCGGGGCGTCTACATACACAATGCCGATCGAGGAATTCAAAAACGGCGACTTTAGCCGCCTCTTGGGTGGGGTAATAGGCACGGATGCTTTAGGACGGACGGTTCGAGAGGGCCAAATTTACGATCCATCCACAACGCGGTCCGACGGCCAGGGTGGGTTTATCCGCGAACCTTTTCAGGGTAACATCATCCCGCAGACTCGCTTTAGTCAAGTTTCCAGCAAATTCCAATCACATTATCCGAAGCTTCCGGCCGGTGCACCACTTGTTAACAACTATCTGACATCGGGCGGATCCGGAGCGTTGGATGAGGACTACTATGACATAAAGATAGACCAGCAGATCGGCAATAATCGATTCGCTGGTAAATATTGGCGATCTTTTAACTCTACAACCGACCCGTTTAATCTTCCCGCAATCTTTGCGATCCGGACGTTGAGCTTTTCTCGAGGTAGCCATGGTCGCTTCAATTGGACAAAGACGATCAGTGCCCGTTGGGTGAACGACTCTGCGTTTGGCATAGACCGCGACTTTCTCCGCACCGGATCGCCGGGTGAAGCCGGCATAGGTGCCTCCCTGATCGGACAGCCGAACGCTCTCGGTCGATGCCTGCCCACGGTTCACGTTGCAGGTTTTTTCTCGACTACGCAAACTGAGCTTAAGTGTGGTCAGGATGAGGCGGACACGAACTGGCGGTTTACCGATAACACTTCTTATAGTACAGGTAAACACCTCATCAAGTTTGGGGGTATCTACAACAAGTGGGCAGCGAACTTCCCCATCGAGAATAACGCTCAGTTCACGTTTCTTGCCCCCGAGACAGGTCTTCCTGGTCAGCTTTTAAACAAGACTGGCTATTCTTACGCGAGCTTCTTGCTGGGCGGTTCCGACAATGCTGCCGCAAAGGGTGCGGAGGACCAGACACCGCGCATGTATATGTTCGGATTCTACGTACAGGACTCTTGGCGCGTGAAACCGAACCTAACTCTGCAACTCGGTCTTCGCTATGACGTGCAGCCGTTTCCCGTTCACTGGCATGACACCATTTCCCAATTTGACCCGACGGTGCCAAACCCGGGAGCAGGTGGACGCTTGGGTGCACTGACTTTTGCTGGCATAGGCCCCGGGCGCCTCGGCAGGAGGCAACTGGCGGATACCCATTATAGGGACTTCGGGCCACGCCTCGGTTTTGCGTACCAGGCCGGTGCGAAAACCGTTATTCGAGGGAACTGGGGACTGTATTATGGACCGAACAACCAAACGATGGCTGGATACGCCGCGGTCATCCAACAAGGGTATTTTCCCACGTTTAGCCGGGCGTCGCTGGATGGGTACTCGGCTGTTTTCAACTGGGACAGCGGTTTTCCGCTGCCTGCCACCCTTGGGCCAAACCTCGTGCCTGAAGTGGCCAATGGAAGTGACACGGCCTTTTTCGGCCGGGATGCAGGGCGGGCACCTCGCATCCAGATGGTGCATTTTGGTATCCAGCGAGAACTTCCCGGCAAAGCTTTGCTGGAATTCTCGTTCATGGGAAAGTACGCGCACGGTCTCATCTCGGGGGCAGCTGAGCCCATTAACCAGCTCGATTACGGGAAGTATGGTAGTCTCGGTGATTTGTTGGGGGCTGATGTGTACTCGCCACAAGCTCAGGCTGCTGGTATTCCAGTCCCGTATACGGGTTTCCAGGGAACAGTAGCCCAAGCTCTGCGGCCCTTTCCACAATATCTGACCATCAACAACGAGGGAGCTGCGGTGAGTTTCAACACCTATAATTCATTTCAGTTGAAACTGCAGAAGCACTATTCCCAAGGCCTGAGTTTTCTGGTCGGTTACACTATCAGCAAGGCGATGACCGACCTCGGCGGGATAGGCAATATCCCGGGGTTTTTTGCAAGCTCGCCGCAGGACGCTTACAACCGCAGAACAGAGAAGGCTCTTGCCAACACCGACATTCCGCAGTCACTCATTGTTCATTATTTATATGAGCTGCCAGTCGGGCCCGGGAAGAAGTTCTTAAATCAGAACAACATTTTCACCAAATACATCTTGGGGGGATGGTCTATTTCTGGGTACAACAGCTACAACTCAGGCACTCCAATTGGGGTCGTGACTGAGAGGGTGCTGCCAACAGTGGGTGGCGCTCTTTTGGGGAACAACCTTCGTCCTGACATCGTTCCCGGTGCAGCAATCCGAACGAGTGCGGGTTGCGGCGATTTCGATCCAGGTCGTGGGGACCGCTACTTGAACAGCTCTGCCTTTAGTGATCCGGCACCGTGGAGGTTTGGTAGCGCTTCGCGAGTCCTGGGAAATGTTCGTACATGCGGTAGCCTCAACGAAAATATTTCTATCATTAAGTATATTCCCATAAAGGAAAGGGTCCGTTTCCAGTTTGGGAGCGATTTCTTCAACGCCTTTAATCGTCATAGTTGGGGCGCCCCGAATACAGACATCGACAATTCAGGTTTTGGGACGATCACCTCAACCGGGCCGGGCCGAGTCATCCAGGTGCATGCCCGGATAGAGTTTTGAGCACGTATAGACGCCGCGGAGAGGGGTGTCTGGCCCGCGGGTCGTTTACAAAGCGCCCCGCGCGCCATTTTGTTTTGCCATAATTACATCTCGATTCAGCGATGTCTACCAACTCCGTAACCAACCAGCGCTTTCCGCGTGGGATAAAGATTCATAGGCTATCGCATCATTTGCTCCAAAAGAGCCGAACTCTCGCAACCGTAGTTTGGATCTTTCATATTTCGTTTGTGGAAACTAACGCTCACCGCATCTGGGCTCAGCAGGCCGGCGGCGAGGCGATCCAGAGCAAAGGGCTTGTCCGACAGTCGAACGACCGAGCTCAACAGGATGGAGTCCCACAGCCGACTTCGGTTCTGCAACTCAATTCAAGCAGCCGCGAAGATCGCGCAGAAAGAGAATTCAAAGAGGCGTTAACTGAAACACCAAAAGAGGACAAATATGTTCGGAGGTTGACGATCTTCTATATCGAAAGAAATCGCTATGAGGATGCAATTCGCGTGATTGCCGAACATGTGAAGCTTCGCGGTGTCACTGCATTGGGATACGAACTCGAGGCCGAGTTGCTTTTTAAGCAAAAGTTATACGATTCAGCTCTTGAGGCAACGTTAGCCTCGCTGAAGCTGGACGATCATAACGCACGAATGCACCAGTTGTTAGGTTTGATCCACATTGCCAAACACCAAGATAACGCGGCCGTAGTCGAACTGCAGAGAGCAGCGGAGCTGGATCCGAATCAGCCAAGCACGCGATATTTCCTGGCTAGGGTCCTTTACACAACTGGCAACTATGCAGTAGCGCGGGACCAATTTCTGGCCTGTCTGAACATAGATCCCACCTATCGGAAGGCCCTCGAAAACCTGGGCCTTTGCTACGAAGCCCTTCAGTCATATGAGGAAGCCACTGAGGCCTACCGTAAAGCGATCAGGCTGGAGGAGGAACAAAAGGGACCGAAGCACGCGGAGCCCTACGCATTTTACGGGGCCATGCTCGCGAGACTGGGTGAATCAGAGAAAGCTGTCGCCGTGCTACGCCGTGGAGTAGAAGTGAGCGAAAAATCGTTTGTAGCCAATTACCATTTGGGAAGAGTACTTCTGAAGTTGGGCGAGATCGCGGAAGCTGAGAGATTTCTTATTGCAGCAGCAGACTTGGACCCGAAGTTTTCACGAACATACTATCTACTAGGCAACCTCCGGCAAAAACAGAACCGCAAGGACGATGCTGCTCGATATCACGCAAAGTTCCAAGAATTGGATCAGGTGCCTGAGAATCGCGTCTTTCCGCTTACCGACCGCTAAACCAAAAACAATCTTTCATTCGGGTAGATTGGAAATGATTTCAGTCCGCATGGGACATTGCAGGGCTGACAGAGCACAATTCCGAAAACAACCGGCGCTGCGTCTTCAATCCTTTAGCCCTGTCATTTTAGTCTGGACGTTTCTTGCTGTTCCAACTCTTGGTTTGGCGAGAGCTTTCGGGGTCCAGGGTCAGAACAACAATGATAATGATATCGACGCATGGACTGTTCAGCATTTTCGGCTCGCGAGCGAGGCACAGCGTCAAAACAATCTCGGAGTAGCAGAAAAGGAGTACCAGCTCATTCTTTCCAGGAGGCCGAAGTTCGCTGAGGTACACCAAAATTTAGGAATCGTGTACCACCAACAACGAAAATACCGGAAGGCTGTGAAGACTTTGCAAGTGGCCGTATCTTTGAAGCCTGATCTACTTGGAGCCCAAGTATTTCTTGGAATTGACAGATACATGATTCAGGAGTTCAAGAGTGCTGTTGGCTCCCTAGAAAAGGCGTTACGGTTAAATCCTGAGGAGAGACAGGCCGGGCTTTACCTTGCTTTCACCTACCTCGCGCTCGATTCACCTGAGAAGGCCGCGCGACAGCTTCGTAAGACCGTCCAATACTTCCCTGAAGATGTCGAGATCGCCTATCACCTTGGTGAAGCCTATCTGGAAGGTGTACGTCAGCGCATGGTGTCGCTTCAGCAGGCTGGAGAGCGATCCGCACTGCGCCACTGGGCGCTGGCCATTTCTTCCGAACAAAAAGGGGACAGGGATGGGACGATCCTAGAGTATCTCAGGGCTCTTGCTATCGAGCCGAAAAATGTAGAGCTTTACTGGAGATTGGCCATTGCGCTCCGCAAGGCAGGTATGGCCGATTTATCGGGAGCTGCCTTGCAAAGATACGCGCTACTAAATCCGGATCGGGACCTTGAAAGTCTAGGTCTTGACGCAATTGCGAGCGAGCCCTCGGGAGATCAGGCGGCGATTGCCGCCCACAAGGATTCTTATGAGCGGCTCTGGGAGTCTTTACCCGCTGCTGAACGGGGGGACGCTTGGCCCGGTGTTGCAGATGAATTTGTCAACCAGGCAATAGGAAAGTGCGCGCTCTCGACGAGTGGGTCCGAAGTGGAGGCGAGCCTCAAGCTGTACCGAAAGGGGGATTACAGAGGTGCTGCCGAAAAGATTAAAGGCAGAATAACAGGTCAACCACAAGATTGGCCGTTGGCCTTTCTTCAGGCCCGGTCGTATTTTTTGGCATCCGATTACGATGCCGCCGAACAGGTAGTCGAAGGGCCGCTTCGCAACTATTTCCATTTGCCCTCTGTGGCTTTACTGAGATTGGAGATCGAAAGCCAATTAGCGTTACGCTATTTCGGTCTGGTGGTTGCAAAAGAGCCGAACTCCGATCGGGCGAAGCTACTCCTTGCTAAGTCTTATGGAGCGACGGGCCGGACGAAAGATGCCATTTCCACCTATCAAGAGATTTTGAAGCAGGCTCCTGATCGTTTGGGAATTCATCTGGCGATCGGACAGCTGTACGAAGACGAACAAAAATGGCCGGCAGCGATCGAGGAGTTGAAGGCAGAACTGGCCTTGGCGCCTGACAATGCTTTGGCCCTGGCTCATCTTGGTCACGCGTACGAAGAATCTCAGGATGCAGATCAGGCAATCCAGGTTTTAAGCAAGCTGTTAGAGACTCATCCGGAGGACGGCCGGGCATATGCAGACCTCGGCAGAGCTTGGTCAATGAAACAGAACCCTGCGAAGGCTATCGAGGCGTTTGAACGAGCCCTCCTTTATGATTCGAACCAGCATAACCTCCACTATCGGCTGTTCCAGCTGTACAGCAAAATGGGAGATAACCTTAAAGCCAAAACCCATCTTGCCGCATTTAAGGCGGGAGAAATCGATAAGCAGAAAAAGCTAAGAGCAGCCACGGCTGATCTCCTAAAGCAATGACAATCCTACCTTCCATTCGGTTCACCGTGTCAGTTTGCTGGGCACCTGTGTCAGGGAGTAAAACCAGCGACCGGAGAGCCGTATGTTGGGAGATCTCCAGTAGTTCTTGGTGTGAGGCGGTGACACCAACCGGTCCGGCGACGCGCAGAGCGCGATTACGTTTCGGAATGCATTCCGAAGATCTTGACAGCCAGTGGCCCCGATGATACGGTGGAAATCGCTGTGGCCCGGGGCGCTCGCGATGGATTCCAACCCGCACGAAATCCGGCAACTCGGCGGCGTCATTCCGTTCTCCGACGATGATTCGATCGACAGCTCCCTGCTCCGCACCGAGACGCAGTTTCTGCTTGAAGCGGGAGTGAACGGGATTGTAGTTGGCGGCAGCACGGGCGAAGGCGCGGGTATGTCCGCCGAGGAATTGTGCGAGGCAACGTCGGTTGTCGTCGAAACCGTGAATGGGAGCATTCCGGTCCTCAGCGGCGTCATCGCTGATACGTCCGACGAAGCGGTACGGCTCGGAAAGGCGGCGCTCCGCGCCGGCGCGGCGGCCTTGCAGGTGCCGCCGCCGCATTTCAACGTTGCGATCTCGTCCGCATTGCTTTCGCGTTATTACCGTGCGATCACGGACGGGACGGGCCTGCCGCTGATCATCTATAACGTCATCCCATGGGCACAGGTGGCCGTCGAATCGCTCGAGCATCTGGCGGCTGGGAACCCGATGATCGTCGGAGTGAAGCAAAGCGGGCGGAATATCCACCTGCTCGCGGCCTTGCTGGCGTTTCTCAAGGGGCGAATCCCAATCTACTCGGCTATCGACGATCTCGTGTATCCCTCGTTCATGCTGGGTGCCGACGGCACCATTTCCGGCACATCCAGCGTCTTCCCACGCGAAACCGTGGAGCTGTGGGAGTGCGTGCGCGAGGGGAATGTTGCGCGCGCTCTCGAGTTGCACAACGCGCTCGTGCCGGTCTGGCGCTCGCTCGACGGGCCGCAGTTTCCGAGCCGTGTCAAGTACGCACTGGCGCTCCTCGGCCGGGCCGCCGGCAAACCACGCAGCCCGTTCACGTGGCCGCGCGGTAAAGACGCTGCACGGATCGAGCAGGCCCTCGAAACCGGTGGCTTTCTCGCGGCGGGCCCGCGTGCAACCGTCTCGGAACGATAATCGAGAGAACATGATGACCGTAAAGCTGGCGGGCCTCGGGCTGTTCGCTGTGTGCAGCGTCTACGCGCAATTTTCCATCGATTCGCTGCCGCCGCACGGTCCTGCCGCGAAGGCGCGCGCACTCGAGCGCGCTGGCAGAGTCGCCGACGCCGAGAGCATCTTGCGCAATGCGCTCTCGGCGGGCAACGACTCGGCGGAAGTGCATGGTGCGCTTGGTCTTCTGCTTTACCGTATGGGGCGATTTCGCGATGCCGTGCCGGAGTTGGGGCGCGCTGCCCAGCTCGCGCCGGAGTCTCCCGAGTATTCGCTAAAGCTCGCTGCGGCGATTCTCGCCGACCATCGGTATTCGGTCGCGCTCGATTTCCTGAATGCGGTCGCCGGTCGTTTTGGCACTATTGCCGAGTATCAATATAACCTCGGGCTCGCCTACTACGGCACGCGCCGGTATGAAAACGCGATTGCCGCATTCGGCAAAGCGATCGAGCTTGATCCGAAGATGGACGTGGCGTACTTCTTTACGGGAAATGCGTGGGCCGGCAGCGGTGATCCCGACAAAGCCGTCGCGTTCTACCGGAAAGCAATTGAAATCAATCCGAAGAGCGCGGGCTATTACCTCGCTCTCGGAAAGGTCCTGGGCTTGATCGGTCCGGAGCGCGACCCGGAATCAGCGAAGTGGCTGCGGAAAGGGCTTGCGTTGAAGCCGGGCGACGCGGCGAGCGAGTTCGCGCTTGCGCTTGCCTGCGAGCGCCTGAATGACCTGCCGTGCGCGCGTCCGCTGCTCGAAGACGTGGTGAAGCGCTATCCCAACGAGCTTTCGCCGCGCATCGTGCTGGCGCGTATCTACGCCAAAATGCACGAGCCGGAGAAAGCCCGTACCGAGCGCGAGGCGGTGAAGCGGCTACAGGAAGCGCAGCGCCGGTCAAATTCGGAACGGCCGTCGTTTTCGGATTCCGAGCTACACCCGCCGCGCTAGCGGGACCTCAACACACTCGCCTCCATGACCGGCCGGAATCAAAATCGGAAGATATTCCGAAAGCGATTGACACCCTCTCAGAGGCGTGGCTAAATTCCGATCACAGGAGCTACCATGAGTCACCCTTCAGTCCGTGTGTTTGTCGTGGTTTTAACACTCGTGGTTTCGCTGGCGCTCGCGCCGAGCCTCTCCGCTCAGGGCGGACGCGCTTCGATATCCGGTGTCGTCACAGATTCGAGTGGCGCCGTGATTCCGGAGGCGGCGGTCAGCGCCGTCAACACGAATACCGGCTTCACCGTCTCCGTCAATACAAACGGGATCGGCGCGTACGCTCTGCCGCTGCTGCCCGTCGGCACTTACGATGTGTCGGTGAAAAAAGAAGGATTCAAGACCGAACTCAGGAGTGGCATCACGCTAACAGCGGACCAGGCGGCGACGATCAACATCACCATCGCGGTCGGCTCGGTGAACGAGCAAGTCAGAGTGATCGCCGACGCAGAGATGATTAACACGCAGAACGCGGCGCTCGGACAAGTGATTCAGGAGCGATCGATTGCAGAGTTGCCGCTGAACGGGCGCAACCCGGCGAGCCTCGTGTTGCTGACGCCCGGCATGATCGACGTATTACAGACGGGTGGCGGCGTGCACCAGGGATATACGACGTTTCCCACCGAGGAAGGCGCCTCGGCGAATGGCGGCCGGCAGGGAAGCACTCTGTACGTGCTCGACGGCGCCATCAACATGGACAACTATCACCTCCTCGCCGCGCCGTTCCCCAACGCCGACGCGACCCAGGAGTTCCGCGTGCTCGGAAATAACTTCGAGGCGCAGTACGGCTTCGCGCCCGGCGCAGTAGTCTCGATTGTGACCAAGTCCGGCACGAATACACTGCATGGCAATGCGTTTGAGTTCCTGCGCAATGGCGTGTTGAACGCGCGCGATTTCTTCCAGCCTGTCCGCGACGAACTGAAGCGCAATCAGTTCGGCGCATCCCTCGGCGGGCCGATCAAGAGAGACAAGATCTTCTTCTTCAGCAATTATCAGGGCACACGCGAGCGGCGGCGGGTCGGCGGGTCCACCGCGTTCGTTCCCTCCGACGCAATGTTGCAGGGCGACTTCAGCGCATACGTCAACGCGGGCGTCACAATCCTCGATCCGGACACGGGCAAGCCGGCGCCGAACGGCTACATCTCGCCCACCCGGTTCAGTCCGGCCGCACTGAAGATTGCGGAATCGCTGCCGCGCACCACGGATCCTCTTGGGAAAACAACCGTGAGCGGTTTCTCGAACATGCAGGACTATAACGAGTTCACCGTCAAAGGGGACGTCTACCTCAGTGCGAATCACCGGATCAGTGGCCGGACGTTTTTCAACGATTTCACCCAGCCGGAGCAGACGTTGAACCTGCTGAATTCCGACCGTTCCTGGCTGGCGCGGTGGCAGAACCATTCCGGCAATTACACGTGGACGGTGAGCCCGACGTTGTTAAACAACTTCGTCATTTCGTACTCCCGGCTGAATTCGAACAGCATCAGCGGGCTGCGCGACAAGGGCGGGAACCGGATTTGCTACTCGCAGTTGATTGAGGTCGCGGACCCGCCCAATTCGCCGTGTACGATCGAGGCGCTATGGGTCGGCGGCTCGTTCGGCTTCGGCCAGAACTTCAACGGACTGAACCGGTCGACGTGGGGAGTTTCGGATTCGATCACGAAGACCAAGGGACGCCACCTGATCGTCGGCGGCGTGGACGTGCTTCGGCAGTACTGGGACCTCGCGACGGACTGGCTCGCGCTGCCGATCATTTCGTTCGACGGCGGCGTCACCGGGCATGAGCTATCCGACTTTTTGGTGGGTCGCGTCGCGAGTTACACCCAGGGCGGAGGTGAGTATCAGCGGCTCCACGCGACTCAGATCGGCGTCTATGTGCAGGATCAGATCCGAGTTGCGCAGAATCTGACAATGAGCGCCGGGGTGCGCTGGGAACCGTTCCTGGCTCCCGTGCCCTCAAGCGGCCGCATCCCGGTGTTCTCGCCGGGCGAGCAGAGCACGCGATATCCGAACGCGCCGGTTGGCGTGGTGTACCCCGGGGATCCGGGCGTGCCGGATGCGGGCGTTCCGAGCGGTTATGACTATTTCAACCCGCGGCTGGGTCTAGCCTGGCGGCCGGGGTTCATGAAGAACACCTCTATTCGCGCGGCGTTCGGCATGTTCACCGCGCCTATCGATTACTCGTCGTGGAACCATACGGCCGACAGCTCGCCCTTCAGCACCACGTACGACCTGTCGGCTTACGATCCGTCGATCAAGAGTATCAAGCTCGATCACCCCTGGGCGAATTACAAACCGACCGGCGGAAAGAGTCCCTTCCCGCCCTTCCCGGATCCGGGTTCATCGCCGCCAAGCGATACCCCATTCACATTGCCGATGTATTTTCAGGCCGGATTCAACCGTAACTTCCGGCTGGCCCGCGAACTGAGTTGGAACTTTTCGATCGAACGTCAATTCGGCGAGAACTGGCTGGTACGCGCCGCGTACGTCGCTAGCGAGGCGTACCACCTCATTAACGGTATCGAGCGGAATCCGGGATTCTTCTCCGCGGAAGGTGCTCGCCTGTTGTACCCGCAGTTCACTTCGGTGCTCGAGATGGCTTCCTGGGCAACCTCGAACTATCAATCCGGGCAGTTCACTGTGGAGAAGCGCTTCTCGAAAGGATTCCAGTTCCAATCCAACTACACCTATTCGAAATCGCTCGACTCCGCCTCGATTGGCACGCTGGCGTTCACAGGCAGCGTCGCCGATCCGTTCAATATGCGTAACAATCGCGGCTGGTCGGCGTTTAATTTCCCGCATGTGTTCGTAAACAATTTCGTGTGGGAGCTGCCGAAGCTGAACCGCTTGAATCCCTTCGCCCGCGGAGTTATTGGCGGCTGGCAGTTGAGCGGTATCTGGCGGATGCAGTCGGGTGCTCCGGTTGGCATCCGGCCGGGATACGGAAATAACCGGTCGTTGTTCCAGACCGGTGGCGATCGTGCCGACTACGTACCGGGCGAAGCAATCTCGGTCCAACAGGGCAGCAAGAACGACTGGCTTCACGAATTCTTCAGCACGAGTGCATTCCAGCCGAATGCGCCCGGAACGCTTGGAAATACGCCGCGCTATTTGTTCCACGGCCCCCGGACAAACTCCTGGGACCTCGGCATCTCGAAGAACTTGATGGCGCGCGACCGCTATAAACTCCAGTTTCGCTGGGAGATGTTTAACGCGTTCAATACGCCGAGCTTCTCCACACCCGTCAACACCGTGACCAGCGCGCAATTCGGCGAAATCCTCAGCACCGGCACCGTCCCGCCGCGCGTCATGCAGGGTGCGCTAAAGCTATCTTTCTAGCTTAGGGCCCGTCAGGAAATAAGGTGTACATTTTGCTGCGGGCCGCAGCCCGGAGGGGCGCGGCGGCGGGCGGGCATCTGCGGCGTTGCCGCTCCTCGACGAATGTCACCACATCGCCTGCGTCGCGGCGCCTTGCATCTGCCCGCCCGGCGCTCGCGCCAAAATGCACACCTTATTTCCTGACGGGCCCTAAGCTCCCACGCGCCCCGCTGGGGCGAAATTGGTTACCGTACTTATGAACCAGAGTACTTAGCTAACATGTCTTGAGTCCCAGTTTGGGGGGCGGGCTTTGGTCCGCTGCGGACTTTACGCGCCGGGCTGAGGCCCGCCCCCTGTTTGCGCTGGCTGGTTGAGGCTGATCTCCCTCATGCATCTCGCCGCCATCGATCTCGCCATCCTGTTCGCATACGTTCTCTTCGTCATCGGCGTTGGCTATTGGCTCAAGGACCGGATGAAAACATCCGAGGACTTCCTTCTCGCGGGCCGTTCGCTGCCAGCCTGGATTACGGGGTTGGCGTTCATGGCCGCCAATCTCGGCTCGCTCGAGATTGTCGGCATGATCGCGATGGGCGCGAAGTACGGGATGATGACGAACCATTGGTATTGGACCGGCGCCATCCCGGCGATGGTTTTCCTCGGAATTTTCATGGTGCGGTTCTACTACGTAACCCGGCTGCGCAGCGTGCCTGAATATCTGAAGCGGCGGTTCGACCACCGCGCGCACCTGCTGAATTCCGGCATGTTCCTGATCATCACGATTCTAATGTCGGGGATTAATATGTATGCGCTGGCGATCGTATGCCAGCAGATGCTGGGCTGGAATTTCAATTTCAGCGTGCTGTTCTCAGCGGGCGTCGTGGTGACCTACACCTTTCTGGGCGGCCTGAGCTCGTCGATCTACAACGAAGTGCTCCAGTTTTTCCTGATTATCTTCGGATTTTTGCCGCTCACGGTGCTCGGCCTTGTCGACGTAGGAGGCTGGGATGGTCTAACAGCAAAGCTGCCCGCGATGTACGTTCATACCTGGAGTGGCTTGGGGCATCCCGCGGAAAACCCCCTCGGCGTGAGCTGGTACCAGCCAGTGATCGCGCTCGGGCTTCTGATGGGGCCATCCTACTGGTGTACGGATTTCCTGCTGGTTCAGCGTGCGCTGGCGGCCAAAGACCTGGATTCCTCGCGGAAGACGCCGCTGATCGCCGCTTTCCCGAAAATGCTGTTCCCGCTACTTGTCACCGTCCCGGGCATGATCGCGGCGGTCGTGGTACCAACAGCGCTCGAAGGCAACTTCAACCTCGCGCTGCCGGCGTTGATGGACCGTTATTATCCCCACGGCATGTTGGGCCTCGGCTTCACAGCCCTCATGGCGAGTTTCATGTCGGGGATGGCAGGCAACGTCACCGCGTTCAACACCGTCTGGACGTACGACCTCTACCAGAGCTATATCGTGCGCGGCCGCGACGACCGCCATTACCTGAAGGTCGGCCGGATTGCGACAATTGCGGGCACGGCTTTGAGTGTCGGCTCGGCTTACATCCTTCTTGCGTTCGATAACCTGATGGATTACATGCAGCTTCTAGGCGCCATGTTCATCGCGCCGTTCTTCATCGTTTTCTTTCTCGGGATGTTCTGGAAACGGACCACCCCGACGGCAGGGTTCCTGGGAATTATCGTCGGAGTGCTCGGCTGCGCGGTGCAGTACACCGCGTATCGTTTGGGCTGGGTTGTGTATCGGACGCCAATGGCGGCAACGCTAAACCTGGCGGTCTGGGGTGGGGCGGCTGGCGTGGCGACAACGGTGCTGGTTAGTCTCGTCACACGCCCGGTCCCTGCGGAGCGGTTGACGGGCTTGGTGTATGGCCTGACGTCCGAGCCAGCAGAGCCTCCGCGTTCGTTCTACAGGACACCGGGCTTTCTCGCGATCGTGGTGATTGCGATGTTTGTCATACTGAACGTGGTCTTCCGGTAACGCGCCTCGCTCCGCACAGAACCGGTCCGCACGCTACGCACGCAGCTCGCGTTCGGCGGCGAGAGCGGCCGTGACCTCTGCTTGCGCGGACGGCGGAAGCGCGTCATAAGGGCTGCGCGGAATACCCGCGGGGCGCCCCTGCGCGGCGGATGCGAACTTCAGACGGGCAAGAAGGTCGTCTGGATAGTTCAACGAGCGCCAGACGCGTGTGAGCTTCTCGTGAATTCGCCGAGCCCGCTCGTACTCCTGCCCGCGGACCGCCGCATACAGCGAGACGGAATCGTCGGGGAATACGGCTGCAAGACTCGTCATTGCACCTTCGGCGCCTAGCAGGAATGCAATATACATCAGGTCGTCGATGCCGCCAAGCACCGGAAGCCGCGGTTGCACGCAGAGCAAATCAGCCAGGAGGTGGGCATCGCACGCCTGGTGTACACCGTCGATGAGGCCGGACTCGGCGAGCCGCTGTATCCCGGCCAAGGGAACTGGCGCCGAGCACACGCTGTTCGAAAGCAAGAGCGGCACGCGCACGTAGCGGCGCAGCGCGAGGAACAGTTCTTCGAGACCGTATACATCCGGCTGAAAAAGATAATGCGGCTGCGCGAGGAGAACAGCGGCCGCGCCGGCTGAGACTGCGGCATCGGCGAGATGCAGGCCCTCCACGGTTGAATCGGGATAGATGGCAGCAAGCACGGGCTTGCGGGTGGCCGCGGAAGCAGCACCGCAAATGCGGCCGAACTCCGCGGGCGCGGATCCCACGGTCTCTCCCACAACGCTGCCGATACAGAACGCATCGACGCCGGCACTGTCGAGCGCGGCTACTTCAGCCTGCAAGAGCGCGGTGTCCAGTGCTCCATCTTGCGCGAAAGGCGTGAGAACGGCAGGAATCACTCCCCTGATAGCGAACTCGGGCATTGGTGAGAGCGAATTTATCACAACCGAGTGCGCACGAACAAACAATTTCGGAAGGCATTCCGCCGCCGTACACTTGTGGTATGTTCAGGTTTCGGTTGGAGGGCAACTGTGGACCTGCGACTTCCGGTCGGTGTACTGTTCCTGGTGCTCGGGGCCTTGCTTGCCGGCTACGGCGCCGTGACTAACGCGCAAGCCGGTGCCGGTCCGAAAGTGAACGTGAACCTGATCTGGGGCGCGGCGATGCTTGTGTTTGGCGCGCTGATGCTCGTGGCCGCCCTGGTGTTGCGCCGGAAGACCCGCAAGTGATGACCGAATACTAAGGGCTCGCGCAGAAATAAATTCACATTTTGGCGCGAGCGCCGGGCGGGCAGATGCGAGGCGCCGCGACGAAGTCGATGTCGGACATCGTCGAGGAGCGGCAACAAAGCCGATACGCGCCCTTGCCGCCGCGCCCCTGCGGGCTGCGGCCCGCAGGCCCGCTGGCTTTGTTGCTCGCTCCTCACATACCGCCCCGGGTATAGCTCGTCGCTCGCGCCTCGCCAGCGGGCCTGGGGGCCTGCAGCAAAATGTGAATTTATTTCTGCGCGAGCCCTAAGTACACAGGGCCATAAATACGGCGACCCATAAGCCTCCGGCCCTACAATGCGGCCGGACGGGAGGAAGCGCGATTGTTCAGGCGTCAGAAAACCGGAGCTGTGCTTTGTTCCTCCTGCGGCAAGCTGGTCGGGGCGCAGGACGAGGTGTGCTTGAACTGCGGCCGCCGCAATCCCGGAATGTGGGGATTCTCCCTGGCGCTGCGCAGGCTGGGCAACGATTTCGGTTTTGTTTCGCTTGTGATCTCGGGATGCGGGCTGCTCTATGTTGCGGCGCTTATCATGGATCCGAAAGGCATTGGCATGCGCGGCATTGCCATCCTGTCCCCGAGCTTCCGCAGTCTCTTCATGCTGGGTTCGAGCGGGGCCATCCCGGTCTTCGGATATCACCGGTGGTGGACGTTTCTGAGCGCCGGCTGGCTCCACGGCAACCTGCTCCACATCGTATTCAACATGATGTGGGTGCGGCAACTTGCTCCTGTGACGGCGGAGTTGTATGGGGCCCCGCGCATGATTCTCATCTATACAGTCTCTTCCGTGACGGGCTTTTTCCTGAGCAGCGCCGCTGGATTGTTATTCGGAGGCATCCCGATTTTTGGCGGCGCGCTGTTCACGGTAGGAGCTTCAGCACCGATCTTTGGTCTTCTCGGAGCGCTGGTCTATTACGGCCGCCGCGGAGGAAGCAGTTACGTCGGGAGCCAGGCGAAAACCAATGCGCTGATCCTGTTCTTCTTCGGCTTCATCATGCCGAACATCGACAATTACGCTCATCTCGGCGGGTTCCTCGGGGGATACGCAATGGGGAAGGGTCTCGATCCGCTCGAACCCGAGCGCATCGATCACGTGGTGGCCGCTCTGTCCATGCTCTTGTTGTCGGCTCTTTCCGTCCTGGCGTCGCTGCTGCATGGGCTCACAATCAAGTAAGGGCCCGGCCTTCAGGAGTCACGGCGCCTTCGCGGCACTCGTTTTGGTTGCGGCAAAAGGCCGACGCTACGGAACCTGTGGAACGAGTTGGTACAGAAGTGCGCGCCGGACCTGTCGAAGTTCGGCCGGTGACGGAGGTCGAGGGCCTGCCGGAGGGTTAATGTCCTCGATCGTCGATTTTCCATGATGGACCCACCCGACCATGAGCGGCCGGCGCAAGTGGTTGCGACCCCAACGGCAGGATCACGGTTTGGAAAGAGGACAGCGGCGGCGCGCATGGAATCATTTGCGGCGCGGACGGGCGGCTTTACGCCGGCCAGCACGACCGCAAGAGGATCGTCGCATACTTGAAAGTTGGGTCGAGCGGTGTGACTTGGAGAATTTCTACGACTCGAACGTCCAACGGCCGCCGGCCATCGTGCGCTCGACGGGTATCTTGACCAGCGTTGAGGGATCTTCCTTGAACGGGTCGCGCCCCAGCACGACCAGATCGGCGAGCTTCCCCGCTTCGATGGAACCTTTCAGATTCTCTTCGTACGAAGCATAAGCTCCGTTGATGGTTCCCACTCGAATCGCGTCTTCCACGGTAATTTTCTGGTTTGGTCCCCAAACGTTTCCTTTAATGTCCGTGCGCGTCACTTCCGATTGCAACGCCATCATCGGGATGAATTCTCCCGGCGGATAGTCGGAAGCCTGCGCCGCGCGAATGCCCGCATCGAGAAAACTGCGCAAGGCAAACATGTGGTTCAAGCGCTCCGCGCCGTAGTAGCGCATTTTTTCGCCATGATAATAAACGTAGGTCGAAAACGGCGTCGGGATGGCGCCTAACCCTTTGATGCGGGCGATCAAGCCGTCGTTGATGACCGTGCAGTGTTCCAGTCGGAATCGCGGATCGCGGCGCGGGCTTTCGCGCTGCAAGCGCTCGTAGACGCGCAGCGTGGTGTCAATGGCGACGTCACCGTTGGCGTGCGTGCCGATCTGCCAGCCGGCCAGATGCGCTTTGTGGCCGTACGCGTACAGCTCTTCCTCCGTCATCACCAGAATGCCGTTGTCATTGGGACGGCCTTCATAGGGAACCGAAAGCCGCGCAGTGCGCTCAGAAATCGAGCCGTCGCAAACCAGCTTCATGGCGCCCACACGGACCCACTCGTCGCCGAGCCCCGTGCGGACGCCCGCCTCGATCATCGCATCGATGTGGCGGTAATTGATGAAACAGTAGGCGCGATACAGCAGGTCGCCGGAATCCCGGGCGTCCTGATAAGCACGAAGATCATCGGGAGTGCCTTGCGCTTCATGAGCGGAGGTGATTCCGGTTTTGGCAAGCATTTTGGAAATGAGTTTGACGCCCTCACGAAAGTCGTCGCGGCTGAAATGGGATGGAATCACTTTCTCAAAAAGTGCGTTCGCGCTCTCGGCGACGCGGCCGCTCGGTTTTCCCGTTGCCCGGTCGCGATCGATCTTTCCGCCGGGCGGGTCGGGGGTTTTTTCGTCGATGCCGGCCTTTCGAAACGCCAGGGAATTTGAATAGGTGGTGTGGCCGCCGCGATGCTGAATATGAACAGGGTGATCGGGAACGGCGGAATCCAGATCGGTCACGCTCAGCGGGCGGCCTTCCTCCGTTTTTGTATCGTCGTATTTGAAGCCCAGAACCCATTCCCCGGCTGGAGTTTTCGCGGCGCGTTCGCGCAAGGCCGCTTGTATGGCGGAAATCGAACGCAGATCGCAATCCACCATGCGGAGATGCATGCGCCCGGCTTCCGAGGGATGCGTGTGGGCGTCAATGAACCCAGGCAGCACAGTCATTCCGCCAAGATCCATCTTTCGAACGCCCGGTCCCGCGAGATTCATCACATCCGCGTTTTTCCCAACGGCGAAAAATCTGCCTCGCGATATGGCTACAGCTTCCGCAACCGCCTCAGCAGGATTCATTGTCACGATGTGGCCGTTATGCAGAATGAGTTCTGGTTTTTCCTGTTCGAAAGGAAAAAGCGAAAAAGCAGCAAGCGAGCCGAGGAATTCGCGGCGAGTCGTTCCGTCTGTCATAGCGCCTCTTCGTGCCTCAATGATGATCGCTGCGGATGCTACGCCGCGCCCGCGCCAACGTCAACGCAATGCGAGCGCCAACACAGTAGAAGGCATGGCGACACCTTTATCGATGCAGCAGCCGAGTTTTAGTGGGGGTGGCAAACTAGTAATCGCGAGTGAGCCCAGTCATTCACGGGCGAGACGCCCGTGCCACGATGGCTTCGTGGCATGGCCGTCCCGGCCATGATTCAAAACTTGACCCATTTGTGAAGTTTGTGTCCACCAAGAGAACCTGGTCACTGACCCGTCCAGGATGCCAGTCGACGGTCGCTCAGCCACTGTTCTCCAAACCCCGCGTCGCGGACGAGCGCGCGGTACGCAGGCGCGCGGCCGGGGGTGACTGGATTCGCTCACTCGAAGCGCAGGGCTCGAATCGGATCGATGCGGCTGGCGCGGTGCGCCGGGATCAGGCCGGCGGCGGCCGAGACCATCGCCAGCAGCATGATCGTCGTGCCCGCGATCCAGGGATCACTACCCTGGATGCCGTAAAGCTGACTGGCTACAAAGGGCCCCAGGCCCAAGGCCGACGGAACTCCGATGGCAAGTCCGATCACCAAGAGCAGCAGGACTTCTCTCATTACCAGCCAGATCACCGAGCTCCGCTGCGCTCCCAGTGCGAGCCGCACACCCAGCTCCTTCGTGCGCCGTGCAACCGCAAACGCCATGACGCCGTAAAGGCCGATGGCCGCCAGCGCGGTAGCGAGGAAACCGAAACCGGCCGAGAGGAGCGCGATCAGCCGTTCGGTCAGCAGCGTTTCGTCGAGCTGCGCTTCCAGCGTTTTCAGTTCGTACACAGGCATGGATGCATCCAGTTTCTTCACTTCGCTGCGCAGCGAGTTGTACGCCGATCTCGAACCCGCGGCTGTGCGTACGTAAAACGCGACCGAGCTTTTGCCCCAGTTGGGGACGAAAACCTGCCGGCGCACTCCTTCGCGCGGACCCTCGTACAGGCTATCCTCGACTACTCCGATGATTTCAATGTCGAGCTTGGTGTCGGGAGCACCTCCCCTACCCAGATGGCGCCCGACCGCGCTCTTTTCGCCAAAATAGTGTCGAGCGAAGCGGCGGTTGACAATGGCCACCTTGGAATCCTCCTTCATGTCGCGCGCGTCAAAATCGCGGCCTTCGAGAACGGGAATTCCCATGGTCTGGAAATAACCCGGGGAGAGCGAGTTCATGAACGCCTGCATGTCTTCCCCGTCTTTGGCCTGATGGCCCTCGACCGAGGTGCTGCTGTCCCACTCCCATCCGTGCAGCAGCGGAACGGATGCAAAACCTGCGGCCTTGACGCCCGGGACCGCGCGGATATTTTCCAGAAGTTCCCCATAGAACTGCACCACGCGCGGCACGTCGTATCCATTGAGCGCCGGCGACAATTGGAACGTCACGAGATTGCTCATTTCGTGGTAGCCGGTGTCCGTTGTCTTCAGATTCTGAAGGCTGCGCACGAAGAGTCCCGCGCCAAAGAGCAGCAGGAAGCTCAGCGCCACCTGCGCGGCAATCAAACCCTTGCGCAAAAACAAGGAGCCACTGCCCGGCCCGGCGATGGATCCGACAGTGTCTTTCAGCGCGGTCCACAGATCCGCGCGGCTCGCACGCAGCGCGGGAACCAAGCCGAAGACCAGGCCGGTGAGAACAGTGATGCCCAGCGTGAACAGCAAAATGCGCGCATCCGGTGCCGGCCGAATGAGCAGCGGATTCCCTTCGACGGGCACCAGCGCCAGCAACCCGCGCGTCATGGCAAAGGCAAGCGCAATGCCTGCCGCACCACCGGCGAGCGACAGCACCATGCTCTCCACCAGCAACTGGCGCACCAACCGGCCACGAGTCGCGCCCAGCGACAGCCGGACGGAGATTTCCTTCTGCCTCGCGAAGGCGCGCGCAATAAGTAGATTGGCGACGTTGGCGCAAGCGATCAGAAGCACCAACCCCACCATGCACATCAACACCATCAGCGCACTCGAGAAATCGTTGCGAAGACCGGAATATCCGGTGGCGGCTTTTTCCAGGTGCAGCGTGCCTTTCAGGAATTGTTCGCGAGAGTAGGCCGACCACTTGCTGGCGGCGGGCAGCGTCATCTCATACTCGCGGATTTGCCGGAACAACCCTTGCATGGGCGCTTGCGCCGACTCAGCGGTATAACCGCGCTTCAACCGCGCAAACACTTGCACCCAGCGCGACCGGCGGTCATCCGGCTGCAACCACGTCCATTCCGGCAACATCGCAGGCTTCATCAGAATGGGTACGCGAATTTGGGGTGACTGCGCCGGGTCCAGCCCGGCAAAGCCCGCCGCGGACACGCCCACGATGGTCATCGGATAATTGTTGACGAGGATTTTCTTGCCAATGACGCTCGGATCTCCGGCGAAACGAGTGGACCAATAGTCATAGCTCAACACGACGACCGGATGGCCTTGGTAGAGGCGGTCGTCTTCCTGGGAATTGAAAACTCGCCCGGCGGCCGCTTTCACTCCCAGCATCGTGAAGAAATTTCCGGAGACCATTTCGGCATCGACGCGCTCAGTCTGGTTATCAACACTGAGCGACGCGCTCACCAGCCGGCGGCACAACACCTCGGCGAGTGGGGCGGCCTTCTGCTGGTAGTCCTGATAGATAGGGTAAGAGTGCATGCGGCTGCCCATGTTGCTGCCGTTATGCGCTCCCTGCTGGAACAGCATGACCAGGCTCTCCGGATCCTTCACCGGTAGCTGGCGCAAGACAATCTGATCAATCAAGGTGAAAATGGCCGTATTGGCGCCAATCCCCAGGGCCAGCGAGAAGATGGCGACCGCGGCAAACAAGGGACTACGGCGAAGCGTGCGCAAGGCGTAACGAAGGTCTGCGAGTAGATTTGTCATGTTTCTTAGACGCTTGTTGCGGGTTTTCGGTTATGCCCCCTGACAGAAAACTGACGCGAACTCCAACAGATGTATATACTGTCTGAAGCGCGCAAAGTTACACGATCGCCATTCTAATCTTTTCGACTTCCGGTGCGAGCCTTCAGTTCTGCGAAAAAGTTAAGGACGCAACTCAAGTGTTATTTTACCAGTGCAGTTGGCAAGAGCCGCCTCAGCAGAGATCCCATTCTCCTGGATCGGCTACCGTCCACTGGAGACACTAAACGAATCGGCGTTACACGCGGTTTTAACCGCCGTTATAGTAGCTATTTGTCGAGCCTTTTCACCTCTTTCAGCTCCTGTTGCCGAATCAATTCCAGCGCCTTCTCCACAAGCTCATCCCGCCCTTCGGCAACGGCCTTCACGGTGCGCCTCACCGCGACGTCTGGCAGCACCCCGATGCCGTGGTGCCGGCTCCCGTCGAGCTTGCGGGCCTTACCGGCGGTCCAGGAGACGCGCGAGCCGTCGGGCAGGATGTAGAGGTTTACGCCGCCGTTCGTTCCCGACGTGGGGCCGCCGATTATAGGACCGAGCTTGTGGCGCGCGACGAGGGCCATAAATGTCTCGGCATAGCTGACTGCGCGGCCATCCGTCAGGAACGCGGCCTTGATCTTCAGGCGGACATTCGCCGGGGCGATGATCCACGGGCGGCCCTCCAGCCTCATGTCGCGGTGGTCGGGCCTGAGGGTGATGACCGTTTGATACATCTCGCTGCTGAGCGGATGGTCCGTGAGCTGGCCGAGGAATTCAGGGCTGACCGTCGGGTAGCCGCGCACGTCGAAGACGACGCCCTTGGCCCTGGCCAGCTTCGGCAGGACGTCCGTGTAGAGATCATCATCGTGGAAGCGGTCGAGGTCCACATAGAAGTAGCCGGATTTCAGTTCGGTGCAACGCGGCAGCCGAGCCTCGCGCAGCCCGGGGCCGCGGAGCGGGGAGTCGTCCGCCGGCTGGCGCGTCAGCGTTACCGTGTAGCTTTCGCCCTTTAGAGTCTGGAGCGTCAGCATCGTCGGCTGGCCGGCTGCGCCGTTGCGCAGGTCCTGCATGGCTCGATAGGAGACGAACTGCGGGGTTGCGCCCGAGACCAAGGCTTCCATTTGCCTCATGCGCTCGGTGGTGGGCGTGCCGTCAATGGCAGTGACGATGTCGCCGACATTCACCCGGCCTGCGTGCGCGGGATCTGTGTTGACAACCACGAGCTTGTCTTCGACCCAGTCCCAGGCAAGGGGCAGGGCTCCGTCCCACGGCAACACGCCGCTGCCGCCTCGGACGACGGCGTGGCCGTCATGCAGCTTGGCAATAAGCCGCCGCAGTGTTAGATGGTACGCGGCGGCGTCCGCATCCGTGGCGGCGGAGGTCAGCGAGTCCCGCAGCACGGCAGGCCAGTCCGTCCTGACCTCCTCGAAGTAGGGGTAGAAATGCTGGAAGATATTCCACGCGACGACGATGCCGCCGAGGCGCGTGGCCCTGTCGTCCCCCGTCGGCGGGAAGTCGGCTGGCTTCGTGGGCGGGCGCAACCTGGCCGTCGCCTTGGGCCGCGTGCCGTGGGCGTCGGCGCATAGGGTCAGCAACAGACGGCAGGAGATACCACCGCCCAGGTTGGCGGCGAAGACCTCTTCCGGCTTCGTCAGCGGCACCGGGCTGCGCGGCATCTTCGGCGCGCCGGGCAGGTCCTCCCGGTCCGTGACGCGGCGGCTGGGCATCGACCCAACCTGGTAGTTCGACGCTCCACCTGTGTGCATCCAGCCGACCACCCGGGTCGGCTTGCCGGCCGTTAGAGCCGCGAGGTCAGCTGGTGCGGGCGGCTGCGCGGCGGGGAATACCTGCACCGTCGGGGCCAGCGGCGCAAACAGGGCGTGCAGCACCGCCGCCAGTTCCTCCGGCGATCTGGCCGGTTCCACCACATTGATGGCGTCAATGGCGAAGCGGTCCCAGTCGGCCAAACTGAGGGCGGCGGCCTCGTCGCTGGGGTGGAAGTAGCGTACGTATCCGAACAGGCGAGTGAAGGCAATCAAGTTCTCCAGGCCGCGGCCGGCCAGGGGTCGCGGCGGTTCGTTTCCTTCGCCGGCTCGGCCGAGGAGCTCAATTGCCGCATCGTCGAACCAGGCCGCGCCGGCCTCGTTGAGCAGGAAGCCGACTTCAAGTTTCTCCGCGTCCGGGGCGACGTCCACGACGACGCTCGCGTCTTGCCACTTTGGTGCGAGCCTCTTGCCATTCTGATCGAGGCCGGTGCGGATGCCGCTGCCGGCCATGTCACACGCGTGGCCTGGGGCGAAGCCAGGCCGGTGAACACGGGCGTAGAGGGCGGCGTAGCTCCGCGCGTACTGCACCTCCGGCCGCACCGCCGCGCGGAAGCGGATCCGGCGACTGCGGTAGAGCTCGGCAGAGATGGTCTGCGTCACGCGGCCGTAGAGCCCGAAGCCCTGCGGGTTCGGGTGGCGGATTTCGAGGGAGTGTTGGCCGCTATGCGGATCCTGATCCGTGACTCGGGCTTGGTAGCCGCGGGCCTGGGACTGCGGTTGGATGTGCCAGCCGGCGAGCCCGTTTTCCTCGAAGCCGGGATTGGCCAGGCCGGCGGGCATTTGGGCGGACGTGGTTGCGGCAGTCAGGGCCAGCATCACACATAGCAGAGACAAGCGTCTTGCGGCCATGTTGCACCGGGTGCAATTATAAGTGCGAGTCACGCGCCCTGGAAGGGCGCTGGGAGCTTAGCCGGGGGTGAGCAAAGCGAACCCCCGGAATATTGCAATAAACTAATGCGCCCCGGCAGGGGCGCGGGGAACTCCTGCAACCCCTGCCGGGGTGCGTATCGTTGTTTCTCTGCGACCCAGGGGCTCGCTTCGCTCACCCCTGGCTAATTTCCTTTCGCCCCGCTGGGGCGGAATACGTTACCGTATTTTCTGAAACGTGACTCGCACATCTTCTAATTACACCCTGTTGCACCTCTTTAGCTCCGTGCTTTGTTTTGTCCGCGCGCAGGTTCGCGCCTGGCTAAGTAATGCCAAATGGGGCCCTGCGTTATTCCAAAGTGCGCTGTGCGCCCTGCCTTGATTACGATTCGTCGCCAGTATACAACGCTACAGCTTCTGATAAATAAATGCGCACCGTTCACCCCGCCGTATCGGAGCACTCGACGCCCTTGAAATTCCATCTTCCCAGTGATCGGATTGGGAAGCGGCTTCCCATGGCGACCGCGATCTACTTGCACCTCGAAGACTACAACCAGGCGCTTTCCAAGAACCGTTTATAGGTGACGCGCGGTACCGGGGAGTGCAACATGAAGCACGTGCTCATCGCGGGCCGCTTCAACGCGAAGCGTCAGGGCCACATGGGGCTGTGGAGCGCTTCGATTTCACGGCCGGAAGCGCGATAATGGCTTGACAGCGATTCGTCAAACGATAGGGGGCCGCCTCTTTCCAAACTGAGTGGCTTGCTCGAAGGCGTGGGCCGCTTGCAGCACGCTGAAATCCTGGTGATGTCGCCCCACAATCTGCAGGCCGATCGGAAGACCCTCGGCAGAAAA
>WNGD01001776.1_pt1 | contig 25580 bp, 11 predicted proteins | sample 5400671 | NCBI WGS metagenome assembly WNGD01 (sample SAMN13153369, study PRJNA577476) | soil metagenome | isolation source: 40 cm soil or saprolite under grassland replicate 2 | place: USA:California | collected 2016-06-15
CGCTTCCAAAACCTGGGACGAATGAGCTCGCGGGATCTTTGTTCGGAGCTTTAGCCTGCGCGAGCGCTGTGCAGCCTGCGGAAGCCCTCCCACCATCCTGGGAGACTCCCAACATTTTGGGAACAACTCCCATTCCGGATATTTCTGCCGTCCTTCGCTTTTTTCCGAACCTCTTGAAATGCCGTCCTTTGTGCCGATGAATGAGAGTCACCGGCTCCTGGCTACGAGCTTGCATAGAGCTAAAGGCTGGGGGCGGTCAAGCCGGCGTCGGAGCGTAACGACAGTTTTTGCGTTCGTTTGCTTCCGAAAACCGCCCCCACCAGTCCTCCCGTGGCGAACGACGGACCGGATTGGAGACAAAAGCATGAACGAAACCACCGATGAACACCGATGAACACGGATCGGTGTTCATCGGTGGTTTCATTCTGTGCATTTTACGCAGACAAAAATTCTTTCCAGCTAACGTGAATCATGGACATCAATGTCGCAGCCGTCTCGGATCCCAAAGAAGTAGACTTGCAACAGGAGTCGAAACAGCCGACCAGGAAGCCTCGTCTCACCCGGCGATGGTGGCGCTGGCTGATACTGCTCGCTATCCTGAGTTGCGGAGCATACCTGCTTCGCAAGGGGCGGGAAAACAGCCAGTCACGCGCGGCGCAGGGAGCAGCGAAATCTGTCGTCCAAAGTGTCCCCGTCGAGGCGGCGGCCGCTCGAAAAGGGGACATCTCCGTATATCTGAACGGACTCGGGTCGGTAACCCCTTTCAACACGGTGACTGTAAAAAGCCGCGTCGACGGCCAGTTGATTAAAGTGGCCTTTCGAGAGGGCCAGTTCGTGCACCAGGGGGACGTTCTCGCCGAAATCGACCCGCGTCCATTCGAAGTGCAGCTGTCACAGGCCGAAGGACAGCTGGCCCGGGACCAGGCGCAGCTCAACAACGCCAAGATAGATCTGGCGCGTTACCAGGTGCTCTTCCGGCAGGACTCCATCCCCAAACAGCAACTGGACACCCAGGCCGCGACGGTCGGCCAGTTTGAGGGCGCCATCAAGGCAGACCAGGCGCTCATCGACAACGCCAGGCTGCAGCTGATCTACTGCCATATCACTGCTCCAATCAGCGGCCGGATTGGGCTGCGTCTGGTGGACGCCGGCAACATGGTCCACGCCAATGATCCGAATGGCATTGTCGTCGTCACACAGGTGCAACCGATTGCGGTGTTATTCACACTGCCGGAAGACAGTCTGCCCCCGGTATTGAAGAAGCTGCGGGCCGGGGAGCGCCTTCCCGTGGACGCCTACGACCGCTCCGGCATGGCCAGGATCGCCAGGGGCGCCTTGCTCACCGTGGATAACCAGATCGATCCGAACACCGGCACGCTCCGCCTGAAAGCGGTTTTCAAGAACCAGGACGACACGCTTTTCCCCAACCAGTTTGTCAACGTGAAGCTGTTGATCGACGTCAAGAAGAGCTCCGTCATTGTGCCGGGGGTAGCAGTGCAGCGGGGTCCCCAAGGCGCCTTTGTCTACGTCGTGAAAGAAGACAAGACTGTGGAGGTCCGTCAGGTCGCCGTAGGAACCATGGATGACAGCAAGGTGTCGATCGAGAAGGGACTGTCGCCCGGGGAGCTCGTAGTGGTGGATGGATTGGACAAGTTGCGCGCGGGCAGCAAGGTGCGGTTACAAACGATAGACAACAGCGCACGCAGCCGGAGATCAGACTCATGAACCCCTCTCGGCCGTTCATCCTGCGCCCGGTCGCGACGTCGTTGCTCATGGCTGCCATCCTCCTGGCAGGAGCCGTGGCCTACCGCCAACTGCCGGTCGCGGCATTGCCGCAGGTGGATTACCCGACGATCCAGGTGCTCACGTTCTATCCGGGGGCCAGCCCGGATGTGATGGCCTCTTCGGTGACGGCGCCACTCGAACGCCAGTTCGGACAGGTCCCCGGCCTTAATCAGATGACCTCCACCAGCTCGTTTGGAAGCTCGCTCATCACTCTGCAATTTGCGCTGGATCTCAATATTGACGTTGCCGAGCAGGAAGTGCAGGCGGCGATCAACGCTGCCTCCACGTTCCTGCCGCGGGATCTGCCCAACCCGCCGGTCTACAGCAAGACGAACCCCGCGGATGCTCCGATCCTCACCCTCGCACTGACTTCGAAAACCCTTTCTCTGTCGAAGGTCCAGGACCTGGCTGACACAAGACTCGCCCAGAAGATTTCGCAACTGCCCGGCGTGGGGCTGGTCAGTATCAGCGGCGGGCAAAAGCCGGCCGTCCGCATTCAGGCAAATCCTACGGCGCTCGCCTCCTACCGGCTCGGTCTCGAAGATGTGCGCGCGGCCGTAGCTCAAGCCAACGTTAACCAGGCAAAAGGCAACTTTGACGGCCCGCGGCAGGCTTACACCATCGGCGCCAACGATCAGCTTCTGTCGAGCGATGGTTACCGGCCCATGATTATCGCGTACCGTGATGGAGCGCCGGTGCGATTGTCTGACGTCGCTGACGTGGTGGACGACGTCGAGAACGCCAGGCAGGCGGCCTGGATGAACGCGGCGCCCGCAGTGATTCTCAATATTCAACGGCAGCCGGGCGCCAACATCATCACCGTGGTGGATCGCATCAAAACATTGCTTCCCCAGCTCACGGCCTCTTTGCCATCTTCCGTGCAGGTATCAGTGCTGACAGACCGGACCACGACGATTCGCGCCTCGGTAAGTGACGTGCAATTCGAGTTGATGCTGACCGTAGCTCTTGTGGTGCTGGTGATGTTCCTCTTTTTGCGGACACTCTCGGCAAGCATTATTCCGAGCGTCGCCGTCCCCCTGTCGCTGGTCGGCACCTTCGGAGTGATGTATCTGCTCGGATTCAGTCTGAACAACCTTACCTTGATGGCGTTGACGATCTCCACGGGCTTCGTCGTCGACGATGCCATTGTCATGATCGAAAACATCGCTCGCTACGTCGAGGCGGGCGAGTCGCCGCTGCAGGCCGCTCTGAAAGGCTCCGAACAGATCGGCTTCACTATTGTCTCGCTGACCGTCTCATTGATCGCCGTGCTCATTCCGCTGCTGTTCATGGGCGACGTCGTTGGACGGCTCTTCCGCGAGTTCGCCATTACCTTGAGCGCCACCATTCTGGTATCGGCTGCCGTCTCGCTCACGCTCACGCCCATGATGTGCGCCAGGCTGCTGCGTCACCGGCCCGAGGCCGCGCAAGGCAGGCTCTATCGGGCCTCGGAGAAATTCTTTGACACGGTGATTCAGGGCTACGGCACAACGTTGCGTTGGGTGCTCCGTCACCAGACGGTGACGTTGCTCGTCGCGGTTGGCATGCTGGCCGCGACGTTGCTGCTCTACGTGGTCGTACCTAAAGGATTCTTTCCAGTAGAAGATACGGGAGTGATTCAAGGTGTTTCGGAGGCGCCCCAGACAGTATCGTTTGCGGCCATGGTGGACCGGCAGCAGGCCCTGGCGAGCGTGATCCTCCGGGACCCGGCGGTGCAAAGCCTCTCCTCATTCATCGGTGTAGACGGGACCAACGTCACGATGAACAGCGGGCGAATCCTGATCAACCTGAAGCCGCTCGAAGAACGCAGAGTGAGTGCCGGCGACATCATCGCTCGCCTCCAGCCGGAACTGGCGAAGGTGGAAGGCATCACTCTGTTCATGCAGCCTGTCCAGGACCTGGCCGTGGAGGATCGTGTGAGCCGGACACAGTTTCAGTACACCATCGAAGACCCCAATCCCGCGGAGCTCGAGACATGGGCGCCGCGGCTGGTGGAGAAGTTCAAGACCCTGCCTCAACTCAGCGATGTTGCCAGCGACCAGCAGAACGGAGGCCTGAGAATCACGCTCGGAATCGATCGGGACACCGCGTCCCGGCTGGGGATCACGACGCAGATGATCGACGACACGCTCTACGATGCGTTTGGGCAGCGGCTGGTATCGACGCTCTACACTCAGCTGAACCAGTACCATGTGGTGATGGAAGTGGCCCCGCGCTTCTGGCAGACCCCGGAAACGTTGAAGGATATCTATGTCCGTTCCTCCAGTGGAGACATGGCGCCGCTGAGCGCTTTCACTCATTTCGAGCCGGCGGCCACGGCGCTGGCAGTCAATCATCAGGGCCAGTTTCCGGCCGTGACGCTTTCGTTCAACCTGGCGCCGGGAGTGGCATTGGGCGAGGCAGTGAAGGCAATTGACGCGACGGAGCGGGAAATGGGGTTGCCGGCCGGCATCCGGGCGAGTTTTCAAGGGACGGCGCAAGCCTTTCAGGCGTCGCTGGCCAACGAGCCGCTGTTGATCTTGGCGGCGCTGGTCACGGTCTACATAGTCCTGGGGGTGCTGTACGAGAGCACGATTCACCCGATCACGATTCTGTCGACGCTGCCGTCGGCGGGGGTGGGCGCGATCGTGGCGCTGCTGCTGTGCCGGACGGAGTTGAGTGTGATCGGGGTGATCGGGATCATCCTGCTGATAGGGATCGTGAAGAAGAACGCGATCATGATGATCGACTTTGCGCTGGAGGCGGAGCGGAAGGAGGGGAAGGGTCCGCAGGAGGCGATCTACGAAGCGTGTCTGTTGCGGTTCCGGCCGATCATGATGACGACGATGGCGGCGTTGCTGGGGGGCTTGCCGCTGGCGCTGGGGACGGGAGTGGGATCGGAGTTGCGCCGCCCACTGGGGATTACGATTGTGGGGGGGCTCCTGGTCAGCCAGCTCCTCACGCTCTACACGACACCGGTTGTCTACCTTGCATTCGACCGCCTCGCCCGGCGCCTGGCACGGTGGCGCATCGGCAGTCCGGTGGACGAACCGCTGCCGGCGGAGGGACCATGAACTTCTCCGCACCCTTTGTCAAAAGACCCGTGGCCACATCGCTGCTCACAGCAGGCCTCGCGCTGGCGGGAGCGCTCGCCTTCCGGCTCCTGCCCGTGTCGCCTCTGCCTCAAGTGGAGTTCCCGACGATCCAGGTCTCGGCAGGTTTGCCGGGCGCCAGTCCGGAGACAATGGCTTCCGCGGTGGCGACGCCCCTCGAGCGACAGTTTGGCCGCATTGCCGGCGTCACCGAGATGACCTCGACGAGCTCCCTCGGCTCGACCAGCATCGTTTTGCAGTTTGACTTGAACCGCGACATCAACGGCGCCGCGCGGGACGTCCAGGCAGCCATCAATGCCGCCCGCGGCCAGTTACCGGCCGACCTGCCGAATAATCCCACTTACCGGAAGATAAACCCGGCCGACGCGCCGATCATGATCCTCTCTCTGACTTCCGACACCGTGGACACCAGCCGCCTGTACGACGCCGCCTCCTCCATCCTTCAGCAGAAGCTCTCGCAGGTCGAAGGAGTGGGCCAGGTGACGGTGGGGGGCAGCTCGCTGCCGGCCGTCCGAGTGGAGTTGAATCCCACGGCCCTGAACCGGTACGGAATCGGTCTAGATCAGGTGCGCGCCGTCCTCACCAGCGCCAATGCCAACCGTCCGAAAGGCCAGCTGGCGAACGCAACCACAGCCTGGGAGATGAGCGCGACCGACCAGTTGCTCAAGGCAGAGCTTTACCGGCCGCTGATTGTGACCTATCAGCGCGGCGCCGCCGTGCGGCTTTCGGATGTGGCCGATGTCGAAGACTCGGTGCAAGACCTGCGCAACGCGGGCTCGGCAAACGGCAAGCCGGCAGTCCTGCTTGTGATCTTTCGTCAAACCGGAGCGAATGTGATCGAGACGGTCGACCGCGTCCGCAGCCTCCTGCCGCAACTGCAGGCGGCAATCTCCCCCGCCATCCAGCTTTCCGTCATGCTGGATCGAACCACGACGATTCGCGCCTCGGTGGAGGATGTCGAGTTCACGCTCATGATCTCCGTGGCCCTCGTCATCCTGGTCGTGTTCGCCTTCCTGCGCAATGTCTGGGCCACCATCATCCCCGGTGTGGTGGTTCCGGTTTCGCTCGTGGGCACCTTTGGGGTCATGTACCTGTTGGGCTACAGTGTCGACAATCTCTCGCTGATGGCGCTCACGATTTCCACAGGATTCGTGGTCGATGACGCCATTGTGGTTATCGAAAACGTCACCCGCTACCTGGAGCAGGGCTTTCATCCTTTCGAAGCCACCTTGCGCGGAGCGCGGGAAATCGGTTTTACCGTGCTGTCGATGAGCACCTCTCTGGTGGCGGTGTTCATCCCCATTCTGCTGATGGGCGGTATCGTGGGCCGCCTTTTCAGGGAGTTTGCGGTAACACTCTCGGTGGCCATCGCCGTCTCGCTGATCGTCTCGCTGACCACGACTCCCATGATGTGCGCGAGGTTTCTGAAGCCCGAAGGCCGCCGGCAGCATGGCCGTCTCTACAGCGCGAGTGAGCGGGCGTTTCAGTGGATACTTCGCCGTTATGAAGCAGGTCTCGCGTGGGTGCTGGCGCACCAGCGGCTCACGCTGGCGCTGACCCTGATCACGGTTTGTGTCAATGCGTATCTGTACGTGGCCGTTCCCAAGGGATTTTTCCCGGATCAGGACACCGGCCGCCTGACCGGCAGCATCCAGGCCGCGCAGAACACGTCGTTTCAGGCCATGCGGGGGAAGGTTTCTCAATTTGCCGGCATCGTGATGGCCGATCCTGCCGTGGACGCGGTCGTCGCATTCACAGGCGGCGGAGGGACCAATACGGCGCGGATGTTCATCGCGCTGAAACCTCTGGCCGAGCGCAAGGCCGACGCCAACCAGATCATGGCGCGTTTGCGTGGCAAGCTGTCCAGCGTGCCCGGCGCAAGCCTGTACTTGCAATCCGTCCAGGACATTCGTGTTGGTGGAAGAGTCAGCAATGCCCAGCTTCAATTCACGCTGCAAGGAGATGACCTCAAGGAATTGAATCGATGGGCGCCTCGTGTGCTGGGTCAGCTGCAAAAGCTTCCGGAGCTGGCGGATGTCAATAGCGACCAGCAAAACCGCGGGTTGGAGGCCACGCTGGCGATCGATCGGGACACCGCCTCGCGGCTGGGGATCACGACGCAGATGATCGACGATACGCTCTATGACGCGTTCGGGCAGCGGCTGGTGTCGACGCTCTACACCCAGCTGAACCAGTACCACGTGGTGATGGAAGTGGCCCCGCGCTTCTGGCAGAGCCCGGAGACGTTGAAGGACATCTATGTCCGTTCCTCCGGCGGAGCCATGGTGCCGCTGAGCGCTTTCACTCGTTTCGAGCCGGCGGCTACGGCGCTGGCGGTCAATCATCAGGGGCAGTTTCCCGCCGTGACGCTGTCGTTCAACCTGGCGCCGGGAGTGGCATTGGGCGAGGCTGTGAAGGCGATTGAGGCGGCGCAGCGGGAGATGGGGTTGCCGGCCGGCATTCGGGCCAGTTTTCAAGGGACGGCGCAAGCCTTTCAGGCGTCGCTGGCCAACGAGCCGTTGTTGATCCTGGCGGCGCTGGTGACGGTCTACATCGTCCTGGGGATGCTGTACGAGAGCACGATTCACCCGATCACGATTCTGTCGACGCTGCCGTCGGCGGGGGTGGGTGCGATTGTGGCGCTGCTGCTGTGCCGGACGGAGTTGAATGTGATCGGGGTGATCGGGATCATCCTGCTGATAGGGATCGTGAAGAAGAACGCGATCATGATGATCGACTTTGCGGTGGAGGCGGAGCGAAAGGAGGGGAAGAGTCCGCGGGACGCGATTTACGAAGCGTGTTTGTTGCGGTTCCGGCCGATCATGATGACGACGATGGCGGCGTTGCTGGGGGGCTTGCCGCTGGCGCTTGGGACCGGGGTTGGTTCGGAATTGCGGCGGCCTCTGGGGATTACGATTGTGGGGGGCCTGCTGGTCAGCCAACTCCTCACCCTCTTCACCACCCCCGTCGTCTACCTCTACATGGAGCGGCTCCGTCTGTGGGGCGGCCGCTTGCGGTTCCGAAGAAAGGTTGAGTTGCTCGGCTCAAGTGCTTAGAAGGTACTGCGAGACCTCAAATGAGAGTCTCTTTCATCGCTACCTAGTTTCTGTCGCGAGACTAGCCCCGAAGGGGCGACGCAGGAAAGCCCAGGGCGTGAGCCCTGGGAACAAGTGCAGCAAGAACGGAAGCCCTGAAGGGGCGAAGCAATCGGTACCGATACTACAGAGGTCGGCTTACGATGAATATTTATCTGTGGTTGAGACGGACCTCCCTGCGCCGCCCTTTCAGGGCTCTTTGCAACTCGGGACACTGAACCCAGGGCTTGCGCCCTGGGCTGTCCTGCTGGACCCCTTCGGGGTCCGTTGTTTTGCGACAGAAACTAGCCAGACTGGCCAGCTACGAAGTTCACAAACTGGTCAAGTTTCGTACGAGAGCCATGGTTGAGAGAAGGGCAGTCTGAGAGTTTGAAACCGCCGATGAACGCCGATGGACGCGGATGTTTCCATCGGCGTGAATCGGCGTGCATCGGCGGTTCCCTACCCTCGGCGGTATGAGGCTCGCTCGCTATCTATAGGTAAGCAATAAACCCCGAAGTGGCGGGATGAATGGAGCGGACGGTATGAACGGAATTACGACAGCGCGAAACCGCTGGGCCAGGCTGGGTCTGATCGGCACGGTTGTTTTCCTGAGCGGTTGCGCGGTTGGCCCTAAGTACGCGAGGCCGGTTGTGCCGACGCCGGCGGATTATAAAGAACAGACAGTGCCCTCGGGCACAGCGGCCGGCGGCTGGAAGACGGCCCAGCCAAAAGATCAGGGACTTCGGGGCAAATGGTGGGAGCTGTTCAATGACACGCAACTGAATGCATTGGAAGAACGGGTTGACGTTTCCAACCAGAGCCTGAAAGCAGTGGAGGCCCAATTCCGCCAGGCTCGTGCCCTGGTTCGCTCGAGTCGGGCCGGCTACTATCCCACTATCACCGCGGGCCCCTCCATCACGGCCTTGCACCCCTCCGCCAACCAGTCCTTGCGTCCATCGGTCAGCGCCGGCACCTTTGCGGAGTATGTTTTGCCGGCCGACCTCTCCTATGAGGCGGACGTTTGGGGACGGGTCCGGCGAACCGTCGAAGCGAGTGGCGCCAGCGCCCAGGCCAGCGCAGCGGATCTCGAGACCGCTCGTCTAAGCATTCACGCCGAATTGGCGGCCGACTATTTCACACTTCGGGCGCTCGATGCCGAAAGACAGCTGCTCGATTCGACCGTTGCCGCTTACGTCAAAGCCCTCGAGCTCACAAAGAACCGCCACGACAGCGGGATTGCCTCCGGCGCCGACGTCGCTCAGGCGGAGACTCAACTCGAGACGACACGCGCTCAGGCCGTCGATGTTGGGGCCCAGCGCGCCCAGTTCGAACATGCGATCGCTCTGCTTACCGGCCAGGCTGCCTCTGCGTTCTCGATTTCGCCACTCCCGATCGGCGGGCCTCCTCCGGAGATTCCTGCGGGCGTGCCCTCCGAGCTCTTGGAGCGGCGGCCTGACATCGCCGCGGCTGAACGCAGAGTGGCTGCGGCCAATGCTCAGGTGGGAATTGCCAAAACGGCCTACTTTCCCGCGTTGACCCTGGCTGCATCGACCGGATTTGAGAGCACCCGATTGGCAAGTTTGTTCACGGGGCCCAGCGGTCTTTGGTCCTTCGGGCCGTCGCTGGTTCAAACTCTATTTGACGGAGGGCGCCGGCGAGCGTTGTCGGACCAGGCTCAGGCTGCCTACGACGCGACGGTTGCCACCTATCGCGAGAATGTCCTGACTGCTTTCCAGGAAGTGGAAGACAATTTAGCCGCGTTGCGCATCCTCTCCGAGGAAGCTCAGGTGCAGGACACGGCGGTCAATTCGGCCGAACGATCGCTGGAGGTTTCGACCAACCGCTATAATGGCGGTGTCGTGACGTATCTTGAAGTGGTCTCCGCCCAGAGCACCTTGCTGGCGAACAAACGGACAGCGGTCGATATCTTGCGCCGCAGGATGACGGCCAGCGTGCTCCTGATCAAGGCTCTTGGTGGAGGTTGGGACGCGGCCAACTTGCCTGCGGCCAAGGATCTCATCTCTCGATCCACTAGCGAATTCGACGGATTCAGCCCAGCCCCAACCAAAAGCGTGAACGAAACCACAGATGAACACAGATGAACACAGATGCAGCCCAGCCGCAACCAAAAGCGATTTTCACCGCTGGGTCGTCCCTGGGAGCGCGCGCATCTTGCGTGCTCAGTTAGTTAGCGCCGAGATCGTGAACACGCTGGAAGCGTGCGCTCCCAGGAAAACCCGGATCAAGAATTTGCCGGTTAGCAGTACAGAGTTGTTTTTTATCTGTGTTCATCTGTGTTCATCTGTGGTTTCATTTTTTTCACACGAGCCGATGAGAACAGCGTTTGCTCAGAATCACCGGTCCTCTCTTGACTCCTTGGGAAAGGGGCTGTTCCACGTAGTGCTGACCTGCGTCTTGATTGCGGTCTCGGGAGCAGCGGAGGACCGAAGCCTGGAAAACGGCAGGCCTGTGATTCGCAATTTCCTCCCCAATGAGTATCAAGCCCATGACTCAAATATGGTCGCGGTCCAGGACTCGCGAGGCCTGGTCTACTTTGGGAACCGGGATCTGATCCTGGAATACGATGGAGAGACCTGGCGCAAGATTCCCGTCCCCAACGCAGTCTCGATTCATGGGATGGCGATCGACGAGAACGACCGGATATACGTCGGGGGTTTCAATGAGCTGGGGTACATCGAAAACAAGCCCCGAGCCGAAAAGACCTTTGTTTCACTGACCGGACGGTTGCCGGTCGAAGATCGAGATTTCATGGATGTCTGGGCCATCCATGTCACGCCGCAAGGAGTCTATTTCGCGACCAATCAGCGCCTGTTTCGGTGGTTCAACAACGAGTTCAAGGTCTGGCGGCTTCCTTCCTCGTCCCGGCTTTCCAGCCACTGGGCCGGCGATCATCTCTATGTAGCCCAGCCGGGCGTAGGGCTGATGCGGCTTGACGGGGACTCGCTGACGCTGATCTCGAACAATGCGATCTTCTTTGGGGAGAGGCAGGTTCCGATGATGGTGGCGCGCCCCGACGGATCGATTTTGGTTTGCACGTTCCACCACGGATTGTTTCTCCTGCGGGAGGGTCAGGTCATCCCCTTCCCTTCAGAGGCCAACGCCTTCCTCATGGCCAACCAACCTGTCACGGGTGTTCTGCTCAAGAACGGCTCCATTGCGATCGCCACGCTGTTGGGTGGCGTCCGAGTGCTGGGTTCCGACGGAAGTTTCCAGGCCCTGATTGACGAATCGGTGGGTCTGCAAACGAACCGTGTCCACGGCGTCCTGCAGGACCGCCTGGGTTGCCTGTGGTTGTCGATGAGCTATGGAGTCAGCCGGGTCGAGCTTTTCTCCCCGGTCAGCTTTTTTGGGTCTTATTTGGGCTTGAAACACAGTTTAGTTCACAGCGTTCTTCGCCATGACGGCGCGCTGTTTGCGGGCGCCGAGTCCGGTCTCTACCGGCTGGAACCTCTCCACGATTTCGGGTCTCCTCGCTTCACACTGGTGGATGGGCTGCGTGACAGTATCTGGAGGCTGGAAAACCATCCGAGCGGGCTACTCGCCGTTGGGAGCAACGGGCTGTACTGGGTCCGGCGCGGCAAGGCTGAACGCATCTATCCGCCCGCGGGCGCCCCCGATCTCGCGGCCATGGCGGTTGTCCTGCGGTCAAAGCTCCATCCGGAGCGGGTGTTCATTGGAGGTTTCAGCGGGCTGTTCTCTCTGCGATATGAAAACCAGCGATGGCACGATGAAGGAAAAGTCGAGGGCGTGGGCGAGGAGGTCCGTTCGCTGGTGGAAACAGAGCAGGGAGATCTGTGGCTTGGCCTGGACTCCGGAGCGGCGCTTGTCTCTTTTACAGGCGGCACGGCGCTCCGGCGCGGCTCCGCTCAAACCCGGCGTTATGACGCTTCTGATGGCTTGCCTCCGAACCGCGGGTGGATACGGGTTTACCCGTTCAAAGGGCAGGAATTCTTTTTTGCCACCAGCCGTGGGATCTACCGCTTTGATCCCGTGATGCAGAAATTTCAGCCTGACTCGATTTTTGGCGAACGCTTTGCCGACGGCTCCACGGCAGTCAACGGTTTCGCTTGGGACGGGCAGGACCGGGTATATCTGCTGGTCTCGGAAAACAACTCGAATGGCAACTTCCTGGAGAGGCCGCAGGTCTTCTGCGGAATCAGGCAGAGAGACGGCGTTTACGCGTGGCGGAAGCTTCCATCCTGGATAAACAATGTCCTTGGATCGGTTGAGGAATTGTTCTGGGACACGGACGGCAGGGTTCTTTGGTGCGGCACCAGGGAAGGCCTTTTGCGGCTGGACGTGACTATGCTGCCGGCGCAGGAAGCGCGCTTTGTCACTTCGATCACCCGAGTCTCGACTCCAGGCGGCGCTGATCTTGATGAGGCAAATGCCCACTCGGGACCCCAGTCACCTGTGCTCGACCACAAGCATAATTCGATTCACTTCGATTACGCAGCGCCGCAGTTGTTCGTTGGAGACAAAAACGAGTACCAGACGTGGCTGGAAGGACTCGAGAATTCATGGTCCGGCTTCTCGACTCAGACGGTGAGGAATTACACTAACTTGCGCGAGGGGCAATACGTCTTCAGAGTCCGGGCGCGGGACGGGGACGGGCGTCTCAGCGAGGCCGACACGTTTGGTTTCTCCGTGTTGCCTCCTTGGAATCGCACGGTTTGGGCCTATTCTTTCTATGTGCTGTGTTTTGGCGCGGTCGTTTTTGCCTCAGTCCAGCTTCGCTCGCGGGCTTTGCGGCGGCACAACTTGGAATTACAGTTCAAGGTCAATGTTCGAACAGCAGAGCTGGACCGCAAGAATGAGGAACTGGCGGCAAAGATCGATGCGCTGAGGCTCTCGGAACAACGGGCTCGGGAGCAGAAGGAGAAGGCTCTGCAGTCGGAGCAAAAAGCCGTTGAGGCCAGCCATGCCAAGAGCGTCTTTCTTGCGAATATGAGCCATGAACTGCGGACCCCACTCAATGCGATCCTGGGTTTTGCGCAACTGATGGGGGAGGAAAGGAACCGGAGTGGCAGCGACAAGGAGCACCTGGCCATCATCATGCGCAGCGGCGAACACTTGCTGGGTCTCATTAATGACGTCCTTTCGATTTCCAAAATCGAGGCCGGCAAGCAAACTCTGAATGAGCAGGTCTTCAATCTTCTCCGCCTGCTGAAGGGTTTGGAAGAAGTCTTTGCGCCTCGGACGCAGGCCAAGGGCCTGTATCTGGCCTTTGAGCTCGCACCGGAGCTGCCCCAATATGTGCTAGGAGACGAAGGCAAGCTGCGTCAGGTGTTGATCAACCTGTTGGGAAACGCGGTGAAATTCACGTCAACCGGCGGCATTTCTTTGCGGGCTTCGTGGCGGGATGGGGTGGCGGCCTTCGAGATTGAAGACACGGGGGCGGGCATCAGCGAAGCGGAGCAGAAGGCTATCTTCGAGCCCTTTGCTCAAAGCCGGAGCGGCGTAGAGTCGAAACAGGGGACCGGTCTGGGATTGACGATCAGCCGTAATTTTGTGCGATTGATGGGCGGGGACATTCGTGTCAGGAGCGCCGAAGGTCAAGGATCGGCCTTCAGTTTCGAAGTCAGGCTGCCGGCGCGCGCCGAGATCGAGGAGCGGCAGGAAGAGCGCCGCGCCGTTCGCCTCGAACCGGGACAGCCGGTCTACCGCATTCTGGTCGCTGACGACCGCTGGGAGAATCGCGCCGTGCTGGCAAAGCTGATGGCCGCCGTGGGATTCCAGGTCCGCGAAGCCGCCGGCGGAAAGGAGGCGCTGGAGATTTGGCGAGCCTGGCGGCCCCACGTCATCTGGATGGATATACGCATGCCGGACATGGATGGCATCGAGGTCACGCGGATAATCCGCGCGGCCGAGAACGATCAATACCAGGGCCGGTTGGATGACGCCGAGCGCGAGAGCGGCGCAGGGCTGCCTGAGACCTCAAATTCCCGAGCCCGGTGTATCATCATTGCCCTGACGGCCAGCGCTTTTGAGCATGACGGTGTTGCGATCCTGGGCGCCGGATGCGACGATTTCGTGACGAAACCTTTCCGTACCGCGACCGTCTTCGAAAAGCTGGCCAGACACCTCGGCGCTCGCTTCGTTTACGAAGCTGCCTCTTCGCCAAGAGAGGCGGACGCTGGCACAGCGCTCGGCCGTCTTTCGTTGCTGCCCAGCCGGTGGATTGAGGAGCTGGGCCAGGCGGCAGCGATCGGGGATGACCAGGCCGCCCAGCGGATCGTGGATCAAATTGCGCAGGAGGACGAAGGTTTGGGGCAGGAGCTCCGAGTAATGGTGAAAAAGTTCGAGTTCGAACGGATCGCCCGATGCATCGAGGAAGCTCTCAAATGATCGCCGGCACGATTTTCGTCATTGACGACAATCCGGACAATCTCAGTCTCCTGGCAAGCATTCTCCGCGAGCGGGGGTACCAGATTCGCATGGCTACCACCGGACGCTGGGCGCTGGAGGCCATACGCAAGTCGCCTCCCGATCTCATCATGCTGGACATCAGCATGCCGGAGATGGATGGGTACGCGGTGTGCAGAGAGCTCAAGGCCGGCTCCGATACGCGCGACATTCCGGTCATCTTTATCAGCGCGCTTGATGACGTGCTCGACAAAGTCAAGGCGTTCCGGACGGGAGGCGTAGACTACGTGACCAAGCCGTTTCAGCCGGAGGAAGTCCTTGCCCGCATCGAGAACCAATTGAAGATCCGGTCGCTGCAACGCGATTTGGAGAGACAGAACGCCGAGCTCCAGAAGAGAAACGAAGAGCTGGTGGCCGCCTACCGGGCGATTACCGAGCACCAGCGGACTGAGCAGCGGCTGGAACTGGAGAATGTGGGTTTGAAGGAAGTGATCCAATCGGATTCCTCTGGCGACGAAATCGTCGCAGCCTCTCCCGCGATGAAGAAAGTGCTGCAGAATATCCAGCAGGTGGCGTCTACCGACTCGACTGTTCTGATCATCGGAGAAACCGGCACCGGCAAGGAAGTGATTGCCCGCGCCATTCACAATCAAAGCAGCCGGAAGAACAAGGTGATGGTGAAGGTGAACTGCGCCGGACTGCCCGCCGGGCTGATTGAAAGCGAGCTCTTTGGCCACGAGAAGGGATCGTTTACAGGAGCCCTGGCGCGCAAGGTCGGCCGATTTGAGCTGGCCAATCGAGGGACCATCTTTCTGGACGAGATCGGCGACTTGCCGCTCGAGTTGCAGGCCAAGCTGCTGCGTGTTCTCCAGGAAGGAGAATTTGACCGCGTCGGCGGCACGCAGACCCTCAAGGCGGACGTTCGCGTCATCGCCGCCACCAATCGTGACCTGGAGAAGGCCATCAGGGAAGAGAAGTACCGGATGGATCTTTATTTCCGGTTGAACGTTTTCCCGCTGGAGTTGCCGCCGCTGCGGGAGCGCAGAGGCGATATCGAGTTGCTGGCCCGCCGGTTCACGTTGAAGTTTGCCCAGAAGCTGGGCAAGCGAATTGAAGAGATATCCCCGAAGGCGATGGAGGCCCTTCTGGCGTACCCCTGGCCCGGCAACGTCAGGGAGCTGGAGAACATTATCGAGCGCGGCGTCATCCTCTGCCAAGGGTCTCAACTGGAAGCCGGAGAGTGGCTGCCAAAACCACTTGCATTCAGCCTTCCAAGCTCCCGGATCACGACCTTGGAGGAGCGAGAACGGGAGCACATCCTGAAAGCCCTGGAGCATACCGGTTGGAAAGTCAGCGGGAATGGGGGCGCAGCCGTGCTTCTGGGTCTAAAGCCCACGACGCTCGAAGCACGGATGAAAAAGCTGGGAATCCGGAGACCCGCTCCCGATCGGTCTTCTGCCGGAGAGAGCGCTTCCTGAGCAGTCAATCCACGTCGATGAGCGGGTCCGCTGTACAGCTGAGGCACCACCTCTGTGCGTCCATGTCGATACTAGTAACGTGAAAATTCTTCGTGGCCTGGCAAGGATTTTCCGTCAAATGACAAATGACAAATGACAAATGAACAATGACAAATAGAAGTCAGAAATCCGGACAACGAACTGCGATTTGTCATTTTTCATTGGTCATTGGTCATTCTTTGCCAAATTCTCTCCGCGTACTTCCGCGTCTCTGCGGTGAGGCTTTCGCGGTTGCCGGTACCACTTATCATGCTCAAGGCTCCCGCTCCACTTGCACGGCCGAACCGTAGGCTAGCACTTCGGTCACGCCGTTCATGACCTCGTTGGCGTCGTAGCGCATGCCGACAACGGCGTTGGCCCCGCGTTCCGCGGCATGCTCAAGCATGAGGTCGTAGGCGTCCTGTCTCGTCTTCTCGCACAACTCCGTAAAGAGGCTGATGTTTCCTCCGACGAGCGTCTGTAGTGCGCCGCCCATGGTTCCAAAGAGGCTGCGCGACCGGACGACGACGCCCCGGACAACGCCCATGTTTCGGACGATGCGATAACCAGGTAGTTCAAAGGCTGTGGTGACCAGGTTCGGATCAAGACCGCGAGTCATTGTTTCCCCCCAGTGGCGCGTCTGGCCGCCCAGGCTCTTCCCACCCTTTGGCGGATTTGCTGCGCGCTCTCCGGGATTGTACACGGGCGCGACCTTGTTTATTCGGGGTCTGCCGCCCAGCCGCAACCAAAGAACGAGAGTCACGAACTCCTTTGTGCCAAAGCTTGGAGTTCAACCTTCAGGCTGCACTGTGCAGGCTAAAGCCTGAACTCCGAACCTCACCGCAGAGACGCAGGTCGTGAGAAAAAATCGTAGCGCCGGCGTCTCGCCGGCATCTGAGCCTCGACAACTCCTTTTGGGTCAACACGACCTTTGCCGGCTGGAAGCCGGCGATACATTTTTTCTCACGACCGCAGAGAACGCAGAGGTTCCGTCCCTGGTCCAAGACCTTGCACGCAGGATGCGTGCGCTCCCAGGGTGAAATTGTTGCCGGCAAGATCCCTGGCGGGCCCTTTGCGCCTTCGCGTCTTCGCGGTTAATTCTGGGTCAGCTCCTCGAGGTGCGTCCTACTCTTCTCGAAGGGCGCGCATCGGATCCAGGCGAGCCGCACGGCGCGCCGGCCAGAAGCAGGCCGCCAGGCCGACTGCAAATAACAGGAGCGAAACCGCGGCGAATGAAACCGGGTCCAGCTGCGACACAGCAATCTCGGCGGCCATTACCCGCGTGGCAGCGAAGCTCCCCGTCAATCCGATCACGATCCCGATCATAAGCAACCGCGCGCCTTTTCCCGCGACCATCCGAAAGATGTCGCCAGAGCTGGCGCCAAGCGCCATCCGCAGACCGATTTCCTGCGTCTGCTGCGCCACCGTGTGTGAGATCAGGCCGTGGAGGCCGATGACGGCAAGGGCCAGTCCGAGTCCTGCGAACACCGAGAAAAGGACCATCTTGAAGCGCGCATAGGAGAAGACCTCTTCGTCCAGCACTCTTTCGAGGGTCTTGACATTCGTTACCGGCTGATTCGGGTCCAGCGTGTACACCTGCGCGCGGACGGCCCGGGCGACGGCGGCCGGATCGCCCTGAGCGAGAACGATGACGTAGTCCGCCCGGCCCGTCACGGTGTAAGGCAAGTAGACTTCCGGCTCAACCTGGTCGCCCGCGTTGATCACGTCCTTCACCACGCCAACGATTTGGAAAGAGGGATCCGGCAGGCGAAAGGGCGGCTCCTGGAGCCGCGGCAGGCGCAGGAGCCGCCCGATCGGATCGCGGTCCGGGTTGTGGCGCTTGACAAACATCTGGTTGACGACGGCGACCCGCTCCGCTCTAACCACCTCCTGGTCCGTGAACATGCGGCCATGCAGCAGCTGAATGCCGAGCGCCCTGGGGTATTCCGCATTCACCTGATGCATGATTACCGGCCGTGTGTCTTTCTCCGCGCTGCCCGCCATCTCAACGGGGAGCCTCCAGTTACCCAGCGGATGCATCCAGGTGTTTAACCCGGCCGACATAACGCCGGGAACCGCCGCGATGCGGGGCAGCAACTCCTGGAAGAAGGCGTTGCGCCGCAAGGCGTCCGGATAGTGCTGCTCCGGAAGCGGGATGCGCATGGTGAGCAGGCGCCCGGGCTGGAAGCCAAAGTCGACCGCCAGCTGGACAAACAGCGTGCGGATCATCAGGCCGGCGCCGGCCAGCAACACGAGGGACAGCGCCACTTCGGCCACCACCAGGCCGTCGCGCAGAATCGTCCGGCGAGCTCCGCCGCCGACACTCGCGCCCGCAGCCTCCTTGAGCGGCTGGACCAGGTCGCGCGTGCAAGCGTAGAGCGCGGGCGCGAGCCCGAACAGGAGCGCCGTCAGCGCCGAGACACCCACCGAGAAGAGCAGCACGGGTAGATTGATCACGACCTCCGACTCGTCGGGAATCGTGCCAGGCGGCACCATCGCAATGATCGCACGCAGCCCCGCATGGGCCAGGGCGACACCAAGGACCGCCCCGGCCAGCGCTATCAACAGGCTCTCGGTGAGGAGCTGCCGGACGATGCGGCCTCGCCCGGCGCCCAGGGCAGCCCGCACGGCGATTTCCCTTTGCCGGGAAGCCGAGCGGGACAAGAGCAGATTCGAAACGTTGGCGCAGGCAATCAGCAACAGAAGACCGACTGCGCCGAACAAGATCCAGAGGATCTCGCGGATGCCGCTGGGGAAGGTTTCCTTTAAAGAAAGGAGTCCGACGCGCCATCGATCCGGAAATTCGGACGGCTCGCGGCGCTTGAGCTCTTCGATGATCGGCCGCAAGTCGGCCTCTGCCCGGGCTTCGGTAACGCCGGGTTTCAAGCGGCCCAGGAGGTGCACGTACCGCACGCCTTCGACGGCCTTGCCGCGCTGGAAAACGACCGGTATGTAGACATCCGCGCCTCGCCACATGAAACGCGGGGGCATTATGCCGACAACGGTGCGACGCACGTCGTTCAGTCGAAGCTCGCGGCCCAGCACGTTCGGATCGCCGCCGAACTGGCGCTGCCAGAAACGGTAGCCAAGCACGCAGACGGCAGGAGCGTCCGGAGCGCCATCGTCCCGCGCGACTGAGCGCCCCAGCAGCGGAGGCACGCCGAGAATCTGGAACGTGTTCGTCGTGACGTGGTTGCCGCGCAAGCGCCGCGGCTCCCCGTCTCCAGTCCACAACACGTCGCTGATCGTGGACGCGATGACTCCTTCAAAGATGGAGTTGCGCGCTTCGATTTCGAGAAACTGGTCTGTCGAATAGTAGGTCCGCCATCCGCGCCCTCCGGGATCCCAGACCTTGACGCTCATTAACGTGTCCACGTCCCTGTACGGGAAGGGGTTCAAGACAACCCCGTGGATCACACTGTACATCGCGGTGGTCGCCATGATCCCGAGCCCAAGAGAGACGACCGCCAGCAGCGTGAACCCCGGTGTCTTTGCCAGGATGCGGAACCCGTAACGCAAGTCTTGCAGAAAATGATCGGCCCACAGAAACTTCTTCATAGCCGGCTCCTCCGCGTAGAGTGTCTTTATTATGTCAAATGGCGCAGCTTTTACCACCAAGACGCGAAGACGCTAAGAATCGCCAAGTTCTTAGCGTGCGGCCGGGCTTCAAAAATTGTACTCTTATCTTGGATGCCGAAAACCCTTTGCCAGCTGACCGAAAACGCTGCGCCATTCTTCGTGTCTTCGTGGTGGATTGGCCGTTGTAGACTGGGTAAAATACGGGTTCGGAGTCAAGCCACTGATCTCTGAGAAGGTGGGAAAAAATCACACACGGCTCGCTCGGAGTTCAAGGTTTAGCTTGCAGCCTGAAGGCTGAACTCCAAACACTGAGAGGTGACATGGAGAGAACAAAAGACAAAGGCGCCCTTGCAGGAGGCTCTCTCCCCAAGGCCCGGCCTCTTACCATCAGCGCGGCGGCGATCTTTGCTGCCGCCCTTTACCTGGCCCTGGCGGCACGAGGGGATTCCAGGAGCTCCGGCGTCAAGACCGTAGACTTCGATCGCGACATCCGGCCAATCCTCTCCGACACCTGTTTCGCCTGCCACGGCCCCGATGAGAAGCAGCGCATGGCGAAACTGCGCTTCGACACAAAAGAAGGCGCCTTCGCCAAGCCGGACGTGATCGTCCCCGGCGACTCCGCCAAGAGCCGTCTGGTCCAGCGCATCACGGCCGCCGACGAGTCGTTTCGGATGCCGCCTCCTTTTTCGGGACGCACCCTGACCGACAAGCAGATTACGCTTCTGCGCCGCTGGATCGACGAAGGGGCCAAATGGGAAACACATTGGGCCTACCTGCAGCCCCGGCGTCCCGAACTCCCTCAAGTAAGCAACACCGCGTGGCCGCGCAACGCCATCGACAACTTCATACTCGCTCGCCTCGATCGCGAAGGATTGAAACCTTCCCCCGAGGCGGACAAAGTCACTCTGCTGCGGCGCCTGAGCTACGACCTCACGGGACTTCCTCCGACTCCGGAAGAAGTGGACGCGTTCCTTGCCGACACGTCGCCCGATGCCTACGAAAAACAGGTCGATCGGCTTCTGAATTCCCCGCATTACGGGGAACGCATGGCGATGCAGTGGCTCGATCTGGCCCGTTACGCCGACACACACGGCTACCACATCGACAGCCACCGCGAGATGTGGCGCTGGCGTGACTGGGTCATCAACGCTTTCAACCGCAACATGCCTTTCGATCAGTTCACCACGGAGCAGTTGGCCGGAGATCTGCTCCCGAACGCCACTCTGGAGCAGAAGATCGCTTCGGGATTCAACCGCAATCACATGATCAACTTCGAGGGGGGCGCGATCCCGGAGGAGTATCAGACCGAGTACGTCGTCGACCGTGTCGAGACGACTTCGAACGTCTGGATGGGCATGACGATGGGTTGCGCGCGCTGCCACAGCCACAAGTACGATCCGATTGCGCAGAAAGAGTTCTACCAGTTTTTTTCCTTCTTCAACACCGTCTCCGAGGAAGGGCTCGACGGAAAGACCGGCAACGCCAAACCCTTCCTCCCCCTCCCTTCGCCTCAGCAAAAGGCCCAGCTCGACGAGCTCGGTAACGCAATCAAAGAGCGAGAGGCAGCGCTTTCCGACACGAAACTGTCGCCCGTGCAGGAAGAATGGGAGACTCCATACCGGGGCAAGATCGCGCGCGCGCCGGGCAAGGGCCTCACCGCTCATTACCCGCTGGATGGCAGCCTCGTCGACATCTCGGGGGGCTACCGCCACGGCCGCACGATAACAGGGGACCCGACCTTCGGCGCAGGGCAGGTCGGCAGCGCCGTCAGTTTCGACGGGGATACACACGTCAGCTTCGGCAACGTAGGCTCCTTTGATCGGAGCGATGCATTCACCCTGGCGGTCTGGCTCAAGGGAAGCGCGAACACACCGATCTCGGCGCTGCAAAAGATCGAGGACCCCGAGACCCGCCGCGGCTACGAGATGTACTTCGACGACCTGGAGCTGATCGGGATCCAAAGGCGGGCCGCCCAACTCACGGTGCGGCTGATTTCCCGATGGCCCGAAAATGCGATTCAGATACGGACGAGAAAACGACTGGCACTGGGGGACTGGTATCACATTGCGCTCACCTACGACGGGTCCGGCAAGGCCGCCGGCCTGAAGCTCTATGTAAACGGAAAGCCTGACGCCGAGATCGTGCAGGATGCGCTCACGGGCCCTCTCAAGACCGATGCAGAACTTCAGATCGGAAATAAGGAGACCGGCAAGCCGTTCAAAGGCCAGGTTGACGATTTGCGGCTCTACAATCGGACCCTGGCCGACGGCGAGATCGAGCAATTGGCAGTTCACTACCCGATTCAGCACATACTGTCCGGCGTGGCGGGCAAAGTGACGAAGGACGAGGCGGCGCGCGTGCGCGAGTACTTTCTCACTTACGCCGCGCCCGACGGCCTCCGCAAGCTCTACACCGAGCTGACGAGTCTCAAGGAGCAAAAAGCGGAGCTGGAAAAAGCCATTCCAACGGTGATGGTGATGGACGAGATGCCGAAACCGCGAGAGACGTTCGTCCTGGGGCGGGGCGATTATCGGAACAGGACCGACAAGGTGACACCCGGCGTCCCGAGTGTCCTGCCGCCGCTTCCGAATGACGCCGCGCCCAACCGCCTCACGCTGGCCAGATGGCTGGTGGATCCCGCACATCCGCTCACGGCGCGCGTAATAGTCAATCGATACTGGCAGATGTATTTCGGCGTCGGAATCGTAAAGACTGCCGGAGACTTCGGCTCCCAGGGGGAGCCCCCGGTGCATCCGGAGCTTCTGGACTGGCTCGCGACGGAGTTCATTCGCACGAAGTGGGATATCCGGGGGATGCAGCGTCTTATCGTTACTTCGGCCACCTACCGCCAGTCGTCAAAGGTCACGCCGGAACTGGTCGAGAAGGACCCGGAGAATCGCCTGCTGGCGCGCGGCCCGCGCTTCCGTCTGCCCGCCGAGACGGTTCGTGACAACGCTCTGGCCCTGAGCGGCCTTCTCAACCGGGAGATTGGAGGCCCGAGCGTGTTCCCGTATCAGCCGGCAGGCTTGTGGGAAGAGATGGCGTTTGGCGACGGCTTCTCCGCCCAGTCTTACAAACCGAGCACCGGCAAGGATCTGTACCGGCGCAGCATGTACACTTTTTGGAAGCGCACGGTGCCGCCTCCGTCGCTGGCAATATTCGATGCGCCGGACCGGGAAAAGTGCACGGCGCGCCGCACGCTGACGAACACGCCTCTCCAGGCGCTCACGCTCATGAACGACCCGACATACGTGGAAGCCGCCCGGTCTCTGGCCCAGCGCGCGCTTGGCAGGGGTGGAAAAGATGACCCGGGCCGCATCGCTTATGCCTTCCGCCTGGCGGTCGCGCGCAAGCCCTCCGCCCGGGAGGTGAGCGTTTTGAGGAACTTGCTCGTCCAGCAACGTGTTCATTACAGGCGCGACAAAAAAGCGGCGCTCGAGATACTGGGGGTGGGCGAGTCGAGGTGGGACCCCAGGCTCGACAACGGGGAGCTGGCTGCGTGGACTATGGTCACCAGCGCGATTCTGAATCTGGATGAAGCAATTACGAAGGAATAGACCAAAAACTGTTTTCACCACGAAGACGAGAAGAATCGCAAAGGCTTGGTGTCTAGCTAGTTTCTGGTGCGAAACTAGCCCCGCAGGGGCGACTCAGGAAAGCCCAGGGCGCAAGCCCTGGGAACAAGGACAGTAACAACGGAAGCCCCGAAGGGGCGATGCAGTGGGTCCCGGTACCAAAGACGTGCCTTGAACAGAGACGCGAAGACGGGCGGCCTGCTCGGTCTTCCCCACTTCACCCCCAAGGCGAAGCGCGTGATATTTCTGCACCAATCGGGCGCCCCTTCGCAGCTCGATCTGTTCGACTACAAGCCCAAGCTGCTCACTTACCATGGCTCGCAGCTGCCGGACTCGGTGCGTATGGGCCAGCGCATCACCGGCATGACTTCCGGACAGGGGGCTTTGCCGGTAACCGCATCAATCTTCAAGTTCGGCCAGCACGGCCAATCCGGCGCATGGCTGAGTGACCTTCTGCCCTGGACGGCGAAGATCGTCGACGACATCACCATCATCAAGACGATGAACACGGAGGCTATCAACCACGACCCCGCAATTACGTTCATCCAGACCGGGAGCCAGCAGCCCGGACGACCCAGCCTCGGATCCTGGGTCAGCTACGGTCTGGGGAGCGAGAACCAGAATCTGCCGGCGTTCGTGGTGCTGATCTCACAGGCCAATGCTCTCAACACGGACCAGCCGCTTTTTTCCCGGCTCTGGAGCAGCGGTTTCCTCAACTCCAGCTACCAGGGCGTGCGCTTCCGCGCCGGCGGCGAGCCGGTGCTCTACCTGGCCGATCCACCGGGAGTCGCAAAGACAACGCGCCGCCAGATGCTTGATGCCGTTGCGAAGCTCAACAAGATCAAAGCGGACTCCTATGGCGACCCCGAGATCGAAACGCGCATCGCCCAGTACGAGATGGCGTACCGCATGCAAACGTCCGTCCCCGAGCTCATGGATCTCTCGAAGGAGCCGGACCACACCTACAAGCTCTACGGCGAGGACGCCCGCAAGCCCGGGACCTACGCCGCCAACTGCCTGCTGGCGCGACGCCTGGCCGAACGCAACGTCCGGTTCATCCAGCTCTACCACCGCGGATGGGATCAGCACAACGATCTGCCGCGCGACCTGGCCCTTCAGTGCAAAGGTACCGACCAGGCTTCCGCTGCTCTGATTCAGGACCTGAAACAACGCGGGCTGCTGGAGGACACGCTGGTCGTGTGGGGCGGCGAATTCGGCAGGACGGTTTACTGTCAGGGAAAGCTCACGGAGAACAACTACGGACGGGACCATCATCCACGCTGCTTCGCGATGTGGCTCGCCGGCGGCGGGATCAAACGGGGTTTCACCTTCGGCGAGACTGACGACTACTGCTACAACGTTGTGTCAGACCCGGTGCACGTCCATGACCTGCAAGCCACCATCCTGCATTGCCTCGGCGTCGACCACAAACAGCTGACATTCAAATTCCAGGGCCGGCACTTCAGGCTCACCGACGTGCACGGCGAGGTGGTCAAAAAAATTCTCGCCTGAACCCGTTTTAGGAGATTTCGGCGCGCGGGGAGCTCCGGCAACCTCCGCCGGGGTGGGTATCGTTGTTCCCGGTTAAGCTCCATCCGCCCCACTGGGGCGGAATACGTTACGGTATTTATGAAATCATGTAAGTAGCTGTTTTCATAAATACGGCAACCAATCGCGAGGGTTGTTTTTACAAACAGGCAAAGTTGTGGTCTTTCGCTCCTGAGGAGCGGTAGGAACTTATCCAGGGGTTCGCAAAAAGCGCTCACCCCTGGAACCCGTGCCTACGTGACCAACGCGCCCCGGCAGGGGCGCGGGGAGATCCTGCAACCCCTGCCGGGGTGCGTATCGTTGTTCGTCCTCTACCCGGGGGTTCGCTTCGCTCACCCCCGGCTAATTTCCCTTCGCCCCGTTGGGGCGGAATACGTTACGGTATTTACGAAATCATTTACTAAGCTGCGCCGTGTTGGTGCAGCTTCAGAGGAGGAAATGTGGAACCGATTCGCAAGTTCGCGGGCCGGCTTGTGCCGCTGCCGAACGAGAATGTCGACACGGATCAGATAACTCCGGCTCGATTCCTGAAGACGACCGAGAAGACGGGCCTCGGGAAGATCCTTTTTTACGACTGGCGTTACGATGCGGACGGCAGGCCAAGGCCGGATTTCGTTTTCAACCGGCCAGAGTTTGCCGGCGCGGCCATTCTGCTCGCGGGCAACAATTTCGGCTGCGGCAGCTCACGCGAGCACTCCCCCTGGGCGCTGGTAGATTGCGGCTTCCGCGCGGTGATCAGCACTTCCTTTGCCGACATCTTTCGCAACAACTCTTTGAAGAATGGCTTGCTCCCGATCGTCGTGGACGCGGCCACGCACCAGAAACTATTCCGCATGGTGAACGACGACCCTTCCGTGGAAGTCAACGTGGATCTCGCTTCTCAGACCCTCACTCTGCCCGATAGAGAGACAGTGGTATTCCCGATCGACCCCTTCTCCAAGAAATGCCTCCTCGACGGGGTGGATGAACTGGGATACCTGCTCAAATTCTCCGCCAGGGTGGGCGAATACGAAGCCTCGCACGTGGCATAGCCGTCCCGGC
>WNGD01001470.1_pt1 | contig 25539 bp, 20 predicted proteins | sample 5400671 | NCBI WGS metagenome assembly WNGD01 (sample SAMN13153369, study PRJNA577476) | soil metagenome | isolation source: 40 cm soil or saprolite under grassland replicate 2 | place: USA:California | collected 2016-06-15
GCTGGCGCGGGAGTACGAGACGGCGGTGGTGGTCGTCACCCACAATCGACAGCTCGCCGGGCGGGCGGATCGGATTCTGATGATCGAGGACGGTCGCCTGGCGGCGGTCGGATCGGTGGACGCGATACCCTGATGCTGTGCGACAACTGCAAGGAGCGCGACGCGGTCATCAACCTGACGCAAGTGGAGCACGACACGAAAGTCACGCTCCACCTGTGCGAGCAGTGTGCGCAGCAGAAGGGCGTCGAGACGGGTGCGTCCGTGCTCAAGACACCGCTCGGCGGCTTCCTGCAGGGGATGATCGGGAAGGGCGGGAATGTCCTGCCCACGCCGGCCGATGGCCTGCGCTGTGCGGCGTGCGGCAGCACGCTCAAGGACTTCCGGGAGTCGGGGCGGCTGGGGTGCTCGCAGTGCTACGACTCGTTCGCGCCGCACTTGCGCGACCTGCTGCGCCGGCTGCACGGGTCCAGCCAGCACGTGGGCGAGCGCTACGCCCCACCGGGTGCGGACGGAGCCACCGACCCGCGCCTCCAGCTGCTCGAGCTCAAGGAACAGTTGCGGCGGGCCGTCGACAACGAAAACTTTGAGCTCGCCGCCGAGCTGCGTGACCGTATCCGGGTGCTCGAATGATCGACCTCTCGCTCCTCCCCGATGGCGGCATGGGCTGGCTCGACGCGTCCGGGCCGAAGGGCAGCATCGTGCTCTCCACGCGCATCCGGCTCGCCCGTAACCTCGAGGGCTACGTGTTCAGCCAGCGGGCCAAAGACGCCGATCGGAGCGCGGTGCTCACGCGCGTGGAGGAAGCGAGCGCGGCGAGCGATCTGCTGCAGGGGGCCGTGACCATCCGCCTGGACCAGCTGGAGCGCGTCGACCGCCAGCTGCTGCACGAGCGGCACCTCGTGTCCAAGGAGCTCGCGGGACTGGAGCGCGAGGCGCGGCCCCGACCCGGCGCGGCGCTCGTGGTGCAGGGGACGGTGGGGGTGATGGTGAACGAGGAGGACCACTTACGATTGCACGGAATGCGCTCGGGATTCGCCCTGGAGGACGCCTACGCGGATCTCGAGGCGCTGGACGCCGATTTGGGGCGTCTCCTGCCCTTCGCGTTTCACCCCGAATTTGGCTATCTTACCTCCTGCCCCACCAACGCCGGGACGGGACTCCGAGCGAGCGTGCTTATCCACTTGCCGGGCCTCGTGTTGACGAAGGAAGTCGGGAAAGTGTTGCAGGGACTCGCCCAGGTCGGGCTCACCTTCCGGGGTTTGTACGGGGAAGGGAGCGAGGTGGTCGGGAACTTCTTTCAGTTGTCCAACCAGACGACCCTGGGCAAGTCGGAAGATGAGCTGCTCGATCACCTTGGCAAGATTGTCCGGCAGGTGATCGAATACGAGGAGCAGGCGCGCGACGTGCTGCTGCGCACGGCCCCCGACGAGGTGGCCGACAAGACTTGGCGGGCATACGGGCTGCTTAAGTACGCGCGCAAGCTGACGTTTGAAGAGACGATGAACCTGTTGAGCGGGGTACGGCTGGGCGTCGGGTTGAATCTGATCCCGAGCTTGAGTGTATACACATTGAACAAGCTGTTGATTTTCACCCAGCCCGCGCACCTGGCGGCACTCGAGGGACGCCAGACTGGCGATCCCGCGTTGCCCACGGTGCGCGCGACGTATGTGCGTCGCGTGCTGGAGACCGAGGCGGCGTGAGGAGGAGGTAGGGGGGAGATGAACGGGTACAACTTCACGGATCGGGTCCGCAAGGTCCTGCAGATGGCGCGGGAGGAAGCCGCCCGGCTGCACCACGAGTACGTGGGGACCGAGCACATCCTGCTGGGCCTGATCCGCGAGGGTGAAGGCGTTGCCGCGGCAGTGCTCACCAACCTGAACGTCGATCTCGAAGAGATCCAGCAAAAGATCGAAGAGACGGTCAAGAAGGGCAAAGCGGCGGCGGCTGCCGGACCCGACTTACCCTACACCTCGCGGGCCAAGAAGGTGCTCGAGCTGGCGATGAGCGAGGCCCGCGAGCTGAACCACTCGTACGTCGGCACCGAGCACCTGTTGCTCGGGCTGCTGCGCGAGGAAAAGGGAATCGCGGCGCAGGTGCTCACCGACGCCGGCGTGAATCTCGAGCAGGCGCGGGCGGAAACGCTGCGGCTGCTCGGCAGCGAGATGCCTTCGGGACCGGCCCCGTCCGGCTCCGGCGCTCAAGCCCCGAGCCCCAAGAGCGAAAAGAAATCGAAGACCCCCGCGCTCGACCATTTCTGCCGCGATCTGACCCAGCTCGCGGCCGAGGGTCAGCTCGATCCCACGATCGGGCGTCAGAAAGAGATCGAGCGCGTGATGGAGATCCTCTCGCGCCGCAAGAAGAACAACCCGGTGCTCATCGGCGAGCCGGGGGTGGGGAAGACCGCGATCGTCGAAGGCCTGGCCCAGCTGATCGCGAGCGGGCAGTGCCCCGATGCGCTGAAGGATCACCGCGTGCTGTCGCTCGACATGGCGGCGGTGATCGCCGGCACCAAGTACCGCGGCCAGTTCGAGGAGCGGCTCAAGGCGATCATCAACGAGATCGCGCAGAACCGGAACATCATCCTGTTCATCGACGAGCTGCACACGCTGGTGGGCGCGGGCGCGGCGGAGGGCGCGGTGGACGCGTCCAACATGTTGAAGCCGGCGCTGGCGCGCGGCGAGCTGCAGTGCGTCGGCGCGTCGACGCTCAACGAATACCGCAAGTACATCGAGAAAGACGGCGCGCTCGAGCGCCGCTTCCAGACGGTGATCGTCGACCCGCCGACGGTAGACGAGACCATCGAGATCCTCAAGGGGCTGCGCAAGCGCTACGAGGAGCACCACCGGGTGATCATCCCCGACGAGACCCTCGACGCGGCGGCGAAGCTGTCGGAGCGGTATATCACCGACCGGTTCCTGCCCGACAAGGCGATCGACGTGATCGACGAAGCCGGGGCGCGGGCCCGCCTCGCCACGCAGGTCCCCCCACCCGAAGTCGCGGCGCTCAAGGGAAAGCTCGAGCACATCAACGGCGACAAAGAGAACGCGGTCCGCGACCAGAACTTCGAGAAGGCGGCGGCGCTGCGCGACCAGGAGCGGGAGCTCCAGGCCGAGATCCGGCGCAAGCAGGAAGCCTGGGAAAAGGAACGCCAGACCCACCGGCCCACGATCAACGAGGAGGGCGTCGCGTTCATCGTGTCGCGCTGGACGGGGATCCCCGTCACCCGGCTCCAGGAGGCCGAGACGGCGCGCCTGCTCCGCATGGAGGAGGAGATGCACGAGACCGTGGTCGGCCAGGACGAGGCGATCGCGGTGATCTCGCGCGCCATCCGCCGCAGTCGGGCGGGGCTCAAAGATCCCAAACGGCCGATCGGGTCGTTCATCTTCTCCGGGCCCACGGGAGTCGGCAAGACCGAGCTCGCGCGCGGGCTCGCCCGCTTCCTGTTCGCCGATACCAACGCGCTGATCCGGGTCGACATGTCGGAGTACATGGAGAAGTTCTCGGTGAGCCGGCTGATCGGCGCGCCGCCCGGCTACGTCGGCTACGAGGACTCGGGGACGCTGACCAAGTCCGTGCGGCGCAAGCCCTATTCCGTCGTGCTGCTGGACGAGATCGAGAAGGCGCATCCCGACGTCTTCAACATCCTGCTGCAGGTGCTCGACGAAGGACACCTGACGGACAACTACGGCCGGGTCATCGACTTCAAGAACACGGTCGTCATCATGACGTCGAACGTCGGCGCCCGGGACATGGTCAAGGGCAAGGCCCTCGGCTTTTCGCAACCGGACATGCGGGCGACCTTTGACAAGATGGCGGAGAAGGTCAAGGAGGAGATCAACAAGACCTTCAACCCCGAGTTCTTGAACCGGTTGGACGACGTCATCGTGTTCCACCCGCTCACGCGGGAGCACATCGCCCAGATCGTGACGATCCTCCTCAAAGAGGTGCAGCGGCGGCTGGGCGAGGAGGAGCTCACGCTCCGGTTGACGCCGGCGGCCTCGGACTTTCTGGTGGAGCGCGGGTACGATGAGCACTTCGGCGCGCGTCCGCTGAAGCGCGCGATTCAGAAGTACGTCGAGGATCCGCTCTCCGAGAAGATCCTGGTCGGCGAGTTCGCGCGGGGCGAGGAGATCGAGGTCGACGCGGCCCCCGACAAGGAAAAGTTGGCGTTCCGGGCGCTCTCCGGCTCGAAGGCGTGATCCGCAAGCTTTCCGCCGTCATCTGTGTGAGTTCGGTCGTGCTCGCCCCGCGCCTCGCGCGTGCCCAGGGCGAGACGCCGAGCACCGTACCCGCCGCCGTCGCTCCCGACTCTATCGTCGTGCTCGGGCTGCGCCGAGTCGACCGCAAGCAGGTGCTCGATCAAAGCGGCCTCACACCCGGTCGGCCGTTGGGCTACCGCGACGTGCAGCGCGCCGTCCAGGCGTTGTATGCCACCGGTCAGTACGACGACGTCCGCGTGGCGCAGGACACGGCCGGGGGGCGCCAGCTCCTCATCGTGCACCTGCACGAGCGCCCCATCCTTCTCAAGTGGGCCGTGCGCGGCGTGAGCCGGATCTCCGAGGGCAGCGTGCGCGACAAGGCTCAGTTGGCCGAAGGCCGGCCGCTCGACCTCGCCGCCGTCGCCCGTGCGCGCGGCCGCATCGACTCGCTGTACCGCGCGCAGGGCTATTACCTCGCCCACGTGAAAGTTGTCGACGTGTACGAGGCCGACTCGGCCCGGGTGCGGGTCATCTTCGACGTCGACGAGGGCCGGCGGGTTGCGGTGGCGCGGGTCCAGCTCGAAGGCAACACGCATCTGGGGACGGAGCAGCTGGTCGGCCAGATGAAAACCCGCCCCGAAGGGTTCTGGTGGTTCCGCTCCGGGGAGTTTGACGACGAAAAGCTGCGCGAGGACCTCCAGGATCGGCTTCCCAAGTTCTACAGCGACCGGGGCTACGTGGATTTCCAGGTGCTCGACGACACGCTGGTCGTCGACGACACGACGGGCAAGGCGACGCTCAGGCTGCGGGTGAGCGAGGGGGAGCCGTACCGCGTGGGCTCGTTCGAGATCGTGGGGAACCGACGCTTCTCGACGGAAGACCTGCACCAGCTGTTCCCGTTCAAAGGCGGGGACCGGACGGGGTTCCTGGGGTTGGGCGGGACCCAGCAGGGGCCCGTCTACTTCAACCAGCAGAAGTGGGACGACGCCACCCAGCAAATGCGGACCCTGTACTACAACAACGGCTACATCTACATGCAGCCGCGCGCCGAGGTGATCCGGCGCACCGGTCCGGACGGGAAGCCCGTCGTGGATCTCCGCTGGGCGATCAACGAAGGCCAGCCGGCCATCGTCAACAAAATCGAGATCTCGGGCAACGACGTCACGCACGAGCGGGTGATCCGCGAGGCGATCGTGCTGCTCCCCGGGGACGTGTTCCGCCAGGACGCGCTGATCCGGTCCTACCAGAACATCTCCAACCTGGGCTTCTTCCAGCAGCCGCTGCCGTTTCCCGACACGCGCCCGGCCAACGATCAGGGTGACGTCGACGTGATTTTCCGGGTGAGCGAAAAGCACACCGGCAACATCAATTTCGGCGCGTCGGTCGGGCAGGGCACGGGGGTGGGCGGCTTTCTCGGGCTCGACGAGCCGAACCTGTTCGGTCAGGGCAAGAAAGGCCACTTCCAGTGGCAGTTCGGCAAGAACATCAGCGACTTCGCCATCACGTACACCGACCCCGCGATTCGCGAGTCCCGCATCTCGGGCACGCTCGACGTCCACAATACGCGGCTGCGGTACACCATCGCGGACTTCGGGACGCTGCGCCGTCGGGGCGCGAGTCTCCAGTTCGGGTTCCCCGTCTTCAGCGATCGCTATACCCGGTTGTTCGTCTCGTACGGCATCGACGACCAGTCGTTCACCGGCTCCAACACCGGCCTCGCGTCGCTGCGCTGCAACAACTGCATCCGCTCGACGTTCGGCGTGTCCTTGTTGCGCGACACACGCATCGACCTGCCGTTTCCCACCGCGGGCACGATGCACTCGATCGGAATCTCGCAATCGGGCGGCCCGCTCGGCGGGTCGGGGAACTTCCAGCGACTCGATCTCGAAGGTCGCTGGTACGCCCCGCTCGGCCAGCTGGGCAGCGCGGCCAGCACGTCGCCCGTCCGGTTCGTGATGGGGCTCTCGACGCGATCCGGGCTGCTGTTCGGCAACTCGCCCTTCTTCGACCAGCTGTTCACGATGGGCGGCGTGCAGTACGGCATTCCGCTCCGCGGCTACGACGAGTTCTCGATCACGCCGCGCGGCTACGACCCGACCGCCAGCAACGGCCAAGCGACTGCGGCCTCGTTCGGCAAGGCGTACCTCGTGATGACCGGTGAGGTGGGGGCGCGGCTGTCGCAGATGTTCTACGTGTCCGCGTTCTTCGACGCCGGCAACGTGTGGGCGCGGGCCGGCGAGTTCGACCCGACTCGCCTGTTCCGGGGTGCGGGCATCGGGTTGAGCATCATCTCACCGCTCGGCCCCATCGGCATCGACTGGGCGTACGGCTTCGACCGCACCGACGACTTCGGGCGGCCGGCTCCGGCCTTCAAGCTGCACTTCAAGCTGGGCAACTTCTTCTGATCGGAGCGCCCCCGCCCGGGCTCGGGCGTGGCGCCTGGACCAGTAGTTTTTTCTTGGGGAGATCGTTATGAGGCGTGTGGTGACAGTGTGGGCGTGGATGGGGCTCTTCGCGGCCGCTCCGGCCGCGACCCAGGCGCGGGCACAAGCGCAACCGGGGGCGGGGCTCAAGATCGCGTTCATCAGCTCGCAGCAGATTCTCGAGCAGACGCCCGGCTACGCCGCGGCCGAATCCACGTTCAAGAAGGAGTATCAGGGCTTTCAGGACGAGGCGCAGAAGCTGAAGCAGCAATTCGACTCGGCCGTCCAGACGTTCGAAAAGCAATCCATTGCCCTCTCGTCCAGCGCGAAGCAGGCGAAGCAGAAGGAGCTGCAGCAGCTGCAGCAGCGTCTGGAGCAGCGCTCCAGCGAGCTCCAGGACAAGAGCCAGCAGCGGCAACGCGAGCTGATCCAGCCCATCCAAGCGCGCGTCAACGCGGTGATCCAGGGGCTGCGCGCCGAGGGCAACTACGCGCTGATCTTCGACGCGGACTCGCCCACGAGCAACATCGTCGCTGCCGACCCGGGCCTCGATATCACCCCCAAGGTGATCGAGCGGCTGAAGCAGGCGAAGTAGGGCGGGCCCAGCCCGTGCGCGGCCGGCCGGCGTCGGAAGGCACAGCGGGCGGGGCGGCCGGCGAGCGGGGAACCGGCGCCGCGCGACGCGTGAGTGCGCGCGAGATCGCCGCCCTGACGAACGGCCGGCTCGTCGGCGCCCCCGACCTGACCGTCTCCGGCGTCGCGCCGCTCGATCGGGCCGGCCCCGACGATCTCTCGTTTCTTGCTGCGAAGCGCTATCTCCAGTATTTTCAACAGTCTAGGGCGGCCATCGTGCTCTGCAAGCCGGACCTCGTGCCGGACGACGGCGGGGGTGGGCCCGCCTGCCGCGTCGTCGTGCGCGATCCGCACGTCGCGCTGCTCGCGGTCATCCCCGTGCTCTACCCGGAGTCCGCCTGGCAGCCCGGGATCCACCGGACGGCGGTGATCGGCGCAGGCGTCGCCTGGCAGGAGCCGGTGGCGATCGGTCCCTACGCGGTGCTCGGGCGGGGCGTGCGGCTCGGCAAGAACGTGCGCATCGGCGCAGCGGTGGTGCTGGGAGACGGTGTGGAGCTGGGAGACGACGTGCAGCTGTTGCCGCACGTGGTGTGCTACAGCGGCACGATCGTCGGGAGCCGCGTCATCTTGCACGCGGGCGTGCGGCTGGGCTCGGATGGCTTCGGCTACGTCCCGGGGAAGAGCGGCGAGATGCCGCGGAAGGTCCCCCAGGTGGGCCGCTGCATCATCGGGAACGACGTGGAGATCGGGGCCAACACGACGATCGACCGCGGCAGCGTGGACGATACGGTCGTCGGGCCGGGAACGAAGATCGACAACCTCGTGCAGATCGGGCACAACTGTCGCATCGGCGCGCGCTGTCTCATCGCGGGCCAGGCGGGGATCGCGGGGAGCACCCACGTCGAGGATGACGTCTTCCTCGCTGGCCAGGCGGGACTCGCCGACCACGTGACGATCGGGCGGGGCGCTCGCGTCACCGTGCAAGGGGGCGTGATCGGGGACATCGAGCCGGGCGCCACGGTGTCGGGCTACCCGGCGCGCACCCATCGGGAGTTCCTCCGCGCCCAGGGTGCGCTGTACCGACTCGCGCATATCGTGGACGAACTCGAGGCGCTCGTGCGACGGACCGATGAGTCCCAGCGCTAGGCGCGGCATCCGCAAGAAGACGGCCGTCTCGGGCACGGGCCTCCACACCGGGGCCCGCACCGAGGCGACCTTCCTGCCCGCGCCGGCGGGGCAGGGGATCGTGTTCCGACGCGTCGACTTAACCGGGAAGCCTCAGATCCCGGCGCTATTGTCGGAGGTCGAGGCGGTCGAGCGCCGCACCGCCATCGGCAAGGGTGAGTCCACGATCCACACCGTGGAGCACCTGCTCGCCGCGGTGGCGGCGCACGAGATCGACGATCTCACCGTCGAGCTCTCCGGCCCCGAGCCGCCCATTCTGGACGGCAGCGTCCAGCCCTACTTCGACGCGCTCGAGCACGCCGGTCCGACGGAAACGAGCGGCGAGCCGCTGGTGCTGACGGTCCCGGCGCCGTTCACGGTGAGCGAGGGCGACTCGAGCTACATCGTGGCTCCGGCGAAGGAGCTGCGGCTCACCGTGACCATCGAGTGGCCGCATCCCCTGATCGGGCGGCAGGCTGGAAGCTTCACGGTGACCCCACAGGCGTTCGCGCGGGAGCTCGCCCCGGCCCGGACGTTCGGGTTCACGAGTGAGGTGACGGCGCTCCAGGCGAAAGGCCTGATCAAGGGGGCCTCGAGCGCCAACGCGATTGTGCTGGACGAGCGGGGTCTCGCGAACGGGGGCGAGCTCCGCTGGCCGGACGAGTTCGTGCGGCACAAGGCGGCCGACATCCTCGGCGACCTGGCGCTGACGGGCGCCCGGGTGCGCGCACATATCGTGGCAACGCGCCCCAGCCACAGCGGCAACATTGCCCTGGCGCGGGCGCTGACGCGCGCGGCGCAGCGCGGCGGCGCGCCCAAGATGGACATCGGCCGCATCATGGACGTCTTGCCGCATCGGTATCCCTTCCTCCTCGTGGACCGGATCATCGAGGTCGAAGGTCAGCAGCGGATCGTCGGCATCAAGAACGTCACCATCAACGAGCCGTTCTTCCAGGGGCACTTTCCGGGGCATCCGATCATGCCCGGCGTGCTCATCATCGAGGCGATGGCACAGGTGGGGGGCATGCTCCTGATGGGTTACTTCGAAGGGCAGAACGTCGAGGACAAGGTCGTGTACTTCATGTCCCTCGACAATGTGAAGTTCCGGCGGCCGGTCGTCCCCGGAGATCAGATCCGCTTCGAGCTCGAGATGCTCCAGTTCCGCGGTAAGACGTGCAAAATGAAGGGCGTGGGGTACGTGGACGGGCAGGTCGTGGCGGAGGCGGAAATGATGGCGTCGGTGGTGGACCGGTGATCCATCGGACCGCCCTCGTCGACCCCACGGCGCACATCGACGGCGACGTCACCGTCGGTCCCTACGCCATCATCGGGCCGCACGTCACCGTGGGCGAGCGCTGTCACGTCGCCGCCCACGCGGTGCTCGAGCGGAACGTCAAGCTCGGCCACGGGGTGAAGGTCGGCTACGGCAGTGTGCTCGGCAATGACCCGCAGGACCTGAAGTACAAGGGAGAGGACACCTGGGTCGAAGTGGGCGACACGACCGTGATCCGCGAGTATTGCACGATCAACCGCGGGACGCAGGCGACCGGGAAAACATCGGTGGGGCAGCGCTGCTTCCTCATGTCCTACGTGCACCTCGCGCACGACTGCCATGTGGGCAATGACGTGATCATCGCCAACGCGGTCCAGATGGCCGGGCACGTCACCATCGAGGATCGCGCGATCATCTCCGGGCTCGTCCCGATCCATCAGTTCGTGCGGATCGGCACGTTTTCATTCGTAGGGGGCGGCTCGCGCGTGAACCAGGACGTGCCGCCCTACACCAAGGCCGTCGGGAACCCGGTTCACCTCTACGGGTTGAACTCCGTGGGCCTGCAGCGCGCGGGGTTCGCCCCCGACGTGAAGCTGGCACTGAAACGCGCCTACCGGCTGCTGTTCAATTCCGACATGACGGTGAGTCAGGGGATCGCCAAGGCACGCGCCGAGCTGCCGTCGATTCCCGAAGTCGAGAACTTCCTCAAGTTCATCGAAGGGTCGCAGCGGGGAGTCCTGGTGTGAGCGGACCACCGGTGCGGGTGGGCGTCATCGGCACCGGCGCGCTCGGCTTCCATCACGCGCGGCTGCTGCGGCGCATGCCGGGTGTCTCGTTCGCTGGGATCTACGACAAGAATCCCGCGCGCGCTGCCGAAGTGGCGAAGCAGCTCGAGACCGTGGCGCACGAGGGCATCGCGGCCCTGCTGGACCGCGTGGACGCCGTCACGGTGGCGGTCCCGACGCCTGCGCACGCGGAGGTGGGGATCGCAGTGCTGGAACGGGGCATCGCGCTCCTCATGGAGAAACCGCTCGCGGACACCGTCGCGGGGGCGGACCAGCTGGTGCGCGGCGCCGCGGCGCGCGGCGCGGTGCTCCAGGTGGGACATGTAGAGCGGTTCAACCGCGCCGTCCGCGCGGCGGCTCCCTACCTGGACGAGCCGCGGTTCCTGCAGATCGACCGGCTCGCCCCGTTCCAGCCGCGCGGCACCGACGTGGCCGTGATCCTCGATCTGATGATCCACGACCTGGATCTCGTGCTGGAGCTGGTGCACGCCTCGGTGACGGACGTGCGCGCCACCGGGGTCGCGATCCTCACGCCGCACGTGGACATCGCGAACGCGCGCCTCGAGTTTGCCAACGGCGCTATCGCGAACCTCACGGCAAGCCGCGTGTCGCGCGAACGCACCCGCAAGCTCCGCATCTTCCAGCCGACCGGGTACTGCTCTCTCGACCTGGCTCAGGGAAGCGGGGACTTCTTCCGGCTGAAGCCGGGCTGGCAGAGCCTCGGCGCGACCACGCTCGAACAGATCGTGGAGCACGTACGGCTCGAGGCGCCGGAGGCGGAGCCGCTCAAGCTCGAGCTCGAGAGCTTCTTGCGCGCCGTGCGCGGCGAGGAGGATGTCGTCGTGTCGGGCGCCGCCGGGGCTCAGGCCCTGGCCCTCGCGTTCCGCGTCGCCGCCGCCGTCCAGGCCTCGCCCCTCGCACCCCCCGCTCTCTCCGCTTCCCTGGCCGCCACGCGGCCGTGAGCCGCACGCCCCGCATCTATATCTCGGCGGGCGAGCCGTCGGGGGACGCGCACGCCGCCGCGGTCGTGACCGCGCTGAAGCGGCGCCTCCCTGGGACCAGCGTCGAGGCGTTGGGCGGTCCTGACCTGGAGGCCGCGGGCGCCTCGGTGCTCGACCGCATGGAGCAATTCTCGGTGGTCGGGTTCGTCGAGGCGCTGTGGAAGCTGCCGGCCCATCTGCGCCTGCTCGGACGCGTCCGCCTCGCGTTCCAGGCCCGGCGCTACGACCTGGTGATTCTCGTCGACTATCCCGGCTACCATTTGCGCGTGGCGGCGGAGGCCGCCGCCGTCGGCATCCCGGTCCTCTACTACATCGCTCCCCAAATGTGGGCCTGGGCTCCGGGCCGGGTACGGAAGCTGGCCGCGGTGCGACGGCTCGCGGTCATCCTGCCGTTCGAAGAGGCGTTCTTTCGTGAACGCGGCGTCGCGGCGACGTTCGTCGGACATCCGCTCAAGGACCGGACACCGCCGCCCCCGCGGGCGGATGCCCGGCGCCGCCTCGGCCTTGAACCCGGACGGCCGGTGCTCGGTCTCTTCCCGGGGAGCCGCGCGCAGGAAGTGAAGCGACTCTGGCCGGCGTTCCGCGATGCGGCGGTCCGCGTCGTCGCCGCGCGCCCCGACGTGCAGGTTGTCGTCGCCGGGACGGCGCGCGGCCGCTATCCCGCTCCCGGTGCCATCCGCCTGCACATGGGCGATCCACTCGCCGTGTTCGCGGCCGCCGACGCCGGTCTCTGCAAGTCGGGCACGACCACCCTCGAGGCGGCGCTCGCCGACGTGCCCATGGTCATCGCGTACCGTCTCAACCCCGTGTCGTTCGCCATCGCCATCCGCATGCTGCAGGTGCCCCACGTCGGTCTGGTGAACCTGATTGCCGGGCGAGAGGTGAGCCCCGAGCTGCTCCAGAGTGCGGTCACCCCCGGTGCCCTGGCGACCGCCGTGCTGCCGCTGCTCGACGCCGACAGCGAGCCCGCCCGCCGCCAACGGGAGGGATTGGGGCTCGTGCGACAGCGGCTGGGGCCCCCGGGGGCGGCTGACCGCGTGGCCGCGCTCGCCCTGGAGCTCGCGGGGTGAAGCTCGGCCGGGCCGAGCCCCTGGTGACGGCCCTCGTGGCGGCACTCGTGCGCTTGCTCGCGGCGACCTGGCGCTACCGCGTGCAGGGGTGGGAGCACGTGGCCGCCGCTCGAGCGAGCGGGCGGCCCGTGATCTACGTGCTGTGGCACAGTCGCATCCTCCCGCTGCTGTACCACCGGCGTGACGAGGGCATGGCCCTCCTGATCAGCCGGCATCGCGACGGCGGCTACCTCGCCGAGCTGTCCGAGCGCTGGGGGTACCGCGTGGTGCGCGGGTCCTCGCAGCGCGGGGGGGAGGCGGGTCTGTTGGGCCTGGTGCGCTATCTGCGCCAGGGCGGGGAGGTCGCCCTCACGCCCGACGGCCCGCGTGGGCCGGCGGAGCGGATGAAGCCCGGCGGGCTGGCTGCGGCGCAGCATGCGAACGCGGTCGTGATCGCTGCGGGCGCGCGGGCCTCGTCCGCGTGGTGGATCGAGTCGTGGGATCGGTTCTGCCTGCCCCGACCGTTCGCCACGGTGGAGATCAGGTACAGCGCGCCGTTCGCAGTGGAAGCGGGAAAAGAGGGGTTGCGTCGCGGCATGTCCGTGGCAGAGCGGGCGCTCGAGGCCGTGACGCGCGGTCGAGCGGACGCGTGACGCCCGCGGACCTGGTACGCTGGCTGTGGGGCGGGTCGCCGGGCGCGCGGCTCGCACGCGTGCCGCTCATCCCCCTCGCGGGCGCGTACTGGACCGTCATGAAGCTGCGTGCGGCGCGGAGCCGCGCCGACTCCGTCCGCCTTCCCTTGCCGACGATCGCGGTCGGGAATCTGTCTCTCGGGGGTACGGGGAAAACGCCGCTCGCGGCATGGATCGCGGCCTACTGTGTGGCGCGCGGCCGCACGCCCGGCATCTTGCTCCGCGGCTACGGCGGGGACGAGCCGCTCGTGCATCGGCGCCTCGTGCCGCAGGCGGTCGTGGTGGCGAACCCCGATCGCGTGGCGGGCGCGGTCGCCGCGCGCGCGCAAGGCGCGCAAGTGCTCGTGCTGGACGACGCCTACCAGCTTCTGGGCGTGGAGCGGGACCTGAACATCGCCGTGGTGAGCGCCGAGAGCGCGGCAGCGTCGCCCTGGCCGCTGCCGGCGGGGCCGTGGCGCGAAGGCCGGGATGCCCTGGACCGCGCCGACCTGATCGTGGTGACGCGGAAATCAGCCTCGGCGGAAGCGGCGGCAGCCCTGGCCGAGCAGGTGGTTCGGGCGAGGGAGACGCCGCTCTGCATGGCGCGGCTCGTGGTCAGTCATCTCGAGGGAATGCGGTCAGGAGGGCGCCTGGAGCTTGCCGTGCTCGCCGGGCGGCGGGTGGTGGCGGCCGCAGGCATCGCCGACCCGGCCAGCTTCGCGGCGCAGCTCCGGACCGCCGGCGCGAGCGTGCAACTCGTGGCGTACCAAGACCATCACGCCTATCGCCAGGCAGACCTCGAGCCGCTCGTGCGGGCCGCCGCGGGGGGGGATTATGTTGTAGTCACTGAAAAGGATGCGGTGAAGCTCCGTCGACAGTGGCCCGGGAGTGCGGCAGAGCCGCTCGTCGCGGTGCTAGCCGTCCACTGGGAACGGAACGGCCGGGCGCTCGAGCAGGCGGTGGACGCCGCGCTCGCCTCCGCCCGGCGCGCCTAAAGCCCCGACGCACCAGCGAGCGCCATGAGCGAACCTGCCACCCGGCCCCAAGGTCATCTCGGCATCCGGCCCGACAAGGACACGTTCCTCGCGGAGGAGAACCCGTTCGAGGCGATGATGGAGCGGTTCGATCACGCCGCCCAGCTCTTGAACCTCGATCCTGGCCTCTACAAGGTTCTGCGCCACCCCGAAAAACAGATCATCGTGTCCGTCCCCGTGCTGCGCGATTCAGGTGAGCTGGAGGTGTACACGGGCTACCGGGTCCTGTACAACACGTCTCGCGGTCCGGCCAAGGGCGGTATCCGATTCGATCTCAACGTGACCCTCGAAGAAGTGAAGGCGCTCGCCGCGTGGATGACGTGGAAGTGCGCGCTCGTGAACATCCCGTTCGGAGGGTCGAAGGGCGGAGTCGTGTGCGATCCCACCACCATGTCGATGGCCGAGCTCGAGCGGGTGACCCGCCGTTACACCGCGGGCATCATCGAGACGCTCGGCCCCGACTCGGATGTGCCGGCCCCGGATGTGAACACCAACGAGCGTGTGATGGCGTGGATCATGGACACGTACTCCATGCACCACCGGCATACGGTGACAGCGGTCGTGACGGGGAAGCCGGTGGAGATGGGGGGCTCGCTGGGGCGACGTGAAGCGACGGGGCGGGGGTGCATGTTCGTGACCCGGGAAGCGCTGTCCAAGCTGGGCATGAGTCTCAAGGGCGCGCGGGTGGCCGTGCAGGGGTTCGGGAACGTGGGTTCCGTGGCCGCGGACCTGATGGCCAAGGAAGGTGCGGTCGTCGTCGCTGTGTCGGACAAGTCGGGCGCGGTGCACAACCCGCAGGGGCTCGACATCCCGGACATGCTCAAGTGGGTCAAGGAGCACCGTCAGCTCACGGGGTATCCCAAAGGGGAACCGATGAGCAAGGATGCCCTGCTCACCGTGGAGTGTGACGTGCTGGTCCCGGCCGCCACCGAGAACGTCATCACCCGTAAGAACGCCCCGCACATCAAGGCGAAGATCATCTGCGAAGGGGCGAACGGTCCTACGACGTCCGCGGCCGACGAGATCCTCGAGAAGAAGGGCATTTTCGTCATTCCCGACATCCTGGCGAACGCCGGCGGCGTGACCGTGAGCTACTTCGAATGGGTCCAGGACCGCGGTGGCTACTTCTGGGACGAGGACACCGTGAACCGGCGCCTCGAGAGCATCATGGTGCGAGCCTTCAACGAGGTCGCGGCCACGGCGGAGAAGTACAAGGTGAACACCCGCATCGCCTCCTACATCGTGGCGGTCGATCGCGTGGCGGCGATGCATCGGCTGCGTGGGATGTATGCCTGATGCGCTACCGTGTCGTCGCGGTGGGGCGCGTGCGGGACGCGGCGCTCCGCACGGCGTGTGACGGGTACCTGGAGCGACTGCGTCGCTACACGCGGGTCGAGGAACGGGAAGTGAAGGACGAGGCGCGACTCCTCGAGGGGGTGGCCGAGGGCTCGCGCCTCGTCGCGCTGTCCGAAGCGGGAGAGCAGTGGACGTCCGGGCAGCTCGCCGAGTGGACGGCGCGCTGGGAGCTGGACGGCCGGGATGTCGCGTTCGCGATCGGCGGCGCGGACGCGCTCCCCACCGCCGTGTTGCAGTCCGCCGAGCGGGCGTGGAGCCTCTCCCGCCTGACATTCCCGCACGAGCTGGCGCGCGTGATCGTGTACGAGCAGCTGTACCGCGCGTACACCATCCGCCGGGGGGAACCCTACCATCGCGGACCCTGACCTGACGCCGGCGGATCGGGCGGCACTGCTGGGACTCGCGCGGGCGACGCTGCAAGCGCACCTCGAGGGGCAGCCCCTGCCACCGCTGTGCGCCGTGCCCGGGGCGATGCTGAAGCGCGGGGCCTTCGTGACCCTGACCGAGCGCGGCGCGTTGCGTGGCTGCATCGGTCACATCGCAGCCGATCGCGAGCTCGGTCTCGTGGTGCGGGAGATGGCGATCGCTGCGGCGCTGGACGATCCGCGCTTCGCGCCGGTCAGCCTCGAGGAGTTTCCCTCCCTCGCCCTCGAGATCTCCGTGCTGTCCGAGCGCACGCTGCTTCCCGCGCCCGTGGATGCGGAGCGCGTGGTGGTCGGTCGGGATGGTGTGATCGTGCGATGCGAGCAGCGCATCGCGCTGCTCCTCCCCCAGGTGGCGCGCGAGTATCATTGGGGGCCCGAAGCGTTCCTGGCGGCGGCCTGCCGCAAGGCCGGGCTGTCACCGGACGCGTGGCGGGAACCGGCAACCGAGGTATTCACGTTTCAAGCAGACGTATTCGGAGAGACTGAGGACGGGTGATACCGAAGATCGTCACCACTCCCATCGCGCCGCTCGCCGTTCCCGAGCCACGTGTCGCACCGCGGCGCGTGGCGCCGGACGTGGTCGCGGCCGCCCTTCCGGGGGCGGCGCGCGATCGGCTCGCGGCGGGCGAGGTGCTGGTCGTCACCACCGGTCAGCAACCGGGGCTCTTCACCGGGCCCCTGTACACCGTCTACAAGGCGCTGTCGGCCATCGCGCTGGCGCGGCGCCTCGAGCGGGAGCGGCGGGTGCCCGTCGTGCCGGTGTTCTGGGTCGCCGGCGACGACCACGACTTCGCCGAGGCCAACCACACCTGGTTCTTGAACGCCGGCGGCGACCTCGTACAGATCGTGCTGCGCGAGCGCGCGGCGGATGCGCCGCTGGTCCCGGTCGCACGCGAGCTGTGTGGTTCGGAGATCGTCGCGGCGCTGGCCCAGCTCAAGGACGGCACGCCGGAGACCGAATTCAAGGCCGGTGTGATCGAATGGCTCGAGCGATGGTACCGCCCGGAGGCCACGCTGGCAGACGCGTTCGCCGGGGCGCTGGACGCGCTGCTCGGGTCGCGGGGGCTCGTGGTGCTGCGCGCGCACGACGCCGGCGCCAAGCGGGCGGCCGCGCCTTGGGTGCTCAAGGGGCTCGACCTCCCGCTCGCGGACGGCTACACGCCGGTGTTCATCGAGGCCCGCCAGGGCCGTGATCGGCTGCAGCGCGACGGCGCCGGCTTCGTGACGCGCCGGAGCGGCGAGCGCTTCACCCGCGCGGAGCTGGAGCGCGTGGCCATCGAGGCGCCGGAGCGGCTGTCGCCCAACGTGCTGCTCCGGCCCGTGGTGGAAGCGGCGCTGCTCCCCACGGTGGCGTACGCGGCGGGCCCCGCGGAGCTCAAGTACCTCCAGGACGCCGTGCCGCTGTACGACGCGCTCGGCGTGACGCGCCAGCGTCCGGTGCCGCGCTGGTCGGGCGTAATCGTGGAGGGTCGGGTGGAGAAGCTGATGGAGCGCCACGGGATCGATCTCGCGGCGTTCGATGGCAAGCCGGGCGAGCTCGAGGCCCGCCTCGTCCGGCACGAGCTGCCGCCCGAGACGGTGGCGACGCTGGCGGCGCTGAAGAGCGACATCGAGCAGCAATACGGTCGGCTGCTTCAGTCCGTCGTACAGATCGACCCAACGCTCGAGCGGACGGTCGCGTCCGCCCGCAACGCGGCTCTCTCGGGGGCGCAGACCATCGAGAAGAAGGTCGTGGCGAGCCTCAAGCGCCTCGAAGGCGAGACGCTGGTGCGCCAGATCGCGCGCGCCCGCGCGGCGGTCTACCCGACGGGACAACCGCAGGAGCGCGTGCTCACCCTCCCGTCCTTCCTCATCCGCTATGGACCCGGGCTCGTCGACGCGCTGGAGCAGGAGGTGGCGCGCTGGACGGGCGCTTCGTAGAATCCGTCCATGTGGGTCCTCGTCGTCGTGCTGCTCGTGGCCCTGATGATTCCCATCACCGCGATCCTGCTCGATTCGCCGCTCGGGCGCTCGTTTGCGCGGCGGCTGGAAGGTCAGGGAGACGGTGGGGGAGCGGGAAGTGGGGCGGGCGTGCGCCAGCTGGAGCAGCGCGTGGAGTCGTTGGAAACCGACCTCGAGGAGCTGAACCGCTCCATCGCCGGTATGCGTGAGGAGCTGCAGTTCGTACAGCGCCTGCTGGAAGACCCTCGCAAGAAGAAGCCCGGCTCCTGACGGTGCCCGACTCGGCCGCCAGCGGGGGGCGCCAGGCGGCCCGGGTGGCCGCCGGGATCTTGGTGACCCGCGTGCTGGGATACGTGCGGGAGCGGGTATTCGCCCACTACTTCGGCAACGATAGCATCCCCGCGGATGCCTTCCGCGCCGCGCTCCGGATCCCGAACACGATCCGCAGCCTGCTCGGCGAAGGTACGCTCCTGGGGTCGTTCATCCCCGTGTACGCCGCGCTGAACGAGCGCGCCGACAGGACCGGAGCCCGGGCGCTCGCCGGCGCAGTGTTGGGACTGTTGCTGCTCGGCTCGGGAGTCCTCGCCCTGCTCGGGATCGCGTTTGCGCCCGCCATCACCACCGTCCTCGCCAAGGGGTTCGACGAGCCGCGCCGCCAGCTCACCGTCAGCCTGGTGCGGATCCTGTTTCCGATGACCGGGCTCATGGTCGTCTCGGCGTGGTGCCTCGGGATCCTCAACACGCACCGGCGCTTCTTCCTGCCGTACGCGGCACCGGCGCTCTGGAACGTCGCCGGGATCGTCGCCATGGTCGCGGCCGGGACGTGGCTCGCGAACCGCGCCCTGCCCCTCAACGCGCAGCTGCACCTCCTGGCGCTCGCCCTGGCCTGGGGCACCGTCGCTGGGAGCGTGCTGCAGATCGCCGTGCAGCTGCCCGTGTGCTGGCGCCTGCTGGACGGGATCCCCCTGCGATTCTCGACCAAGCCGGAGGGCGTGCGCGACGTCATTGTGGCGTGGCTGCCGCTGCTCCTGGGCGCCGGGGTGGTACAGGTCTCGGGATTGATCGACACGCTGCTCGGCTCCTTCACGGGCGCGGGCGGCGTGTCGGCGCTCGGCTACGCGCAAATCGTGCAGCAGCTTCCCATCAGCCTGTTCGGAGCATCCGTCACGGCGGTGTCGCTGCCCGAGCTGGCCCGCGAGGCGGTGGGGACCGCGCCGAACGAGCAACTGCGGGCGCGGATCGCGGTGGGGTTCCGGCGCATCATCTTCTTCGTGGTGCCGTCTTCGATCGCGTTCATCGCCCTCAGCCGCGTGATCATCGGCGCTCTGTTCCAAACCGGACGGTTCACCGCGGATGCGACGGCGCTCGTGGGGAACGTGCTGGCGGCGTACGGCCTGGGACTCGTCGGGCAGGCGACCGTGAAGCTTTTCGCTTCCGGCTTTTATGCGATGCGGGACACTCGTACGCCGGTGAAGATCGCGACCTCGTCGCTGGTGGTGTCCACGGGACTCGCGTGGCTCCTGATGCGGTGGCTCGGGCCCCCCGGGATCGCGCTCGGGTCCTCGCTCGGCGTGTTCCTGAACACGTCGCTCCACCTCCACCACCTGAACGGCCGCATCGGGCCCGTGCTGCGCGGCGCCGACTGGCGAGCATTGGGGATCACGCTGGTCGCAGGCGTGCTCGCGGGCGCCGCCGCGATCGGCGTGGCGCGGCTCACGGGCGGCGTCACGCCGGTGCCGCGTGGGGTTGCCGTGCTGGGTATCTTTGGGATCGTGTACGCCGCGCTGACGCTGGCGCTCCAGCATCCCGATGCCGTCCGGACATGGCAATCCCTGACCGCCTTTCGCGCACGCTAGACGCTCTTCCCGACAAACCCGGCGCGTATCTGTGGAAGAACGCCGCCGGCGAGATCCTCTACGTGGGGAAGGCGAAGAGTCTGCGCGCTCGGGTGCCGAGCTATTTCGGCCCGGACGGGGGCGAGACGCCGGAGCGTGCGGCGCTGGTGAGCCAGATCGCCGACCTCGAGACGATCATCGTTCCGAGCGAGGCCCAGGCGCTGCTGCTCGAAAACAACCTCATCAAGGAGCATCGGCCCCGCTTCAACATCCGGCTCACCGACGACAAGAGCTATCCGCGGATTGCGGTGACGCTGGCCGAGCCGTTCCCACGCGTGCTCGTCACCCGTCGGGTGTCGATTCCCGGCGCCCGCTACTTCGGGCCGTACACCGACGTCGCCACGTTGCGGCAGACCTTGAAGATCATCCGCCGCATCTTCACGGTGCGCTCGTGCCACTGGGATCTGCCGCGCGAGGCCCCGGATCGGCCCTGTCTCGACTACCACATCGAGCGCTGCCGGGCGCCGTGCGTCGCTCTGCAGAGCGCGGCGGACTACCGCCGGATGATCGACGACGTGGTGGTGTTCCTCGAAGGGAAGACGGTCGACGTGCGCATCGGGCTGCGCGAGCGGATGCAGCAGGCCTCGCGCCAGCTCGACTTCGAGCGCGCGGCGCAGGTGCGCGACGCGCTGAAGTGGCTCGACCAGCTGGAGCAGCCGCAGGCGGTCGAGCTCGTGGGCGGCGGCGACGCCGACGCGGTGGGTCTCGCGCGAGACGGGGATGACGTGTGCGGCGTCGTGCTCCGCGTTCGCGACGGCAAGTTGATTGCGCGCGATCACTGGTTCCTGGAGAACGCCGAGCACGAGACCGAAGCAACGATCTTGGCGACGTTTCTCGTGCGGTGCTACCTGCCGCTCGAGGTGCGGGCGCGCAAGGTGCTGTTGCCGTTCCCGCCCGCCCCCGAGGATCTCGCGTCGCTCGGCGAGCTCGCCCCCGAGGTGGAGTGGCACGTGCCGCAGCGCGGCAGTAAGGCGCAGCTCGCCGAGCTGGCGGACCAAAACGCGCGGCACCTGCTGGACAGCTTGAAGATCGAGAGCTTCGACATCGACGAGCGGGCGGCGGACCCGGTGTTCGCGCTGGGGCGTGACCTCGGGCTCGCGGTCGTGCCGCGCGCGTTCGTGTGCATCGATATCTCGACCAACCAGGGGCGCGATACGGTGGGCTCGCTCGTCTGGTTCGAGGCGGGCCGGCCCAAGAAGGCGGAGTATCGGCGGTTCAAGATCAGGGGCGCGCCCCAGGACGATTTCGCGGCCGTGCACGAGGTCGTGACGCGCTACCTCACGCGGCGGATCGCCGAGGACAAGCCGCTCCCCGACCTCCTGGTGATCGACGGAGGGAAGGGGCAGCTCGGCGCGGCGCTCGACGCGGCGCGCGCCGCGGGGCGGGCAGAGCTGCCGATCGTGAGCCTCGCGAAGCGTGAGGAAGAGATCTTCCTGCCCGGCCGCGCCGACCCGCTCGCGCTGTCGCGACGCAGCCCGTCGCTCAAGCTGCTGCAGCGCGCCCGCGACGAAGCGCACCGGTTCGCGGTCAGCTATAGCCGCCAGCGTCGCGCCCGGCGCACCATCACCTCCGAGCTGCTCGCGATACCGGGCATTGGGCCGGGCCGCCGGCGCGCCCTGCTGGAGCGGTTCGGCTCGCTCGCCGGCGTGAAGACGGCCACGCCGGCGGAAATCGCGTCGCTGCCCGGGTTCTCGACCAAACTGGCGGAGCGGATCCTGGATCGATTGCATGCGCGCGTGTGAGCCCGCGGCGCTAGGCGGTCGTGACGTAGGAGCGCAGCATGCTGCGCCCCTACAAGGGAACACTACGTGACGGCCCTCCCCTGGTCCCTGGAGTGCTCGTCTTGCGGCGCCACCCGCAGCGCCGACGGCTTGCCCGGCGTGTGCGACTGCGGCCAGCCCTACCTCGTCCGGTACCGCGCGACACCGGCGCCCGAGGCCAGGGCGCTGCTGCAGGCGCGTCGCTGGACGATGTGGCGCTACCGGGAGTGGTTGCCGCTCGCCGACGGGGAGGCACCGGTCACCCTGGGCGAGGGCGGGACGCCGCTGCTGGCGGTGCCGCGGCTCGCCGCGAAGTACGGCTTTCGCGAGCTCACTGTGAAGGAAGAAGGAGCGAACCCTACCGGCTCGTTCAAGGCACGCGGGCTCGCCGCGGCTGTGACCCGTGCGGCGTTCGCGGGGGCCCAGCGGCTGGTCGTCCCTACGGCAGGAAACGCCGGCGTGGCGCTCGCGGCCTACGCCGCGCGCGCCGGCCTCGCGGCGCGAGTGTACGCACCGGCCGCCACGCCGCCCACGATCCTCGGACAGATCCGCGGCTTCGGCGGCGACCTCGTGCTCGTGGACGGTCACATCGGGGATTGCGGCAAAGCGGCCCGCGCTTACGCCATAGAGACCGGCGCCGTGGATGTGTCGACGCTGCGGGAGCCGTACCGCATCGAAGGGAAGAAAACGCTGGGCCTCGAGCTCGCCGAACAGCTCGGCTGGACTCTTCCCGATGCCATCGTGTACCCCACCGGTGGCGGCACCGGCCTGATCGGCATGTGGAAAGCGTTCGCCGAGCTCACCCGGGCCGGCTGGATCAACGGAAAGGCGCCGCGCCTCTACAGCGTCCAAGCGGCGGGGTGCGCGCCGGTCGTCAGGGCGTTCGAGGCCGGGATTGATGCCTGCGCGCCCTGGCCCGACCCGCACACGATCGCCGCAGGGCTGCGGGTTCCCGCCCCACTCGGCGATCGGTTGATGCTCCGAGCGTTGCGGCAGAGCGGGGGTGGTGCGGTGGCAGTGACGGACGCGCACCTGGCCGCGGCGGCTCGCCACCTGCAAACGCTCGAGGGAGTCGATGCCGCTCCGGAAGGTGGGGCTGCGCTCGCGGGAGCCGTGGAGCTAAAGGCGCGCGGGCAGCTGCACGCGGACGAGCGCGTGGTGATCTTCAATACCGGCGCCGGGTGGCTCTACCGGGCTTAACCCATTTATATTCGGTCGGTTGAGACCGATGCGCATCGCGATCTTGGACCCGGCGGCCGGCATCTCCGGCGACATGACCCTGGGGGCTCTCCTCGCCCTCGGCGTGCCGCAGGATTGGCTCGAGGCGCTGCCGGGCCGGTTGGGGCTCGAGGGAGTGGGAGTCACCGTCCGAAACGCCGTCCGGTGCGGCGTAGGATGCAAGCAGGTCGAGTTCACGATCCCCGAGCGCCCGCACGGCCGCCACGTGGGAGAGCTGGTGCGACTGGTCGAGCGGGCACCACTCTCCGACTGGGTGAAGGAACGCGCCGTACGCGCGTTCCAGCTTATTGGCGACGCCGAGGGCCGTGTGCACGGCGTCGCGCCCGAGAAGGTGCATCTGCACGAGGTCGGCGCAGTGGATGCCGTGCTCGACATCGTGGGCGCAATCGAAGGGTTCGAGCAGCTCGGCGTCGAAGCGGTGTACGCATGGCCCGTGGCCGTGGGAAACGGATGGGTGGAGGCGGCGCACGGCCGGCTCCCCGTCCCGGCGCCCGCCACGGCGATCCTGCTCGAAGGGGTCGATCTGGCGACGGGTGGCCCGGTGGAGGGGGAAGCCACGACACCGACCGGGGCCGCGTTGGTGCGCGTTCTCGCGGCGGGTCCGCCACCCGGGCACTGGCGCATGGTGAAAGGCGGGTGGGGCGCGGGGCAGCGGAACCCGAAGCACTATCCGAACGCGTTGCGGATTCTCCTCGCCGAGCAGGCGGCGGAGGCCGGCCGTGTGACGCTGCTCGCCACCGACGTGGACGACATGAGCCCGGAGTACGTGGAGCCGCTGCGCCAGGCGCTCGTTGCCGCCGGAGCGCTGGACGTACAAACGTGGCCCGTGCAGATGAAGAAGGGACGTTCCGGGTTCCGGGTGGAAGTGGTGGCGCCGGAGGAGCTGGCGGAGCCGGTCACCGCCGCGCTGTTCCGCCACAGCACGACGGCGGGGGTTCGTCGCTGGGTGGCGGAGCGGGCGACGCTGGCCCGCCGCCAAGTGACCGTGCAGCTCACACCCGACGTCACCGTGCGGGTGAAGGTGCTGGAGCAGCCCGATGCGGAAGGCGTGCGAGTGAAACCGGAGTACGACGATGTTCTCGCGGCAGCCCGCCTGCTTGGCCGGCCGCCGCTCGAGGTCGCCCGCGTCGCGCAGCGCGATGCCGAGGCGTTGGTCGCCAAATCCAAGGAGTGAGCATGACCGTCAAGCAGTCCCTCGGCATTCCGGCGTGCATCCTGGCCGCCGCCCTGGGGGAAGGGGGGGCGCCCGCCGTATCGCATGCGCAGCAGATCTGGCTCCCCGCCGCGTGCGAGATCAAGCCGGGCCATCAGCTCGTGAACAGCGGCATGCAGTCGCTGAAGAGCGCGTTCAACACCAAGTTCGCGGATCAGCGCACCAAGGATCTGAAGGACGCCGAGCGCGTCCTCACGCAGGCGGTGACCACCGGGAACCAGGACAAGAACCCCGCCGCGTGGTACTACCTGGCGCGCTACTATCTGATGGCCGGCGAGCTGGGCGGCGCGGACTCGGCCTTCACGAAAGCCCTGGCGCTCGCGCCGACCTGCAAGGAAGACATCGGCCTGTATCGCCGCCAGGCGTGGGTGCCGGTGTTCAACGCCGGCGTGCAGGCGTGGCAGGCGGGGAGCACCGACTCGGCGATCGCGAGCTTCCGGCGCGCGAATCAGGTCTACCAGGCCGAGCCGATGGGGTTCATCTATCTCGCGAACCTGTTCATCGGCGCGAATCAGACGGACTCGGCGGCCAGGTATTTCCGGCTGGCCGTGCCGGCGGCGTCCGATCCGAAGTATGCGAAGGACAAGCGGGACGCGTTCTTCAATGTGGCGCGCGTGTACCATGCCGCGAAACGCTACGACGAGGCGAAGACGGCCTACAAGGAGTACCTCGGCGCCTACCCGAGCGACATCCAGGCGATGGCCGCGCTCGCGGGGCTGTACCTGCGGGACGACAAACGCGATTCGGCCATGGCGCTGTACGGCGCCATCATCGGGCACGCGGACTCGGCGACCGCGGAGGACCTGTTCGGCGCCGCCAGCGCGGTGCTGGGCGGGATTCCCAACGCGCCGGACACGGCGGACATGGACGCCGCGTGCGGCAAAGCGCAAAAGAAGAAGAACCCAGCGCTGACCGCGCGACAGATCGCGACGCGGTGTCAGCCCGCCGCGGTCGACACGATGAGCAAGTACCACGCGTTGGCCGATCCACAGTATCGTCTGGTGTCGCGGACCTACGAGGCGGGCCTCGCCAAGAACCCGTACTATCGAGACGCGCTCTACAACCTCGCGGGTATCGCCTACTTGATCGGGGACTCGAGCAAGGTGCTGCCGCTTGCTCAGCGGCTGTACGCAGTGGATCCGCTGAACCGCCTGTCGCTCGCGAAAATCGCCGGGGGGTGGCAGCTCTTGGGGAAGAAGGACTCGGTGCTCTACTACCTGACGCTGGCGGATTCGCTCCCGGTCGAAGTTACCGTGGGCACGTTCACCACGAATGAGCAGGGCGCCGGCGTCGAGGGCCTGTTTTCGAACTTCCACTCCAAGGCTTCGCAGCCGCTCAAGCTCGCGTTCGAGTTCGTCGACGGCAAGGGCAATGTTGTAGCAACAGTGTTACAGGACGTGCCCGTGGTCGATGCAGGAGGGAACAAGCCGTTCAAATTGAAGGCGGATCAGCCGGGAATTGTAGCCTGGCGCTACAAGCGGTCGTAAGTCGGGGATTGATAACGCGGTCAGATTTTGGCACAATTCCTGCCTTAGGAA
>WNGD01001613.1_pt1 | contig 25516 bp, 26 predicted proteins | sample 5400671 | NCBI WGS metagenome assembly WNGD01 (sample SAMN13153369, study PRJNA577476) | soil metagenome | isolation source: 40 cm soil or saprolite under grassland replicate 2 | place: USA:California | collected 2016-06-15
ATTTCCAAACAGCCGTCGATCGTGTCATGGTCGGTGATCGTGACGAAATCCATTCCGTGCTCAAGCAGTTGTCGATGCAGCTCGCGCGGGTCGGAATAGGAATCCGGAAAATCAAATCGCCGGAAGAGCCATTCTTCCGAGCGGGCGCTGAAACGTGAATGAATGTGAAGATCACATTTGCTCATATATAACTAGAGGCCGCGCTTGAGACGCTGCTCAGCAATCCAATCCTGATAGGTCGTCGGCGTCCTGTGGTCATTCATCTCACTGATAAGATCGACAATCTGCCGCCAAATGGTCGGATGGGAAAAGTCCGGCGGATGAATACTGAGACGCACCAGTGGTTTGCTTTTGAGCGCCTGGCTGAGCGCGGCGTTCCAAGCCAGGCTCGTCACCCTTCGCCAACCATTTCGTACGCTGTAGACCAGCGATCTTGCTGAAAACGTTTCGCCGGACCGCAAATCGCGCACCGTCCGGAGCCGTGTGGTGTATTCCATTTTTGCATCGCGGGCTGCTCGCTCTGCTTCGCTGCTGAGCAACCACGCCGGCGCGACGAAACCGCGTGGCTTCAACCCGCTGGCGAGGAATTCGTCACGCGCGGCTTTAATTCGCCGGAAAGCCTCGTCGTATCCGAGATCGTAAAACTCGCCTTCGCATTGGGTGTAAAATTGCGTGATGAATTTCTCGAGAAAAGTTTCATGCGCTTGCGTCCTCCGTTCATGAAAATATCCGTGGATCACGATCTCGTGCCCGGCTGCTTCCAAGCTGCGCAGCCATGAAAGGAATTGTCGGTCTTTCATCGCTGCGCCCTGATGATGGTAATCGGGCACGACCAGGAGCGAGCAATGGCGAATTCCTTTTTGGGTCAGCTCGGAAATAATTTTGTCGGCTGTCGGCCATGTGGACGGCGCTACGTCGTGCAGGGAAACAATTAGAAAATCTTTGGTCGCATTCGCCGACGCGACAACCGGCAGAAACTGCGTGGCCACAGCCGATGTCATTTTGCCAAATTTTCGACCCCGCTACCCGGCGGAACAAGCGGAAATGTAGCCGTTCAGGATCTCGACGTTACGCTGTCATCCTGAGCATAGCGAAGGATCTTCCACAAACATGTGCGTCACACAATGTAATGAGCGTGATCACCCCTCCGACTGTGAGATTCCTCGCTCTGCTCGGAATGACAAATCAACCGCCCATGCGAAGAATCTCTCGAAATTCATCAGCACCCAGCGGCATGACCGACAGGCGCGATTGTCGAACGAGCGCGATCTTCTTCAGCTCTCGCTTTGCTTTAATTTCACGCAACGCGACCGGTCGTCGCAATGGCTTCACCGGAACAAGGTCGACAGCGCTCCAATCGCCTTCTTTGGCGGTCGAGTCGCGGTAAGCCGTGCGCGCGACTTTGGCGATGCCAACGACCGCTTTGTCTTCGCCGCTATGATAAAAAAGCACTTCATCTCCCTTGGACATGCGGCGAAGATTATTCCGCGCAGCGTAATTGCGGACTCCGGTCCAACTCGTCCCGCCGTCGGCAACAAAATCGGACCAGGAGTAACCCGAAGGTTCCTGTTTTACGAGCCAGAAATTTTTCATCGCTTCAACTTAACGCGGTTCGACATTTGTCGATCTTTGTTTGAAGATCGAAATCATGGGGCGCTTGCCATTTATCACCTTTGAAGGCTCTGAGGGGTGCGGAAAATCGACCCAGGTGCGACTGCTGGCGACGCGGCTCGAGATATTAGGAGTTCCTTTTCTTGTTACCCGTGAACCCGGCGGGACTGCGATTGGCGAATCGATTCGCGAACTTTTGCAATTCGCGCCGCAGAGCGCGGGCATGACTCCGGAAACCGAGTTGCTTCTTTTTGAGGCAAGTCGAAGTCAGCTCGTTCGCGAAGTGATCAAGCCCGCGCTGGAAAGCGGCAATTGCGTGATCGCAGACCGGTTTTTCGATTCAACAACCGTTTATCAAGGCGCGGCGCGCAAACTGGACCGAAAAGTCGTGCGACAATTGAACGCCTTCGCCATCGGCGATTGTGTGCCCGACATTACATTCTTGCTCGATATCGATCTAGAAACGGCGCGATCGCGCATGCAGCAGCCGCGGCGGCCGGACCGGATGGAGCAGCAGGCGAACGAATTTTACGAGCGCGTCCGCGACGGTTATCAAGAACTCGCGCGAGAGCACCGAGATCGAATTGCGCTCATCGAGGGCTGGCAATCGCTACAAGATATCGAGAAGCAGATTTGGGAAACGCTCGTGAAACGGTTCCCGGAGCTTGCTGCGAAATCGGAAATCGAAAATCCGAAATCTAAAATGTAACGATGGCTTTTACTCGCAACGCCGCGATCGGATTTCTACGGCGCGCGCATGATCAGAAACGTTTGGCGCACGCCTATTTGATTTCGGGGCCGGCCGGGAGCGGCAAGCGCGAAGTGGCAGCGAAACTTGCCAGCGCCGTCAACGGCACCGAGGCCGATGATGTTTTTTCGTCAAAGGCGCGCGAAATTTTTGTGGCCGAGCCGGAGTCGAAATCGAGAAGAATTCTGATCGAGCAGATTCGCGAGTTAGAGCACGGGCTTCAGATGCGCGCCAGCGATGGCCGGCGAAAGGTGGCAATCATTGCCGAAGCGGATCGTTTGCAACCGCAAGCAGCGAATGCGTTTTTAAAAACGCTGGAAGAACCGCCAAGCAATTCGCTGTTGCTTCTTTTGAGTGCGTTACCGGAAGCTTTGCCGGATACGATCGTGTCGCGTTGCATCGCGATTCCCCTGGCCGCGAAGGGCGAGGAAATCGAAATTCCGGAGCGTGCCGAACTGGTGGAATTGCTTCGCGACGCCGCGCGCGAGAAAAGTTGGAGCGTCCAGCAAGCATATGGTGTCGGGCAGGGCATGCAGTTGTTGCTTGGCAAAGTTCGCGAACAGATCAAAGCGCAAACTGCTGAGGCATTAAAAAATGAGGAAGCGCGTTATCGGAACTCGACCGACGGCGCCTGGTTGGACGATCGCGAAGATTACTACAAGGCGTTGACCGAGAGTCTCTACATTCAGCGTCGCGCGACACTGGTGGAGGTGTTGCTTGAATTTTGGTCGGATGTTTTGCGAGCGTCTAGCAAAGTCACCCGGCGCGATTTGCCTGCGGCAAAAAAGGAAACCGCCGCGCTTGCGGAACGCTTCACCGCGCCGGAACTGCTGCGACGAATCCAGCGTCTAGAAGAATTGCGAGATCATCTTGGCCGCAATATTCAGGAAGCGCTCGCATTCGAAGTCGCGTTTCTCGAAGTCTTCGGTTCCTGACGGGTCCCCGGATTTTCTCGGAAGAGAAGATTTCCGAGAACTTTCCGTGATAAAAATCGTAATACGCTGGTGAAGGGAGATCTAGTCGAGATTACTCAAGCGTGAAAGCCCACCACCGGACTGAAACGAGTTTGAAGAGTGGCTTAGGTGCGGCAATCAGACGCGAGAGATTCGTTCTTAGGATTTCCCAAGGAGAACTCGCGTCTCGTGCCGGCTTGCATCGGACTTACGTCTCGGACGTCGAACGCGGAACGCGCAATCCTTCTATTCAAAGCATCGAGAAACTTGCCCGCGCATTGCACATTTCTGTGGCAAAACTTTTCGAACGAGCCGGTAACGGTGATGGTACGAGTCGGACTGGAGCGGGGGGCTCGAAATCCTTCCATCGAAAGCATTGAGAAACTTGCGAGTGCATTACAAATTCCAGTCGCAAAACTTTTCGAACAAGCTGGCGCCGGCAAAGCCTAACGCCAGATGACCGGCGAACTCTCTCCGTCATGATGCATTGTTGACAGTTCCAGAGGAGCGCGCAGCATTGCGGCCGGATGATGCGATTTGAGAATCAGGTGGCCATCGTTACTGGCGCGGGGCGGGGGATCGGACATGCGATCGCTGTCCGTCTGGCGAGTGAAGGCGCGCGCGTCGCGTGTGTGAGTCGCAGCGAAGACAACGCTAAGCGCACAGCGGATGAGATAAACATTTTGCGCGCGGATTCGGCCAAGCCTTACGCGGTTGACGTTGCCGATCATGCCGCGGTGCAAAAAATCGGTGCGCAGATTTTCCAGGACTTCACCAAGATCGACATTCTCGTGAATAACGCCGGTGTGACGCGTGATGGACTTGCCATGCGGATGTCGATCGAAGATTGGGATGCGGTCATCAACACCAATTTGGGCGGCGCCTTCAATTTCACTCAAGCGATCATTCGCGCGATGATCAAACAGCGTAGCGGCCGCATCATCAACATTACTTCGGTGATCGGTTTGATCGGCAATGCAGGCCAAACCAATTACGCTGCCAGCAAAGCCGGACTGATTGGTTTTACGAAATCGCTCGCGCGCGAGCTGGCCAGTCGCAGCATCACCGTCAACGCAATTGCGCCGGGATTCATCACTACTGACATGACCGCGGGATTGTCCGATGAGATTAAGAAAACGATCCAGTCACAGATTGCACTCGGCAAGACCGGCACGCCCGAAGATGTCGCGAGTGCCGTTGCGTTTCTCGCGTCAGGCGACGCGAGTTACATCACCGGACAAGTCTTGTGTGTTGATGGCGGAACGGTGATGTGATCCTCGGCGCACCATAGCTTTGGCGAAGGCGGCTGCGAGGACGGTGGAATAGCGATGTGATTTGTCATCCCGGGTGCAAGCGATATGGATCTCAGTCGAAGCCCGGCTCACCCTGACTACATTGTGTGATCAATTAGTCTTTGAGAGATCCTTCTCCCGCGACTGCGGGATCAGGATGACACGGTCGAGGACCGCGGAATAGTGATGTAACGAATCAAGCAACGGCCTCTTCGGGCTCGCTTTGGCTCCCCTCCGAAGATGAAATCCCGAATCGCTCACAGTACTCCGCGAACCCGTCCATTCCCTCCAATCGGAAGTAGGCTGCGTCGTAGCGATGCACGCTGTTCGTTTGCGAGCTTTGTTGCGCAAGGACGGCATTCATTCGCTTTTTGACTTCTGGTGAAAACGGCCAGCCGAAATGTTCGTAAACGTGCCCCGCTGCCGCAATCGGATCGCGTCGAACGTCGTCATAACGGAGATCGCAAACGCGCTGAGGTGACAACTCATCGCGCGTGTGCATGAAAGTTTTTAGCGCTTGCGCCCAATAAGTCAGCGCATCGCGACCGATCTGCACCGGATCAACTGCGTCGCTGAAGACGCGCCGTAAAATTGTAACGAGACTTGAAACCGAAGCGACCGCTTCAATCGGGTCGCGATGAATCTGGACAAATCGCGCGTCCGGATAGATCGACAACAACGCGGGCGCGGCGAACATGTGCGCCGGCGCTTTCAAGACCCATCGTTCCGCCGAATGCCGGAATTGTAAATGTTGCAGAGAACGGCGATGAAATTCGTACGCCGGCCGTAAGTCCTGGTTGAAAAACCATGCGCGATACGACGGCACGTTATACATCGTGTCGAATTGATCGCTCATGAAGGTCGGACTAATCAGCGATACGCATTCCTGTGGCAACTCGGCGCCGGTCGCGTGCACGCTTTCGAAAGTTGGCGCCAGCCAGCGCAAGACAGCGAGATTTCGGGACGCCTGCTGAATTCGCTGTTGTCGATCTTCCGAACTCGGCGGTGATGGCGACATCACTTCCCAGGTTAGCGGCGCTCGGTGCGCAGGATCGGCGGCGAGGAGAATGTGTAACAGAGTCGTTCCGCTTCGTGGCAAGCCAACAATGAATAATGGCTCGCGGATTTTTTGATGCGCGATCTCAGAATAAATTCGGCGATCGCGCACGAGCAGAAGGCGATTGCACAAAATGCGCACGGCATCGCTCCGCAGCGCCATTTTTCCAATCACGTTCAACCGCGCCTCGCGATGGCAGGATCCCAGCAAACGCGAGAGCGGTTCGAAAAAGTCGCCGCTGCCAAAGTCCTCCAGATCACAGCGGCGCTTTGCTCTCTCGATCAATTCGCCGGCAGAGGGCGATGTCGATCTTATACCAATTTTTTCCAGCGCGGCGCCGCATCGGTTGAGCAACCGAATCGGGATCGGCGCGCGAGTTTGGTCCACTGTGGTCGGTGCGGCCATGACATAAACATCGTTGTTGCGCATTGGTTAGAATTCAAGTGCCAACTCGACCATCTCGTCATTCCGAACGGAGTGAGGAATCTTCCAATCGAAGTCAGGATCACGCTGTTGGACCTTGTGTGACGCGAGAGCTTATGGGAGATCCTTCTCCCGCGGCTACGGGATCAGGATGACAACCATTGATGCTGTTGCGGCGCAGGGTTATTCATTCGATCATTCGGGATGGGGACGGAGAAAGCGACGTTCGGGGCGGGGTGTTTTTGGGGCGTGGAAGAAACCTTCCGCAATCTGAAAGGGGTGACCTCCACTGCCGTTGGCTATGCCGGTGGCACGAAAGAGAACCCTACCTACGAAGATGTTTGCAGCGACGAGACTGGACACGCAGAGGTCGTCCAATTGGAATTCGACCGTTCTCAAATCAGTTACGATCAGCTTCTGGATGTTTTTTGGTCGAACCACAATCCGACTACGGTGAATCGGCAGGGGCCCGACGTTGGAACACAATATCGCTCAGTGATCTTTTATCATTCGCCGGAACAAAAAGCCGCGGCCGAAGCCTCGAAGCAAAAGATTAGCGGAAGTGGAAAATTCAATCGTCCGGTCGTCACCCAGATCGAGACCGCTCCGAAATTCTGGCGCGCTGAAGAATATCACCAGCGCTATTTGGAAAAGCGCGGCCAATCGCACTGTGCAATCTGACAAACGTGGAAGGGGCCTCAGTGCCCCGACTCTGAAACGATCGCGGCGCTGAGGCGGTTCCGACATTCATTCTGATGGGTCGCGAAATTGTTCGGACTAAAAAATTCGTATCGGACGCGGCCAACTTGATTGTCGATCTTGCACACAAAGCGCTGGCAGAGCGGCATGAGTTCCGGATCGCGTTGTCGGGAGGAAATACGCCGCGGCCGGTTTATTCCGAAGTCGCACGCATTGGCCGCGATTTGCCGTGGGAGCGCATTTTGATCACGTTCGGGGATGAGCGGTGTGTCCTTCCGGACGATGCGCAAAGCAATTTTCGAATGGCGCGCGAAGCTCTGTTTGTTCCGGCAAGCGTTCCTGAAAAATCAATCATGCGAATGCGCGGCGAAATCGATCCGCAAATCGCGGCGCAGCAATATCAGGACGATCTCGATCTTTTGGCCACGCAGCGCGGCGAACAAATGTACCGGCACGATCTGATTTTGCTCGGACTTGGCGATGACGGTCACACGGCTTCATTGTTTCCCGAAAGCGCCGCCCTGGACGAAACAACCCAGCGCGTGGTCGCGAACTTCGTTTCAAAACTGAACGCCTGGCGTCTGACCTTTACCTTTCCGCTCATCAATCACGCGCGACACGTTTGCTTTTTAGTGAACGCGACAAAGCAGGCCAAGCTGGTCGAGCGCGTGATTACTGGCGATCCGCAGTTTCCAGTTTCACGCGTGAATCCGAGTGCCGGCACCTTGACGTGGATGCTCGGTGAGTAAAGCGCGAGGTGAAATCAATACTGTTCGCCTTCGTCCGGTGTCGGAGTGATGCGATCTTCGATGGCCCAGGCGTGGATCATGACGCCGATCCAATAGAACACGAGCAGGCCGATGCCAAATCCGGCGGAGGCAAACGCCGCCAAAAACCCAAATACGATAGCGATCGGGGTGACTAGAAAAAGCAACACCGCGCCAACGATGCGATGGCCTTTGTAAATGTGGCCGAGTCCGGGAATCATGCTGAGCAAAATCGCCATCGCATCGCTCGCTTTCGGTTCCGCCGGTTTAGTGGCTTCGCGCGTCCAATCGCAGTTCGGACATGATTCCGCATTCTTCGTTAGCATCGTGCCGCAATAAGGACACGGCATCATCTCGGTGCTGACCCATTCTGGCTGCGTTGGCGCGTCGGTGTATTCCATGTCCGAATTGAATCGCAATTGAACGTCACAAGAGCCGCCGAATTCGTCAAGCAAACATCGTCGTAGAGGCGCGCGCTCGCCGTGGCGAGCGCCTGTTTTTAATTCCGGCGTGTGACATAAACGCCGCTACAATTGCTGCCAGATGGCCTCGCTGTCCGACATCGTTAAATACACCGATAAATATCTTCGCGTTCGAAAAATCGAAGATTGGCCCAACGCGCTCAACGGTCTCCAAATCGAAAACTCCGGCAACGTCATGAAAATTGGCGTGGCAGTGGACGTATCCACGCGCGTTCTAACCAAAGCCGCTAAGCAACATGTCGATCTTCTGATCGTGCATCACGGATTATTCTGGTCTGGTTTACAACCGATCGCCGGCGGTTTGCGTCGGCAATTAAGACTCGCGTTTGAAAACAATGTCGCGCTCTACAGCGCGCATCTGCCGCTCGACGTTCATCCCGATGTCGGCAATAACGCCCAGCTTGCGGCAGCGCTTGGATTCAAATCGACGAAACCGTTCCTGGAAGAAAAAGGGGAGCTGGTTGGATTGCGAGTGAAAGACGCGTTACCGCGAGCCGAAGTCATCCGCAAACTCAGAAGAGTGTTGTGCGGCCCGATCAAGGCATTCAATTTCGGGCCAAAAGAAACAGCCCGGATCGGTATCGTAACAGGCGGCGCTGGCTCGGAGATTTACCGGGTCGCGCAAGAGAAGATCGACATGTTCATCACCGGCGAAGCACCGCATTGGGCGGCGGTCGCGGCGGAAGAGCTCGGAATCAATCTTGTCCTCGGCGGTCATTACGCGACCGAAACGTTCGGCGTCAAAGCCCTGGCCGCGCATCTATCCGCGCGTTTCCAATTGCCCTGGGAATTTCTGAATTTCCCGACTGGACTTTAATCGCGACCGGGATTGGTGGATATGATCGTGAAGTTTTTCCTTTCGTAAATTCGCAGACGTTGTTCTTTGTTCGCCGATGGCTCTGGCGCCAACTCAGCGAATAAGCACGCGCGCGACCGGAATTGTTGGCGTGGCCATTCTGTGCAGCCGCGTTCTCGGTCTCATTCGCGAAGTTGTTTTCGCCGCGCTCTTCGGCGCGTCGCGAAACATGGACGCGTTTCTAACTGCGTTCCGCGCGCCGAACATGTTGCGCGATCTTTTTGCTGAGGGCGCTCTCTCGACCGCGTTCGTCACGACTTTTTCACAGCGAATCGCAACCGAAGGCGACAAGTCCGCGTGGAATCTTGCGAGCAAGGTCGCCACCCTCACGCTCGTTTTCATGAGCGCGGTCTCGCTGCTCGGCGTCGTCTTCGCCCCGGTTCTGATCAACATTCTTGCGCCCGGTTTTCCGATCGAAAAAGCGGAGCTCACCGTTTTGCTCACGCGCATCATGTTCCCATTCATCTTTCTGGTGTCGTTGGCCGCGCTGGTAATGGGAATGCTCAACGCGAAACACGTTTTTGGGATGCCAGCGATGGCGTCGAGCTTTTTTAATCTCGGGTCGATTATCGGTGGCGTCGCGCTTTGTTACTGGCTCGATCCGCAACCCGATTGGCGACACCCGCATTTCGGCGAACGCGGTTTGGTGGGTTTGTCGATCGCAACATTGATCGGTGGATTTTTGCAATTGATCGTGCAGTTCCCATCGCTTCGCCGAGTCGGGTTTCGATTTTGTCTGGACTTCAACTGGCGCGATCCGGGCGTGCGAACCATTCTCGGAATGATGGGGCCGGCAACCATCGCTGCCAGCGCAGTGCAAGTGAACGTGGCCGTAAACAGCATCTTCGCATCCGGACTAGGCGACGGGCCGATTGCATGGCTGAACATTGCGTTTCGTCTCATGCAATTGCCGCTGGGAATTTTTGGCGTGGCGGTGGCAACCGTTACCTTACCGTTGGTTTCGCGCAGTGCGGCCGTTGGCAATACCGGCGAGTTTCGCTCTGCGCTCGCGCATTCCATCCGGCTTGTTTTGTTGCTGACGATTCCTGCCGCCATCGGTCTCATCATTTTGGCGGAGCCGATCATTCATTTGATCTACGAACATGGCCGATTCACGCCCTACGCGACTGTGCAAACGGCGGCGGCGCTGCGCTTTTACGCCATCGGCCTCGCGGGATATTCCGCGGACAAAGTGCTTGCGCCCGCGTTTTACGCTCTGAACAAGCGTTATGTACCGATGTTCGTGACCCTCACCTCAATCGCCATAAATTTTTCTCTCAACTGGCTCTTTACCTTTTATCTCCATTGGGGACATCGCGGCCTCGCCTTCTCTACCAGCATGGTCGCGATCACGAATTTTATATTTCTTTACTCGATGATGCGTCATTACACCGGCCGGCTTGAGACTGGCGCGATGTTTCAGACAATTGCCAAACTTTTGTTCGCGGGAATCGGACTGGCTGCCATCTGCTGGCTGGCGTCCACATTTTTCTTTTCTGTCCAGGTACATCTTGCGGCGTGGAAGAATTTCCTGGCGCTGATGATTACGATTGCCGTCGGTGCCGGAGTGTTTTTCGGCGCGGCCTACGTGCTCGGCATCGCCGAAGTGCACGACGTTGTTGAATTAGTTCGCCGCCGTTTTCGTCGCGCTTAACACCGGCTTTTAAGCCGGTAAGCCGCGGATGAATGTGAGGCGAAGGCTGTTTAAACGGCTTTCTCGAGTGCACGCTCTGAGCACCGGCCTGAAGGCCGGTGTTACTGGAAACACAGCCAGGCATCCACTGGCTCAAGGAGTCATCCGAGCGCTTGATCGAGATCTTCGATCAGGTCATCGGCGTTCTCGAGGCCGATCGACAGTCGGATTAAACCTTCCGGTGAAGTTGTCCCCGGGCCTTCGATCGATGCACGATGTTCGATCAAGCTTTCCACACCGCCCAAACTGGTCGCGCGGGTAAAAATTCTCGTGTTATTCGTGACTTTCATCGCGGGCTCGCGGCCGCCTTTCACTTCGAACGAGAGCATCCCGCCAAACATCGACATTTGCTTCTGTGCGATTGTGTGGCCCGGATGCGAGCGCAAGCCCGGATAATGGACGCGCTCAATCTTGCCGTGGCTGGCGAGGAACTCTGCAACCTTCGCTGCGTTTTCCGAATGCGCGCGCATCCGCCAGGGCAGGGTTCGCATTCCCCGCAGAATCAACCAGCAATCGAAAGGCGATGGGACCGCGCCGCCTTCATATTGAATATTGCGAATCCGCTGAAACAGATCGTTGTCACTTTTCGCGATCACGATTCCGCCGAGAACGTCGCAATGGCCACCGAAATATTTTGTGGTGGAGTGAAGAATAAAATCGGTGCCGAGGCCGAACGGCCGCTGAAGAATGGGCGCCCAGGTATTGTCGCAAATGCAAAGGGCGCCGGCGTCATGCGCAACTTTCGAGATCTCGGCGAGATCGGCAATTTTGAGTAGCGGATTGGAAGGCGTTTCCATCCAGGCCAGTTTCGTTTTCGGGCGCAGCGCTTTTTTCACTGCGGCTAGATCGCTCATGTCGATGAAATCAGCTTCAAGTCCCCATCGCAGAAAAATTTCGCGTAGTAATCGCGACGTTCCGTAGTACGCATCGACGTGCGCGACAACATGATCCCCCGGTGCGAGCGCTTGAAAAATTGCGCCGGTCGCCCCTGTTCCGGAGGCGAACGCGGCCGCGCCCGCGCCCCCTTCGAGCGCGCTGATTCCTTCCTCGAGTGCCTGCCGATTCGGATTGTTGTTGCGCGTATACATGAATCCGCGCGAGTAAGTTCCTTCCACGTCGCGTTCGAAGGTGGTGGAAAGGTGGATGGGCGCTGAAACGGCGCCGGTGGCGGGATCGATCCGCTGACCGGCGTGCACGGCGAGAGTTTCAATTTTCATGTGTCGGCGGAGACGTTACGGATTCGTTAGCGATTGTCGATCTATTCGACTTCGCTAGCTCCTTCGCCAAAAGTACGGCGGCGCGAGCAGGACAAGCCTTGTGCCGCTTAGTATTTGACGCGACGATTATCCAAGGCAAATAGCATCTGCACTTTTCCGGCGGATACACCGCCTCTCGTTTCATGACGATTTACCACGACGAAGTTTTCAAAATGGCCTGCGACCAGTTCCAGGTCATTGCCGATTACCTCAGCATCGACAAGAACGATCGCGAGCGGTTGATGTACCCGAAGCGTGCAATCGCGGTCACGCTGCCGGTCCACATGGACGATGGCAGCACGAAAACGTTTCAAGGTTATCGCGTTCAGCATCATCTCACCCTCGGGCCAACTAAAGGCGGGACACGCTTCGCCCCGTCACTGTCGATGGGTGAGACGGCCGCGCTCGCGATGTGGATGAGTTGGAAATGCGCGCTGGCAAATTTACCTTATGGCGGTGCGAAGGGCGGGGTAGCTTGCGATCCAGCCAAATTATCGCGCACCGAGCTCGAAGCGGTTTCGCGCCGTTACATGCAGGAGATGATTTCGTTTGTCGGACCGCACACCGATATCATGGGCCCGGACATGGGGACGAACGAGCAAATCATGGCCTGGTTCATGGATACTTACTCGGTCTACATGGGTTATGCTGTGAACGAAATCGTCACCGGCAAGCCGGTTGCCATCGGCGGGACCGAAGGCCGACGCGAAGCGACCGGACGTGGCGTCGTTTATTTGATCGAGCGCGCGCTGAACATGTTGAAGATCGATCCCGAAAAGTGTACCGCGATCATTCAGGGTTTTGGAAACGTCGGCGCAGTTGCGGCCCTTTCGCTTGCTTACAAGAGCGGCGTCAAAGTCATCGGCATCAGCGACGCCTACGCCGCGATCTATAATCCAAAAGGAATCGATGTCCAGGCGGCCGAGCAACATGTTTTGAAAAAAGGAAACTTGCGCGCATTTCACGAGGACGAGCATGTCGATCCCAAAAATCTTCTCACCATGCCGTGCGATGTCCTCGTGCCCGCGGCAGTCGACCGCGTGATTAACGGAACAAACGCTGACAAACTAAAGTGCCGCATCCTCGCCGAAGCCGCGAACGGCCCGACCACACCCGAGGCCGATTTAATTTTGGAGAAACGCTGGGACGAAATCTTTGTGATCCCGGACATTTTGTGCAATGCCGGCGGCGTGATTGTTTCTTATTTCGAGTGGGTGCAAGGTTTGCAAGCGTTTCTCTGGAGCGAGACGGAAGTAACCGACAAACTTTTCCGCATTCTCGAACATTCTTTTACCCAGGTGATTCGTCGTGCCAAAGAACACAAGATTTCTCACCGTACCGCCGCTATGGCGATCGGCGTTGAACGGGTAATGAAGGCGAAAAAAATGCGCGGCCTCTTCCCGTAAGGAGCGATTATCTAGCGAGTTGACGCCAAAGAAAATTCTGCGCTGAATTGTTTTCATGGCTGCGGCATCTCTGCGAACCCTGCTGACGCGGTCGATTGATTACGCGGGAATGTTTCCGCCCTGCAATCTGGGATTGGAAGAGGCGCTAAAAAATCATGCGCAGTACATTCGTTCAAACGATTCCTGGGTGCTCTCGGCATTTGTTTTGCCGGTTGCGAAATTCTCGGACGCGAAAGCGCTGGTGTCGCAGTTCGACAAACATCATCAGTTGCGCGTTTCCGCGTTGGGCGCCAAGGCCGAGAACGCGGCAGATTTTCTAGCGGAGCTTACGAATGCCGCCGAAACAATCCGGTCGTTTCAAAGGCAGCACGTCGATCTCATATCGGTGATTCAGCTGGAAATGTTTCTTCCCCAGGATGTCGATCTTGCGCGACTGAATGAGGCGGCCGCCCCGCTCGCCGATTTGAAATTGCAAACTTTCTGGGAGACGCCGGCCGAATCGGCAGAGCAGACGATCGGTTTACTCGCGCGCGCGAAGCAACCAGCGTTTGGCTACAAACTACGCGTCGGCGGAGTCACTGCGGATGCGTTCCCGAGCTCAGTGCAGATCGCGCGCGCCTTGATCTCTTCCACGAAACATCATGTCCCGATCAAGTTCACGGCGGGATTGCATCATCCTGTCCGGAAATTTCACGATGAAGTGAAAACCGAGATGCATGGATTTTTGAACGTGCTCGGCGCGGGGGTGCTTTCGGCTGAGCATCATTGGGACGAGGCGCAAACGATTGAAATGCTCGAAGACCAGCGCGCCGATTCATTCGAATTTCACGACACAGTGTTTGCCTGGCGCGACTGGGAGGTCACCATCGATCGCATCAAGGCGCGCCGGAAATTCGTAACCTCATTCGGGAGCTGTAGTTTTGATGAACCGCGCGAAGATTTGCGCGCGTTGGCACTTCTTTAGTCTCCACGAAGAAGGGAACTTTGAGGAAAAATAACTTTTCGTGTCCTTTGTGATCTTGGTGGTTAAATCATAAGCATGGCTCTTCGTTCGTTCATCGAGATCGCAAAAGACTCGCATTTTCCGCTGGAGAATCTGCCGTTCGGCGTTTTCAAGCCGCGGGACAAGCCGGCTCGAATCGGCGTCGCGCTGGGCGAGTACGTTGTCGATCTTTCCGCGCTGGAACGCTGCGGACTGTTCAAAGATTTGCCGCCCGAGACCTCGGCAGCTATGTCGCGCGATTGGTTGAATGAATTTCTTGCGCTCGGGAGACCGGCGTGGCGCAAAGTTCGCGAGCTTTTGCAAAAGCTTCTTTCGGCCGAAGCGCCGACGCTGCGCGAGGATGAGAAACTGCGTGAGCGCGTGTTGCATCGGCAATCCGATGTTGTGATGCAGCTGCCCGTGAAAATCGGCAACTACACGGATTTTTATTCGTCCTATCATCACGCCCACAATGTCGGAACGATGTTGCGCGGTCCGGAGAACGCGCTCATGCCGAATTGGAAGTGGCTGCCGGTCGCGTATCACGGTCGAGCGAGTTCGGTGGTTGTGAGCGGGACAGACGTGCGGCGGCCGCAGGGGCAAATTAAACCACCGGATGCAACGGCGCCCCTGTTCGGTCCGACGAAAAGTTTGGATTACGAACTTGAAATGGCGTTTTTAATTGGCCCGGGGAATTCGTTAGGCCAACCGGTGCCAATCGATCGTGCGCTCGATCACATTTTTGGTTTCGTGTTAATGAATGATTGGAGCGCGCGCGATATCCAGGCGTGGGAATATCAACCGCTCGGTCCGTTTCTGGCGAAAAACTTTTGCACGAGCATTTCCCCGTGGGTTGTGATGTTGGAAGCGTTGGAACCATTTCGGCAACCGCTGCCGCGACAGGATCCGGAACCGTTACCGTATCTTCGCGCGAAGAATGATTTCACTTTCGACATCCAACTCGAAGCGAAACTGCGAACGGCGAAGATGAAATCGCCGCACTCGATTACGCGAACGAATTTTCAAAACCTTTACTGGAGTGTTTCGCAGCAGCTCGCGCATCACGCCATTGGCGGATGCAATCTTCAGCCGGGTGATTTGCTCGCGAGTGGAACGATCAGCGGCGAGACCGATTAATCGCGCGGCTGCTTGCTCGAGCTGACATGGCGCGGTGCGAATCCATTGAAATTGCCGAACGGCGAGACGCGCAAATGGCTCGAAGACGGGGACACTGTTGCTCTCACGGGCTGGTGTCAGGGCGATGGCTACCGCGTTGGCTTCGGTGAAGTCAGCGGAAAAATTTTGCCAGCGCAGTGAGGAATAAGATGTCGTTCTAACGATGCAGGCGTACGCACCGCGCGCTTTTCGTTTCATCGAACTGCTGACTATTGGTCCGAGCCACTGGCATTACTTGGCGAATGAAACTATATGGAATTGCCTGTCGCGGAGAATTGCCGCGATTATCGCTGTTACTTGCGGCAAAACAGATCGCGCGCGACCAATTGTCGAAAGAAAAAGTAAACAATTACGGAGTTGGATTTATCGGTGTTCATGACGGTCGCGACGCCGCCTTCGTGTTCGTGGATTTTTGGGGAAACGAGAACGAAAAACATGTGCTGCGCATGCCGGACGCTCCTGACTTTGATGGTTATCTTGCCGAACGTTTGCGTGAGGACGCATGACTTCTGATCGAAATGTCTGCTGAGAAAGAGAGCACCGCGAAACCCCACGTTCTTCATGTCGATGATGATCCGGATATTCGGCTGATGATCTCGGCGTCGCTGCGCGACTTTGGCTACGTCGTGGCGACAGCCGGAACAAGCGCGGAAGCGTTGGAGCTCGCCAAACAATTCAAGTTCGACCTCTGCATTTTGGACGTGCGGCTGCCCGATGGCAGCGGGATCAAATTGTGCCAAGAGATCCATCAACTGCAGCCGAAGGTTCCCGTGTTTTATTATTCCGCCTACGCCAGCGACCAGGAACAAGAAGCCGCGCTCTCGGTTTGCGGCGATGCCTATCTCAAAAAACCGGTCTCGGCTACTAAACTGGAAGAAAAGATCGCCGAATTGTTGAAGTCAAAGCGCTGACTTGGCAGGTGAGTAGGGCATTGCCTTCCGAAGGATCGCTTTCGGGATTGGTCACGACTCATTCGCTGTGTTAATTCGAAGAGGCGGAGGGCCTGTAGCTCAGCGGTAGAGCAGGGGACTCATAATCCCTTGGTCCCTGGTTCGAATCCAGGCGGGCCCAATTTCATTTTCGATTTTCGATTTTGGATTTGCGATTATCGGTCTTGTGCAGCGATTGATCCGCGTTCTCTTGGCCGTTCTCGAGATCTTGATTCTGAGCGCACTCGTTGTGGCAACGCGGTGCGCGAATTATCGGGACGTTTTCGTCGACGGAAATATTTATTTCACCGACGCCGATTGCTACGCGCGGATGACGCGCGTGCGAATGTGCGTCGAACATCCCGGGCGGATCCTGCGGCATCACGACTTCGAGAATTTTCCGCAAGGAACAACACCACACACGACTGCGCCGCTCGATTATTTAATTTTCTCATTGTCGATCTTGCTCAAGCCATTCACAGCGCAGTCAATTGATTTCGCTGGCGCAATTGTCGCGCCATTTCTCGCGCTGTTCGCCGGCTGGTTTCTTTGGTGGTGGTCGCGGGGAATGAAACTCCGTTATCGCTGGGCCATGCTGATTCTTTATGGAATCAGCCCGATTCTCGTTCACGGGACGGAGCTGGGCCGGCCGGATCATCAATCCTTGCTCATCTTGCTCGTGACAGTTGGCGTCTGCGCTGAGTGGAGTTTGCCAACCAACGAATCGCAGCCTTGGAGGGTTGTCAGCGGGATCGCGTCGAGTCTGGCGCTTTGGGTTTCGTTTTACGAGCCGCTTATCTTGCTCTCAGTGGTTGTCTTGATTGGCCTAACGAAAGATCGACATCGTCTCGTCGCTTGGAACCGGCAAATCGGTTGGATTGTTTTTGCCGCAATTGTCGCGATTGCGTTGCTCGTTGAACGGCGTGTTCCGACATTCGCGATCTTTCAATCAAGTTCGCTATTCGCAAATTGGGCGCGCACGATTGGTGAGCTGGCGCACGTCTCACCGGTGAATCGAATTTGGTTCGCTTGGGCGGGTTACATCATCGCCATCGCACCAATTCTGATTTGGTATTCGATTCGCAAGCGAGTCCCGCTGCCAAGGTTTATTCTTGCTCTACTTGTCGCGACGTTTCTGCTGACGGTTTGGCAGGCGCGTTGGAGTTACTTTTTTATGGCTGTTTTCGTCATCGCGCTGCCGGCTCTGCTGGCGCCGGTCAAATCCCGCGTGGCGGTGTGGATTGCGTTTGCGTTGTCGATGCTGCCGGTTCTTCAGTTCTGGGACGCGCGAATTTCGCCTAACGAAGCGGAGCTTGCCGCTCAAATCGAGCGTCGAAACGAATCAATCCAGCTCCGCGAACTTGCGATGTCTATTCGTTCCGCGCAAACGCACGCGTGTCTCGCGCCGTGGTGGTTGTCCCCGGCGATTTCATATTGGTCGAACCAACCCGACGTTGCTGGCAGTTCGCATGAAGCTTTGGATGGCATCGCCGACAGCGCGCGCTTTTTTCTGGCGACAGATCTCCTCAGCGCACGTGAAATCCTTCGTAATCGGCGAGTGGACTGGATCTTAGCCTACGACTGGGGGCGGGTCGCCCAAAATTCCAGCGATCTGCTCGGTGCGACCGTCCCCGACCACGCGATCGGTCGCATTCTCGACCGGACACCCGGGCAGGCCCCGCCGTATTTGGTTCTTTCGGGCCAGAACCAAACCGCCAAATTGTTCCGTTTTGCGGATAAATTGTAGAAAAGTTGGCTTTTCTCTCTCGAACTCGTTGACAAGGTGAATAACCATTACAATAATAGCGCGTGTTGAAAAAATTCATCCCGCAGAAGACGATCTCGTCGATCGGAGAAGGATCGCTGAGTTCAGGGGGTGATGATTCCAACCGACCCGCCTACGGCGACCAACTAAAATCCTCAACAAACGATTACAAAAAGTTTATGGCTGAACATTCCGGCAAAGACGTCCTTTCCAGCGACGTCGAAATCAAAGGCACGATCAAGTTCCAAAAGGAGCTTTTGATCGATGGCAAAGTCGAAGGCGAAATTAATTCCGACGGGGCGTTGACGGTCGGCGAGAACGCAGACATCCGCGCGGAAATCAAAACCAAGTCGATCACAATTTACGGCAAGGTGCAGGGGAACATTACCGTGAGCGAGCGTTGCGAATTGAAATCGAAATGCACGCTCCAGGGAGATTTGAAGGCGGCCCGCCTCATCATCGAAGAAGGCGCCACCTTTATTGGGAAGTCGGAGGTTTCCAGCGGGATGAGCGTTAAAGCGACATCCGGCAGCCGGCCAGAAGTTGTTCGCCACGAAGATTCAGCCAAGCCTGCCTTCGCGGCTCGCGGTTAAGATTTTGACCTTCGCCTGTTGAACTAGTGACAAAATCGTCGCCTGCCAAGGCCAGTGTGGAATGCCCGCACTGTGGCTTTAAGCAGATGGAATATGTGGCGGCGAAGACGACGATTTGCCGGCAGTGCGGACGTTCCTTTTCCCCGTCTGCGCCCAAGCCTGGTCTGAAGCTCAAGGACGACTCGGCTGCGCCCGCGGAGTTGCCGCTCCATCGAAGGCTCGAGGCGATGTGGAGTCGGCAACGTAATCGGCTCGTCTCTTGTTTCGAATGCAAACGCAAACACGAAGTTAGCGATGCGGCGACCTCGACCAATTGCCCCGGCTGCAGCGCGCACATCGATCTGCGCGATTACAAAATCACCACCAGCTTCAGCCGATCGATTCGCACTCGCGGCGACCTCCATTTGACCACCAAGGGCGATCTCAGCAGCACCAGCGTGATTTGCAGCTCGGCGATCGTTGAAGGGAAACTCCGCGGCAATCTTGAGTGCGCGGAATCGATGACGATTAGCCTGGTCGGAAAAATTCCCGGCCGTATCGGCGCGCAACACATGACGGTTGAGCGAAAATCCGACATCCAATGCTTTCGGCGCGTGAGGGTGACGAACATCGACATCAAGGGGCGAATGTCGGGTGAGATTGTGGCCACTGGGTCCGTGACAATCTACAAAACCGGCACCTTGGACGGCAACGTGACTGCGAAATCAATCGCGATCGAGAAGGGCGGAATGTTTTCCGGGCAGCTTGTCATCGGTCAGGCCAATCTCACTCAGGGCGAGTTGTTGCCCGAAACAAAAACAGCCGAGAAGAAGTCTGAGTCAGAGGTGCCATTGACCGCGGCCCAGCCGTTGCACGCAACGTAATTGTTCTCCCATGCGAAGACTGCATCCGCGCAGTCCGTACGAAAAGCTCGGCGGCTACGTTCACCTTCCGCGCTTGATCGACAAGGCAAAGCTTCATCGCAAAGGACTGCTCGATGGTTACAACTACAAGACGGTCGGCTTCGACAAACATCTCCTCAGCTTTCTCAAGCTCGACGGCGACGCTTTCGAAGAGGCGGTGCATCGCTTGGAAAACGATGACGCGATCTTGGGCTGGATCGAAAAGAACGGCTTAAAACATTCCGCCGGCGATATTGAACATTGGAACCAGGCGATGATTTCACGCCATCCCGACACCGCCGCCAAAAAGGCGCGATTCAGTCATTTTCTAAAACAATCTGGCGGTGCGGGACGCAAAGATATCCGCAGCTACTTCGATCTGATCGAGTTCGACGAAGGCCGATTGAAATGACGAAGCACGAATGACGAACGTCGAAAGAGTGCCGAAATCCAAATAACGGAACTGAAGTGGGCTTATGTACCCTCGTCATTTGTTCATTCGAGCCTCCTTCGTCAGTCGTCATTTAGGATGCCGTAAAATGGACAATCACGTTTTGATCTTGGCAAAAATCTTGTCTGCGTTCTCGAGTGTCTCTTTGCTCCCGATATCGAGCCAGCGACCTTTGATTTCGAAAGTGTTGACCGGTTTGCGGGTGTAGAGCCATTGCAAGAACAGTCCCGGCTGGTCCGGATTATTGCCGGCGGCGAGATAAGTCGTGAATAACGGCAGTACTTCGCGCGAGTAAAAATAGAGCGCGACCGCGGCCAGGGTGCTTTTCGGTTTGTCCGGTTTCTCTTCGAAGTTTGTGATCACACCATGTCTGTCGAGTGTCACGGTGCCATATTTTTTCATGGCTTGGAGATCACCGACATCGTAAACGGCAACTGTGGCTTGCGAACGTTTGGCCGCGTTCACGAATTCTGTGAGTGATTGTTGGAACAAATTGTCCCCGGCGATGACCAGCAAATCGTCGTTGGTTAAATTCTCTCGGGTTAAAACGAGGTTTATGTCACCGATCGCGCCTAACTTATCATCATCGCTTTTTGATCCATCATTGATAATTTTGATCCGCATCCCACGATGTCGATCTTGGTAAGCGTTGGCCCAGTTCTGGAAATCGGTGGCGAACTTGTCATTCGTCACAATGTAAGTCGCGCCAAAGCCGGGAACGGCGGTGAGGTTGTCCAAAACCCATTCAATGATCGGTTTTCCGCCGACTTCTAATAGCGGCTTCGCCTTATTCAGCGTGAGCGGATAGAGTCGTGTCGCATACCCGGCGGCGAGAATGAGCGCGTTCATTCGAATTTCGGGACGATAAGCAGACGACTTGTCTACGCCAGCTCATTCCGCGCAAATCAGTGCGCGGGTCCGCCCAGAATCGCCGAACGCAAACGGCGCTGCAGTGCGGTGATTCGATGTGAATCAGTAATTTTAGTGCGACTGCTGCTGTCGGTGATATAAAATGTGTCGATGGCAGCGCCTTTTTGGGTGCTGATACGCGAGAGAACGATGTTGGTTCCTTCCTGTCCGAGCGCCGTCACTAAATCGTAAAGCAACCCGACGCGATCGGGCGCCTCAATCTGAACCAACGTGTAAGTCGGATGCGCTTTGTTATCGATCGCAATTCCGGCCGGGAATTCCAGCTCCTGCAGGCGCCGATGCTGGATCTTATGGCGCGCTTCCTCGAGCAACGGCGCAAACTCAAAGGTTTCAACTTCGAGCGCGTGACCCAGCGTGTTTTCCACCCGAGCGCGGTCTTGTGCCTCGGTCACGGCCTGTCCTTTCGTATCGCAAACACGAAAAACGGCCAGAATGACGTGGTCTTCGCGCGGGAAAATGTCGGCGCTCAGAATATTGAGCGGAACAACCGAAAACGATCCAGCGATTTTGGCCAAAAGATGCGGACGGTCCCACGTGCAAAAAGAAGCGATGCTATGCCCGAATTGCGGAAACGCTTCCCAGGTCACCGCCGGCACGAGTGGCTGATCGAGTTGAGTCGAGGAGTTCTCGAAAAAAGATCGAACCAGATTGAGATGCTGAACAATTTCGGGAACATCAGATGCCCGAAAATAATTGTCCGGCATAAATTCGAAGTGCGCTTCGATTTCATCCCCAAAATCTGATGGCAGCTCAGCAGCCACTGCCGCTTCCAAGCTCTCGCGCTCGATCTTGGTTTGCTCGTGATAAGATTTTTGGTCGGCGAGGTACTGCGAAGTGGCCTGAAAAAGTTGCCAGACAAGTGATTCCTTCCAATCCGACCAACTCTGTCCGCTCGTGCCCTGACCGTCGGCCAGGGTTAATAACATCAGTGCGTGGAGATTCTTTTGGTTTCGAACGACATTCGCAAACTCCGCAATCGTCGCTGGATCATCGAGGTTTCGCTGCTGCGCGGTGCTGGAGAGAGTCACGTGATGGTCGACTAGAAGAATCAGCGATTTTCTTTGCTCCGGCGAAAGCTGCAGGCGCTTAGCCACACTTTGCGCGAAAACAGCGCTTGCTTCGGAATGCGGGCGCGCACCCACTGCCCGTCCCGTGTCGTGCAGAAGCAAAGCTAGATAAAGCACGAACGGGTCTTCCAGATTCTCGAAAAGACGACGATAGGCGATCAATTTCGAATCGTTTGTTCGCATGAGCGCGTCGAGTTTGTCGATGCAAAGCAGGGTATGCTCGTCCGCGGTGTAACGATGAAAAAATTCGTGCTGCACCAGGCAAGTCAGCTGGCCAAACTCGGGAACATAGCGGCCGAGAAAATCGACCCGGTGCATCAGCCGCAAAGCGCGGCCGACCTCACCTTTTCTTGATAAAATTGCTTTGAAAATTTCGCGTGGCCCTTTGGCGTAGCGATACGTGCGAGTGATTTGCCCGAGTGCCCGGCTGAGCAAATCCTCCAGCTCTGGGCTAAGATCGACATTGTGCTCCTGCGCGCGTTGAAAGGCAGTCATCATCTCTAAAGGATCGGTCTTGAAGAGGTCTCGCCGATCAGTCTGTAGCTGGCCATGCCGAACGAAGAATGATCCCACCCGGGTTTCAGTGCCGCGCCGGAGAGGTAAAAAGCTGAAGAGCGCGCGGGTGCCGCTGGTCGCGTAGCCGCTGGCAAACTGCTCGGTGATGCGTTCCGTTACACGGAAAATGTTTCGAGTGTGTTTGTAATAATCGCGCATCAGCGCTTCGCTCGCGCGCTGGCCACTCTTTTCCCGGTACCGCAACCGCCGCGCGATTTCCTCCTGCAAGTTCAAATGAAGAATGTCCGCCGCGCGTTTGGAGAGGTAATGTAAGTCCGTGCGCAATCGCAGCAGGAAATCGTACGCTATCTCGATTCGATGCTGGTCCGATTCGCTCAGCCAATCTTTGCCAACAAGGTGCGTCGTAGTCAGCGCACCCTCTTTGAAATACGACATCCAGAGTAAATTTTGATAATCGCGTAGGCCGCCGCAGCCGCTCTTGAGGTTTGGCTCCTGCATGTAAACGCTGTCGCCAAACTTGCGGTGACGCGCTTCCTGATCGCGCATGCGCAGTTCGACGTACTGGCGTTCCGATCCAACCACGCATTTCGTGCGGAATTGATCGCGAAACTCTCGTGCAAGCAGCCGATCTCCGGCCAGAAACCGCGACTCGAGCATTGCCGTTTTCGTGAGCATGTCGCGATTGGCCTGGGCCATAGCCTCTCTGACTGAGCGTGTCGAATGACCGACTTTGAAACCAATATCCCAAAGCAGATAAAGAATTTGTTCTGCCATCCCCTCCACATATGGCGAAACTTTGCCGGCAGCGTCACCGTGCAACAACATCACATCGACATCGCTAAAAGGATTGAGTTCGCCCCGGCCGTATCCGCCGAGCGCGATCAGCGCCAAAGAAGTCTCCGATTGACCGACCGCGTTGGCAGCGGCCGTAAAAACGTGTCGCAAAATTACGTCGACCAGTTCGCCACGACGGGCGCAGATTTCCCGGCCGCCACCGCCAGCCTGATGTTTCAAACGAAGCCGATGTTCCTCCAGCTTGAGAAATTTTTTGTAGGTCGGCAGAACTTCCGTCGGCCGCTGTTTTCCGGCGAGAGCAAGCTGGTCTTCGGCGTGGGCCAGGACCTTCTCAAGATGTCGCGAGGTCGCCATTTCGACTTAAATTCCAAGTTCCAAGCTCCAACATCCAGAGAAATTTCAAGTTCCAATCATCAAAGGCTCGAACGCACATTTGTGGCGTTGTTAATTAGGGCTTCTTTGGATGTTGGATTTTGGAGCTTTTTTACAATTCGATGGCGTAGCGCCTGAGCTTGTTGTAAAGCGTTGGTCGCTGAATGCCGAGCAGCTCGGCCGCTTTCTTTTTGTTCCCGTGACATTGCGCCAGCGCCTGCAGGATCGTTACTCGCTCCATGTCGTCCAGACTCTGGACGCCTTGCGGAACGACGCTTCGCTCGATTTGTTGCAATGCCGCCGGCAATTGCAATTCTCCTGGCAATTCCTTGACGCCGACCGTGTTTTGCCTTGCCAACACCACGGCGTATTCCATCGCATTTTGCAATTCGCGCACGTTTCCTGGCCACGAGTAATCGAGCAACTTTTGGAATGCTTCCGGTAAAATTTCAGGTTCAGATTTGCCAAGTTGCTGCGCGAATTGTTTTACGAAGAACGTGACCAGGGGCGGGATGTCCTGTTTTCGCTCGCGCAATGGCGGCACCTCGATCTGAAAGGTGTTGAGCCGATAGTACAAATCCGAGCGAAGCCGGTTTTCCGCCAGCGCCTGGGCAATCGGCCGGTTCGTGGCCGCGATTACGCGGAAATCCGCCTTCAGCACGCGGGTGCTTCCATCTCGTCCAGAAACAGCGTGCCGCCGTTCGCTTCTCCGATCATTCCCGGAAAATCGTTCATCGCGCCGGTAAACGCGCCTTTAACATAACCGAACAATTCGCCCTCGATCATCGTCTGCGGGAAGGACGCGCAGTTCAGTTTCACCATCGCCCGTTCGGCGCGACGGCTCCGGCGGTGAATCAAATTCGCGATCACTTCCTTGCCGACGCCGCTCTCCCCAGTGATCAACACATTGGCTTCCGACGGAGCCATCGCGTCGATCAGTTCCTCGATTTCCTGCATCGACTTGCTTTTGAAGACCGGCGTGAAACGAGTTTCCGCCATTTCCAGGCGCTTCTCGAGTTCTTCGGTTTTCTTTCGCAGCTTTTGCGTTTCACGAAGAAGCGACTGCTTCTCCAGCGCTTTTTCCACCAGGCTAAGCAGCTCTTCTGGCGCGTATGGTTTGCTGATAAAATGATACGCGCCGCGCTTGATTGACTCGATCGCGTTGTTGAGCGTGTCATGCGCGGTCAGAATGATGACCTGCGTTTCCGGTCGCTGGGTTTTGATTTGATCAAGCATTTGCAATCCTTCCGCGTCCGGCAATTGCAAATCAAGGAGAACGAGCGCCGCCGCTTTATTTTTCAATGCTTTCACTCCGGCCGCGGCCGTGGCGGCGGTCTCAGTCTCAAATCCATGACGGCTGAGCAACGCTTCGAGTGTGAGCAAAATCGGTCGCTCGTCATCGATAATCAAAATGCGTCGACTCTCTTTCATCACTCTTAAGATTTTTCCGCCGGGAAAGATGGTAGCGTGACTGTGGTCACGAGCGTCGATGTTTTTTGATCGTACTCCGCCTGGAAATCGCCACCGTGAGCTTCGGCAATCGAACGCGCACGGTTCAGCCCGAGTCCGTAATGGCCCTGGCTCACGTTTCGCAGCGGTTCGCGTCCCCAATTTTCAGTCGACAATTCGAAACGCGCTTTCGGTTCGCGCAGCTCGAACACGAAACGATCTTTGCCGAGGTAGGCTTTCACCGAGATCGCCTTAGGATTGCGTTCGTGTTGAAAAGCGTTGCTGAAAAGCTCCAGAAAAGTTTCCTGCGCCAACTGCGGATCGATTTGTAACGCCGCATCCTTCAGTTGCACCTCCCAAGTCACGT
>WNGD01005213.1_pt1 | contig 25495 bp, 30 predicted proteins | sample 5400671 | NCBI WGS metagenome assembly WNGD01 (sample SAMN13153369, study PRJNA577476) | soil metagenome | isolation source: 40 cm soil or saprolite under grassland replicate 2 | place: USA:California | collected 2016-06-15
GTTGCGCCTGGTACTGCTCGAGCGTGCGCTGCGCCTGCGCCTGCGCCTGCTCGGCGCGCTGCAGGCCACCCTCGATCTGGTCGGTTCGCTCCGCGAGCGTCTGCTGGATCCGGGGCAGCAGCACCCTGCCGAGCGCGCCAAAGACGATGAAGAACGCGATCGTCCCGATGATCAGCTCGGTGGTGTTCGGCAGCAGCGGGTTCTGCTCCGCAGCGAGATATGTCACGGTGCGTTCACCTCTTGGGCGATCGTCAGTGAGTGAAGATGAACGGTACGACAAGGCCGATCAGCGCGAGCGCCTCGGCGAGCGCGAAACCGACCCACATGTTCTGCCGGATCATTCCGGCCGCCTCCGGCTGGCGCGCCATGGCCTCCGTGGCGTGCCCGAAGATCAGCCCGATCCCAACGCCCGGTCCTATGGCCGCGAGGCCATAGGCGATTGCGCCGAGCCTGCCCGCGACAGTGGCGCCCGCGGCAAGAGTGTGCATAGCGACGTCAAGCATGTACCTTTCCTTAGTCTCCGGAACCGACGGCCTTGCCGTCGGCAACGCTTGCGTTGTTGCGTGCGGTGTGTATCAGTGCCCCGCCTCCAGCGATCTCGCGATATATGTGGCGGTCAGCGTGGTGAAGATGAACGCCTGCAGACCCTGTATGAGCAGCTCGAATGCGGTCAGCACGATCACCATGACGAACGATCCCGCCGCGAAGACAGCCGCGACGCTGAAGCTCGCCATGTACCAGGTCGCGGCGATGAAGACACCGAGCAGCAGGCTTCCCGCGAACATGTTCGCGAAGAGCCGGACCCCGAGGGTGAACGTCTGGACGACCACATTCGACAAGATCTCAATTGGCGCGAGCAGCGGAAGTATCCACAACGGCACGCCGCGGGGAACCATGTTCGTGAAATAGCCGATCGGGCCCTGGCGCTTCATGCCGAGGAACATAAACGTCAGCCAGACAATGGCGACCAGCGACCAGGGAAAGGCGATCCGCGAGGTCGCGGGGAACTGCGCGACCGGGATGATCTCCATGAGGTTCATCGTCCAGATGAAGAAGAAGAGCGACACAAGAAGGGGCAGGAAGTTGTCACCCTTCTTCCCCATCGCTGGGCGGAGTATCTGGTCGCGTACGAACATCACGCCAAGCTCGCCAAGGTTCTGCACCCCTCGCGGCACCACTTTGGGCTTCGAAAAAGCGGCCCAAAAGAAGGTCAGCACGATTGCCACGCAGATCAGCGTGAGCAGCATCGGCTTGGTGAAGTGGAAGCCGCCAATGCTGAAGATGGGTTTGAACTGGAAATCATCGAGCGAGGGCGCTGGGTAGCCGCATCCGGAGAAGATGTGGCATCCGCGCGCGACGGCGGCTACAGCTACGTCACTCACTGCTCACTCCCGTACAAGGCGACGTCAAGGTTGGCGCGCGCCACACCGAGGCGCCGTTGCCCGCTGTGCTCCCGCCCGGCGCCGGTCACAGCCGCGGTCAGGACCTGCCGTAGCGGAAGATGACCAATATCACCGCGAGCGCCAGCCCGACCAGTAGCCCGATCAGCGTCGCGACCGAGGCCACGCCGATCAAATGTCCGATGAGCCAGCCGAGGCCACCGTAGACGACCATTCCAGTAACCAGATAGCTGACTATCACCCAGCCGACGTTCTCGTTCCCGGCGCCGCGCCCCGGACGACGCCGCACGAAACGGGAATCGGCGGGACCTCGCGACTCCGCGGCTGATTTCCCGGTGTTTGCGTGCTTCCCCGGTCGCTCTGGTGGCCCCGGCGCGCGGCTGTTCCCGCTCATGTCGCGGCAAACTATAACAGGCCGAATCTCGGCGCAGCGAGCCGACGTGCAGGCGAATCATGACGTCCACGGCTAGCCGTGCCTGCCCGTCTTTCGCGCCTCCTGCGCGTCGTCCCCCTCGCGCGCCTCCTGGGCAGCGCCCCCGGGGCTGGCCTCCAGCGCGGCGCCCTGCTGCCGGGCAGAGAACTCGCCCCCCTGCAGGGGCGCCCCCGGCACGTCGTCCACTTCCGGCGCCGCGTCCGGCTCCACATAAGGAATCCGGCGCGCGAGCGCGGCGATCTGGCCCGCGCTCCAAACGAGAATGCAGATGATCGCAGAGAACCCGAACAGCTTTGTGCTGAACGCCGTTGTGTCGCGCAACGCCACGACAATTGCGGCGACCGCGAGCAGTTTCACAACGAAAGTGCCGAGCGCTGTCGCGGTCATCGCGGCCGGGTTCCACCGTCCGGCGAGGCTGACCGCGACCACGCTCAGGGTGAAGAAGACCGCCACGAGCAGCACGGCGTACGCAGCGCCGAGCGCACCCTTGCTTCCGTCCACGAGCGCGCCGACGACGATCAGGATGACCCCGGCGATCGCAGTCGCCACGGTCGTTGGCCAGCATCTTCGCGGCTCCGGGTCGATGGTCTACTCGAGGTCGTCGCGGTGAGTAAGCCGATGACCGCCGCCGTTGGCGCGGTCAGCGGCTGTTCGTGAAAGATATCACAAGCTCTTGGTAAGCCCTTTACCTGAGGTACCCGGAGCGGCCTCGGGAACGACGTTCCCTGTGCCCGGCGCCGGGAGCCCTGCGCCTACAGCTCCTGCGCCTTGGCGGGTCCGCGCGGCCCGCCGCGGCGGCGCGGCGCGGCGGGAATGGCGACCCGGCCGCGCTTCCCTGCGCACCTCCGCTGGCCTGCGGGAACGAAGCCACGGCATCGAGACGAGTAGCAAGGCCACCAACCCGCCGACCGTTGCCACAGACAGGACGGCCAGTGCCGATCCCACGATCGAGAGCATCACCACGGTGAACGCGAAAAGTGCCGCCCACATGTACAGAATCAGCACGCTCAGCCGGTGCGAGTGACCGATGTTAAGCAGCCGGTGATGCAGGTGCTCCCGGTCTGGAGCGAACACCGACAGACCCGCCTTGGCCCGCCTGATCACCGCGAGCAACAGGTCGGCATAGGGGATCACCAGGATCGCCACGGGCATCAGCAGTGGCAGGACGAGCGGGAACCGGTTGATCCCCTGCAAGGTCGCTGGGTCGAGCCAGGCGGTGCTCGAGATGGTCGCGTAGGCAAGCACCAAGCCGATGAGCATGGCGCCGGTGTCACCCATGAAGATCCGCGCCGGGTAGAAGTTGTGCGGCAGGAAGCCAAGGCACATCCCGGCCAGCACGGCCGACACCAGGGCTGGCAGCGATTGGTGCGACAAGCCGACGACCCGGGTGAGCTCGTAGGAGTAGCTGAAGAACGCGAACGCGGCGATTCCCACCACGCCGGCCGCCAGGCCGTCGAGCCCGTCGATGAAGTTGACCGCGTTGATTGTCACCACGACGAGCAGGATCGTCAGCGCAATGCCCTGCCGGGGCGACAGCGAAAGCACGCTTCCCTTCGGCAGCGGGACCCAGGCAAGCTCCACGCCGCCCCAGATGAGGATCCCGCTCGCCGCGACCTGAGCAGCGAGCTTGCTCGTGGCGCTCATTCCGAAACGGTCGTCCACGAAGCCCGTGATAACGATGAGCGCGCCAGCGAGCAGCAGGCTCGCGGCGTCGCGGCCGCCCGCGAACACAAGCTTCATATGCGAGAGCTGGCTTGCCACAAGAATGGCCGCGGCGAGCCCGCCGTACATGGCGAGGCCGCCAAGCCGCGGCGTCGGGACCGCGTGTACGTCCCGGTCCCTGACCTGGGGCAACGCGCCGACCGCAACGGCGAATCTGCGGACAAGGGGGGTCAGCAGGTACGTCGTCGCGGCCGCCACAAGAAGCGTGAGCAGGTACTCCCGCACCCGATCAGCCTACGCGCCCGGGCGATCAGGCCGGATGTGACACCGAAGGATCGTCGCCCTCATCGCGGTTGGCGCCGGCCACGGCGCCGTTGTCCATCGGCGCCACCCTGCGCAGCCGTTCAGGATCAATCGCGCCGGCCCGCAGCAGACGCGGAACAGGGCCCGTGAGATCGACAATCGACGACGGCGTGGGGCTCACGCATGGACCGGCGTCGAGATACACCCGCACCGAGTCGCCGAGCTGGTCGGCCGCCTCGGCCGCCGTCACAGCCGGCGCGGCGCCCGAGCGGTTCGCGCTGCTCACCGCCATCGGGCCGGTCTGCTTCAGCAGCTGCAGCGCGACTGGGTCCAACGGCATCCGGACCGCCACCGTGCCCCTGGTGTCGCCGAGATCCCAGCTGAGCGTGCGGCTCGCGGTACAGACCAGGGTGAGCGCGCCGGGCCAGAACTCGTCGATCAGATCCTGGCCGTGCATGCCGAGATCATCGATCAGCGCGGCCGCGGCGCGGACAGAGCCGACAAGCACAGGCGGCGGCATGCTCCTGCCCCGGCCTTTTGCGGCAAGCAACGCCGTCACGGCGGCCGGCGTGAACGCGTCCGCACCGATCCCGTACACCGTGTCGGTGGGCAGCACCACGAGTTCGCCGCGGCCCACCGCGGCGGCGGCGGCGTCGATGCCCGCTGCGCGCTGCGCAAGGTCGGAGCAGTCGAAGATACGACCCGGTGAGCTCACAGCGGCCCATCCTGCCACGCATCCCGGCCCGCTTCGCCGCGCCGGTCAGGATCGTCATCCGCGAAGGTGGCCCGGCGGGCGGTGACAAACCTGTCCCGGCCAGCAAGGTCCCTGTGGTTGCGGGTATCGCCCCAGCCGGCGTTCTCGTCGAACAGCCAGTAGACCGCGGCGCCCTGCGGTGACCCATGCTCCACGGCGACCAAGCCGCCCGGCCGCAGCAATCGGGCCGCCGCGCCAGCGAGCTGCCGTAGCGTGTCCAGCCCATCAGGGCCGCCCCACAGCGCGGCGGGCGGATCGTACTCCCCTACCTCCGGCGGCACGTGCGCGTCGTCGGGGATGTAGGGCGGGTTGCTGATGACCAGGTCCGCGGTGCCGTCAAGCTCGGAAACGGCGGTCACCAGGTCGGCCAGGTGCAGGGTGACGCGCGGCGGGTGCGGGCCGGTGCCGCCGCGCGCGCCAGCGTCTGCCTCGATGTTTCGCTGTGCCCACGCGTGGGCCAGCGGGTCCGCCTCGACCGCGTGTACCCGGGCCCGCGGCACCTCCTGCGCGATGGCGAGCGCGATCGCGGCTGATCCGGCGCCCAGGTCGACAACGAGCGGGTCGACGACATCCATCGCGCGCAGCTGCTCGATCGCCCAGCCGGTCATTACCTCGGTCTCCGGGCGCGGCACGAACACGCCGGGCCCGACCTCGAGCTCGACGTAGCGGAACTGCGTTCGCCCGGTGATGTGCTGCAGCGGCTCGCGCGCCTCGCGGCGGGCCACATCGGCCCAAAATCGTGCGTCGAAGGCGGCGTCGGGCACCGTGTGCAGCATCCCACGGGACACGCCATGCACGTGCGCGGCGATCAGCTCGGCGTCGCCGCGCGGCGAGTCCACCCCTGCCGCGGCGAGCCGGCGGGCGGCCCGCGCGACCTCGTCGAGCAACATGCTCACCGCCGCGGCACCCCGTGTGCAAGCTCAACCGCGTGCCCAGCTTGAGCCGCGAGGTCCGCGTCGGTGAGCGCCTTGATGACCGCGTCAAGGTCGCCGTCGATCACCTGGTCGAGGTTGTACGCCTTGTAGCCGACCCGGTGATCAGATATGCGGTTCTCTGGGAAGTTGTAGGTTCGGACCCGCTCGGAGCGGTCGACGGTGCGGACCTGGCTGCGCCGCTCCGCCGCCGCGCGCGCGTCCGCCTGCTGCCTGGCGTCAGCCAACAGCCGGGCACGCAGAATGCGCAGCGCCTGTTCCTTGTTCTGGAGCTGGCTCTTCTCGTTCTGGCAGGAGACGACGATTCCGGTGGGCAGGTGGGTGACGCGGACAGCCGAGTCCGTGGTGTTCACGCTCTGGCCGCCGGGGCCGGATGAGCGGAAGACGTCTATGCGCAGGTCGTTCGGGTCCAGCTGGACCTCCACGTCATCGGCTTCTGGCAGCACGAGCACGCCCGCCGCCGACGTGTGGATCCGCCCCTGCGACTCGGTCACGGGAATGCGCTGTACGCGGTGGACGCCGCCTTCGTGCTTGAGCCACGCCCAGACGCCCGCTCCCGCCGCGCCTGCCGCTCCCGGCCGGCCGGCCGTCTTTATCGAGACGGTGACGTCTTTGTAACCGCCAAGGTCGGAGGGGGTGGCGTCGAGGATCTCTGCCTGCCAGCCGTGCCGCTGCGCGTAGCGCATGTACATGCGCAGCAGATCGCCGGCGAACAGCGCCGACTCCTCGCCCCCCTCGCCCGCCTTGACCTCGAGGATGACGTCCCTGCCGTCAGCGGGATCGCGGGGTACCAGAAGCCGCTGCAGTCGTTCCTCGAGCTCCGCGCGGCGGCGCTCGAGCTGATCGGCCTCCGCGGTGAACGAGGGGTCTTCGGCGGCGAGCTCGCGCGCGACTCCCCCGTCCGCGACCGTCTGCCGCCACTCCTGGTAGGCGTGCACGATCGGGGTCAGCTCCGCGTAACGCCGCCCGATCGCGCGCGCCCTCATCTGGTCGGTGTGCACGCCGGGATCCGCTAGCTCGCGCTCGAGGCGTTGATACTCGCCCACCAGCTCGTCGAGCTGGTCGTACACCGGTGCCTCCTTGTGACCGTTGCCTTCCTTGACGCTCCTGGCGGTGGGCGCGCTACTTCTTGCCTGTGGCCTTCTTGCCGAAACGCCGCTCGAACCTGGCGACCCGGCCGCCGGTGTCGAGGATCTTCTGCTTGCCCGTGTAGAACGGGTGGCAGTTCGAGCAGACATCCGCGTGGATCACGCCGTTGCGTGCCGTGCTCCGCGTGGTGAAGGTGTTGCCGCAGGTGCAGGTCACGGTGGTGACCACATATTCGGGGTGAATGTCAGCCTTCATGTTGATACTCCTGGTTCCTGGCGGTCGCCGGGTCGCCGTAGCAGCGCGTCGCTTCGCGAGGCCAGGCGTGAACCGGAACCGCATATGATTCCTACCAAGTGTGCCAGAGCTGGAACACGGCGCGGGCGTGACTGATTCCCGTGGGCGACCCCGGGATACCCCGGCATCGCCCGCAGACCCGCAGGTGGCTCACACCGCGGAAGCCGTTCGGGAAAATTATCCTGAACGGCTGCGCTGCGTGACGCTCGCGACCGCGCCGGGCCTCCGGTGTTGGCCCGAGCAACAGCGGACGGTCACCGATGTTGCGGCGCTAGCCGCTGATCGTGGTCTTTTGCACCTGCAGCAGAAACTCGGCGTTGCTCTTGGTGTCCCGCATCTTCTCAAGCAGCAGCTCGAGCGCCTGCTGCATATCCAGCGCGTGCAACACGCGGCGGAGCTGCCAGACGATCTTGAGCTCATCCGGCGCCATGAGGATCTCTTCCTTCCTGGTGCCGGAGGCGTCCACGTCCACCGCGGGGAAGATCCGCTTTTCTGAGAGCTCACGGCGCAGCCGCAGTTCCATGTTGCCGGTGCCCTTGAACTCCTCGAAGATGACCTCGTCCATCCGGGAGCCGGTCTCGATGAGCGCCGCGGCGAGGATCGTCAGCGAGCCGCCGTTCTCGATGTTTCGCGCCGCGCCGAAGAACCGCTTGGGCGGATACAACGCGGTGGAGTCGACGCCACCGGACAGGATCCGGCCGCTCGCCGGCGCCGCGAGGTTGTAGGCGCGGCCGAGGCGGGTGATGTTGTCGAGCAGCACCACCACGTCGTGCCCCATCTCCACCAGCCGCTTGGCGCGCTCGATGGCCAGTTCGGCGACCATGGTGTGGTCCTCGGCCGGCCGGTCGAACGTGGAGTGGATCACCTCGCCCTTCACCGAACGCTGCATGTCGGTGACTTCCTCAGGGCGTTCATCCACCAGCACGACCATGAGATGGCACTCGGGGTTGTTCTTGGTAATCGCATTGGCGACGGCCTGCAGGATCATCGTCTTGCCCGCCTTCGGCGGTGACACGATGAGGCCGCGCTGGCCCTTTCCTATCGGGCTGACCAGGTCGATGATCCGCGTGGTCAGACCAGCCGGATCGGTTTCCAGGCGCAGCCTGTCCTGCGGATAGAGCGGAACGAGCTTGCCGAAGTCGGGACGTCCCTTTGACTGCTCGGGATCGAGGCCATTGACCTTGTCCAGCCGGACCAGGGCGTTGAACTTCTCCCTGCGCTCGCCATCGCGAGGCTGGCGGACCGCTCCTTCGATCACGTCACCCTTACGCAGCCCGTGCTTGCGGACCTGGGAAAGCGACACGTACACGTCGTGCGGACCCGGCAGGTAGCCAGACGTGCGCACGAACGCGTAGTTGTCCAGGACGTCGAGTATGCCCGCAATGGGGATGAGCACGTCATCCTCGGTGACAACCGGCTCGCCTTCCTGGCGGTCACGGCGGCCACGGTTGCGGTTGCGGAACCGATCCCGGTCCCTGCGGCGCCTGCCCTGGCCGTCGCCATCGTCGTCGCCACGCCCGGCCGACTGGTCACCGCCGCGCTGGTCACCGCCCCGCGAGGCGGCCGCGTTCTGGTCGCGGCCCTGCTGGTCGCGGCCCTGCTGGTCGCGGCCCTGCTGGTCGCGGCCCTGCTGGTCGCGGCCCTGCTGGTCGCGGCGCTGCCCGTCGTCACGCCTGTTGTTGTTGTTACGGCGCCGGCGCTCACCGCGCTGCTCGTCACCGCGCTGGTCGTCACCGCGCTGATCGTCACGGGCCGGCGCGCCGTGCGTATTCGGCGCCCGCACCTGCGCGCCGTCTGGTCCGGCGTCGTCGGCGCCCGCCACGGAGCTAGGACCGACGTCACCCGGGCCGCCAGCCTGGTCGGCGCTTGCCTGGCCCGCGGCGTTCGCGTGGCCCGCGGCGCCTGCCTGGCCCACGGCGTTCGCGTGGCCCGTACTGACAGCCGCCTGCGAATCCGGTGCCGCCGCCTGCGTGGCTGGGCTGGACTCGCCAGAACCGGTGACCCTGCCACCCTCCCCGCCGGTGTGCCCCCGGTCGAAGCTGAGCTGTTCATCCGCGGTGCCGGAAGCGGCACCCTGGTCGGCCGACATGGAAATCTCTGGTTGCATAGCGTCCTGCTCATCGGGACGGGGGTCGCCGGCTCCCGCGGGCGCGCCCCGCTTGGCTGAGTGTGCATAGGTGGCGTCGCCGACATGGCCGGACGGCGCGCGGCTGGCCCCTGTTACCGCAGGAGCCGCGATTGAACTCCCCTGATCCAGGTCCCTCCCGGCCGCGGGCTCATCCAAGATCGCCCGCTCCTGGATCGCTTCAACGAGTTGGCTCTTTCGCATCCGCCCGGTCCCGCTGATGCCGAGCGACTGAGCAAGCCGCTGCAGTTCGGGCAACAGCATGGAGGACAGTCCGGTCCCGCGGCGCCGCTGCTGCTTGGCCGTCGAGGCCGGTGCCGTCGGCGCCGTCGTCGCGGCCGCGGCCTCCGCGGCCGGACCGCCGCCTTCGGCCTTAGCCAGACCGGCGCCGGCCGCATCGGCCGAGCCGGCGAGGAGTTCGGTGGTATCGCTCACAAAGCGTCCTTCCAGGGAACGGGGTCCGGCCGCTGCAGCCGACAAACCCAGTAGGGCTGCGACCGGAAGGCCCAGCCGCGTTCTGCGATGCCCGTGATGTCGAAGCCGTCCTTTCGCGGGGTGCCCAACGTCTGGCCACCATGTGCGCACGGCCTCTGGCCGTGGCTACAGCAGAAGAATCCGAGCGGGCCAGATGGACAGGGAGGTTTGCTCGGTCAGCTTCCTCCAGCCCACGACGCCCACGGCATTGGGTCGGAATCCGGATGGTTACGGGTATGACCCAGTGTGTAGGTGTGTGAGCGGATGGCCACCCCCACGGCTCGACGGCACGGCCGACCGGGAACTGAGCGACTGACGAGCACCTGCCCCTGGGCGGGGCATCTGGCGCAACTCTCAGCCTAACACCACGAGAAGCCACGGTATTCCCTTGAAAGCTGTCCGTGTGTCGCGGAAGGAGACGGACTGTCGCGCGGCCGTGGTGCGACAGCGGTCGTCGGCCGCGTCCTATGCCGCTTTCTGGCCACGCATCGCGCAGCTCGTTGCGGGGATGGGTATAAGACCGACCGAAGTGAACGCTGGCCCCACGCCTGCTGACGTCCGGGGGGCTTACGAGCCAACCATTACCCGTTTCTGTCACGATTGAACCAAGAAGATCGAGACCAGCTGAACCAAGAAGATCGAGACCAGCGGAAACTGGCTGGCCAGAAGAGCCATCACCGATGGTCCCGCCCGTCGTCGCCTGCCAACCTGAGCCGAGGCCGCAATCACCGTCACGCCAGACCAAGCGCGGTCGCGGCCGCGGTCGTCGCGCTCGCACCGACGGGGATGACAGGTGGAGTCGGCGCACCTGACACCGCCCAGTCGGGTTCCTTCAGCCCGTTGCCCGTGATCGTGCAGACAACGCGGGAACCTACCCGGACCTGGCCATTCTCACATGCCTGGAGCAGGCCTGCCACGCTTGCCGCCGAGGCAAGCTCGGCGAAAACCGCCTCTTCTCGCGCGAGCAGCCGGTACGCGGCGAGGATCTGCCTGTCGGTCACCGAGTCGATGAGCCCGCCTGACTCGTCGCGGGCGGCCTCGGCGAGGCGCCAGGAAGCGGGATTGCCGATCCGGATCGCTGTCGCGATCGTGCGCGGCACCTGCACGGGAGCGCCGCGCACGATCGGCGCCGCGCCACTGGCCTGAAACCCGAACATCCGCGGGCGGCCGGCACTCTCGCCCGCCCGGAAGTACTCGTTGTAACCGAGCCAGTACGCGCTGATGTTACCCGCGTTTCCCACGGGCAGGCAGTGAATGTCGGGAGCGTCGCCCAAGTTGTCCACGATCTCGAAGGCCGCCGTCTTTTGGCCCTGCAGCCGGTACGGGTTGACCGAGTTCACCAGGGCGACGGGAAAATCGGCGGCGAGCTTCTTTGCCAGCTCAAGGCAGTCATCGAAGTTGCCGTCCACCTGCAGCAGCCGGGCGCCGTGCACCAGCGCCTGAGCGAGCTTGCCAAGTGCGATCTTGCCGCGCGGCACAAGGACCGCGCAGCCGAGTCCCGCCCGGGCGGCATAGGCGGCCGCGCTTGCGCTGGTGTTGCCCGTCGAGGCGCAGATCACCGCCTTGGCGCCGTCCTGCAGCGCCCTGCTGATCGCGACGGTCATGCCGCGGTCTTTGAACGAGCCGGTCGGGTTGACCCCTTCGAGCTTGAGATAGACGTCGCAATGGGCGCGCGCCGAGACGCGCGGGGCCGGCAGCAGCGGCGTGGCGCCCTCGCGCAAGGTAATGACCGGCGTATCTGCCGTGACGGGCAGCAGATCGCGATATTCCTCGATCACGCCCCGCCACCCCTTGCGAGCAGGCCCGCGCCCGCCCGTGGTATCGGATCCGCGCCCGCCCGTGGTGTCGGATCCGCGCCCGCCCGCGTCGGAGGGCCCACGCTTGCTGCCCGTCGGTGGAACTGCGCGGCCGGCTGATCTGGCCGGAGCGCTGGTGGAACTCATCAGGTTTCCTCCCCCTCGACCCGCATGACGCTGGCGACGGCCCGGACCACAGGCATCTCGCGCAGGTCCTGAACCGTGGCTGCGAGCGCCGCATCCCTCGCCCGGTAGGTGACGATGACAAGCTGCGCGTCGTCGCCGTGTCCGTCCTGGCGCACCGCCTGAATCGACACTTCGTGCCTGGCGAAGGCCTGCGCGATCCTGGCAAGCACACCGGGCCGGTCCGCCACGTCCAGCGCGACGTGATAGCTGGTATAAGTCTCACCCATGGGACGGACGGCGAGGCCCGCATAGGTGGTGGCGTCCGGCCCCCGGGTGCCTGCGAGCCGGTTACGCGCCACGGCGACGATGTCGCCGAGTACGGCGCTGGCCGTTGGCGCGCCGCCCGCGCCGGCGCCATAGAACATCAGCCGACCCGCCGATTCGGCCTCGACGAAGACGGCATTGTACGCCTCACGAACGCCGGCCAGCGGATGACCGCGAGGGATCATCGCCGGGTGGACGCGCACCGACACGCCGTCGTCGGTCCGCTCGCAGATCGCAAGCAGCTTGACCACGCAGCCAAGCGAGCGCGCGCTCACGATGTCGGCCGCCGTCACCTCCGTGATTCCCTCGCGGTGTACGTCCGCCACGGTGACCGGGGAATGGAAGGCGAGGCCCGCGAGGATCGCGGCCTTGGCCGCGGCGTCAAAACCCTCCACGTCAGCGGTGGGATCGGCTTCGGCGTAGCCGAGCGCCTGCGCCTCCTCAAGTGCGTCGGAGAAACCGACCTGGCTCGAGTCCATCCGGTCGAGTATGTAGTTGGTGGTGCCGTTGACGATGCCGAGCACGCGGCGCACGTGGTCGCCCGCGAGGGACTCGCGCAGCGGGCGCAGCAACGGGATGGCGCCGGCCACAGACGCCTCGTAGTAGAGGTCGGCGCCGTATTCGCGCGCCGCGCCGTGGATCGCCGCGCCGTCCTCAGCGAGCAGAGCCTTGTTGGCTGTGACGACCGACTTGCCGGTCTTCATGGCGGCGAGCAGCAGCGACCTCGATGGCTCTATGCCGCCGATCACCTCGACCACGATGTCCACGTCTGGCCGGGTCGCCAGCTCCATCGCATCGGTCGTGAGCAGCGAGGGGTCGATCTCGACGAGCCGCCTGCGGCCGGGCCGGCGCACCGCGACACCCGCGAGTTCGAGCGGTGCGCCGACGCGCGCGGCGAAGTCGCCCGCCTGCTCGCGAAGCAGCCGGACCACCTGCGAGCCGACCACCCCGCAGCCAAGCAGACCCACCCTCAGCGCCGACACCGCAGCATCGCTCCCTCCCCGGGGCGCCACAACACCCACGGACAGCCCTTCTGGGTTCACCCAATGTCCAGCCTTCTGGGTCACCCAATGTCCAGCCGCATCAGGTCATCGTGCGTCTCACGACGGACGATGACCCGTGCCGTCCCGGCCCGAACCGCCGCCACCGCCGGGCGCGGGATGTGGTTGTAGTTGCTCGCCATTGACCGGCAATAGGCGCCGGTGGCTGCGACCGCGACCAGGTCTCCCGGAGCGAGGTCGGCGGGCAGGTACAGGTCACGAACCACGATGTCGCCGCTCTCGCAGTGCCTGCCGACGAGCCGCGACAGCATCGGCGGCGCCGCGGACTCACGCGAGGCGAGCACACAGGTGTACTCGGCGTCATAGAGCGCGGTGCGGATGTTGTCGCTCATCCCGCCGTCGATGCTCACATAGGCCCGCAGCCCGTCGACGTCCTTCACGGTGCCGACTTCATATAGCGTAACCGTGCCGGGGCCGACGATCGCCCGGCCGGGCTCGACGGTCAGCCGCGGTGGGTCGAGGCCCGCGGCACGGCACTCGCGCGCCACGATCGCGGTCATGTTCTGCGCGATCTCTTTGACAGAAGCAGGATCGTCCTCGCTGGTGTAGGCGATCCCGTAGCCGCCGCCCAGATCGAGTTCCGCGATAGATACACCGAGCTGGTCCCAGACCACCCTCGCCAGGCCCATGACCCGGTGCGCTGCCGCCTCGAAACCGGCGGTGTCGAAGATCTGGGAGCCGATGTGCGAGTGCAGCCCGGCGAACTCCAGGTCCGGGCAGGCGAGAACCCGCCGCACGGCCTCCTCCGCCGTGCCGGAAGACAGGGAGAAGCCGAACTTCTGGTCGTCGTGCGCGGTTGCCACAAACTCGTGGGTGTGCGCCTCGACCCCCGTGGTGACGCGCACAAGCACCTTGGGCCGCGCGCTGTGCCGCTCGGCGAGGTAGGCAAGCCGCGCGATCTCCTCGAACGAGTCCGCCACAATGTGGCCGACGCCGACGCTGATGGCCTGCTCGAGTTCGGACATCAGCTTGTTGTTGCCGTGCAGGGTGATCCGTTCCGCGGGGATCCCCGCCGCCAGCGTGACGGCCAGCTCGCCGCCGGTGCAGACGTCCACGCCGAGGCCCTCCTCGGCTACCCAGCGCAGGACCGCGCGGCAGCAGAACGCCTTCGCCGCATAAAAGACACTCGCCTGCGTCCCGAACGCATCACGGTAATCACGGCAACGGCCGCGGATGTCCTCCTCGTCGACCACGAAGATCGGGGTGGCGTGTTCGGCCGCAAGCTCGCGGACATCGACGCCGCCGATGAACAGCACTCCGGACTCCCGCGTGGCCGTTCGCGGCCAAACCCGCGGGTCGAGCGCGTTGATGTCCGCGGGCGGCGCGGGCGGATGATCGGGCGGAAGCACGCTCGCGTGGAGCGGGCCAGCCGGATGTGCGACGCGGCTCACTTTAGGCTCCTCAACGGAAATCGGTCGCTGTCAGCCGCGCGGATGGGGCGTAGCGCCAAGCGTAGCTGGGGTCAGAACAATGATTCCTAACGGCTGCGCCTCCTGGCACGCGCACCGGCGCTCGTGCCCGGGCCGGTCAGTCGCTTGCGGCCTTGCGCACCGACAGGGCGGCGAGTTCCCGCACGATGCGGATCATCTCGCCCGGATCGAACGGTTTGGTCAGATAGGCGTCGACGCCGATCTGCTCGCCACGCCTGCGATCATCCTCCTGCGCCCGCGCCGTGATAAGCAGCACCTTGATGTCGCTGGTCAGCGGGTCCTCGCGCAGCTGGATGGCGGTCGCCCAGCCGTCGAGCCGCGGCATCATCACATCCAGGGTGATCACATCAGGCTTGATCGCGGTCACCTTGTCCAGGCAGTCCCGGCCGTCCACGGCCGTCGCCACATCGAATCCCTCGAGCGTCAGGTTGACCGCGATAAGTTGCCTGATGACCTCGTCGTCATCGACGACGAGCACCCGCCCAAGTTCCTCGCCCACGGGCGCGAGGCTAGCGCCTCCAGGCCCGCTGAGGTGCGCGATCGGGCATCTGTCCGGATGGCGTCGCGCTGCTGGTAACCTTGCTGCGTCCATGCCCCCGTAGCTCAGGGGAAAGAGCAACGGCCTCCGGAGCCGTGAGCGCAGGTTCGAATCCTGTCGGGGGCACCGCCCGCCTACCAGGACGAATACGCGAAGATCGATGCCGCGCCGTCCGCCAGGGCGCGACACGATACGCCATCCTCCGCCAGAATCCGCACCCCAGGCGCACCCCAAGCTAGTCAAGGGCGGCCGTCTCCGTCTCCCCAGGGGACTGGAGGCCGGCGTTCATGCGGTGTATCCACACCTCGTCCAGACCGACCACGCACCCGGCATAGACACGAGTCAGCACCTCGACGCTGTGACCGGCCCACTTAGCCACGTCGGGCGCGGGTACCCCGGAGTTGAGCCGCCAGGTGATGCCCGCGTGCCGCAGATCGTAGGGCCGTTTCATCAGCCGCGTTGATAGCTGTTCCGGGGTCAGCGACAGTTGCCGCACCTTCCGCCAGACCTGCCACCAGGTGGACGGCTGGATCGGCCTGCCGTGCTCGCTGCGGAATAGCCGACCATCGGCTGAGGTGCCGAACCGCTCGATGTGTTCTCGGAGCATACGGACGAGTTGCGGCGGTATCGGCACCTTACGCACCGATCGGCGCGAGCGTCCTTTCAGCCCGCGCTCCTCATGCACTTCTCCAGTGTTGGTCCATTCCTTGCCTGGTGCTGGGGCAGAGTCACCGAAGGTAAGTGTTCCCCATCCTGTCTTAGGTAGGTAGCAGCCCGCTTTGGTGAGCCGGGCGACTTCGGCCGGCCGCATCAGTCCGTAGAACATGCATGCAAAGAAGGCGACGAATCTCGGTCCCTGCCGATCACCAATGTAGCTGGCCACAGTCAGCATTTCGGCTATGAGTTGCGGGCTGCCGACCGAACGCGAGTCGACTGCATCCTCGATCTTGGGTGGTGTCCAGTGCTCGGGGAGGTTTGCAGCTAGCAGGGGATTTTTGGCGAGCCGTTTCCTTCGCACGGCATAGCCGAGGCAGGTTCGCGCGACGCGAAGGCGCCGGGCATAGTAGTCCGGCGCGGCATGAGTGCCGTCCAAGCGCCTGGCCAGGGCATCCAGGACGTCGGTTACCACGGCATCGTCGTTGAGCGCGCTGATTGGCAGCGACGCCTTTTTTAGCCAGGTGATGGCTTTGGATTCCGCGATCGTAAGAGTGCTTGCCCGTCCCTGGTTGAAATCTTTTCGTAGGGCCGCGCGCAGCGTATCCGGCGCGGGCGCACCTCGCGCGGGTTCACGTACGAGCACCTCAGTAACGCACGTCAGGGACTCCACAATCGAGCGCCGGCTGTTACCTGCCGACCCTGCCCACCGCGCGGCGGCATACTCCTGAGCGTGCTGGTACCAGGTCACGTCCTGCGCTTTGCGCAGCATCGACTCCGGCAGGCCGCTTGCTTCATCGAAACGTTCCCCCCGCCGTGCCGCGGCCTTCAAATCAGCCTTGAAAGAGTCAGCTAGCTCAGCGGCCAGGAAGGAGCGCGAGAATGGAGGGCGACGACCGCCTACGGACCAGCGCACGCGATACGGCTTAGGTCGGTCACGCTTCTCTATTGCCCAAAAGCTGAGGTCGTAACTGTACGTCATGCAGCGCCCCCCTCCATCCACTCATCTAGCCAGTCGCGCCGGATGCGGATGGGGCCACGCCCTGCGACCCGCGAAACCCGGGGGCCGGTGCCACGGGATAAGTACCTCTCGAACGTGCGACGCCCGATCTTTACAATCCGGCAGACCTCATCGACAGTCAGCCACTCGCCACCGTCGACGTTCCGGGAGTGAAACTCAGCTGCGGGGGTCATGCGGCACCGCCGTCGATGACGCCGAGCCGTGGGGTAGCCGTCCCAGTCGTCCCAGCCGTCCCGTCGCTGGTCAGCCCTGGGACGGCTTGCGCGCTGGGACGGCTCAGGTCGTCCCAGCCGAAAAGCCGTCCCGGTTGTGAGCTGGGCTGGGACGGCTGGGACGACTGGGACGGGTCCCCCGCCGGGGGTGGGCAGTAGCGCGCCCAGGCGTCGGTGAAGTCGGCGCGGTAATAGCCCTTGACTTGGCCGATGGGCTCGCCGAAGCGGATGTTGGCGGAGCGGATGTCGTAGTCGCGGAGCAGGGTGGCCAGGCGCATCGGGGTGAGCCCGGCCGGGCCGTGGTCGGACCAGGGGGCTTCGGGGTCGGCGCGCAGCCGGGTGATCAGGACTGTGGTGGGGAGCGCGTCGGCGGCGCCGAACGCGGCGCGGCAGTCGGCCAGGAGCCGGATGCGGTCGGAGACGGCGGCGGCCTGGTCCCGGTCGGCGGTCAGCGCGACGGCGGCGTGCCGGGCGAGGCCGGGCCAGTCGCCGGCTGCGAGGTCGGCGACGGCGAGCAGCGGTTCCCAGGTGTCGGCGGCCCGGTCTTCCAGCGGCGTGGCCGGCTCGGCTTTCTCCAGTTCGGGCAGGTGGGCGCCGAGCCATTGCCCGAGGGTGCCGCCGATCTGGGTGAGGGCGGGCCGGTCGCGCCGGTGCCGGAACGGGGCGACGGATTCGCCGGGGGCGCGGCGGCGCATCCGGATCAGGACGGCGCGGTCCTCGATGGTGTCGGGCATGGCGCCGATTCCGGCGAGCGCGGCCATGGCGAAGGTGGGGATTGTTTCCAGCCTGCGGGTCGTGGTGTCCCAGCGGATCGCCGGCCGGTTGCGCTGGTGCCCGGCGTTGAGCAGGCCGCGCAGGTCCTCGTTGGCGTCGGCGTTCTTGCCGCCGAAGATGGTGTCCGCCTCGTCCACCAGCAGCGTCGGCGGCACGTCGGCGCCGATCGCCCGGTACACCGCCGCGGGGGAGGCGTTGACCGTGATCAGCGGCGCGTGGCAGGTGCCCTCGATCACGTCCAAGAGCCGTGATTTGCCGCACCGCTTCTCCGGGGCGCGGATCACCAGCCGCGGCGCGTGCGCCCACGACGTCTGGGCGTGCGTGGCGGCGACCCACAAAGCGACGGCGACCGCGGCCTCGGCCGAGGGCAGGATGACGTAGCGGGTGATGACGGCGTGGAGCTGGCCGAGGGTGGCCGCGCCGTCGGGCCGGGTGGTCACGCGGCACCACCGCCGGGCGGCTGCGCGCGGCCCTCCGCGACCCAGGACGAGCGGGCACGGGCACGGATCTGGTCAGGCGTGCGTGGGGGCCGGTCGTAGCCGGCGCGCCTGGCGGCGAGGGCGTCCCAGGCCGGCGCGGCGGTGGTGCGGCGGACGCGTTCGGCGAGCACGCGGTGCGCCTGTTCGGTCTCGTGGTCGCGTTGGGTGTAGCCGCGCCGCCACCCGTCCGCCAGGCCGCGGGCGTAGGCTTCGCCGCACAGCGCACGGCGGTAGCGGATCTCGGCGTCGTGGTCGAGCGCGTCGACCAGCGCGGTCAGGACTGCCGCGGCCACCGGCACGCGCGGTCTCACGGCAGTTGCCCTTTCTCGCGGGCCCTGCGCTCTTTGGCTTTGCGCCGTTCGCTGGCGACGGCGAGCACGGTGTGGTGGACGAACCGGGAGCCGACGCGCTGCACGCGCTTGGTTCCGCCGCAGCGCCCGCAGTCGCCGTGCCGCCTGCGGGTTGAGCCGCGGCTGGTGCCCTTGCCTTTGCACCGCGGGCACGGCTTGAACGGCCACACGTAGAGGCTGGCCGTGTAGCAGACGGCGCCGATCAGGGCGAGCCAGAACAGGGTCACGGCTACTCCCCTGCGCTTTCGTCGCGGCCGTCGCGCAGGCCGTCCTGGTAGCCGTCGGCGTAGCCCTCGCGCCACGCCTGGCAGGCCTGCCGCCCGCACTCGGGGTCCCGGCAGGCGCGGTAGCTGTGCGCCGGTCTGGCCGGCGGCTTCGGCCGTTTCTTGGGCGCGGCGGCCTGGCGTTTCTGGTCGGCGGCGAGGCGGCGTTTGAAGTCGGTCCGGACCTGGCAGACGTGGGTCAGCGGGTTGGCGTAGGGCTTGCCGCAGGTGCCGCACGTGACCAGGGCCACGCTGGCTTTGGGTTTCAGCGACCGTTTGGGCTTGGTTTTGCGGTCCATCCGGACGACGCAGACGTGGGTGAGCGGGTTGCTGTACCGCTTGCCGCACCGGCCGCACCGGGCCAGGCCGACGCTGATTTTGGGGTTCCACGGCATGTCAGATCGGGCCTCCTGGCGGGTTTCCGCTGGTCTGCGGGTTTGGGCCGCTACCCGCTACCGCGCAGGTCAGCGCGGGTGAGCGGGTAGCGGCAGGTAGCGGCAAACCGTGTTTGCCCTGGTCAGCGGAGGTAGCGGCAGCGCTACCCGGTAGCGGCTTGGTCATGATCGGGTAGCGGCTCATCGATGGCCGCACGGTGAGCCGCAGACGTCGTCCGGGCAGTGCGGCGCCCGCCAGTGGATGACGGCCGGGTCCTCATCGGGACCGCGGTCCCAGCGGAGCACGATGCCCCGGTCCTCGGCGGGGTAGATACCTACGCCGAATGCGCGGCAGTCGAGGCTGAACAACCGGACCCTGACGGGCAGATCCTCACCGCGGTAGCTGAAGACAGCCGTCACCTCCTGCTCGCTGCTGTCTAAAATGGCTTCCGGGATGCGGATAACCGGCGTTTCGGCGCTGGTGGCGTTGTGCATGTGGTTCACCTCCTTCCGGCGTTCTCGACGTCGGCGCGGCGGCAGCCCTTGAGGTTGCGGCCGAACTGCTTGACGTCCACGCTCGGCACGCCGAGCCCGCGGCACTGAGCTGACACCGACTCGCCAGTCGCGTCGGCCCAGCGGTCGGGGATCTGCTTGGCCAGCCGGGCGGCGAGCACCTCCCAGTGCAGCCCGCTGTCCGCGCCGAACACGGTGAGCACGTCGGCCAGGGCGTCACGCGCGTCGGGCTCGGCCTCGCCGAGCGCCATGCCCGACAGGGTCCCGGCGGCCTTGCGGTGCGCCCGGGCGGCCACCAGGATCCGCTCGGCGTCCTGGCCGTCCGCCAGGTAGGTGCGCACGGTCGGGCTGGCGTCGGTCGCGCCGCGCAAGATCCCGACTCCCTTGTACTGCGGCAGCAACGCCGAGGTGTCCAGCCCTTCCGAGTAGGCGCCAGCGCCGAGGCACAGCTCGGACACCTGCCATGACGAGGTGCGCAACCCGAACCGCACCGCGTGGTTGTCACGGAACGAGGTGAAGGCGTCCTTGACCTGCCCGGAGCCGACGCCGGACGGCCGCTGGGTGGCGTCGATGAGAAACACGCCCGCGCCGGGCGCGACCTTGACCAGGAACACCAGCAGCGCGGCGATCGCCTTGCTCAGGTCCGGGTCGAGGTCGAAGACCTCCTGAAACTCGTCCATGACCAGGCCGCGCACTGGCATCCGGTGCTTGGGGTCGCGCGCTATCTCCCTGGTCAGCTTGCCTTCAGGGCAGACGTCGGGCGGCATCTCGGACAGCCGGTTGTAGCGGTCCTGCACGTCTGCCTTGAGCCGCTCCAGGGTGTTGAGGAAGATCTCGGCGGGCAAGCCGTGCCGGGTGGGGGTGAGCCCGAACGCGCACGAGTCGGCAACCAAACTGAAGCGTCTCCAGTCCGGTGAGCCTTTGAAGTCGAACACGTCGAGCTTCACGAACGGATCCAGCGCCGCGTACAGCGCCAGCAGCCGCGCGGCGAACGTCTTACCCGACCGCGGCAGCGCCGAGACCAGCACTGAGACCCACATCAGGAGCACCTCGACGAGCTGGCCGCGCTCATCGAGCCCGACCGGCGCCGGCCGCCATATGTCGGTGACGCGCCCGGCGAGCAGAGGCGTCCGGCCGACCGGCACCGCGAGCGGATCGCGGTCGGCGACCCACAGCACGTGCCGCCGGTGGCTTGTCGGGTCCCGGTGCAGGAACACCTGGCTAAGGCTCACGTCAAGCCCGGACGCGATCGCAGACTTGACCTGCACGGCGTCGTCGAGGCCCTTGCCGTAGGGCAAGTCCACCAGCACCCGGGAGCCGTCGCCGTCGCGCTGCATCGTGGACCCGAACGTCACCTGCTGGCCAGGCTTGTCCGGGTCGCCCAGCTTGGCCGCGTAGTACGCCCGCAGCACGATGTCACTGTTGAGCTTGCGGAACCTGGGCGTCACCACGGCCGCGCCGATGATCCTGCGGTCGGCCGGGCGGCCGACCGTCGCCAGGAGCGGCAGCGCCACCATCGCGAACAGCGCCCAAGCCCACCACGGCAGATAGTGGACGGCCGCGAATGCGGCGACGCCGATGGCGACGGTCTCGCCGGCGAGGATCAGGCCGCGGGTGTGGCGGGTCTGCTTGGCCTCGCGGTGGAGCTTCATCCATTCCCGGCTGTCGCCGCTGGCCGCTGCCAGCGACCGCAGGTAGTGCTGCTCAGTGAGCCACCACCAGCCAAGCTGCCGGCCGGTGAGCCGGAACACGCCGACGACCGCCCACCACAGCGCGGCCAGCAGGTACCACGGCGACCGCACGGCGCGGTAGCGGGACACGTGCCACCACCGGCCGCCGACCCGGGCGGCTGTGCGCTTGATGTTCTCCACGCCGCGCAGGCTGTCCGGGATGACTGGCAGCCGGTCCTCACGCGGCGCGGTCAGGTCCACCAGGATCGGCTGTGTGGTGGCTGGCACGTGACCGAGGTCAAGCTCTACCTCGTAGTGCGTGTCCAGGCCTTCCTGCCGCTCAGCCGGAAACTCGTCAGCGTCGCCCGGTGGACCCGGCGACGGGTCCGGATCAGGCACGGCCGGGAGGTTCCCGGGTTCGATGGGTTCGGCGGTCATGACGCACCTCCCTGGCGCATCTCGTCACGGAGCTCGCGGATGGACTGGCCGGCCGGTGTGAGCGTCTCCAGGTGCGCCTGTATCTGCCGTGCGCGCGGCTGCCCGCAGTGCATCTGGCCGCGGATACGGCGGATACTCGGGACGGACCCGGCGGCCAGCTCGGCCGCGAACAGCGACGCCGCTCCGTCGTGGCCGTTGGATCCGGCGGGCACAGCCGCGAACCCGGCGGGCGCACCGGCGGGTACAGCGGGCGCGGCGTTGCTCGCCGCCACAACCCGTTTGAGCACACCGAGGCCGACCGCGAGCGCCGCTGCGGCGGCCAGCGGGGGAACCGCTGCCGTGACCCGGTTGCTCGCCGCGTGCCCAGTGACGTGGCCGACGTTGCCAGCCACCGACACCGCGAGCCCGGCCAGCGTCACAAACCACGCGCCGGCGCGGGCCCGCGTCGGCCAGCGGCCGGCGAGCCCGGCGAACAGCGCCAGCTCGCCCACCGCGATGAACACGTCGACCTGCAGCGGCCACGCGTACGCCCACACGCCCTGCAGGCCGTGCCGGTGAGCCCACTCGAACAGCCCGCGGTAGGACTCGGCGAAGCTGACCGCCGACGCGACCGCCACGATCGCCGCGATCGCCCGCAGCGCCAGCGTCCGCGCGGCGTTCACCGCGGCCTCCCAAACACGTACAGGCCGATCGCCACGGCGCCGAGCGCCAGGGCGGCCGCCGCGAGGGCGCCGGACAGCAGATGGTGACCCTTCGGCGGGGCGATGAGCAGGACGGCGCAGACGACGGCGGACAGCGCCGCCAGCGCGGCCACGTAGCTGCGCGTCCGGGCGGTCACCAGCCACCGCCATTGCAGCTGGCGCGCCCGGCGACCGCCCACCACAGCGCGGCCAGCAGGTACCACGGCGACCTGACGCCGTGGTAGCGGGACACGTGCCACCACCGGCCGGCCGACTCGCGGAACTGTCCGGGCTGCTTGCTGGTCATGACGGCCTTGGTCAACCAGCTGGCCGACGCTGGCCGAAAGCTCGCCCAGGCAGTCGGCCATCCGCAGCACAGCCGCCGAGAGCGTTTGGAACTGATCTGTGTCGACGGTCATCGCCTGGCCTCCTCCTGCTGCAATTCGCCCGCGAGCCGGTCATACGTGTCGGCTCTGTTGAGGCAGTCCTCGTGCTCGCCGCAAAGCTCCACGGGCGACTCGCGGCACTCGGCGCAGTAGGAACCGGCGGCTTCACGGCGCAGCTCGGCGGCGTCGGCCACGGCGTCTGCCACCTGATCGAGCCGGGCGACGCCGAGGGTGCGGGCCGGGGCGGCCCTGGCCCGGCCCGCGAGCATGCGGAGGTCGGCTATGACCTGCTCGAGGACGGCCTGGCGGTCCACGTGCTCGTTGCCCAGCCGCAGCTCCGCCCAGCCGGCGAGCACCTCCAGGCCGCGGGCGATGTCAGTCACGACCCACCCCCGGTGATGATCCGCGTGTACTCGTCATCGGGCCACAGCAGGTCCGCCAGCGCGGCGAGCCACGTCTCGTCCCGCTCCGCCAGCTCCCGGTCGAGCGACTCGGGGTGCCGCCGCGAGGGGAAGCCCAGCGGGTCCACCAGCGCGGCGGGACGGCGATGGAACAGCCGCGCGGCTCTCGCCGCGATGCCGCTCACGACGCGCCGCGCTCGGCGCCCGGCCAGTCGTAGCCGGATTCGGCGAGATCGGCCGCGGCCAGGTCCGCCTCCACCTGGAGCCGCCGGGCATCTGGCGTTGCCCGCTCCAGCGCGCGGATGCGGTCATGTGCGACGCCGAGCTGGCCGCGCAGCTCGCGGACGTCTTCACGCAAGGCGCGGATGGCGCGCCAGGTCGTGTCGTCAAGGCTGGGGTCTCTCACCGGGTCACCCCCGCCGTCCGCGCGGCCCACCGTTGCGCGGCGAGCCGGGTCGGGTAGTCCGCGGGCGAGAACTGGTCGAAGGGCTCGCCGCTGCCGGGGTCGGAGGTGACGCACGCCTTCCACTCGCCGGCCGTGGTGCGAGTGACGGCAAGCCGCATGTTCCGGTGCTCCGCCACCCACGTGGACTGATCAGGCGACCGCTCCCAGCGCAGGCCGCCGGGGGCGGCGGTCACCGTCTGCCCCGCGTCCTGCCTGAGCTGGCGGGCTAGGGCGTCATGGGCGTCACCTCGGGTCTCCGCCACAACGCTGCGGCGGTCCAGGTGCCCGGCGAGGTCACTGGCGACCTGGGCGAGCTTGCGCAGCGCCGCGGCCTCCTCACCAAGATCCGCGCCTTCCTTGCCGACCCAGATGAGAACCGACTGTTCGGCGGAGGTTCGGGTGCCTAGCTCAAGGTAGGCCTCGCCGACGTCGTAGACGTGCGACGTGATGTTGCCGGCGTCAAGCGGAACCCAGTGGCGCATGCTTACGTTCATGAGGTCACCTCCGCGGGCACGAGCCGGTGACGGGTGACGACCTCGACGGCCGCGAAGACGGCCGCCATCGCCTCGCGGCTGATGGCGCGGTGCTCGTAAGCGGTCAGGTACCTCGCCAGGTGGTCAGCCTCGGGGGAGCGCCGCTGGCACGGCGTGCCGGGAGCCGCCCAGCACACCGGGCACAGTTCGGCCCGCGCCGCCTGCCGCGGGGACAGCGCTTGATCGGTTACGGTTTCCATGGGTTGCATCTCCTTTCAGATGCGCCCAACGGCCGTCGCTGCGTTCGAGCGCATGTGGCGGCCCGCTTGCCTGAGCGGGCTGTCGAGACCGCCACGAGTGCGCGCCGCCACCGCCGCGTCCCGTCAGCGAGCAGTGCAATGCTGTTCATGGGTCGTTGAGTCCTTTCGCGAGGTGGGCGACCCGTCCGCGGCCCCGGTGTTGCAGCACCGGGGCCCGCACCTGTCTAGGTAGATCGCTAAGCGACCTAGGCCAATCGTAGGTCTGCCTATATCAGTCGGTCAATAGGGGCGGCGTATCTGCCTAGGCAGCTAGCATGTCCGGTATGCAACCCATCGACCCGGCAGACAAGCGGCAGCCGAATGTCCAAATCGCCGCATCAATCCGGGCGGCGATCCTCACTGGCGAACTCGCGCCCGGGTCACAGCTGCCAACTGGACACGAGTTGGCCAAGTCCTTCGGCGTGTCACGGATGACGGTGCAGACTGCGATCCGCACCCTCCGAGACGAAGGCTTCGTTGTTAGCCGCGCCGGAAGCGGCGTCTACGTCCGCGACCAGGCGAGTCTTCCCGCTCCGAGCGAAAAGGATCAACCGCTAGCGGGAGTGGTGCCGTTCCTGTTTGAGATGGGCCACCTGAAGCGCCTGACACGCGCCGGGTGGCTTCTGCTCGGCATCCCTCAGCCGGAGACGGTCGCGGAGCACTCTTTCCGTGTCGGTGTCCTGGGCATCGCACTGGCCGCACTCGAAGGTGCCGACGTCGGGCGCACCGCTGCGCTTTGCCTTCTGCACGACGTGCATGAGACCAGGATCGGCGACGTCCCCTCGGTCGGGCGCGCCTATGTCACCACGGCCGTACCGGAGGCCGTGGTGGCTCACCAGACGTCCGCCATGCCCGACGCTGTGGCCAAAGTCTTTCAAGATCTCGTTGCCGAGTACGAGGCCGAAGAGACCGTCGAATCGCAGGTCGCCCACGACGCGGACAAGATCGAGACCCTACTTCAAGCCGTCGAATACCAAGCTCAGGGGCACGACACCGCCGCTTGGCGCGAGACATCTGCGGCCGCGCTGCGGACTGGCTCGGGACGACAGCTTGCCCAGGCAATCGGCACGGCCGACCCTCACGGTTGGTGGTCCGCGTTCGCCGCGTCTTACCGTGAGCTACGCGCCAGCACGCGAGGGCGAGCCCGCAGGCGGCATGAGGAAGGCGCGTCACCCGACGACCGCACGGAATGAGGACGCTATGCACCCCTGGCGCACCCCCAGCATCCACGTCCACACACGCTTGCGCAGGTAGTGGACGCTTACGCCGGTGCCCTCCGGAGCCGTGAGCGCAGGTTCGAATCCTGTCGGGGGCACTGTCGG
>WNGD01001474.1_pt1 | contig 25483 bp, 25 predicted proteins | sample 5400671 | NCBI WGS metagenome assembly WNGD01 (sample SAMN13153369, study PRJNA577476) | soil metagenome | isolation source: 40 cm soil or saprolite under grassland replicate 2 | place: USA:California | collected 2016-06-15
CTCGATATTGCTGGTGACGGCCGAGTTGCCGATGTTGGCGTTGATCTTGACGCGGGCGACCTGGCCGATGGCCATGGGGTCGAGCCGCTTGGCGAGGTGCCCGATGTTGGCCGGGATGACGAGCCGCCCGCGGGCGACCTCGTCGCGAACCAGCTCGGGCGCGAGCTCTTCGCGCTCGGCGACGCGGCGCATCTCGGGGGTGAGGACGCCCTGACGGGCGTGATGCATCTGCGTGACGCTGGACATCGTGACTCCCTCCGCCGGTACGAACCGGATCAGGTGGTGAGGGTGTGATCTCAGCCCGCCGCAGGACACTGGCGGGCACCCCTGTCACCGGGCAATCTAAACCGACCGCCGCCCGTAGGCGACGCGAGTCCGCCGCCGTTCGGCTGGGGGCTTGACGGCCCGCCCCATATTCCCATATTCCAATTTAAGAATATGACAATACCCCTCACGACGGCCGACCTCGATCGCGCCTTCGCGGCGCTGGGCGACAGCGTCCGCCTGCGCATCGGCTGCTGCCTTGTGTCCGAGCCGGACGGCCTGTGCGTGTGTGAGCTCGTCGACGCCTTGGGCGAGCCGCAGCCCAACGTCAGTCGCCAGCTGCGGCTGCTCAAGAACGCCGGCCTCGTCGAGGAGCGGCGCGAGGGGCGCTGGGTCTACTACGCCCTGCGCCAGAAGCAGCATCCCCTGCTCAAACCGCTGGCTGCCTGCATCGAGACGGCGTGCTGCTGCGTCGATGCCCAGGAGGACCTGCGGCGCCTCAAGGCCCGCCTCGCCCTGCGGCGCGGCGGCAAGTGCGTCGTCGGGGTTCGTCCCCGGAGGAAGAAAGGAGGTGAGGCCCGTGTCCGACTGCCCGTGGTGCAGCGGTAGCTGCTGCTGATCCCACCCGCTGAACTCGGCGAGAGAGTGGAGAACGGCCGCTCCGCCCTCTCCCCGAGGGGGAACCGTTACAGCATTTCGCGGGGTTTGGGCGGGCCGTGGCGCTCGGCGGCGTCGTGCAGCTTCTCCCACTCCCGACGAAAGGCGAATGGGTCGAGCCCGGTTGCCCGATCCACCGCGAGGATCCCGTCGAGGTGGTCGATCTCATGTTGGATGAGCTCGGCCATCGGACCTTCGAGCTGCTCGGTGTGCGGGTCGCCTTTCACATCCTGCCACGTGACCGTGATCTGGTAAGCGCGGGACACATGGACCAGCAGGTTCGGGAAGCAGAAGCAGTCGTCCCAGACGAGAAAGTCGTCGGGACCGACGTCGGTGATCTCGGGGTTCACCATCACCCAGCGCATCTGCTTGGGGATCTCCACCACCACGACGCGCACCGGAGCCCCGATCTGCGGGGCCGCCATGGCCCGGCCCATGTCGTAACGTTTGCGGGCGGCCTTGAGCGTGTCCCGCAGGTCGTCGGCGACCAGGCGGATCGCGGGCGATTTGGGATCCTGCGTGCGCTCGCAGCGCACGCGCAGGATGGGGTCGCCGAGCTGGCGAATGCGACGGATAGCCATGGCGGGCGTGTAATGTGCGTGTTTGTTGGTGTCGTGCAACCGTTCAGCACGGCGGCGGCCCCAGCCTGTAAACGAGGAAGCGCCCCGTAAGTCGTTGCTGCTTGCGACGCTGCCTCGGCGCGGCTAAGCTCAAACCCCCATGCCCCTAGCCGGCGTCATCCTCGCGGCCGGGCGCTCGGCCCGGATGGGCACTCCTAAAGCCCTGCTCGACTTCCGCGGGGCTCCCTTTGTAGTGCGCATTCTCGAAGCCCTCGAGGCGCTGGACCTGAAGACCCGCGTCGCGGTCGTCGGCCCCGATGCCGGCAGAATCCGCCCCGTCCTCGCCACTCACGATTGCCTTATTGTCGAGAATCTCGACGTGGACGGCGGGCCCATCGCCTCGCTCCGGGCTGCGTTGGGAGCCTTGCGTCCCTTCAGCCCCGCGGCCGCCCTCGTCTGGCCCGTAGATCTGCCCCACGTCCGCATCGCGACCGTCGAGCGCCTGATCGAGACCTGGCGGCGAGAGCGACCGGCGGCGGTCGTGCCCGCGTTCGGCGAGCGCCGCGGGCACCCCGTCATTTGGGACGCGCCGCTGTTTGGGGAGTTGGAGGGGAATGCTGCGGCCAGTACCGAGGGGGCCCGAGCAGTCCTGCACGCGCACGCGGCCGACGTTGCGACAGTTGCCGTGGATGACCCCGCCGTCATCGATGACTTGAACACCCCGCAGGACTATGAGCGGCTGGTGCGGGAAGTGAATCGGGACGCTTATTGAAGCCATCAGAGGTTAGACGTCTGACTCTAATCTCATGTACTATAACATCATAGCAATTCACACCAATCTCCTTTGATTTAGTTGACAATCTCCTAGCCGGCAGGTAGGATTCCTTACTATGGCCACCCCACTGCCGCAACTGGCCGCCCATAAAGGACTTCGCGGCCAGATCCTCCTGGAGTTGAAGCGTGCTCAGCCGCTCACGGCCAGGGACCTCGCCGGGAAGCTCCGGGTCTCGCCCAACGCGATCCGGCACCACCTCAAGGAACTCGAGGCGGAACAACTCATCGCGTACGGGCGCGAGCAGCGCGGCGTCGGCGCGCCGACGTACGCCTACCGCTTGAGTGCCGAAGGGGAGTCGCTGTTCCCGCGTCAATACGAGCGTGCCCTGACCGACGTGCTGGAGCGCTTGGCGGAAAAAGCGGGACGCGAGACGGCGGTCGAGATCTTTCGCGAGCACTACGCCGACCTGACGCGGCAGCTGACGACGCGCCTGGCGGGCGTGTCGGCCGAGCAGCGGCTCGCCGAAGTGGCGCGGGTGATGAGTGAGGCGGGCTACATGGCGGAGTGGCAGGCCGAGGCCGGCACGTTCCGGCTCTCGGAGCACAACTGCGCGATCCGCGCCGTCGCCGAGCGGTTCCCCGAGGTGTGTGCCGCCGAGGAACGGTTCCTCGAGGAAGCGCTCGGGGCGACGGTCGAGCGGCGGACCCACATCGTGCACGGCTGTAATGCGTGCGAGTACCAGATCACGTTCCACGGCTGCGCGCCGTCGGGAGACTGCGTATGACGTCGATCGAGGCGCGCGTCCTTCAGCCGTACAAGTACGGATTCGAGACGTCCATTGACTCGGACGTCGTGCCGGCGGGACTGAACGAGGACATCATCCGGCTCATCTCGCAGAAGAAGGGAGAGCCGGCGTTCCTGCTGGAGTGGCGGCTCAAGGCGTACCGCCACTGGCTCACCATGACCGAGCCGAAGTGGGCGAACATCACCTACGGCCCCATCGACTATCAGGCGATCCACTATTACGCGGCGCCGAAGCAAGAAAAGGGTCTGCAGAGCCTGAACGAGGTGGATCCCAAGCTGCTCGACACGTTCGAGAGACTCGGCATCCCCCTGGCCGAGCAGAAGCGGCTCACGGGCGTGGCGGTGGACGCGGTGTTCGACAGTGTGTCTGTGGCGACCACCTTCCGGGAGGAGCTCTCCAAGTTCGGCATCATTTTCTGCTCGTTTTCCGATGCGGTGCGCGAGCACCCTGCCCTGGTCGAGCGCTGGCTGGGCACGGTGGTCCCGTACACCGACAACTTCTTCGCGACGCTGAATTCCGCGGTCTTTACCGACGGGTCCTTCTGCTACGTGCCGAAGGGCGTGCGCTGCCCGCTCGAGCTCTCGACCTACTTTCGCATCAACGCGAAATCGACGGGGCAGTTCGAGCGCACGCTGATCGTCGCCGACGAAGGGAGCTACGTCAGCTACCTCGAGGGCTGTTCGGCGCCGATGCGGGACGAGCACCAGCTGCACGCCGCGGTCGTCGAGCTCGTCGCCCTGGACGACGCCACCATCAAGTACTCGACGATCCAGAACTGGTACCCGGGCGACGAAGCGGGGCGCGGCGGCATTTACAACTTCGTTACCAAGCGCGGGAAGTGCGCCGGGAGGAACTCGAAGATCTCCTGGACACAGGTCGAGACCGGATCGGCGATCACCTGGAAGTATCCGGGGTGCATCCTCCAGGGCGACAACTCGATCGGGGAGTTCTACTCGGTGGCGGTGACCAACAACCGTCAGCAGGCGGACACGGGCACCAAGATGATCCACATCGGGAAGAACACCCGCTCCACGATTGTGTCCAAGGGCATCTCCGCCGGCCACGGCCAGAACACCTACCGCGGCCTCGTGAAGATCTTGAAGGGCGCCGAAGGGGCGCGCAACTACTCGCAGTGCGATTCGATGCTGATCGGCGACCAGTGCGGGGCTCACACGTTCCCCTACATCGACGTGCGCAACAGCACGGCGATCATGGAGCACGAGGCGTCGACGTCGAAAATCGGCGAGGACCAGATCTTCTACTGCAAGCAGCGGGGTCTCTCCGCCGAGGACGCGGTCTCGATGATCGTCAACGGCTTCTGCAGGGAAGTCTTCAAGGAGTTGCCGATGGAGTTCGCGGTGGAGGCGCAAAACCTGTTGGGCATCAGTCTGGAGGGTTCCGTTGGCTAACCCGCTGCTCGAGATCACCGACCTCCACGCCACCGCTGAGGGAAAGGAAATCCTCCGCGGCGTGACCCTGCGCGTCGGCGCCGGCGAGGTGCACGCCATCATGGGCCCCAACGGCTCCGGCAAGAGCACCTTGGCCCAGGTGTTGGCCGGTCATCCGGCCTACATGGTCACGCGGGGCACGGTCCGGTACGACGGCAACGACCTCCTCGCGATGAAGCCGGAGGAGCGGGCGCGCGCTGGGGCGTTCCTCGCGTTCCAGTACCCGGTGGCGATCCGCGGCATCACGAACGCGTACTTCTTGCGCTCGGCGGTGAACGCGATCCGCCAGCACCAGGGCCTCGAAGAGCTCGATCCGCTGGACTTCGCGCAGATCCTCGACGATAAGCTCCAGGCGATCGGCTGGGACGACAGCTACTTGAGCCGGCCGGTGAATGAGGGATTCTCGGGCGGCGAGAAGAAACGCAACGAGATCCTGCAGCTCGCCGTGCTCGAGCCGCGACTTGCGATCCTCGACGAGACCGACTCGGGGCTCGATATCGACGCGCTCAAGACCGTCGCCGAGGCGGTGAACAAGCTGCGCGCCCCTGATCGGGCGTTCGTCGTCGTGACGCACTACCAGCGGTTGCTCAACTACATCGTCCCCGACTTCGTCCACGTGCTGGCCGACGGCCGGATCGTGAAGTCTGGGGGCAAGGAGCTGGCGCTGGAGCTCGAAGAGAAGGGCTACGACTGGCTCCGGCCGGAGGCGGCGATCGCGTGAAGGAGCATTTCCTCGCCGAGTACCGGGCGTTCGCGGGGAACGGCGGCGGGAGTTCGCGGTTCCCCGCCTGGCTGCAGCAGCTGCGCGCGCGGGCGATCACGCAGTTCGCGGACATCGGCTTCCCCACGACGCATCAGGAAGAGTGGCGGTTCACCAGCGTCCAATCGATTGCCGAGACGCCGTTTTCGCTCGTGGTGCCCGACGCCGCACTCCCGACCCTCGACGACATCGCCCCACTGCTGGTCGGTGGCCGTGGGGCGCCGCGCGCGGTGTTCGTGAATGGGCGCTTCGCCCCGGCCCTGTCGTCGGCACAAGGGCTGCCGGACGGCGTGCGGCTGGGCAGCCTCGCCGTCGCCTTGGCGGCGGAGCCAACGCTGGTCGAGCCGCACCTCGGGAAGTACGCCCGCTTTGACGCGCACGGGTTCACGGCGCTCGCCACCGCGTTCCTCGCCGACGGGGCGTTCGTCTCGGTGCCGGCGAAGACGGCGGTCGAGGCGCCGCTGCAGCTGCTGTTCGTCGCGACCGCCGCCGGCGGTCATCCGATGTGGCACCCGCGGAACCTGATCGTCCTCGCGCGCGAGGCGCGCGCAACGGTGGTCGAGACCTACGCCGCGCTCGGCGACGCGGCCTCGCTCACCAACGTCGTCACCGAGATCGTCCTGGGGGACGGCGCCCGCGGGGAGTACTACCGCGTGCAGCACGAAAGCCCGAACGCTTACCACATCGCGACCACCCATTCGCACCAGGGCCGGGACAGCGTCCTCGAAACCTGCGTTATCGCGCTGGGGGCGGCGCTCGCCCGCCACGACCTGACCGCCGTCCTCGGCGGCACCGGGGGCTACCTGATCCTCAATGGGTTGCAGGTCCTGGGGGGCCGGCAGCACGTGGACCACCACACCTGCATCGATCATGCGCAGCCGCACGGTGAGAGCCACGAAGTGTTCAACGGCATCTTCGACGCGGAAGCGCGCGGCGTCTTCAACGGACGGATCATCGTCCGCCCCGGCGCGCAGCGCACGGACTCCAAGCAGACGAACAACAATCTGCTGTTGTCGCGCGACGCGCGGGCCGACAGCCAGCCGCAGCTCGAGATCTATGCCGACGATGTGAAGTGTACGCACGGCTCCACCGTTGGTCCGCTCGACCCCACGGCGCTCTATTACCTGCGCAGCCGTGGCCTCGGGGTCGACGCGGCGCAGGCGCTGCTGACCTACGGCTTCGGTACCGAGATCCTCTCTCGGATCGGCGTTCCCGAGGTGCGGACCCAGCTCGACCGTATCGTCCGCGAGCGGCTGCACATCGCGGGCTGGCAGCAGGCTTCATGACCACCGTCCGTCCCGCGCCGGCCGTGACCCGTCCCCCGCTGGACGTCGCGAAGCTCCGGGCGGACTTCCCCGCGCTGCAGCTCACCGTGCGCGGCAAACCGCTCGTCTACCTCGACAACGCCGCGACGAGCCAGAAGCCGCGGGCGGTCCTGGACGCCCTGCGGCACTACTACGAGGAGGGGAACGCCAACGTCCACCGCGGCGTCCACTATCTGAGCGAGCACGCCACTGCGGCCTACGAAGGCGCTCGTGAGAAGGCGCGCCGATTCCTGAACGCCCGGGAAGCGCGCGAGGTGATCTTCGTGCGCGGGACCACCGAGGGCGTGAACCTGGTCGCGTCCTCGTTCGGCCGAGCGAACCTGAAGCCCGGCGACGAAGTGCTCGTGTCGGCGATGGAACACCACTCGAACATCGTCCCCTGGCAGCTCGTGTGTGAGGAGCGCGGCGCCAAGGTCACGGTCATCCCGATGAATCGCCGCGGCGAGCTGCTGCTCGACGAGTACGAGCGGCTGCTCGGGCCCCGCACGCGCATCGTGGCGGTCGCCCACGTCTCGAACTCCCTGGGGACGATCAACCCCATCGCGGAGATGGTGCGACTCGCCCACGCCAGGGGCGTCCCGGTGCTGGTGGACGGGGCGCAGGCCGCGCCCCATCTGCCGATCGACGTGCAGGCGTTGGGGTGCGACTTCTACACGGTGTCCGGTCACAAAATGTTCGGCCCCACCGGCATCGGGCTCCTCTTCGGCCAGGCGGAGCGTCTCGAGGCCCTGCCGCCGTATCAGGGCGGTGGCGACATGATCCGTTCGGTTACGTTCGCGAAGACCACGTTCGCGCCGATCCCGGCGAAGTTCGAGGCCGGCACGCCACACATCGCGGGCGCCATCGGCCTGGGCGCCGCCGTCGATTACCTCGCCGGCCTCGACCGCAATGCCCTGGCGACCCACGAGCAAGACCTCCTCGGCTACGCGACAGACCAGCTCGCGGCGGTGCCCGGGGTCCGGCTCATCGGGACCGCGGCGCACAAGGCGAGCGTCGTTTCGTTCGTGGTGGAGGGAGTGCACGCCCACGACGTCGGAACCATCGTTGATCGGGAGGGCGTCGCGATTCGCACCGGGCACCACTGCACGCAACCCGTCATGGAGTTCTTCGGGATTCCGGCGACCGCGCGCGCTTCGTTCGCCTTCTACAACACACGCGCCGACGTGGACGCCCTCGTCGCCGCAGTCGGGACGGTGCAGCAGGTATTTGGGAAATGAGCGATCTCGCCGACCTCTATCAACAGACGATCCTCGAGCACAACCGCCGCCCGCGCAACTTCAAGAAGCTCGAGCCCGCGGACCGCAGCGCCGAGGGGAACAACCCCTTGTGCGGGGATCACCTCACGGTGTACCTGCGACTCGACGGCGACGTGATCAAGGAGATCGGCTTTCAGGGGTCGGGGTGCGCGATCAGCACCGCTTCGGCTTCCCTGATGACCGCCGCCGTGGTTGGCAAGACGCGGGTCGAGGCCGAGCGGCTGTTTCACGACTTCCATCAGATGGTAACCGGCGGCCCCGACGCTCCCGCTGACCCGCAGACGCTGGGCAAGCTCGCCGCCTTCGCCGGCGTGCGGCAGTTCCCGGCTCGAGTCAAGTGCGCCAGCCTGTCCTGGCACACCATGCACGCCGCACTCGCCGGAGCAGCGCAACCCGTCTCGACCGAGTAGCTTTTCGGTCCCATGCCCAACACGATTCTCGCCCTGGACCGCGTGACCAAGCGGTTCGCCGGGCACACCGCCGTCGACGCGCTGTCGCTCACCGTGCCGCCGGGCGTCATCTACGGCTTGCTCGGCCCCAACGGCGCCGGCAAGAGCACGACGATCCGCATGATCATGAACATCTACGTGCCCGACGGCGGAACGGTGCAGCTGTTCGGCGACGGATCGGGGCGTGACCACTCCGCGCGCATCGGGTACCTGCCCGAAGAACGCGGATTGTACGCCAAGATGCGCGTGCTCGATGTGCTGCTGTTCCTGGCCGAGATGAAGGGTCTGGATCGTCGGACGGCGCGCGCCAAGGCACTGGACTGGCTTGAGCGCCTCGGCCTCAGCGAGTGGCGGCTGCGGAAGGTGAACGAGTTGTCCAAGGGGATGCAGCAGAAGGTCCAATTCATCTCCACCGTCCTGCACGAGCCCGACCTCCTCGTGATGGACGAAGCGTTTTCAGGCCTCGATCCGGTGAACTCCCAGGTGCTCAAGGACACGGTCCTCGACCTGCGCCAGCGCGGCAAGACGATCCTCCTCTCGACGCACATCATGGAGCAGGCCGAGAAGCTGTGTGACTCCGTGTGCATCATCGCGCGTGGCAAGAAACTGGTGGACGGACCGCTCAGCGACGTGAAACGGCGGCACGGTGGGCGCTCCGTGTTCGTGAATTTCGACGGCGCGCGAGGGGATGCGGACCGGCTGTTCGCCGACCGCAGCATCGTGATGAAAGCCGACGTCTCCGGCCAGTATGCCGAGCTGGAGCTGACGCCGGCGGCGGATGCTCAGCGGATGCTGCAGGCCCTGGTCTCCTCAGGGGCGCGCCTGTCGCGCTTTGAGCTGGCCGAGCCCTCCTTGAACAGGATCTTCATCGACCTCGTGGGTCCCGAGGCGGCGGTCGCCAATGCGTAAGATCCTCGCGGTCGTGCGCCGGGAGTTCATCGAGCGGGTGCGGCAGAAATGGTTCTGGGTGATCGTCCTGCTCGGTCCGCTGTTTTTCGGCGCGATATTCGTGTTGCCGACGTTGCTCGCCAGCGGTGGTGGGGTGAAACGGATCGTGGTCGTCGACGGCACCTCCGCCCATCTGGGCCCGCGCGTCGCCGATCTCCTGAATCAAAGCCTCCCGAATCAGAACAGAGTCTTCGTGGCGACGAGCATTCCGGCCGGCGGTCGCGCGGCGGACACGCTCACGCTCACCGACGAAGTGGGGGCGAAGCGCCTAGACGGCTTCCTGGTCTTGACGGACGCCCTGGTGGATTCGGGAAAGGCGGAGTATCGCGCGTCCAACGTCTCCGCGTTCAACGCCCTCGGCGTGCTGCAAGGCGCCCTGCGCGGCGTGGCGAGCGCGGTGCGCCTGGAACGTGAGGGCGTCGATCCGCGGATCGTGGCGCGGGCACAGGTCCGCGTGGAGCTGGACACCAAGAAGATCGCCGGCGGCAAGACGACCAGCGAAAACGCGGCCCAGTCATTCTCGCTGGCCTACTTCATGGGCATCATCCTGTACATGGCGATCCTGCTGTACGGGATCAACGTGATGAGCTCGGTCCTGGAAGAGAAGACGACCCGGATCGTCGAGGTTCTGGTGTCGTCCCTGCGCCCCTTTCAGTTGTTGTTGGGAAAGATTCTCGGCGTTGGGGCCGTCTCACTCTTTCAGTTCTTGCTCTGGGGGCTGTCCGCGCGGGTTCTGTACGCCCAGCGCAGCCACCTGCTCGGGCGCCGCAGCCTCGGGGACGCCGGCCAGGTCTTTCAGATCCCCCATGTCACCCCCGCCACCGGAATCGTGTTCGGGGCCTATTTCCTCGGAGGCTTCTTCCTGTACTCCGCGATGTTCGCGGCCGTCGGGGCGATGTCGTCCAACGAGCAAGAAGCTCGTCAAGCACAGCAGCCAGTCACGATGCTTCTGGTAGTGTCGTTCCTCAGCATGTTCGCGATGCTGAACGACCCCGGATCCACGCTGGCGGTGACCCTCTCCATGATCCCGTTCAGCGCCCCCATCGCCATGCCGGTACGGTGGGCGGCCGGCAACCTTCCCGCGTCGGAAGTGGCCCTGTCACTCGGGATCCTCGTAGTCTCGATTCTCGCCGTTGCGTGGATCGCGGCGCGCATCTACCGGGTGGGGATCCTGATGACGGGGAAGCGGCCCAGCCTCAAGGAAATCATTCGATGGGTGCGAGCCGGATAGCAGAGGGCCCCCGTCGAGCACCTAGCCGCCGCGTTTCCCGTCCCGCTACTTTCCAGTCATGTCAGGTGATTACGACGTTGTCGTCATCGGCGGCGGCCACGCGGGCACCGAAGCCGCCGCCATGGCCGCCCGCCTCGGCGCGCGCACCCTGCTGCTCACGTCCTCCCTCGATACCATCGGGCAGATGAGTTGTAACCCCGCCATCGGCGGCATCGCGAAGGGGACGGTCGTGCGTGAGATCGACGCCCTCGGCGGGATCATGGGCCGCGCGGCAGATCGCGCGACGATCCAGTTCCGCATGCTCAACCGCTCCAAGGGTCCGGCCGTGTGGGCCCCGCGCGCTCAATGTGACCGCACACTCTACAAGCGGGCCGTGCGCCACCTGCTCGAGGGACTCCCCCTCCTCGAGCTCACCCAAGGGATGGTGACGCGTCTGCTCGTCGAGGGCGATCAACTCCATGGCGTGGCGACCGCGGACGGCCGCCGGTTCACTGCCCGAGCCGTGATCCTGACGGCGGGCACGTTTCTACGCGGACGCATCCACGTCGGCACGGGGACGCAGATTCCGGCCGGCCGCGCTGGCGATCCACCGGCCGTCGAGGTTGCACAACATATTGAAACTCTTGGACTTACAGTGTCGCGATTCAAGACCGGCACCCCGCCGCGTGTGGACGGCCGGACCGTCGATTGGGGCAAGGTCGAGCGGCAGGACGGCGAGGGCGACGTCTTCCGCTTCTCTTCTTACGAGCGCAGCCCCCTGCCCCGACAGGTTCCCTGCTGGATTACGTGGGCCGGCGCAGCCTTCAAGGAGATCATCCAGCGCCATCTCAGCGAGTCGGCGCTTTATGGCGGCGCGATCAGTGGCAAGGGTCCCCGCTACTGTCCCTCGGTCGAAGACAAGGTCGTGAAGTTCCCCGACGCGCCCCGACACCAGGTCTTCCTCGAGCCGGAAGGGTTGGACACGAACGAGCTATACCTGAACGGACTCTCGACCTCGCTTCCCGTCGCCGTGCAGCTCGAATTCTTGCGGGCGGTTCCCGGCCTCGAAGCAGCGACGATGACCCGGCCGGGGTACGCGATCGAATACGACTACTTCCCCCCCACCCAGTTGACCCCGTGGCTCGAGACCAAGGTCATCGAGAGGCTGTTTTTCGCCGGGCAGATCAACGGCACCACCGGCTACGAGGAAGCCGCCGGGCAGGGGGTGGTGGCGGGCATCAACGCCGTGCGTCGTGCCCGCGGGGCGGAGCCGATCGTGCTCGGCCGCGACGACGCGTACATCGGCGTGTTGGTCGATGATCTGGTGACGCGAGGTGTGGACGAGCCGTACCGCCTGTTCACCTCGCGGTCCGAGTTCCGCCTGCTGCTCCGGCAGGACAACGCGCTGCGGCGGCTCTATCCCCTCGCCGCGAACCTGGGTCTGCTCAGCGGCGCCGAACGCCAGACGGCGGAACGGCGGCTGGGAGAGGAAGAATCGTTGCTCGACTTGGCTCGTCGCACGCCGATCACGCCCGCCCAGGCGGCGAACCTCGGCATCAGGCTGGCCGAGACCGACCGCGTCGCTACGGTGGTGAAGCGGCCGGGCGCGAGACTCGGCCCGGCGCTGCGGGCGGCAGGGGTCGACGTGGAGGGTGCCGAAGATTTGATCGGCACCGCCGAGATCGAACTCAAGTACGACGGCTACCTGGCGCGGGAGCGGGAGGCGGCAGCGCGGCTCGCCGAGCTATCCTCATTCGGGCTGCCTCCGGACTTGCCGTATGCCGAGCTGCGCTCGCTGTCGACCGAAGCGCGGCAGAAGCTGGACCGCGTGAAGCCCTCGACTCTCGCCCAGGCGGCCAGGATCCCGGGCGTCTCCCCGAGTGATCTGCATAACCTCGTTATGGAGACGATGCGTCGGCGCCGAGTGGCTTAATCCGAGCACAGCAGAAGCATTGCAGTTTCACGTGAAACTACCTGCTATTCGTTTCACGTGAAACGCTGCTTTCGTTCCGTGTGCGTAAGTGCTATATTGATGGCCTGATAGCCGCCATGCTATATAACTACATGTATAACAACGTCTTACAATGCCAACACGCGTCATAGCGATCGCCAACCAGAAGGGCGGCGTCGGCAAGACGACGACGGCGGTGAACCTCGCCGCCTCTCTCGCCACCGCCGAGCGCAAGACCCTCCTCGTTGACGCCGACCCGCAGGGCAACGCGACCAGCGGAGTGGGCATCGATCGCACCACGCTCGAGCACTCCCTGTACGACGCCCTGCTGGACGGTCAGGCGCTGTCGGTCGCGCGAGTCGCCCAAGTGCACTTCCCCTTTCTGGACGTCGTGCCGGCGACTCAAGACCTCGTGGGGGCGGAGGTCGAGCTGGTCAACCGCTCCGGGCGCGAGACGGCGTTGCGGCGCGCCCTGCGGGATGTGCGCGACCAGTATCAGTACGTGATTATCGATTGCCCACCGTCGCTCGGTTTGCTCACCCTCAACGTGCTCACGGCCGCGGACAGCGTGATCATCCCGATCCAGTGCGAGTACTATGCGCTGGAAGGGCTCTCGCAGCTGCTCAACACGGTCAAGCTCGTCCAGCGGAACTTCAACTCGGCCCTCGCGATCGACGGCGTGGTGCTGACGATGTTCGACGCGCGGCTGAATCTCAGCCGGCAGGTGGCCGAAGAGGCCAAGGAGTACTTCGGACCCAGGATGTTCGCGGTGACGATTCCGCGGAACGTGCGCCTGGCGGAGGCCCCCAGTTTCGGTAAGCCCATCGTTCTCTACGACGTGCAGTCGGTCGGCGCGCGGAGCTACCTGGCGGTGGCGCAGGAGCTGATCCGTCGCGTGGAGCGTGCGGGGGCCCCTGCCCCGGCCGCCGTCGAGCCGCTGCCGGAGGTGCCCGCATGACCGACACAGCGGCCGGACGTCGTCGCCTGGGCCGCGGGCTCGAGGCTCTTCTCGGTCCCACGCGCGAAGAAGCGGAGCGCGAGGGCAGCCTGGTCGAGCTTCCCGTCAGCGAGATCCATCCCAACCCGTACCAGCCGCGCCGCGACGTGGATCCGGTCGCGCTGGAGGAGCTCAAGTCGTCGATTCAGCAGGCCGGACTGCTGCAACCGGTCGTCGTGCGACCGCTGCCCAACGGCGGCGGTTTCGAGTTGATCGCGGGGGAGCGTCGGCTGCGCGCCTGCCAGGCGCTCGGTTGGGAGCGCATCCCCGCCGTTAAGCGGGAGGTCGACGATCGCACCGTGTTGACCTTGGCGCTGATCGAGAACCTGCAGCGGGACGACCTGTCGCCGGTGGACGAGGCCCGCGGATACGAGCGCTTGATCCAGGAGTTCAGCCTCACGCAGCAGGATGTCGCGGCGGCGGTGGGACGGGACCGGTCCACGGTCGCGAATGCCCTGCGGCTGCTCCGGCTCCCGGAGGCGGTGCTCACCATGCTCCACGATGGGCACCTCAGCGTCGGCCACGCGCGGGCGCTGCTGGCGCTGGAGGATCTCCGGCTGGTCACCAACCTGGCACGCGAGGCCGTGGCGCAGGGCTGGTCGGTGCGGGAGGTGGAAGACCGGGTGCGTGGAGGCCGAGCGCCCGAGCGGCGACCGCGCTTGAAGCGGGGCATGGCTCCGGCACCGGAAGTGCGGCGCGTGGAGGACACGCTGCGTCGCCGCCTGGGCACCGATGTCCGGGTGTCGTTGCGAGCCAAAGGAAAGGGCCAGCTGCACATTTCTTTCTACTCCAACGACGACCTGGCCCGTCTGCTGGAGCTTATGCTCGGCGCTCCGTTCGACGGATGAAGCGGCGCGACGTCACCATCGTCGTCCACGTCGACGGCCAGCTCGCATCCAAGAAGTACCGGTTGCCGATTTGGGCGTTCGAAGCGGGGAAGTGGGGTGCGCTCGTGATCGGGTTGCTGGTGGTCTTGTTCTTCACGTTTGCGGGACCGATCGCGCGCGACGCCGCCCGCGCGCACATCCTCGATCGTGAGGTCGCGCGGCTGCGAGAAGAGAACAGCCGCGTCCAGCAGTTGGCGGCGGCCGTGAACCGCGCCGAAGCGAACTACCAGGCGCTGCGTCAGCTGTTGGGTGTCAAGGCGCCGGCCCAGCAGGCACCGGACATCATGCGGGCGCTCCCTGTGACCGCGGGCGTGCCGGGCAGCGGGTCCCGCTACGAGGCCGGCCCGTCGATCCCCGGCCATTGGCCGCTGGACGTCCAGGGGTTCGTGACCCGGGGACAGGTCGGGCCGGGAGATCCTGCCGAATCGCATGCCGGGATCGATATCGCCGCCCCGCAAGGCACGCCGGTCCGCGCCGCGGGGGGCGGGACCGTCGAAGCGGCGGGGATGGATCACGATTACGGCCTGTTTGTGCTCTTGCGGCATCCCGAAGGGTATGAGACCATGTACGGGCACGCCTCGCGCCTCCTCGTCGCGGAAGGGGACCTCGTTCAGGCAGGGCAGGTGATCGCGCTGACGGGAAGCTCGGGTCGCTCCACGGCGCCCCATCTGCATTTCGAAATCCGACGTGAAGGGAAGTCACTCGATCCGCTCACGATGGTCAGGGAAGGGAACTAGGCATGGCGATCTTCACGGAGAAGCAGCATTCGGGACGCGATCCGGAGACCAGCCTCTCCATTATTGGAACGGGGTTGCGGGTGGAGGGCGACTTGAGCTCGGACGGAGTCGTCAAGGTCGAAGGGACGGTGGTGGGCACCGTCCGCGCGTCGCGGCAGGTCCTGGTCGCCAAAGGTGGCGTGGTAGAAGGGGACATCGTGACGCACGAGGCCATCATCGGCGGTGAGGTGCGCGGGGGGATTGGAGCGCAGGAGCGGGTCGAGCTGCAGGCGACGAGCGTCGTGCATGGAGATATCACGACCAAGCGCCTCTTCGTCCAAGAGGGTGGGGAAATCAACGGCGTGATCCGGATGGGAGAGGCCGTCGAGCGCGTGCCGGCGGAGTCCCGACACTGAATTCGGATATCCACATATCGTGTGACAAGCTATGTTGATAGTGTAAGGCATTGATGCAAATTGCCTTAGAGATTTGGCATGTGGGAATCTCCCGCAGTATTGTGAATAACTGTCAGTAAGATAGCGCCATACTGTCTCCTCACTGCATGTGATTCTCCCCTGGAGAAGCGCCCGGGAGGTTCGGTGGAATTAGCTGAACTCACTCGGTATCTGGACGACTACCTGCGGGTGGGGCAGGTGTGGGATATCGCCGAAGCGCTCAACGGGCTGCAGGTGGCGAACTCGGGCAAGGTGACCCGAGTGGGCGCTGCCGTGGACTTGAACGAGGCGACGGTGCGAATGGCGGCCGCCCAAAAAATCGACTTGTTGCTGGTGCACCACGGATTGTTTTGGGGCGGATTGCGTCCGCTCACCGGTCCTCACTATCGGCGCGTTGCTCCACTGGTGCAGCACGACATCGCGCTCTACAGCGCCCACATCCCCCTCGACGTTCACGTGGAGATCGGGAACAATGTGGTGCTCGCCCGCGCGCTCGGCATGACCGTGCGGGGTCCGTTCGGAACACACCATGGGGAATCGCTCGGCCTCTGGGGCGAGTTGGCGCTGCCGCGGGAGGCGCTGCGGGATCGCCTGGGGGCCCACCTCGGGTCCGTCGTCAAACTGATGCCGTTCGGCCCGCCGACGACCGACCGCGTGGCGCTCGTGACGGGGGGCGCCGCCTTCCTGATCCGTCAGGTGGCGGAAGCGGGACTCGACACGTTTATCACGGGGGAGGGCGATCACCATTCGTACTTCGAGGCTGAAGAACTGCGCTTGAACGTGTACTACGCCGGCCACTACGCCACGGAAACCGTCGGCGTGAAGGCGTTGGCCGAGCACCTCGCCGGCAAGTTCGGACTTCCCTGGGTGTTCCTCGATCATCCCACGGGCCTGTGACGGCCCGTCGGGTCCTGGCCGTGCTCGCCGTGGCGGAACTGTGCGCCATGGCGCCGTGGTTCAGTGCCTCGGCGGTGGGGCCGGCGCTCGCGAGCGCGTGGCGCCTGGGGCCCACCGGCGCCGCGTGGTTGACGATATCGGTGCAGCTCGGCTTCGTGGCCGGAGCGCTGGTCAGCGCGATGCTGACGCTGAGTGATCGCTGGTCGGCCCGGCGGCTCGCGGCCGCCGCGAGTCTCGCCGCCGCGGCGGCGACGCTCGGTGTAGCGTTCTCGCGCGGTCCGGTGGCGGGCTTCGCCCTGCGCGTCGCGACGGGCGCCGCCCTCGCGGGGGTGTATCCGCCCGGCATGAAGATCGCCGCGGGCTGGTTTCGCGACGGGCGCGGGTGGGCGATCGGAATGCTCGTGGGCGCCCTCACGCTCGGCTCCGCGGCGCCGCATCTGGTACGCTGGCTCGTGCCAGCGGACGCCTGGCGTCTGGTGTTGGTGGTCGCGGCGGCGTCCGCGGCAATGGGCGCGGGCTGGATGCTCCTTGTGCCGCACGACGGCCCTTACGCCGCGCCCGCTCCGCCGTTCTCGTGGTCCGCGGCGCCGCGGATTCTGCGCGATCGCGGCGTCCTGCTCGCGAATGCTGGGTACCTGGGACATATGTGGGAGTTGTACGCGATGTGGACGTGGACGGCGAGCTTCGTCGCCGCGAGCGAAACGGCGCGTCGCGGGCCCGGGGCGAGCGCGACGGCGGTCGCAGCGCTCGTGACGTTCTGTGTCGTGGGCATCGGGGCGATCGGGTGCTGGCTGGGCGGTCGGTACGCGGACCGGCTGGGCCGCACGACGGTGACGAGCGCCGCGATGGCCGTGTCCGGAGCCTGCGCGCTGGGAGTAGGAGTGGTGTACGGCAGCCCGATCTGGATCCTCGTCCCGGTGTTGCTCGTGTGGGGGGTCGTGGTGATCGCCGATTCGGCGCAGTTCTCGGCCGCCGTGAGCGAACTCGCCCCGGCCGCCTACGTGGGGACCGCCCTCACGCTCCAGACCAGTCTGGGGTTTCTCCTCACGGCGGCCACGATCTACCTGGTTCCGCGGACGGCGCAGGTGACGGGGTGGCGGTGGAGCATGAGCGTTTTGGCGATCGGCCCCGCGCTCGGCGTGTGGGCGATGCAGGCGCTCAGGCGGCGTCCTGAGGCGTCACGGATGGCCGGCGGCCGCCGCTGACGCGCGCCCGGGACGTCGCGACTTCCGGGCTCCAGCGCGCATAGGCCGCGACCGTCAACCGCAGGCCGGCCCCGAAGTCCACGCTGGGACGATAGCCCAGTTCCCGCGCCGCCTTCTCGATCCCTGCCTGTGAGTCCCGTACCTCGCCCGGACGTGCCGGCGCGTGGCGCGCGGGGAGCGTGATGCCGAGCGCCTGCTGGATCCGGTCCCACACCTCGTTGATGGTGACGCTTCCGCCACAGCCGATGTTGTAGACCTCGCCCGCGACGTGCTCGGCGGGCGCCGTGCACGCGAGCGCGTTTGCCTGGACGACGTTGGCGACATGGGTGAAGTCGCGCGTCTGCTCTCCGTCGCCGAAGATCAGCGGCGCCTCGCCCTGCAGGGCCGCGAGAATGAATCGCGGGACGACCGCCGCGTACGGGGAATCCGGGTCCTGTCGCGGGCCGAAGACGTTGAAGTACCGGAGCACGACGGTCTCCAGACCATAACTGGCGTGAAACGCCTGGCAGTAGGCTTCGGCCGCTAGTTTGGACGCCGCGTACGGCGACAGCGGCCGGGGGAGCGTCGTCTCGCGATTGGGCAGCACGGGGGTGTCGCCGTAGACCGCGGTCGAGCCGGCCAACACGACGCGACGCACGCCCGCCTTGCGGGCCGCGTGCAGCACCGCTACCGTGCCGGCGACGTTCGCGCGGTCGGCGGCGATGGGGTCGGCCACGGACCCTACCACGGACGTGAGGGCGGCGTGATGCAGGACGAAGTGCACGCCGCGCATCGCCTCCGCACACGCCTCGGCATCCGCGACGCTGCCAGTGACGATCCGCACGCGGTGCGCGACGGCGGCGAGATTCTCGCGCGATCCGCTCGAGAAATCGTCGAGGACGACCACCTCGTGCCGCGACGCCACGAGGTGCTCGACGAGATGCGAGCCGATGAATCCGGCTCCGCCGGTGACCAGATACCGCATGCTCACTCTCCGCTGCGCGGCGTGCGCCGCCGTTCAGGTGCGATTCTTGCTAGCGCACATCCCGGGCCACGACCTGGGGGAGTCATCACCGGCCTTCACGGGCCCGTGGAACGGACGTTCGAGGCGCGGTGGCGCCGAAACGCGTGGGCGCAGCGACGCCCCCGCGGTTGTCGCACTATAGCCACAGGCATCACGCATCAATCAGCACCAACCGCGTGGAACTTTTGACAGCGAATGGTGAGTGAAACCCTCATGGGTACGATCGCTCGCACCCTGCGTCACACTCCCGATCGACTCCTGCACGCGCGCCGCCGCCGCGAGGCGCGAGCGCGCCTCGCCGCGCGGCGTCCCGCCTCGGTGCTGGTGATCTGTCACGGCAACATTTGTCGGAGCCCGTTCGCCGCGGCGCTGCTCGCGCGCGAGCTGGCGCCCCACGGGATTCCCGTGACGTCCGCGGGCTTCATCGGGGCGGGGCGCCCGGCCCCGCGGGAGGCGGTGGTGGCGGCGGCGGCCCACGATATCGATTTGTCGTGCCATCGCTCGCAGCCCGTTCATCCCGATCTCGTGCGGGGCGCGGGGCTCGTGGTGGTGATGGACCAATCGCAAGGGCGCACGATCTGCGCTCACTTCGGACGACACCCGCAGGACATCGTGCTGCTCGGGGATCTCGATCCCGCTCCGATTGAGCGCCGCGCCATGCCGGATCCGGTGACGCGTCCGCTGGCGGAGTTCCAGAGCTGCTACGAACGCATCGCCCGCTGTGTCCAAGAGATGGTGAAAGTGATTACCCTGCCCGCCGAATAGGCTCGCCACCGCAACACACGAAGTCCGTTTTGGCACCGCAGGTGTGGCGCGTCCGCGACAAGCGGCGGAGCGCCGACGCGAGGCACACCCGTTGCACCAGTTGTCGCCATGCGACGGCATCATTTCACCATCGACGTCGAGGAGTACTTCCACGTGGCGGCGTTCGCGCCGTGGGTCCTCCCCGCGGACTGGACCCGTTGGCCCTCGCGCGTCGCCCGCTGTGTGAGCCGGCTGTTGACGCTGCTCGCGGAGCACCAGGCGCGAGCGACGTTCTTCGTGCTCGGCTGGGTGGCGCAACAGCATCCCGACATCGTGCGAGCCATCGCGGCGGCCGGTCATGAGGTGGCGTCGCATGGGTGGGACCACGCCCGCGTCACCGGCCAAACGCCGGCGGCGTTCCGGACGTCGGTGCGTCGTACCAAGCAGCTGCTGGAAGCGCTGACCGGCGCGCCCGTCCTCGGGTTCCGCGCGCCGAGCTTTTCCATCATTCCGGGGCAGGAGTGGGCGTTGGACGTGCTGATCGAAGAAGGCCACCGCTACGACTCCAGCCTCTTCCCGATTCGGAGGCCCGGCTACGGCTATCCCAACGGACGCCGCGATCCGCACTGGATCGAGCGGGACGGAGGGAGGCTCCTGGAAGTGCCGCCGGCGACGGCGCGCTGGGGAGGCGTCACCATCCCTGCGGGCGGCGGCGCGTACTTCCGGGTGTTCCCGTACGCGTTGTTCCGCGCGGCCTTCCGGGACCACGAGCGTCGCGGCGTACCGGCGACGTTCTACATCCACCCATGGGAGATCGATCCGGAGCAGCCACGCGTGGTCGTGCCGCTGCTGACGCGGCTGCGGCACTACACCGGGCTGGCCCGGACCGAAGCCCGCCTCGGGCGCCTGCTGTCCGAGTTCCGTTTCGGGCCGATTGCCGACACGGTGGCCTGCGCGTGAACGCGTCCCTCGCCGTCGCAGCGCCGCTCGAGTCGGAGCTCGAGGTCGTTCGGCGCGATGGAGACGCGACGGCGTGGGATGCGTTCGTGGCGCGGACCGCGGGCAGCACGTTCTGCCACTGCGCCGCGTGGGGCGACGTGCTGCGCGATGCCCTCGGTGCCGAGTCCTGCGACCTCGTGGCCCGCGATGCGAGCGGCGTGATCCGCGGCGTGCTGCCGCTGGCCCGGGTGCGCAGTCGGATGTTCGGGGATTATCTGGTCTCGTTGCCGTTCTTGAACGCGGGCGGGCCGATCGGCGACGCGAGTGCGCGCGAGCGGTTGACGGAGCAGGCGTCGGCATGGGCGCGCCAACTGGGCGTGGACCTCCTGGAGCTGCGCACGCGGGAAGCTGTGGGATCCGGCGCCGTGCGGGTCGTGACGCGCAAACTGACCGTGGTGCTGCCGCTGCCGTCCGCGACGGCGGAGTTGTGGGAATCGTTTCCGGCGAAATTGCGGAGCCAGATCCGCCGGTCGCAGAAGGAAGGGCTCGAGGCGCGGTTCGGCCCGGCGGAGCTGGACGCCTTCTACGAGGTGTTCGCCCGGCACATGCGTGACCTTGGGACCCCTGCGCTACCCCGGAAGTTCTTCGAGCGCGTGGCACAGCGGCTCGGGGACCTGGTCGTGTTCGGAGCGGTGTACCGGGGGGCCGTGCCGGTTGCCGCGGGGTGCGGGTTCCTGTGGCGCGACGCACTGGAAATCACCTGGGCATCCGCATTGCGCGCGCATCAACGCGTCGCGCCGAACATGGGCCTGTACTGGGCATTCATCGAGCACGCGATCGCCCGCGGCGCGCGCGTGTTCGACTTCGGGCGTTGCACACCCGGCAGCGGCACGCATCAGTTCAAGCGGCAATGGGGCGGGGTGGACGTACCGCTGCCGTGGGCGCAGTGGTCGCCGCGCGATGTGCACGCGACTCCCTCGCCCGAGCGATCCGTGTATCGCGTCGCGGCCGCCGTGTGGCGGCGGCTACCGCTGTTCCTGACGAAGCGCCTGGGGCCGCCGCTCGCCCGGAGACTGCCGTGAGACAGCCGCCCGTCCATTCGCCGCTCCCCTGGACCGTCCTGCGTGCCGGCGGCGCGGCGCTCATGCCCGGGCGGGATCCGCGGCCGGCCTTGACCGAGCTGCTGGGGCGCGAGCTCGTCGCCGAGCGCGTGCGCCTGCTCGCCAGCGGCACGCAGGCGTTGCAGACCGCGCTCAGCGAGGCGGCGCGTGTCGCCGGCGGAGATGTGATCGTGGCGCTCCCCGCCTTCACCTGCTTCGACGTCGCCACGGCAGCGGTCGGCGCCGGGGTCCGCGTCGCGTTGTACGACGTGGATCCGCGGACGCTGTCGCCGGACCTCGATTCCTTGACCGCGGCGTTGACGGCCGGCGCGCGGATCGTCGTCGTCACTCCCCTGTACGGCGTGCCGGTGCCGTGGCGCGCGGTGGTCGAATGTGCGGCGGCGGTCGGCGCGATGGTCATTGAGGACGCGGCCCAAGGGTTCGGCGCGAGCTGGCGCGGGCGCCCGCTGGGGAGCCTGGGCACCGCGAGCGTCCTGAGCTTCGGGCGCGGCAAGGGCTGGACGGGTGGCCGGGGCGGAGCACTGCTCACGCGGGGCGGCGCTGCCGGGAACGGAGCGAACGGGAACGGCGTCGGGCTGTGGCGGGAGGCAGGCGTACTCGCGCTCGCCGCCGCGCAGTGGGCGTTCGCACGACCGGCAGCCTATGGAATCCCGGCGTCACTCCCCTGGCTGGGATTGGGGGAGACGCGCTACCGCGATCCGGTGACGCCGCAGTCGCTGCCGCGGGCGTCTGCGGGGCTCCTCGTGCGCGGGTTTGCCGCCGCCCTGCGCGAGGCCGGGGAACGGAGACGGCGCGCCCGCCGTCTCCTCGAGGCCCTGGCGCTGTGCGCCGGCGTGCATCCCATCGATCCGCCGGCCGAAACCACGCCCGGCTATCTGCGGCTGCCCCTGCGCGTGCCCGGCGGCCTGAATGGGCTCGTCGATCCGAAAGTCGCGATGCGCCTGGGCGCCGCGCGGTCCTATCCATCGTCGCTCGGCGACCTGGCGCCGATCCGAGCCCGATTGGTGGGGCAGGCGAGGCGCTGGCCGGGCGCGCAGGACCTGGTGCGAGAGCTAATCACGTTGCCGACCCACTCGCTGCTCAGCGCGCAGGATCTTGAAGCGCTGGCGCGGGCAGTGGGAGCTTAGGAGGAATGGTGCCGTAGCGTCGGCGCAACACTTCTTCCCGTGACAGCTGCGATATCTCGCGGCCCCGTGGACGGGATGTTGGGCGCGTCTCTTGCTAAAGCCAAGAGGTAGCGCCCCTTTTCCTTTTGGAGCTTGTGAAAATGGAACTTGGCTTCGAAACGGCTGGGAACGCGACACTCATCTGCCACGATCGTGGGCCCACCCTCGTGACTGACCCGTGGATCGTCGGGCCGGCCTACTTCGGGAGCTGGACCCGCCACCACGAGATCCCACTCGAGCAAATGGAGATCATCGGACGTTGCGGGCACGTCTGGGTGTCCCACGGTCACCCTGATCATCTGAGCGTCGACTCCCTGAAGCTGCTCCGCGGCAAGAAGATCCTGCTCCCCGATCACCGTGGGGGCCGCATCTACACCTATCTCAAGGCGGAGGGGTACGACGTTCAGGTCCTCACGGACCGGACCTGGTACACGATCTCCTCGAACATCAAGGTCTTGAGCATCGCGGACATCAACCAAGATGCGCTGCTGCTCGTCGACCTCGGCGGCACGCTGATCATCAACAAAAATGACGCCACCGACCACGGCTGGGGCCGCTTTGTTCGCAAGGTCGCCCGCGGGTATCGGACATCGTTTCTGCTGTCGTTGTCCGGGTACGGCGACGCGGACATGTTCAATTTCTTTGACGAGGACGGCCGTCGCATTCCGCCGACGATCAAGCAAGGGGCGCCGCCCGGCTGGCGTATCGCCCGAGCGGCCGAGTTCTTCGGGGCCAAGTTCTTCGTGCCGTTCAGCTCGATGCACAAGTACCAGCGCCGGGACAGCATCTGGGCCAACGAGTACATCACGCCGCTCACGGACTACCCGAAGGGATTCGACTCGCGGGTTGCCGAGATGCTTCCGGCCTTTATCCGCTATGACTGCATCCGGGGCACGCTTGAGGAGATCCGCCCGGCCGAGGTGCCGGAACGGGTGTTCGAGCCGGAAGAGTTCGGCGATGACTGGTCGATCCCGCTGGAAGCCGGCGAGGCGGCCGAGGTGCGCGAGTACATCCGCTCCGTCAGCCACCTGGAGTCCGTTTTGGACTTCATCAATTTCCGCGTCGGCGGCAAGGACAACTTCATCGAGTTCCGGAAGGGGCGTCGCAAGAAGGGCATTACGTTCGAAGTCCCTCGGCAGTCCCTCGTCTCCGCGACGCGGTGGAGGATTTTCGACGATCTCCTGATCGGAAACTTCATGAAGACGACGCTGCACGGTCCTTGGGGCAGTGGCCGTCTCTATCCGGATTTCACTCCCTACGTCGCCAAGTATGCGGACAACGGCCTGGCTCGGACACCGGAAGAGGTCGCGGCCTATTTCGACGAGTATCGGCGGCGGGCCCCGGTAGAGTTTCTGCGGCACCGCCTGGTTCAGCACTATCTCAACCTGCTGGACGGACCGATCACGCGCGTGCGGGCATACCTGCCCCAGGACTCCAAGGTTTACAAGTGGGCGAGGCGCGTGTACTACGCGGGGCTGAAGCGGGTCGGCACGCTCCTTCCGTAGGAGGCGCGATCGAGGGCGTCCCGGTATAGGTCGGCGTAGCGCGCGACCATCCGAGATACGTGGAACTCGGCCTCGGCGCGCGCCTGGGCCCGCGCTCCCAGGGCACGCGCGAGGCTCGGGTCGCCGAGGAGGCGGTCGATGGCGAGGGTCAGCTGGTCGGGGCTGCCGGGGTCAACCAGCAGCCCCGCGTTGCCTTCCGCCAGGACCGCCGGCACCTCGCCGACGCGCGTCGCGACGATCGGCCGCGCGGTGAACATGGCCTCGAGGAGCGCGAGCGGCAGGCCCTCGCTGTGCGAGGGCAGCACGAACACGTCGGCGGAGGCCAGCAGGTTGCCGATGTCGCCGCGCAAGCCGAGCAGATGGAGTCGGTGGGTGACTCCACGGGTGGCGGCCTCCTGGCGCAGCAGCGGCTCGACCGCGCCGCGCCCGGCAATAGCCGCGTGCAGAGTGGGGTGACGAGCGGCGAGCTGGGCCAGCGCCACGACGAGGTCGTGGTGCCCCTTTACGGGGTACAGGTTCCCGACGGCGAGCAGCAGGCGGTCCGCAGGGCCGAGCCCCAGCTCGGCGCGGAGTCCCGCGGTAATGCCGTTCGGCGAGCGCACACCGTTGGGCACGACCGTAATCCGATCATGTCGCAGCCAGAGATCGGAACAGAGTGATGCGGCGAGCGCGCGCGAAACCGCCGCTACGCCGGCACTCGTCGCGACGGCCGCGCGCAGCGCGAGACGCCGACGCCAGCGCCCGGCGTAGTACCGGCTGCCATGCATCGTAATGACGTGCGGGATGCCCGCGCGCCGGGCCGCCCACGCGCCATAGAACGCCATCGTGAATTCGTGGCTGTGCGCGAGCTCGATGCGGTGGCGCCGGAACGCGGCGGCGAGCGCGCGGGCGTAGCCCGGCGAGAACGGCCGGGTGAGCGGAACGTACTCGACCGTCACGCCTGCGGGCGCCAGCTCCGCTTCGAGCCACCCTTCGCGTCGCACCGGCAGGAACGCGACGCTCGTCGCACCGGCGCTCTGCAGCTCCGTGGCGAGCAGGGAGAGCACGCGCTCCGCCCCGCCGGGCCCATCCGTTTCCGTGAGGTGGGCGATGCGCACCCCGGAGAGGGTCTGCAGGCTGCCGGGCACGCAGCCCAGGGGGGCAATCTTCATACCTCGCGAACCGCACTAGACTGCCCCGTTCTGGTGCGCGCACAACCCCTGAATTCCCTAACTTCGCTTAAATCCACATTTTCGGTCGCACTACTTGCGCGCCCGCGACACCGTTATTAGCCTCGCCCCCGTGTTGAGAGCAGTCCACAGACGTGGACCGCCGCCAACATGGATGTCGGCCTCTCGGAGCGCCCCCCAGAGCTGACAGCTTTCGCTGCTCAGAGCAAATCCGCCGAAAGGCGGTGACGCAGAGCTACGGGACTACCGCGAGCAGCGCTCGCCACGTCCG
>WNGD01003583.1_pt1 | contig 25463 bp, 25 predicted proteins | sample 5400671 | NCBI WGS metagenome assembly WNGD01 (sample SAMN13153369, study PRJNA577476) | soil metagenome | isolation source: 40 cm soil or saprolite under grassland replicate 2 | place: USA:California | collected 2016-06-15
ACGCGTTGCCATGCGCCGCTTCACTCGATCGACGAACGCCTTTTCAAACAAATTCGAAAACCGCGCCTGCGCGATCTCGCTCCACTCGTGTCGTACAATTTCTGCCGCATCCATCCGGAGGAGGTTCGCGATCCCCACCCCCCTCCCCCTTTTCGAGGGGAGGGAGGAGATTGCAGCTCTCTCGGAGCCGAATGCGATCGCTTTATAGACCAGGAGGAAGTGCGTGGCACTCGCAACGAACTAATCGGCCGGATCTCGTGTAACCTGGTCGAACTGCCGGAAGCCTGGGGAGACTGCGGCAGGCTTGGCGCCTTCGGCATTCTCCGTCGTTGCGCCGGAAAGAATCTCGCCGTCCGGAACGATTTCTTCACGTCAAGCATTGTGATCCACGGTTCCGGTGCGGGGCTCGGCAGGTGGATGTGACGGCTGAAGGAGGCTGACATGAGCAGGGTGAAACGTGCGATCGCGTTGAGCCTCGTCACGCTCGCTGTTGGTGCGGCCGGCCAATTGCAGGCCGCTCCGGTTGTGACCGGCAACGCCGCAATCGGGGCGGCGGCGCTTGGCGCGGCAACCGATGTGCGTTGGCGCGGCGGCCGCGGTGGAGGCGGTTGGTGGGTGCCCGGCGCCGTCATCGGCGGCTTCGCCTTGGGCGCAGCGACGGTACCATATTACGGCGACCCTTACTATTACGGCGATCCGTACGGCGGCCCGTACTGGGGAGGCTACCCGGGCTATTGGGGTCGTGGGTCCAGTATTTGCTGGGATCGTGGTCGTCGCGTGGTGTGCTCGGGACCGTGAGCGCGGCCGGGATCGGCTTTGACCCGGGCCAAGGATCGGCTGCAATCAACTCGCAATTCGCCCCCGCGGTTCGCCGGTCGGCGGCGGGGGCCCGCGCTGCAATCGAGTCTCACGCGAGCGGCAATCTTCGGCGCCCATATCGAGCATGGGCAAGTTGATGGCGCTCGCCTGGTGCTGTGCACGATGGCGGCGGGCGAGTTGTTCCGGCCGGGTGATGGAACCGCCGCGGGAACAAGAAAAAACTTAAGATCCTGAACTCATAAACGGGCGCCGCGACAGCCCGCGAATGTCCGCCTCCGGGGCTGAAAGCGGACATCCTTCCCGTGTCGCAGAAGTGCCAGGCGCCGACATCCGGCAGCCCCAAGCCAAATGGCTCGAACCGACCAGTTCGTCCGTGCGCTGCGAGGACTGCTGGTGGCTGTCCACGCCGCGCGTCCGTTGCAGGCAAGCCGGGGGAACTGAGTATATTTGTGTCAGTTCGCGGATCATCTCGGGAATGTCGGTCGAGAGAGGCAGATCATGAAACACATGTGCAAAATGGCGATGGTGGCGGCTGGTACATTAGTCGGCGCGTCGACAACTTGGGCGGATACGTTGACGACGCATCGGATTCCCGCGGCGCTCGCGGTCGAAGCGGCGAGCGAGACGGTCGCGGCCTGTGCCAGGCAGGGTTACCACGAAACCGCGGTCGTGCTCGACGCCGACGGCGCCACGATCGTGACGTTGCGCGGCGACGGCACCGGCATCCACTCGCTCGATAGCGCGCACGACAAGGCCTATACGAGCGTATCGTTCAAGAATGACACGCTCGCCTTGGCCGAGCGCGCGAAAGGCGAGGACTCGATCGCGCCGCTCGCCAAGCTGCCGCACGTCATGTTCTTTGGCGGCGGCGTGGTGATCAAGCTGGGCGACGAGGTCATCGGCTCCATCGGCGCAGCCGGCGCGCCCGGGGCCAAGCTCGACGACGGCTGCGCGCACGCAGGGCTCGACAAGATCCGCGATCGGTTGAAGTGACGCTCAGGGTCATCGGCGGCGGTTGACGGCTGTCCTGATTCTCCGAACCCGACACACCTCTGCTGTGATAACTGAACTGATGGATTTCTTACCGGCGGCTGCCGGCGATTTGTCCCGATCACCGATTTGCGTCGAGACGCGCGATGATACGAGCAGGGCGCGCTCGCCGCGCGATGCTGCGATTGCCTACTGTCAAGGAACTCCGTTGAGGAATGAAATCGTGGCTCGTGATGCAGCAAGCCTGGAAGACGCCACGCAGGAGGCGACCGAAGCATTGGCGCGGCGATTTGCAATGGGTTCGATCGAAGGTCGCGTAAGAGCCCACGTGATCACCGCTATCGGCTAGTTGGATGGCGCGACTGCCCGGAGTTCCAGAATGGGCCGATCGCGTCGATACGCGCGGCGATCGAGGCTACTCAGGTTGTAGAGCCCGTGCCGGATTTGCGGCCGGGCAAGCGGCCCTTCGGGCGGTCGCTGGATGCCTTGCGCCTCGCACCGGAACCCGCTGACGTGCGGAAGCAAGAGGACATTGGACGGCCTTGACACCGGAAACGCAGTGCCGTGCCGGACCGTGCAAGCCCTACCTTGCGAGGAAAGTGCCGAAGGAGCATCCTGAAGCTCGCGAACCAAGTCATGTGGGAAATGTCGGCCAAGGTCGGCCTTGCGCCCAATGACGTTGCCGACTGCACTTGCAGGTGAGCCGGCGGATTCGTCGCCCGCTGGTCTCTGGTCCGAAAATTGGCGCGGTCCCGATGGTCGTTACCGGAACATACGATCCGTATCTCGTCGCCCTGTCCGTTCTGGTCGCCTGCTTGGCGTCTTACACCGCCCTCGATCTCGGCAGGCACGTGGAGGCCGCCCGGGGACTTGCGCGTCGCGTCTGGCTGGTAGCGGCTGCGATCGCGATGGGAGGCGGAATATGGTCGATGCACTTCATCGGCATGCTCGCCTTCGTCATGCCGACACCGACGTCCTACGACATCGGATTGACCATTCTTTCGCTCCTGGTGGCGATCTTCGCAACCGGCGGCGGCTTTTACGTCATCAGTCGCCGGAGCGCATCGCCGCTTCCCCTGGTTCTCAGCGGCATCTTCATGGGACTTGGCATTGCGGCCATGCATTACACCGGCATGGCGGCAATGCGGGTGCACGCCGAGCTCAGCTACGACCGGCTATTCGTCGCGCTGTCTGTGGTCATAGCGATCGGCGCGTCGACGGCGGCACTATGGCTGGCATTCCGAACCACGGATCTCTGGCAAAAGCTCGCTGCGGCGGTCGTCATGGGCCTGGCCATCTCCGGCATGCACTACACGGGGATGCGGGCCGCCATTTTTGCCGCTCACGGCCCGGTTCACGAGGCCCAATTCAATGCAAGTCTCGATCAAACCAGCCTGGCGCTGGCGGTTGCCGGCATTACCTTCGTCATTCTGGCCTTCGCGTCGATCGCCTCCCTGTCGGAGCAGAAGCGCGCCGAAGAAGCTCTGCGTGAAGCGCGGGCGGATCTCGCACGCGTCAACCGGGTGACCACCATGGCGCAGCTGACCGCCTCCCTGGCGCACGAAGTGAATCAGCCGATTTCCGCCGCCGTCACCAACGCCCAGGCTTGCCTGCACTGGCTCGCCGGCGACACCCCAAATCTCGAAGAGGCGCGCGCAGCCGCAGTGGATATGGTGAAGGACGGAACGCATGCGGCGGAAATCATCAGCCGGATCCGCCTGCTCTTCAAGAAGGGTACTCCCCAACGGGAGTTGTTGGATGTAAACGAAGTTATTCGCGAGATGATCGTCCTCCTGCGCGGCGAGCTGGCGCGATACTCCATATCGGTCCGGCCGCAGCTGGCGGCGGATCTTCCCCAGGTCATGGGAGATCGCGTGCAATTGCAGCAGGTCATGATGAACCTCATCAGTAACAGCATCGATGCGATGAAGGACCTGGACGGGTCGCGCGAACTCGCCATCAAGTCGCAGCGAGCGGAAAACCAGCAGCTTATGGTGTCCGTCAGCGATACCGGCAGGGGGCTGCCCCCGCAGCAGGCGGACCAGGTCTTCAATGCGTTCTTTACCACGAAGTTTCATGGGACCGGCATGGGACTGTCCATCAGCCGCTCCATCGTTGAATCGCACAGCGGCCGCCTGTGGGCTGCCGACAACTCTCCGCGCGGCGCAAGTTTTCACCTCATTCTACCCATCAAAGTCGCGGCACATGAATGACGTCCCCGGTCGCGTCGGCGGCATGGGGGCTTTGCTCCCGATCAAGCCGCGGGGCGCGCCGCGTGTGGCCTGCGCCGCGTAATCCGGGAACGGTTTCCCGGATTTCACGGCCGCGGCCTTCACCGTGAGCGCGTCCAATTCTCGCCGCCGCAGAAAATCAGCAGGCAGCCCTCGATGCGCAGCACATCGGGGCTCAGCAGGATGATGTGCCCGGAATAGGTCTTGCCGTTCTCGGGATTGTAGATTTCGCCGTCCCAGCGATTGCCGCCGGCGGGCTTCATCCCGACGATGATCTGCGTGCCCACGATCGGGCGATCACGCTTGCCCGGGTCGGGATTGTTCTCGTCCAGCCCGGGCTGCGAGGTCCAGGCGATGGTACCGCAAAGAGCATCGGCGCAGGGCGCGATGCGAATGACGGCGGTCTGGTCCTTGACCAGCCAGTTTCCGGTGGGATCCGCGGCGAGCGCCGGACCCCCGACGAGCGCCAGCGCCGCAGCGATCGACCAAGCTTTTCGCATGTCCTGTCCCGATTCCCCCGCCCGTAGTCCCAAAGCCCTATTTCCATCCATCGCCGGCTGCATTATTGCCAGAGGGCGGACCCGCGCGGGGGGACGGTCCCGCGCTGGAATTCGTGAATTTACCTCTTCCGGAGGGGAAGTTTGCGCCGCCCTCCCGTCACGGCTCTAATTCGCGTCGGCCGGCCCCGGTGGGTGTCCGGCCGCCGAGGGGAGACTAGCATGGCCTTGGACGCCGCGGCGCTGTTCGCCGAGCGGGAGGCGGAGCGCTACGCGCTGCATACGCGCCATCTCAACGGGCAGATGGTGCGCGTGCTCAAGACCATCGGCTTCGACGTCCGCTTCCGTGCCGGACGCGGTCAGTACCTGTTCGACCAGGACGGCAAACGCTACCTCGACCTGCTGAGCGGGTGGGGCGTGTTCGCGATCGGCCGCAATCATCCATCTTTACGCGAAACCCTCAAGGGCGTGCTCGACAGCGACCTGCCCAATCTCGTGCAGATGGAGGTCTCGACCCTGGCCGGCGTGCTGGCGGAGCGATTGCTCCGCTACGCGCCCTATCTGCAAAAGGTGTTCTTCGCCAACTCCGGCACGGAGAGCGTGGAAGCGGCGCTCAAGTTCGCCCGCAGCGCGACCGGCCGCCCCGGGCTGGTGTATTGCAGCCACGCGTTCCACGGCCTCACCTATGGGGCGCTGTCGATCAACGGCGATGCGACGTTCCGGCAAGGGTTCGAGCCGCTGCTGCCGGGTTGCATCGAGATCCCGTTCAACGATCTCGCGGCGCTGGAACGGGTGCTCGCCGCGCGCGATGTCGCGGCCTTCGTGGTCGAGCCGATCCAGGGCAAGGGCGTGAATCTGCCGGAAGACGGCTATCTGCAAGGCGCGGCGGAGCTCTGCCGCAAGCACGGGACCCTGCTGATCGCCGACGAGGTTCAGACCGGGATCGGGCGCACCGGCCGGTTTCTGGCGGTCGAGCACTGGGGCGTCGAGCCCGACATGGTGGTGCTGGCGAAATCGCTGTCCGGCGGGCACGTGCCGGTCGGCGCGGTGCTGACCCGGAAGTGGATTTTCGACAAAGTGTTCGACCGCATGGACCGGGCGGTCGTGCACGGCTCGACCTTCGCCAAGAACGACCTGGCGATGGCGGCCGGACTTGCGACGCTCGAAGTGATGGAGCAGGAGCGCCTGACCGAGCATGCCGCGCGGCTCGGCGAGCGGCTGCTCGCCGCGTTCTCCCGAATGGCGCGGCAGCACGAGCTGATCAAGGCGGTCCGCGGCAAGGGCTTGCTGATCGGCATCGAGTTCGGAGCGCCGCGCTCGCTCAAGCTCAAGGCGTCCTGGAACGCGCTCGAGGCGGTGAACACCGGCCTGTTCTGCCAGCTCATCACCATTCCGCTGTTCCAGCACCACAACATTCTCATCCAAGTCGCCGGGCACGGCATTCATACGATCAAACTTCTGCCCGCCCTGATCATTTCCGAAGCGGATTGCGAGTGGATCGAGCGGGCGTTCGCGGCGGTCATCGCCGACGCGCACCGCGTCCCGGGCGCGGTGTGGTCGCTGGGACGAACCTTGATGGGCCAGGCGATCAAGGCCGGCGCCGCCGTATGAGACCGACGGCCGCTACCTCTCAGTCGTCGTGCCCGGCGCCGGGTCAAGTCCGGGGCGGGCTCTTGTGCCGGGCATCCACGATCTTACGTTCCGGAGCAACCCAGCTCCAGTCTTGGAGGCTCACGTGGAAGCTAAGAAAGCATACAAGTCGTTCCGCTATAACAACAGCTTGGTCTGGAACAGTGCTCGCCGCGGCAGGGCGTCCGCACCCGGAAAGCCCGAAATGGACGTCGGCAGTCCTCCTGAATTCAAGGGAGAGCCGGGCGTCTGGAGCCCCGAAGAGCTGTTGGTCGGCGCGCTGAATGCCTGCTTGATGCTGACGTTCCTGTCGTTGGCCCAGAGCAAAGGCGTACAGTTTGCGGCTTATGAGAGCGCCGCCGAAGGCCTGCTGGAAAACGTCGACGGCAAGTATCGGATCACCGAAGTCGGCGTTCGGCCCAGCGTCGTCTTGAAATCTCAGGCCGACCTCGAGGCCGCCCGGACGATCATGAACGAGGTCGAGAAAAACTGCTTCATTTCCAACTCCATCACGGCCGAGGTGAAATTGGTTCCGCAGTTTCGGGTGGGGTCCGACGCCGTCGGCTAGAAAAGCGCCGCCGTGATCGCGAGCCCGGCACCGGTATGAGTAGAGCGCCCATGGTCGATGGACGAGGGCAATGACGGCCGGTCTCGCCATTGCTGGGGCGAGCCTCGCCGTCTGGATCTACCTGATCGCCGCGCGCGGCGGTTTCTGGCGCGCCGCGGAGCGCGACGAGAATGAGCAATCGGCCGTGCCGCGGTCGTGGCCCGCGCGATTGCACATGCTTGCCGGCTGGCTCCGGTTACCTCCCCCCTTGTGGGGGAGGTCGGCGTCGCGAAGCGACGTCGGGAGGGGGGTATCAGGCCCGCAAGATCAAACAAACACCCCCCTCCCCATCCCGCCCCCACGTCCAAGTCGGATGTTTCCGACTTGGACCAATTATGAATGGCCGAACTCGGGAACACCCGAGTTCGGCGGGGGGAGGGAGCCGATCGCGGCCTGCTCCGAGGAAAATCCGGCCGAACCCCACTCGTGGCCCGCGGTCGCCGCCGTCATCCCGGCGCGCGACGAGGCCGACGTCGTCGCCGAAAGCCTCAGTTCCTTGCTGCGGCAGGATTACCGCGGACCGTTCACGATCGTCCTCGTCGATGACCAGAGCCGGGACGCCACCGCGGACGTGGCGCGCGTGTGCGCGGCGCGCGAAGGCGCCGCCGATCGCTTGACCGTCGTGCCCGGCCGAAAACTTCCCGCCGGCTGGAGCGGAAAGCTTTTTGCCATCAAGCAAGGCATCGATCACGTCGAGAGCCGGGCAAAAAATCCTCCCGCATACCTGCTGCTCACCGATGCCGATATCTTCTTCGCGCCCGATGCGCTCACCACGCTGGTGGCGCGCGCCCAAGCCCGCAATCTGGTGCTCACCTCGCTGATGGCCAAGCTGCGCTGCGAGAGTTTGGCCGAGCGGGCGCTGATCCCGGCGTTCATTTTCTTCTTCCAGATGCTCTATCCGTTTTCCCGGGTGAACCGGCCGCGTTTCACCACCGCCGCCGCGGCAGGCGGTTGCATGCTGGTGCGCCGCGACGCGCTCGTGGCGATCGGCGGGATCGAAAAAATCCGCGGCGCCCTGATCGACGATTGCGCGCTCGGCAGAGCACTCAAGACCATCGGGCCGATCTGGCTCTCCCTGACCGAGCGCGCGCGGAGTCTGAGGGCCTACCCGCGCGTTGCCGACGTGCGCCGCATGGTCTCGCGCTCGGCCTATGACCAGTTGCGCTATTCGCCGGCGCTCCTGCTCGGGACGATCTCCGGCTTGGCATTGACGTTCCTGGCGCCGCCGCTGCTCGCCGTGTTCGGATCGGGTGTCGCGCAGGCGCTCGGGCTTGCCGCCTGGGCCCTGATGGCGATCGCATTCCAGCCGATTCTGCGGTTCTACCAGGTGTCGCCGCTGTGGGGCGCGGCGCTCCCCGCCATTGCCGCGTTTTACCTCGCCTTCACGCTCGATTCCGCCTATCAGCATCTGCGCGGCCGCGGCGGGCTGTGGAAGGGCCGGGTCCAGGCCGATCTGTCGGAGACGGGATGAGGACCGCCGCGGAAGTCAAGTCCGGCAAGACCCATCGGGACGAGAACTTCCCGGTGGCTTCCGGCTTGATCGCTCGCCGTCACCGCGGATTGATTCTCGCGTTCTACCGCTTCGTGCGCGCCGCCGACGACGTCGCGGACCATGCCTCGCTCACCGAACCGGACAAGCTCGCGCTGCTCGACCAGCTCGAAGAGGGGCTGCTGGGCGAAAACGAGGCCGAGCCGGACGCGACCGCGTTGCGCCACGCGCTCGCCGAGCGCTCGCTTTCGCCACGCCACGCTCAGGATCTGCTCACGGCGTTTCGCATGGACGTCACCAAGCGCCGCTATCGCGACTGGGAGGATCTGATCGGATATTGCAGCTATTCGGCGATGCCGGTCGGCCGCTTCGTGCTCGACGTGCACGGCGAGAGCCGCGACACCTGGCCGGCCAACGACGCGCTGTGCGCCGCGCTGCAGATCATCAATCATCTGCAGGATTGCGGCGCGGATTATCGCAACCTCGATCGCGTCTATGTTCCGCTCGATGCGCTGGAGCGCGAAGGGCTGACGGTCGATGCGCTCGGCCGGCCCGAGGCGTCGCCGGCGCTCCTGCGTTGTGTGCGCCAGCTTGCGGAACGCACCGCCGCCCTGCTGCGCGACGCCGAACCGCTGAGCGTGCAGGTCAAAAATTGGCGGCTCGGATTGGAGATCGCCGCCATCCAGCGGCTGGCGCGCACGCTGACCGGGACGCTGCGCCGACGCGATCCGTTGAGCCAGCGCGTGCACTTGACCAAAGCCGGATTCTTCGGCGTGTCTCTCCTCGGGATCTGCGAGGGCCTGGTCCGGCGCGCGGCGCCCGGTTTTTTGGCGCGGGCGCGAAAGCCAAAAATGCGGGAGGGATGATGGCAGGCTACGAAATGCAGTGCGGCAAACTCGGCGGGCTCCCTCTCCCCGTTTGGGGAGAGGGTTGGGGAGAGGGGGTTACCAGAGATCGAGAGCTCGAAACCCCTCACCCCACCCCTCTCCCTATGGGAGAGGGAGCAGGCCGAGCCGGCCTCGAGCGCGTCGTTCATTTGTGAAGGTAGGGTTGATGGCCGAGATCGCCGCCAACGGAGCCGCCACGCGCCCGTCGGGCAGCTCGTTCTATGCGGCGATGCGCATCCTGCCGCGAGCGCGGCGGGAAGCGATCTTCGAGATCTACGGATTTTGCCGCGCGGTCGACGATGTCGCCGACGCGCACGGGCCGCGCGAGCCGCGGCTCGCCGCGCTCGCGCAATGGCGCGCCGACGTACACGCGCTCTACGCCGGCGAACCGCCGGCACGTCTGCGCGGCCTCGTCGAGCCGGTCCGGTGTTACGATCTCGGTCGCGAGGATTTCCTGGCGATCATCGCCGGCATGGAGATGGACGTTACCGCCGACATCCGCGCCCCGGATTTTTCCACGCTCGATCTCTATTGCGACCGGGTGGCGAGCGCGGTGGGACGTTTGTGCGTAAACGTGTTCGGCATGGAGGCCGAGGCGGGAACGGCGCTGGCCCACCAGCTCGGGCGCGCGCTGCAGCTCACCAACATTCTGCGCGACCTCGACGAGGACGCCGCCCGCGGCCGGCTCTACCTGCCGCGCGAAGCGCTCGAGGCCGCCGGCATTCGCATCGACGATCCGGCCCTGGTGCTGATGCATCCGGCGCTCGGCGCGGCCTGTGCTCCCGTCATCGAGCGCGCAAAAAACCATTTCCGGGCGGCCGATGCGATCATGGACCGCTCGCCGCGCGGCGCCATCCGCGCGCCGCGCATCATGGCGGAAGCCTACAAGCGGATCCTCACAAGGCTCGTCGAGCGCGGCTTCTCCGCGCCGCGCGTTCCGGTCCGCCTGAACAAGCCGCTGCTGTTGTGGATCCTGATCCGCCACGCGCTGTTCTGATGCGCGATCATGCCTCTGCCGAGCCCGACAGCGATCCGCGATGCGTCAGAAAGCCACCGCAAAGCCTAATCCCGGCTGACAACGCAGGTAGCTCTGCGAGCCCCGTTCACTGGTCCAAGTCAGCTGATCGCCGATGATCATCAGACGGACGTTCGCAGTCCAACGATCCTGCGCATTGGAGCAATTCGCGACGACGCTCCATCCCCGCGCGGTCCGCCTCTTGCTCTCGAATGTGCAAGACGTTTCGCCGGCATGGGCTCCACGGCTGCCGATTACGGCGGGCAAGAAGCCGTTCCGGCCGGGCCGAGGCGAACAGGCACTCGCGTCGACTCCCCAGACTCCTACGAATGGTTCCGCTTTGTCTTCGCTGCCGCCGAACAGGCTGCGCTCGGCGGCTTCGTCCCAAATCTCATCCGCCGCCAGGTCGTGATCCGACTTGAACGCCTTGAGCGCCTTGCGTGACAACGGGCCCCACACGCCGGTGGCCGATGCCGACAGGTAGCCCAGATGGATCAGCCTCTGCTGAACCTCCTTGGCGCCATCGTGGTCGGCCAGGTTGCGTCGCGGCGGTTCGACTTGGGGCGCCTCCTTCGGCGCTTGCGGGGCGGCCTCCGTCACCCGTGCCCATTGAGCCGGCTCGAGAACGGGATCGAACGTCCCGGATGCAGGATCTTGGACGGTCGCCGGCGTTCCCGCGCGATCGAGCGGCGCATTGGTCGCCGCCGACCTGGAGCTATCCTTCCTCGCCGCCGTGACCGATTCGGCAATGCCGGCAGAATTGAATCGAATCTGCGGCGGGGTCAGTACGATGACGAAACAAAATAGAAATGCGCCGATTACGGCCAGCCTGGCCGGATTGGACGGATGCCGCAGATGCAACGCAAGAGCCGCTGTTGCGGCGGTCCAGCTCCGCCGGCCAAAGCGTCCGAGATGCATTCGCGAGCGCCTCCCCCAGGGAATCGCGGTCCATGCTCTCTCGTGCGCGTAATACAGCACGATCTTCGTGATCGTCTCGGCACTGGCGATCGAGCTCGCGAACAAAAGATTCTTCGTGACCAAATACGACAATAGCAAAGTATCGATGCTTCCCGTCACGCGCCAGCTGATTGCTTTCGCCACGGACCTGTGATGCCCTTCCCGCGCGCCAAGAAACACGTCGCCCTCCCGAATGCGCGGCTGAAGACCGCTCCGGCCGATCCGATCCCGTAGCGAGCTAATTCAGCGGGCTTGGCTCAGGCAAATCGGAATTGGTGTCGTCGTGCAGGTACCTGAGCTGCTCGCCGAGCAGCACCCAAGCTCGTGCCAAGCCGACAAGCACGGTCTTTTCTTCAACTCCTTTCGCTCGCTCCGCCATGCGCAGGCACTCCATTGCATCACCTTGGAAGTTGATGACATCGCTCATCTGCCGTACTCCGCTGAACCTGCACGACGCGCCTTCGCGATTGCAATTTCCGGCCGAGACCGGATCGATGGCAATCCGGCGGTCGTAACGTCCCCCAAATTCCGATTCGGGAGGCTTCACTGATCCTCGGGCGATTTTATGATTCCCAAGAGTCCTGATTGGGGCACTGCGATGTGAACCGGCGGCGTGGCAACAAGATGAATACGCACGTTGTTACAAGCGTAAACCCGGATCGGCTCACATTTCAGGTCTGCGGGACGACCGGGTTTCGAGCGAAAAATTGAGACGATGGGCGGGCGAGATCGCCGATGGCTCGGCTCGGCGGACTGCACTGCCGTTCACCGTCAAGGTGATTATCCACGTCGCGCGGACCCGCCTCGATCCGCCGAGGACCGGGACCGGCGTCGAGCAAATACAAACTCCAACGGAGTCGTTTCACAAATTTACCCTACGCGCGCCACAAACCGCGCGCACCATTCCCGTGCTGGGACGCCGTGATTCCTCCCGGCGGGAGGGTCGCGATTATCGAGCTTTCGCCAGGCACTCGGGGTGCGCCGCCAAACGCGCCGCGAGGCAATGGTCACTGACGACTGGTGGAAACGGAATCGCAGCTCGCCCGCTCCTGATGCGGCGCTTTTGCGACGGCGCGACGCGAGGCCGGATGGCCGGCCGAGAGAGGAGAGTTTCCGCGGAGTTTTGGACGCTCATGACCGATTACTATCCCGTGATCGCCCGGCGCATCGCCGGTCTGAAAGACAACACCGCCGAATCCCGGCGTGCTCTGTACCAACGCGTCGAGACCGTGCTGGTCGAGCAACTGCGGGAACTCGATCCGCCCCTTGAAGAGCCGGAGATCCTGCGCGAGCGCCTGTCCCTGGAAGATGCCGTCCGCAGGGTCGAGGCGGATGCCGAGAGGCGTGTCGTCGATCGGTCGGGCGAATCGATCCCGGCGCGCCGGAGATTTCCACGCACCCGAGTCGCGGCTTTCGACGGCGCCTTCGTCGCAACAGGGATCGAGGCGCCCGGATTGGTGCCCGGAAGCGAAAACACCGACCCGCGCGGCCCTGCACTGGACCGTTCAGCGCCGTCCGCGGAGAATGCCGACCGACGCCGGGGCCGGGGCCGACTCGTCCACCTAATGGCTCTGACAACGGCTTGGTTCGTAGTCCTGGCGAGTGTTGCGCTCGCTTTGACGCTGTATTGGCACCGCGATCAGTTGAAAGCCTGGCTCGGGACCAGCCCCCTCGCGGGGTGGCAGCGGGAGATCATTGCCTCGCGTCCCAAGATCGCCGACCGCGTCGATCCGGGGCAGCAGGCGCTACGGGCCGCGGGTGCGCAGAGCGCCTCGCTGTACGAGGAAGATCCCGCCGACCGACGGGGAAGACGCTACGCCGGGTCGGTGATCTGGAAAACCGAGATGGTGTCGCGGGAAGGCGAGCCACAGGACCTTGCGATTCGCGCAGAGCTGGAGATACCGGAGCGTCATATGCGTATGATTCTGTCGCTCCGCCGCAATCCCGACAAGGTGCTGCCTGCGAGCCACACGATCGAGATTGCCTTTCAGCCTGCCGCCGACTTTGGCGAGATCACCAGCATTCCGGCGCTGTTGATGAAATCGGGCGAGCAGGCCGACGGGTCGCGCCTCGCCGGTGTTACGGCAAAGGTGACCTCCGGCTCGTTCCTCATCGGCCTCTCGGCGGCCGATAGCGAAATGCAGCGTAACCTGCAGATGCTCAAAGAGCAGCCCTGGTTCGATATTCCGCTCGTGTACGAAAACGGCAGGCGCGCGATTCTGGCAGTCGAGAAGGGCGCGCCCGGCGAACGCGCGTTCCAGGAGGCGTTCGCGGCCTGGCGCGAATGACACGGGCGCCCGGTAACCCGACGACAGTGCCGGTCGTTGGCATGCGATCAGGTCGAAAATGGTCTCTCGCGAGCCTTCGATGCGCGCCCTGAACCGCGGGTGCGAGGTGGACATTCAACGGCTTTCGGGGCGCGATGGTCGCATCCAATATTCCGCGGATGATCGAGCTTTCCCAGCCGAGTTAGCACCGTCCGCCCCCGATCGCGAAACCGGACGCTTCGGCGGTGTTAGCCTGGGACGCCGGCGGCAGGCAGCTGCTGCCGAGAACCGCGAACGGCTTCGTCGCTTGGCCGCGGACAGCGCACCGGAACCCGCCCACATAGCCAAGCGGTGCGTCACGGACGCGAGTTGGCGGCCGACGTGACCTCGTGGGTGCTCACTTTGAAGCCCGCGAGGGTGCACAGGCCGAACGAGGTCACGATCGCGACGTCGGTGGCATCGCGCCCGCGTGCCATCAGGATGCGACCGATGCGGGGCGTGTTGTGGCGGGCATCGAACGTGTACCAGCCGCCGCCGAGATAGACTTCGAACCAGGCGCTGAAATCCATCGGGGTATCCTCGGCCGGCACGCCGATGTCGCCGAGATAGCCGGTGCAGTAGCGCGCCGGAACGTTCATGCAGCGGCACAGCGTGACGGCGAGGTGGGCGAAGTCCCGGCAAACGCCGCACCGCTCGTTATGGGCGTCCCACGCCGTTCTGGTCCGGCTCGCGTGCTCGTAACCGAACCTCATGCTGTCGTGGACGTAATCGCAGATCGCCTGAACCAGAGGCCATCCCTTGCGGACTTTGCCGAATCGGGACCATGCGAAACTGATCAAGCGATCCGTCTCGCAATAACGGCTGCCGAGCAGATAAACCAAGACGTCCACCGGCAGCGTCTCCAGCGAACTCTGCGCCGCTTCCGGGACCATTGCATCCGGTTCTCCGCTGTCCCGTATGAGGATGTCCGACGAGATCGTCAGGCGGCCCGTCGGCGCGCGGATGACGTGGCAGATGTTGCCGAACCCGTCGCGATATTCGGTGGCGTGGAGCGGGGGATCGAGCCGCATGCAATCCGGGGTCAACAAATCGGGAACGCGCGATGGATGGACGCTCAGCGCCAGGATCATGGGCGTCGGCTGCGGGCAGTCATAGGAAATCTCGTAGCCTGCGCGAATCTTCATGGGAAAAACCCTTTCAGCCCGCGCGAGCGGCGGCCCACCGGGTGCCTGCCAGGGCTATCGCATATGGCTGGCAGCTTGCTCCGGTTACCTCCCCCCTTGTGGGGGAGGTCGGATCGCGCGCCATCCGAAATCGGCGATTGTCGATTTCGGCGTTTATCTTGGCCAAGTCGGAAACATCCGACTTGGCCCGCGCGAGCCGGGAGGGGGGTATAAGGTCCGCAGAATCAAACAAACACCCCCCTCCCCATCCCTCCCCCACAAGGGGGGAGGGAGCAGAATGCGGCTTGCTACGGGCCATATGCGGTAGCCCTGGGGTGTCCGCCAGGAACGAGGCGGCAAGAAAACGCCGTTCTTCGTTCGCGCGGCGACCGATCACGGGGCCGCCGCAATCCTCGCAGCCCGGCGTCATCGTCCCATACCGGCGCGGGCGCCGCGGTCGGCGCCAGCATCCGCCGGGATGACCCTGACCGCAACCTTCATGGCGAGATGATCCGACGCGGACCCGATCCACGTGCCCTGCAGCGGGATCGCCTCGCGCGGCTGGCGCGCCACCGCGACCCGCACCAGGTTCTGGTTCCCGACCGTCCCCCTCGACGGATCGAAGTCGACCCAGCCGGGGCCTGGAACATAGGCCTGGACCCAGGCATGGGTGTTGCCGCCGGTGACACTCTCGTCGTCGTCATCGGCGAGATTGAGATATCCGGATACGAACCGCGCGGCGATTCCCAGCAAGCGCAGCGCCGCGATCATCAGCACCGCAAGGTCGCGACAACTCCCGCTCGCGAGCTTCAGGGTCCGGATCGGATCTTGGGTTCCCTTCTCGTGCCGCGCCACGTGCTTGAAGGTCTCGCTGATGGTCTTCGTCAACTCGATGAGAAGCGCGCGGGTGTCGGCCGATCCGTCCTCGCGGAGGAACCCGGCGCTCCAGCGATCGAGCTCGGGGTGCCGGCACCGCGGCGCCATGAAGCGCGCGACGTGGGGCCCGGCTTCCGCCGCCTGGGCAAACGGATAGGTTCGGGCAAAATCCTCGATATCGGCCGCGCGGAACTCGGCCGGCGCGTGGTCGAGACGCATGGTGCTTTCGAAGCGAAGCTCCGAGGCCCGGTCCGCGAAACGGGCGATCGCGACATGATTGTCGAAGCCATCCCGTGTCCAGGAAAGCCGGCTCGGCTCGGGCGTGATTTTGAGCTCGGATTCGAGCACTTTTTGGTCATCGTCGTCGCGCGGACGCAGCATCATCCGGTGCTCGCCGAACGCGACCGGTTGCCTGTAGTGATAGGTCGTCGCGTGCCTGACGGTGAGAACCGGCATGGGAGCCTCAGAACGGATGCAAGTCCCAAAGGACATGCATTTTTCGCGCCAACAACAGGCCGCGTGCCCCTACCATGCCGTCGCTGATTCTACGAGCGTGAGCGCCGATGAATGACATACTGGATCGCCTGTTGGCCGCCGACGAGCCGGCGCCGGTCAGTGTGCATAACGAAAACGGCCCGTCGCCGTTCCTGATCGTCGCCGATCACGCCGGCAATTGCATGCCGCGCGCGCTCGGCCGGCTCGGCCTTCCGGAAAGCGAATGCGAGCGCCACATCGCCTGGGACATCGGCATCGCCGCGGTCTGCCGCCTGGTGGCGGACGCGCTCGACGCCACGCTGGTGCAGCAGAACTATTCGCGCCTCGTCATCGACTGCAACCGCGCCCCCGGCTCGGAATCGTCGATCCCGGGGATCAGCGAGCTGACCCGGGTACCGGGAAACATCGGCCTGAGCGAAACCCAGGAGGCCGCGCGTGTGCGCGAGATTTTCCGGCCATACCATGATCGGATCGAAACCGAGCTCGAGCGGCGGCGGCAGGCCGGCCGGCCGGCGGCGCTGATCGCGATGCACAGCTTCACGCCGATCTTCGAGGGCGTGGCGCGGCCCTGGCATGCCGGCGTGCTGTACAATCGCGACCCGCGTTTCGCCCGTCTCCTCATGGCGCTGCTGAAACGCGAAGCAGGGCTTGCCGTCGGCGACAACGAGCCCTACGGCGTGACCGATGCGTCGGATTACACCATCCCGGTGCACGGTGAGCGACGCGGCCTGCATCACGTTGCGATCGAAGTCCGCCAGGACCTGATCGCCGACGACAACGGGCAACGGGCGTGGGGTCCGCTGCTCGCGCGCCTGCTGCCGCAGGCGTATCAGGAGCTGGTGGCGGCCGAGGCGCTCAGGCCTGCGTGACGTCCCCGTGGATGGAGGCCGGAGCCTCACTTTTTCTCCGGCCGCAGCTCCCGCTCGAGCACGGCGAGCGGGCGATCGACGTTGAAAAACACGACGACCTCTTGCCCGGTGCCGTTCGACTGGGTGTCGAAGCGGTCGTAGCTGTGACCCTGCGCATGGACGAGCGCCTGGTTCGACGGCCGCAATCCCAGCGCTCTCAGCAAGCTGTACTCCTCGGCGACTTCGATCACGACGAACGCCGTCCCCTCGCTCTTGCCGTCGCCCGACTGCAGGATCGAGTCGATCAGGCCGCGCGCGATCTGACGCTCGCTCCGCATCGCCGCCTCGTTGCCGAGCTTGCCATGACAAAGGCCGGCGAGGAGATGCGCGTCCACGTGCACGAAGTTGGCGGCAAAGATGCTCTCGGCCTTGGCGAGAACGGCGGCACAATCCCCGCGTCGGTAGGCCTGGAACATTTCGCTTTGCAGTTCGCCGAGCTTGCTGCCGTAGGGATCATAGTGCGGGCTTTCCGCATAGGCGTTGCGTTGCGCGCCCGATCCCGGCGCCGACAACAGCACGGCCGTGAGCACGGCGGCGGCGAGTCCCGCCTTGGATCGAACGCGCATGTTTGCGTCCTTTCTTTGCAGCCGAGCGCGTATACTCGCCTGCCGGCCGTGACGGCAATTCGCATGCTCGCCCATCACGCTGTTGCGATGGCCGGGTTGCCTATCGGTCGATGTCTGCCGTGGAGCGAATTGCAGACTCAGGTCCGACATCGCGCCGCGTCTGAGATGTGCCAAAAGCTGACACTCGTGCCATTGCGCAGACAGATCTGCGATTCGAGCCTACGCTTAGCTCCGGTCGGCGGGGCATTTCGCGATGCCAGTTGCGCGGCCAGGTTCGATCTGTTGTCCGACCCACGTAGTGATGCTGTCGCGAATGACCTGAAACACTGTGCGGCCGTCTAATGTGTGACTTTCGGACGCCGAAACTGCCGCTCGACCTCTGGGACAAACGTGCAGACGTAGTCGAGATCGCGTTCGCCCGAGATCATCAGTAACGCCGGTAGCGGCAGGTCATGCCCGCAGGCCAGATAGGCCGCGGCATCTACCGGCATCAACGGACCGGACAGGGAAAAGACTCCAGCGACGCCGACACGCTTGCCGTAAGCGGCATAAGTGACGCACCGCCCGCCCGCCGAGAAGCCACCGATCACGATACGCTCAGGATCGACGCCATAATCCACGTGGCGCGCTTTGACAAAGCGTACGGCCTCGGCGACGTCGTCGAACGCAGCCTCCATGAAGCGGGCCATATCGCTCGGCTCTATCGGCGGCAGGCCCATCTTGGCGCGCATGACGCTGACGCGCGACATCGGCACATCGTCGGGCCGCGTAAGAACCGGTTCGCGGCTCGGCTCCGGGTCCATCTGCGCGAGCCGGTACTGCACGGAGAACGAGGGGAAGCCCAACATGGCAAAGCGGCGGCAATACTCGGCGATTGCCGTGGTAGTACCGGTGTCGGAGGAGAAGATGTCACTCTCCTTTGATCCTCGATGAAAAACGCCGCCGTGAGCGAGCACTAGGGCCGGCGTCGCTGCGCGGCCGGGAACTGCAGGCAGATAAGCGTCGAGCTTAAGCGCCACAACCTGCATCGGTCCCTGGCCCTTATTGTAGCCGATCCGGGCATGACCAAAGACGATATCCCGCGGTGTGCGGATGCTCATGACGCTCACCCCAAGGATCTCCGACGGACGCACCATAGTCGCTGTCGGTGCCCACGGACAACTTTCTTCCGCTTCGGGTCAATGTCGTCGATTCTCTTCGGAAACGTGCCGGCAACGGACCTTTACCGCCAATTCGTGTTTGCTTGGGAACAAACGGTATTGCCCAGATCCGAGCTCGACGAGGTGCCTGACCGGAACCTGCGAATCACTTGGGCTTGACCGGGCTTTTCAGCTCGCCGAGCATCGCCCGCACATCCTCGACATGCCCGCCGTTGGGCGCAAGCTGCAGATACTTTTGGAGCGCCTCGACAGTTCCCGGGGGCACAACGTACTTGTTGCGCTGATCCAGTGTGCCGTTGCCATAAAGCGCCGATCCCTTGATGAAATATGCGTCTGCCTTGGTAGGGTCTGCCTTGATCGCCCTGTCGCAGGCAGCGACCGCGCCTTCAACCAACCCGAGATTGTATTGGGTGGCGCAGAGGCTGAAATAAGCGAGGCCCGGATTGGGTGAAAGCTCGGCTGCCTTGGTGAAGGCGGCGACCGCTTCGTCGTTGCGCTTGAGCTTCAGGAGAGCGTTGCCCTTGTCGTTGTGCATCTCGCCGAGAGCCGACTTGATCTTGTCGCGATCCCTGTCCTCTTGCGCCGCCTTGATGCCTTTGTCGTAGGCGGCGATCGCCTTCTCATATCGCCCGAGATTGAATTCGGCAGCGCCCAGGTTTTGGAAATTGAACCACCGCGGATCGAGAATGACCAGCGCGCTCAGCGCGTCGGCCGCCTGTTGCCATTGCTTTGCGGAAAGCGCCGTCTGGGCTTGGTCCAGCAGCGCCTTCGCATCGGCGGGCACCTGCGCCGATGCGGCTGCAGGCAGAACCGCGGCCATACCGAGCAGGACCGCGGCGATGACGGCCGAGCAGGACCGCGGCGATGACGGCATGCTTGCCTCCGATAGGACCCTCCTACGCCAGATGCCGCCTCCGAGCGGACAGCCCGCACCATATATAGCTCGCACGAGAAGACCTCTGCATCGGCTCGCGCCTCCAACGGATCGCTGCGGCAAGCGCGAGGTAGGACCCGGAGAGCTTCTTCGGGAACCTAGCTCTGAAGTGCCGACGATGCGGCGATACCGCACGAGGGTCGTTGGCTCAGGCATCACGCCGGCGCATGGCACGCATTCGGCCCAAGTCTACCCAAATACCTCCATTCTTTTGCCGCACTGCCCCGGAACGACTGTGCACGTCGGGTATTGGGTAGGGGTTGGGAATCGTCGTAGTGGGGAGTGCTGATCGTGAATGCCGAATTGTATCGATCCTACGCCCAGGAATGCCTGCATTTTGCCAGCGGGATGCAAACGCCGGAATCGAAGGCGGTCCTCGTCGCCATGGCCGAGACTTGGCTCCGGCTAGCCAGCCGAGCCGAGAAGAATGAGCGCGGTTCCGGAGAAGGCGGCAGCAGCGGGGTCCGAGGCGACGCGCTGCTGGACCCGCCGGGCCTGTGAAATCCTCCGCAAGCTCCGCGCCGCCGAAGATATCCACAAGGCGCGACACGATCTTATTGACTCTCTAATTTGGGTAGCGCTCGAATCCTTGTTCCATCCGGGAGCAAGAAGCGATGCTGCAGAGGTCGAGCCCCGCAGTCCAGCATTGCCAGAACCGAGCCGCCGAATGCGAGCGGCTGGCGGCATTGGCCGTGGAGCCTCAAAGCAGGGACGACTACCTGCGTCTGGCCGGGAGTTGGCGCAGGCTGGCCGAGAACCGTGAATTCGTCGGGAGAATGGAACGCTTTCTCGGGTATGTGAAAGAATAGCAGGCCTGGTCGCCAGGATACCTTTGCCTGCGCCGCGTACTCGAAGGTCTCGAACTAGGCCGCCAACCGAGGCGGCAACTCATACGCACCCCGTAGGTCGTCCTCGATCGGTTCCGTCAGACTCAGCCACATCCGGCCGAACAGGAGCAGGTCGACCCGCCGCTCCGGATCGTCGACGCTCTCCGCGAGTGACAAGCATTCCCATGCCTTGGCTCGGTATCCGGCCAATCGGTATTGATCGTTGCGTTCGGCTTGTTCCGCCAGGCTGACCCACTCTTGGGCCAAATTCAGCATTGCCGAGCTCGTTTGCGGGTTCGAGGTAGTCTCGGCCAATTTCAGGCAGTCCCAGGCGGCACGCCTATATTGCTCCGCCGTACCCATGGGGATTTCCCTTTTGCGCGAACCCCGTGCCGCCCTAGGAACCCAACGGCCGTCGCGCTTCGGCCGTTCCTGCCCGGGAAATAAAAAATTGTATTTCGGCGAATTGGTCGCTTCCGCCATAAACTGGGACACTGAGACATAAACGAGGACCTGATGGGCGCCTCAACCTCGGTATGGGCGACCCCACCTGCAAGGCATCACGCTATCCGCCATGCGATCGAGGCGTGTTCACGACGTACCCACGGCGCAACCGAGCGGTTGCGCTTGCCGTTTGGTCGATGCTGCTTTCCCATGTCGTCTTGCACCAATAACTGACTTTGGGTCGTACATGCTGCTAGCTCCGAGTCGTGCCCGTAGCGGACTCGTGCACCGCAGCAAGCGGCATCATCATTCGACGACCTCATCGGCGCTGCAAGCAACGACGGCCCGGCGAACCTGCGCTTGTTCGACACCGATATTAAGATGGGAAGCGGTCCATGACTTCAGTCGGAGCGGGAGGAGAAAGTGACGGCACACTTGCTTTCGGTCAACATAGGCCTTCCGCGCGAAGTGGCGTGGCGAGGAAAGACCGTTCACACCGGCATTTGGAAGGCACCGGTTCAAGGCCGGCGTATGGTGCGTCGGCTCAATATCGACGGCGACGGGCAAGGGGATCTGGCCGGGCACGGCGGCGAGCACCGGGCCGTCTTCGTCTATCAGATCGACTCCTATCGCTATTGGCAAAGGCAGCTTGGTCGAAACGACTTCGTCTATGGCCAGTTCGGGGAGAACTTCACGGTCGACGGCCTGTCCGACCGAGAGGTGTGTATCGGCGACCGCTATCGGGTCGGCGGCGCAATGTTCGAAGTTACGCAGCCGCGAGTCACCTGTTACCGAGTGGGCATCCGCATGAATGAGCCGCAGATGGCGGCCCTATTGGTCTCCCACGGTAGACCCGGTTTCTATCTCCGCGTCTTGGAAGAGGGCGAGGTGGAGGCCGGCAATGAGATCGTGCAGGTCGCGGCGGGCGCCGAGCGCATGACCGTATTCGAGATTAATGCGCTGCTGTACATGCCCGGTCATTCTCGCAGCCAGCTGCAGCGGGCGCTGCGCGTCCCCGCGCTGAGCCCCGGTTGGCGGGCCTCGTTCCAGGCGCTGCTCGAGCAGCAGCGCAGCGGCGATGCGACGAGCGGAAACGCCGGGCTCGCTCCGGCGTCCGGTCCACCTGCGGCGTGGCCGGGGTTCCGTCCGCTGCGGGTGTCTCGCAAGGTTCGCGACAGCAGCACCGTGACCTCGCTGATGCTCGAGCCCACGGATGGGCGCTCTCTGACCGCAGCCCTGCCCGGCCAATTCATCGTGCTTCGGCTGAGCCCGGCGCCCGATGCGCCCGCGCTGCTGCGCAGCTATTCACTGTCGGGCGAACCCAACACCGAGCGCTATCGCGTGAGCATCAAGCGGGAAGCCCACGGCTCGGCCGGCGCGTACATCAATGATAAACTGCAGGTTGGCGATGTGCTGTACGCGAGCGCGGCGCGGGGCAACTTCACCCTTCGGTCGGGCGATGAACCCGTCGTCCTTCTGAGCGCGGGCATCGGGGCAACCCCCGTGCTCGCCATGCTCTACGCGTTGGCGGCCGAGGCGTCGTCGAGGGAAGTCTGGTGGCTATACGCAACTCGCTGCCGCAGAGAGCATCCTTTTGCCGAGGAGACGCGCACCCTCCTCAAAGCCCTGGTCCAGGGGCATAGCCACATTCGCTACAGCTCGCCCGACCCCGACGATCGGCTGGGTGTAGATTTCGACGCTCCCGGACGCTTGGACATGCGAGTGCTCCAGGAATTGGCCGTGCCGCGCAATGGCGCCTTCTACATCTGTGGACCGCCCGCCTTCATGCGCGATCTGACCGCCGGCCTCGCAGCCTGGGGGATCGCTGCAAGTTGCATCCGCACTGAGATTTTCGGCTCAGCTCCGTCCCGTACTCCGGGCGTCGCTGCGTCGCCGCGCCGGTCGGCACACTTGCCGGCAGGGCCTCCTGGCGCGGGACCGCTGGTCTCATTCGCCCGCAGCGGTCTCAATGTTCGGTGGGGGCCGGCGTTCGAGAGCCTGCTCGAGTTGGCCGAGGCGTGCGACATACCTGTGCGATGGTCGTGCCGCACCGGGGTCTGTCACACTTGTGAGACCGGACTTGTGTTCGGCGCAGTCAGCTATCGGCCCGATCCGATCGATGCGCCGGCGGACGGCAACGTGCTGATCTGCTGTTCCCGGCCCCGGGAGGACATCGTTATCGATCTGTAACGAGACACCGCATCCTTCCCAAGGGTTCCGTGTTGCCCTGAAAAACGTTGTCCCGTAGAAGACGGCCGAGGACCCCGCTTCGTTGGTGGTGGCGGGCGTGGAGATCACAAAGATGCAGAAATTCGACGCCATCATCATCGGAACCGGACAGGCGGGACCCTCACTCGCCGCCCGTTTGGTGGATGCCGGCATGAAGATCGCCGTGGTCGAGCGAAAATTGTTCGGCGGGACCTGCGTGAACACCGGCTGCATCCCGACGAAAACCCTGATCGCAAGCGCCGATGCGGCGAACACCGCACGCCGCGCCGCCGATTTCGGTGTCCGATTGCACGGTGGGGCAACTGTGGACATGAAGGCAGTCAAGGCTCGCAAGGATGCGATATCCGGACAGTCGAGAACGGGCGTGGAGCACTGGATGAAGGGCCTGAAATCCTGCAGCGTCTACCAGGGTCACGCGCAGTTCCTATCCCCGCGGGAGATCGCGGTCGGCAATGAAGTACTGGCGGCCGAAATGATTTTCATCAATGTCGGGGGCCGCGCGTCGGTGCCGCCGTTTCCCGGTCTGGAGGGAGTGGATTATCTGACGAACAGCTCGATGATGGACGTCGATTTCCTGCCGGAGCATCTGGTGATCATCGGCGGAAGCTATGTCGGACTCGAGTTCGCTCAGATGTACCGCAGGTTCGGCAGTGCGGTGACCGTCATCGAGATGCAGCCGCGGCTCATTGCACGAGAAGACGAAGATGTCGCTGCCGCCGTTGCTGAAATCCTCGAGCAGGAAGGCATCGACATCCGCCTCGACGCCAGGTGCATAAGCGCCGCCCGGCACGACAAAGGGATCTCGGTTGCGGTCGAATGCGCGGAAGGTGCGCCGCAGGTCACCGGCTCGCACCTGCTGCTGGCGGTCGGCCGCCGCCCGAACACCGACGACCTCGGGCTGGACAAAGCCGGAGTGAGGATCGACGAGCGCGGCTACATCCAGGTCGACGATCAGCTGCGCACCAATGTTCCGGGCATCTGGGCACTCGGGGACTGCAACGGCAAAGGCGCCTTCACGCATACTGCCTACAACGATTTCGAGATCGTCGCCGCGAACGTTCTCGACAACGATCGGCGCAGTATCGCCGACCGCGTGACCGCCTATGCACTCTACATCGATCCCCCCTTGGGGCGCGCGGGGATGACGGAACGGCAAGTTCGGCAACGCAAACAGCCTGCACTCATCGCCAAGCGGCCGATGACCAAGGTGAGCCGCGCAGTCGAAAAGGGCGAGACCCAGGGATTCATGAAAATCCTGGTCGATGCCGGCGATAAGCGCATCCTGGGAGCGTCCATTCTCGGCGTCGGGGGCGACGAGGTGATCCATTGCATTCTCGATCTCATGTACGCCAAAGCTCCATGCACGGTGCTGCAGCGGGCCATGCATATCCACCCGACGGTATCCGAGTTGCTGCCCACGATGATGGGCGAGCTAAAACCGCTGGCGCCGACGGAATCCTCGCCGAAGCCCGCCAAGGCTGCCGCGAAGTAAGTCCCGCTTTCGACGTCCGGTTTGGAGCGCATTACGGACACGGGGCGGACGTCAGCCCAGGTCCGAAAAGTGCCAACAAGAGACTTGGGCTAATCGATGACGCGGGTGAATCACCGCGTAGGCCGCTTTTCCGCTTCGGAACAGATATAAAGCGCTCGGGCTTACCGCGTCACAATCACTGTGGTTCCAAGGCCGACACGGCCATAGAGATCGAGCACGTCCGCGTTGAACATCCGAATGCAGCCATAGGACACAGCCCCGCCGATCGATCCTGGATTGTTCGTGCCGTGGATGGCGCGTTCGCCGCCAGCCAAAAGCATTGCCGCCGCACCCAATGGGTTGTTCGGCGCGCCAGCGGGGATCAGACTTGGCAAGTTCGGTTTATCGCGCCTTACGACGGGCGGTGGCACCCACGCCGGCCGCAGAAGCTTGCCGTTGATGAAGGTTGTACCACTCCACTGCCTGCCGGCACGCCCGACGCCAACTGGATAGCGCATGGCCTTACCCCCGCCGAGCACGTAATACAACGATCGCTCATTGGTGCGGACCACCACGGTGCCGGCCGAATAATTGCCAGAGAAGCCGACGATCTCGCGGGCTTGCGCGGACTGCGGTATCGCCGTGGCCGCAGCAAGTGCAAATGCGACCGACGGGGCTGTCAGCCATCGTGAAACCTGCATGACTGAATCGTCCCTATCTGTTCTGCTCGCCCCTTGATGGCGGCGCCGGGTTCAAAATTCCCCTTACATCGGCGCCGTAAACGGTAACAAAGTGCGCGCGCGATCTCAGCCGAGCAAGCGCGATGTCAGGAAGCGGTTAAGATTGGCGGCGAGTGTGCCGTGCACGCCACAGTATGAGCGGCGTTTCAGCCGAACAAACTGCATGCAAGGATTGCAGAAATATCCATTCGCGGCGGTCAGCCAGAGGGTACGCCGCTGTGGCACTGACACCCGAAGTCCGCAACGGGTCAAGCCCGGTCCT
>WNGD01007313.1_pt1 | contig 25459 bp, 20 predicted proteins | sample 5400671 | NCBI WGS metagenome assembly WNGD01 (sample SAMN13153369, study PRJNA577476) | soil metagenome | isolation source: 40 cm soil or saprolite under grassland replicate 2 | place: USA:California | collected 2016-06-15
ATCGAACGACGCCTGCAAGAGGGCAAGACCCGACGCGAAGCCAACCGCTGCCTCAAGCGCTACCTCGCCCGCAACCTCTACCGACTCCTCGAACACGGACCGCCACTGGCGACTTGACAAACATAGAAGCATCACTGGCCCATGAGAGCGAGCCGTCGCCTAGTGCGGGATACTTGACCCGTGCCAGGTGGGCCACCGTGCCTGTTTGATCATGTGAGGCTGCCAGTACGCGACATGGCACGGAGTCGCTCCTTCTACGAGCGGGCGCTGCAGCCCTTCGGTGTCAGGGTCGTCCAAAGCTCGCAGGGGCCCGGCTTCGCGCTCGACGATCAAGACTTCTGGATCATGGAACAGGAAGTGGCGGCCGGTTCGGTGCACATTGCGTTCGCCGCGCCAGACCGCGAAACGGTTGATGCGTTCCACGCCGCAGCCGTCGAGGCGGGAGGGGTCGACAACGGACGGCCCGGGCTGCGACCTCACTATCACTCCGGGTACTACGCCGCATTCGTCCTCGACCCCGAGCGCTCGAACGCTTTGGTAATACCGTCATCGGGTTTCTCTTTTGACGGCTCGGTCGGCCTCACTCTGACGCGGTTTTTAGTCCGGTGGTTCTTCAGCGGCTGGCTCTCCCCATGCTTGTGGCGGGAAGTCGGGAACCTGCCAGCCGGGGTCGAGGTCGGGCGAGCTCCCGCCCAGGGGGAGTGGGGCGGTGTGGGCGTAGTCTGATCTCGAGCACCATCGCCGGAGGCGGATTCTCGCCTTCCCGAAGGCCCGCTCCGCGCACCATGCCATCTCCGTGGCGTGGTAGGGGGAGATTGGCTCGTCTTCCTCGCGGACCTCGGTCGCGCGCCAGTGGCGGACCCGCTCCAGCAAGCGGGCAACGCCGGTGTAAGCGTCCGAGTCCGCGCCCAGCGCGAAGCGGACCCGGTAGCGACCCGGCTCCACCTCGGTGCACTAGCCGCCGTTCCGAGCCTCGACCACCGACGCGGTTTTTAGTCCGGTGGTTCTTCAGCGGCTGGCTCTCCCCATGCTTGTGGCGGGAAGTCGGGAACCTGCCAGCCGGGGTCGAGGTCGGGCGAGAGCTCCCGCCCAGGGGGAGTGGGACGGTGTGGGCGGAGTCTGATCTCGAGCACCATCGCCGGAGGCGGATTCTCGCCTTCCCGGAAGGCCCGCTGGGCGTCAAATAGGGGACAGAGCGAGCAGCGGGGCAGGACGCCGTTGTAGAACCGGAATTGGCACGTGCCAAACGTCTTCAGCTGGGAGGAGGCGCACCATGCCATCTCCCTGGCGTGGTAGGGGGAGAGCGGCTCGTCTTCCTCGCGGACCTCGGTCGCGCGCCAGTGGCGGACCCGCTCCAGCAAGCGGGCGAGGCCGGTGTAAGCGTCCGAGTCCGCGCCCAGCGCGAAGCGGACCCGGTAGCGACCCGGCTCCACCTCGGTGCACTCGCCGCCGTTCCGAGCCTCGACCACCGCCTTCCCGAATCGTTTCGACCGCGAGGGGCCGAACTCCACCGTTACCTGACGTTCCATCCAGGCCAGCCTAACCGCCCCAAGATCCGCTCTATGGTCGTCGTGTCGGTCCCTGTTGGGACCTGCGACTCTTTGAGTTCCTGCGCCTGGCGGGTGCGTAGCACGCCTGATCCGCTTCGAGAGCGCTTGATGGCTGACGCCGTAGTCGGTGCGATCGCTCTCAGCGTCTCGCCGGCGGTGTGCCGTGCGAGGATGGTTTTAGGCCGCCTCTTGCCGAGGCACGGCGTAGAACCGCCGCCCCCGGTACGTGACCGAAACGGTGCCGTCAACGTCCACGTGGACGTCCTTCATCTTGGCCGCGATGTCACCGCGCTCGGAAGCCACGAGGAACGCAGCCAACGCCTGCCAGCCCGTTTCGGCCTCGTAAATGTCAAGTCCGAATCTCGGGTCACGAATCTGCCAGTCCACGCTCTCATCATCGTCCGAAACCCGTCCTGCGTCCACCCCGAAAGTCCGGACTTCAGTTGAAATGTTGTTCGCCCCGGGCAGAGCAACGACACCGGCCCGAAACCCCATCGCCGCAAACCTTGAAACCTTGGGTGCCAGCGTGCACGGCACTGGGAGTCCTTGCCGCGTTTCCGCCAAAAGGCGACGCGGGAGTCGTGTCTGATTCGCAGTCCTAGTGCGGCCTGCGGCTCGACTTACGCAGACCGGCTCGTGTTGTGGTGCTCGCGCGCGTGAAACAACAAAGGTCGAATAAGGCGGAACGCGGCAGACGGCTTGTCTTACGGCATGCGTTGGGCACGAGCCTTCGCGTCCGACCGTCGTCGGTCTGAGAGCTCTCGCGCTGGTAGCGCAGCAGCTCCGCTCGATATTTCACCCAGATCGTGATGGGGTTGGCCTAATGCCGCGCGCTGGAGCAGCAACGGGACCAGCACCAGGTCGAGCGTCCGCCACTGCGCGTTTAGCGGCGACCCTTAAGGCGAGCCCTGCGCTTCCGAAAGCGAGGTCGTCCTAGAGGTTGTTCAGATACGCGCAGACTCGTTTGTCCTGGGGCAGGGGCGACAACGCGAGCTTGGCGACGACCAGTCGAACGCCCGGGGTGTCCGGGAGCTCAAGTACTTCGCCGAGGGCTGGCGCGGTGCCGCTGCGCTGCAGGAGCAGATAGCCCTGATAAGTGGGCACAAAGAGGAGGTGCCCGAGATCTGGACCTGGCTGCCCCTCGGCCTCAGGACTGCCCTCGCGTCGCTGCCCCGACCAACTCGCCTGCGGGGCTGCGGCCGGCGGTTGCCCGGCCGTCCACGCGACCGACCCCTCTGGCCCCTCGGAAACTGCCGGTTCGGCCTCCACTCCCTTCGCGGAGGCCGTGCTGTCAACGGCAACCGCAGGAGTGTCTCCAACCGCAAGCTCGGGAGGCTGCGTAGGAGATAAGGGCGGCGCCTCTGGTGGCGTGGCCCCCGATTCCGGAACGCTGCTTCGACCCATAAGTGCGCGTAACCCCGTCCCGAAGCCGTGTTCAGTCTTCAAGAAACTTCCACGCTGCTCGGCGAGCGCATTCGCGACCGCCGCGGCCGAAACGAGGCCGCGCGCGACCAAGACCTCGCCGAGGCGCTGGCCCGAGCGCTCTTGCTCGGCGAGCGCCTCGACCAGATCCTGCTCGCTGACCAAGCCAGCTTCCACCAACAGCGCGCCAAGCCGACGCCAACCCGGATCTGCCGCATCCATACCTATGCCTATCAACCGCCCCACAGAGAACAACGCCGCATTCGCGAGCCTACCCAGCCCTCTTTCTGCGGCCACGTTACTCGTCCTCCGAAGGCTCAGTCGACGAATTCGACAGGCGTTTACCGGGGCGGGAAGCCCCCGCCTGGGGGAGGAGTAAGAGTTCCGTCGGCTTCTCGAAGACGATTTCGATCCCGGCGAGAGCTGGGTGGGGCTACTAGCGCGAGTGTCTTTTTTGTGATCTGTCCGAATCCGCGGAGCCGTGCGGAATGAGGATGAAGAAGTAGGTGCTTCTACGCTTCGGCGCGAGCTGCGCGGCCAACGAACGCAGCGAATCGAGCAAGAGCGAGCTGCGCGCGCTTCAGCTGTCGAACGATGTTTGGAGTGACCGGGGGAGCGTGTTTACGTCCACGAATCGCGTCTGCGCGCTGCCACTTCATGGCCTCTCGATCGAGATCGGCCTGGTGTTCCCTGCCCAACATGCGGTATGTCTCGTCCATGTCGCCTCCAGAGCTGCCATTGACTCAGATGCCCGCTGAGGCTGCCAGGTCGCCCTTACGTGGACCTAACGCGCGACTAATGCGCCGCCCTCACCCCGGCTTCTTTCTCTCAGTGGGCAAGGCCTAAGATCCCAACGGGACGACGAATGCAGCGCGCTGAGCCACGAGGCCCGCAGCTCGAGATCAGGCTCCTCGGGCCCGTCGAGGCGAGGCTGAGCGAACGGCCGCTTGCACTCGACCGCCTTCAGCAGCGGGCTCTCCTTGCGCTCCTGGCGCTCAACGCGAACCGCGTCGTCTCGACCGACCGGTTGATCGACGCCCTCTGGGGGGAGCGCCCACCGCCGACCGCGTCAGGTGCCGTCTACGGCCTCGTCTCCGGGCTTCGGAAGCTCCTCGAGCCGGATCACGCTGGCGCAGTGGTGACAAAGGCGCCGGGCTACCTGCTGGAGTTGCCTGCGGAGCAGATCGACCTCGGTCGCTTCGAGCTACTTGCAGCGGAGGGCCGTCGCGCGCTCGGCTCGGACGACGCCGACACCGCCTCGGCACGGCTCACCGAAGCGCTCAAGCTGTGGCGCGGCCCGCCGCTTCAGGACTTGCAGTTTCTGCCCTTCGCGCAGAAGGAAGTCGGTCGCCTCGAGGAGTTGCGCCTCGCGGTTATCGAGGCCCGGGTCGAGGCCGATCTCGCCGGCGGCCGGAACGGCGATCTCGTGCCCGAGCTCGAGTCGCTCGTCGCAGAGCACCCGCTGCGTGAGCGGCTGAGAGCGCAGCTGATGCTCGCCCTTTACCGCGCCGGGCGCCAGGCGGACGCGCTCGCCGCCTACCGCGATGCGCGAACAGTTCTCGCGGACGAGCTGGGTCTCGAGCCGTCGGATGAGTTGCAGGCGCTCGAGCGCGCGATCCTGCGGCATGATCCTTCGCTCGCTGCGCGCGTCACGGCGCCTGCCGATGCGGCCGCTGCGAGAACGGCCGATGGCGGTCCTCCGCTCGGGCTCGCGTGGCGCAGGAGGTGGGTAGCCCTTGTGACCGTCCTCCTTGTGGCGATCGTCGTGGTGACCGTTGTCGCGATCACGAGGTCGGGCAAGGACGCGACCTTGCGCGTCGCTGCGAACGGGGTCGGTGTGCTCGAGCACGGAAACGTAGTCGCCACGGGAAGCCTCGGGGGGTCACCGAGCGATATCGCAGCCGGCGGTGAGGCCCTCTGGGTCACCAGCGCCGACGAGCACACCGTCTCGCGCGTCGAGCCGGAGACGGGGGAGGTGCGGCAGACGATTGGAGTCGGTAGCGGCCCGAGCGGAGTTGCCGCCGACGATCGCGGCGTGTGGGTTGTGAACTCGCTCGAGGGCACGGTCTCGCGCATCGATCCGCGAACGAACACGGTGGTACAGAGGATCCGCGTCGGAGGCGCACCGGTTGCCGTCGCACTTGGTCCCCGTAGCGTGTGGATCGCGAGCCGCGACGACCAAAGCATTAGGCGGCTGGACTCTCGAACCGGCGATCCCAGCGCGCCTGTGCCGGTCGGCCCGGCACCGCGGGCGCTCGCCGTCGGCTTCAACAGCGTCTGGGTCGCCGACGAGAAACGCGGCGTGGTCTTCCGCATCGACCCCGCTCAGAGAAGGGTCGTGGACACGATCTCGGTCGGCAACGGCCCTGTCGATGTCGCCGTCGGAGCCGGATCGGTGTGGGTCGCGAACAACCTGGACGGGACCGTCTCTCGCATCGACCCCGGCCGCGGGGTTATGACGGCGACGATCACGAGCGGCGATGGTCCGCGTGGGATCGAGGTCACTCGGGACGGCGTCTGGGTGAGCAACGAGTTCGATGGGACGCTGGCGCTGATCGACCCAGGTTCGAACACCCGCAAGCGCGTCGTCCACATCGGTGAGCGGCCAGAGGGACTCGCCGCTCGCGGCGGAAGGCTGTTCGTGGCCGTCCGCTCGGCCGGTGCCACCCATCGCGGCGGCACCCTGCGGCTCGCCGGAGCGAAGGGGCCGTTTCAGCCCGGCTCCGTCGACACGGTGAACTACAGCATCGCCCCCACCACGATCTTGACCAACGACGGTCTCGTCGGCTTTCGCCGCGTCGGCGGCGCCGACGGCAGTCAGCTCGTGCCCGACCTCGCGGTTGCGCTGCCGACGCCCACGGACGACGGCCGCACCTACACCTTCCGCCTCCGCGCCGGCATCAGCTACTCGACCGGCCGCCCCGTTCAACCGGCGGACTTCCGACGTGCGCTCGAGCGGGCGCTGATCATCACGCACGACCCCTCCCACTACTACGGAGCGATCGTCGGGGCGGACGCGTGCATCGCGCGGCCAAAGCGCTGCAGCCTCTCGCGTGGGATAGCGACCGACGACCGGACGCGGACGGTCACGTTTCACCTGCGCGAGCCCGACCCGGACTTCGTCTACAAGCTCGCGCTTCCATACGCCCTCGCCGTTCCGGCCGACACGCCCGCCAGGGACGTCGGCACGCGTCCGCTGCCGGCGACCGGCCCATACCTGATCGCAGGCTACAAACCGGGGCCGGGCCGTGAGCTCACGCTCATCCGCAATCCGCGGTTCCACGAGTGGTCCAAGGCCGCACAGCCTGCCGGCTACCCCGACCGCATCATCTTTGCTCGGCTGCGGGGGTCGACGCGCAGCGTTGTCCGAGCGGTCGAGCGCGGTCGCCAGGACCTTGCCCTCAGCGGCGTCCCCCCGGACCTGGAGGACGAGGTGGCGACCCAATACGCGAGCCAGAAGCACGTGAATCCTCTTACCGGGACGACGTATCTCTTCCTGAACACGAAGGTGCCGCCGTTCGACGACATACGCGCGCGCCGCGCACTCAACTACGCAGCCAACCGAGCAGCGGGCGTGCGAATTTCTGCGCGCGCCAACGGAGCGCAGCCGACCTGTCAGATCCTGCCGCCGGACTTCCCCGGCTACCGGCGCTACTGCCCCTACACGCTCCGGCCGGGGGCGAGCGGCGACTGGATATCACCCGACCTCGAACGGGCGAACCGACTCGTTGACGCGTCTGCCAGCAGGGGCGCCGTCGTCACCATCTGGGTGCCTGAGAACCACCGGGGAGAGGAACAGTTCGCGGCGACGCTCATACGCAGCCTCGGCTACCGCACGCGCATCAAACGGGTCAGCAACGACGTCTACTACAACCCTGCGACGGGGCCGCTCGATCCACGGCGCCGCGCCCAAGCGGGACTCTTCTCCTGGTTTGCCGACTACCCCGCAGCGTCCAACTACTTCGGCACCTTCTTCTCGTGCCGTGCACCCTCGAACTGGTCCGAATTCTGCGACCACGGCATCGACACCGAGATCCAGCGTGCGCTCAAGCTCCAGACTACCGACCCATATCTCGCCAACCAGCTCTGGGCACACATCGACCGCGAGATCGTCGACAAGGCTCCGGTTGTCCCGCTGTTCACGCTGAAGCAGGTCGACATCGTTTCGCGCCGTGTCGGCAACTACCAGTTCCACCCGCAGTGGGGCGTCCTACTCGGTCAACTCTGGGTCCGCTAAACGTTCAGCCCTCGGAAGCCCCAAATGTCTCGAAATCAAACAGGGGTTGGAGCGAGAACTGAAGACCGGCGCACCCGACAACCACCATCGGGACGATGCGCGCGATCCGATTGCACGCGTCCAGCAGCCTCAACGGGCTCGCCGTCGAGCAGATCGACCTTCCTGTACCTGCGGGCGCGGGGGACGCGCTCGTCCACGTCCCGGCACTTCAACTCTTGGTTGTCGCGTTTTGGCGGAAACGCGACACATCACCCGGGGCTCGAGCTGGACTCTTGAGCATGCCGGCCCCGGCCGGGGAGGCTTCCCATCGGGGAATGCTCGACTCCACTCCCTGACGGTCCGCAGTAGCTGATCGCGTGCGCCCGCCACTAACCTCGCCAGAGGGCTGATCCAGCGTCCCGCTCAGCCGCTGTGGTCGTCGAGAAGGATCTCAGCGACGCGGGCGGGCTGTTCGAGGGCGGCGAAGTGTCCGGTGTCGGGAAGCGAGATCGATCGGGCGTCACGGAGCAGGGCCAGGTTGGCCTCACGATCTGGGATGCGGGACCAATCGTGATCGCCGTAGATCAAGGTCACGGGAGTGGTGACGCGACTGTAGAGCGCTCGGGCAGCGATCATGCTGTCGACGTTGCGGAAGACTTCGCGCGCCACGCGCGGATAACCGTGACGATGGCCAACCCGACGCAGCTCGGCGAGATAGTGCTTTGGCAGCTTGCTCCCATCGAGCAAACCGCCCCGCAGCACGATGCCGAGGACGGGCTTGTTCTCCATCCTCGTCACCACCGGGCCGATTGCCGGGAGGCGGGCACTGCCGACATAGATCGAGGCGACGCGATTGGCTCGACCGACGCCGTTGGAGTAGTCGTACGTGTTGAAGGCGACGACGCGTCGCACGCGGTCTACGAGCTCGGTTGAGGCCGTCAGCGACACCGTCGCGCCCATCGACTCGCCCGCCAGGGTGACATCGTTGAGGTCCAGCGTCGTGACGAACTCGACGATCGCGCGGCGAAGCGCCGGCTCGGTGTAACTCGCGCCTGGAGTGATGTCGGACCATCCCATGCCGGGCATGTCGATCGCGTAGACGGTGAACGCGTGCGAGATCTTCGGGATCACCAGTTGGAAGTGATCGAGCTGTGTGCGAACCGTGTGGAGAACGATCAGCACCGTCGGGCCAGAACCCTCCTTCAGGTACCTCAACCGCGTCCCGTCGGCTTGCTTGGCGTACTCGATCTTCCCCGACGGAGACCATGTCCTGGTGTAGGCGCTGTCCGGCCCTGATTCCAATCGCATCGTTATCTCCTCCGCCGATGCTACGACATCGCGCTCCGACACTCATCCCCGCGAAACGTAGAACGTAGTCCGACCCGCAGGCGACGCGATCCGGACCCAACCCCTTCGCCACGAAACGTTGAAACGTAATCCGACTCGGGCCACAGTTGTCGTGTTTCCGCCAAAAAGCGACGGCGACCTGTTTCCGACATGGGGTTACCGTCGAGGTCGGCCGGCCAATCGCGGGGGCTCGAGTGCTCGGCGCCGAGATGTTCGTGCCCCGCGCCGGCCTGAGCGCGAGGCAGACCAACGTGCCGTCGCGCCGGTCTGCCTCGGCTATCGCAGAAGCGCGGTCCCCGAAAGCGGCCCCCTCAGACTCGACTTCGAGGAGCCTGCAGACCCCTGCCCCAGGTTCTTTCTCGCTGGCCAGGTCTGCCAAACGCTTGCGATCCATAGCCTCAGAGCCAGGGATAGCGCCGCGGAGCCCGAGCGCCGATTCCTTCTTTGCGCACACAACGCGCATCTGTGGCCATGGTCGACCTTGGAACACTCCTCACCTATCGAGGACGCCTGCACGTCGTCGTGGGAGTCAAACCGATGGGTGCTACGCCGCGGCTTCTCGAGCTCGAGGACGTCGAGAGCGGACGCATCCGTCGTGTCGAATGGACCGACCCGGGACTCGACACCAGCCCGGGACGGGCTAGTGATCGCGAGGACCCAACCGACGAGCAGGCGAGCGACTAAGGAGGAGTCCACACCGGCTTCCGCGGATGTACTTACCGTTCGCCTGACGGCGAGGCGGTCTTCACCAGTTACGTCGAACGAGCAAATGTGATATCGCGCGCGCCTACAGCTAAGCGTCCCGGTGTAGCTGTTACACCTGTGTTGTCACGAAGAGGCGGTGCGGACGCTTCGCGTCATGTCCGCGTGCGACTAATAGTTGCGGGGCGCCGGCATTTTCGCCGCGACGCGGCAGGCGAGCGCGAGATTCGACGAGGGGAGCGCGCGGAGCCGCAGGTTGCGAACGAACGCCTCCTCGGGGCGCTGCGTCCATTGCCGCAGAAGCTTCAGGTTGTCCCGGGTCATGACTTAAGAACGGAAATAAGGCGTTAGAGGATACGCACGGCGATCCGCGCGTGAAACCGCGGGTTGTCGCGGTCGCACGCTCGGCGGCAGGAATCGAACCCGTTACCCCGCGCGGTGCATCGACCTGGATTGAAATCAGGTCAGTCGTCGCGGTTCTTTGCACTAAGACTGATCGGCACAGAGGCCTGTCCCGCCCTCACCGGTCCGGGGCGGGCCCCGCTTCGTAGCGAGGATCGACCGCGCGGTAGCCGCGCCGCTCACCGATCGCTGCGAGCGGGGCGATCAGCGCCCGCTGCACCACAGTCGGCACGAGCGGGAACTGCGCCTCGTCGCGGTACTCCTTCGCCATCACGGCGATCTGCAGCGGGTGAGGGAAGCCGCGCCTGCTGAGCTTGCCATCGCGCGCGAGACCGAAGAGCTGCTCGAAGCCTTCCTCCGTGCGCAAGGCAGGCCGGAACTCGACGAACACGTGCAGCTCATTCTCGCCGTCGTTCCAGAGCCTGTGGACGACACCTCGCGGCACCACGACGCTCTCCCCGGCTGATGCGCCCCGCAGCCTTCGGCCGACCCGAATCCTCGCCCTCCCCGAGACGACCTCGAACCGCTCCTCCTGCCGCGGGTGGACGTGCGCGAGCGGCACCGATCCGCCCGCGGGAAGGAAATAGGCGAACGAGAGCACTGTGCCGCCCGAGTCGGCCGTCGTCCGGCGGAACACAATTCGCTCACCCGTGACGGGGTTCGCGAGCGCGTCGCCTTGTCGTGCCATCGCAGAGGTTCTTAGCGCACGCCGCGAAGTGTGGCAAGGAGCCCTAGCTCGGCCTGCTCGTGTCGAAAGTGCGCAACTGTCGCGTTTTGGCGGAAACTAGGCGCGCCGCCTTTCGTGGGGCCGCTGCGTTGCTCAGCTGAGGAATTCGCGCACGCATTGCGCGAATGCTTCCGGCTCGCGCATCGGCAGGTAGTGGTCGGACTCGAGCTCTGCCCGGCGCGCGTTCGGAATCCGGCTGACGAGCTCGTCCGCGAGCTCGAGCATCCGAGGTAGGTCGCGCGTCCCGATCACCACGAGGGTCGGGACGCGCACGTCCTCGAGCCGCTCTCCAGCCGGCGGCTTCGCGGACACCATTACGACCCCCTCGTTCTCGCGCAGGTTGTCGAGCAGGAGCGCCTTGATTCGCTCGTCGCTGCCAAGCGGGGCCCAGACGGAGAGATCGATGGCGGCGGCGCGCTCGACGTCGCCGCTGGCAAGAGCTTCGTCGAATTCGCGGTCCTGCTCCTCGGTGTAGACGCCCTCGAGCGGCAGGCCGTTCACGCCCGGGGCGACGAGCACGAGCGCCGACACCCGCTCCGGCAGCTCAAGCGCAGCGTCGAGCACGAGCCGCCCGCCGAGCGAGAGTCCCACGAGCGCGGCCGACTCGATTCCAAGCGCGTCCAGCATTGCCCGGATGTCCTCATGCGGGCTGAACTTGCCGACCGCTGCCTCGGTGCGGCCGAAGCCGCGAACGTCGAAGCGCACGACGCGGTGGCTCACGGCGAGCAGCGGGACGACGCCGTCCCACATCCGCAGATCGCCGAGCCCACCGTGCACGAGCACGACCGGTGGGCCGGCGCCCGCTTCCTCATAGAAGAGGCGGGCGCCGTTCACGTTCACGTAGGGCACGGCCCGACCCTACTCGTAGAGGGAGTAGCGCACCATGTCGCGCCGCTTGACGATGCTGCGCGCGTCGGGGATGGAGCGTGTCGCCGTTCCGCCAAAGTGCGACAACCCGCTCACATGTGGCAGGAGCTGTGGCGCTCGAAGCGTTCGTCGCGGCGGCAGGCCCAATGCGCCTCAGCGACCGTGCGAGTTCGAGCAGCATCTCGACGCCGACGCGGTCGGCGTGTTGCGTGCCCCCCGCGCAGAGCGGACAATGGGCGCGTGGAGCTCGCGGAGCGGCTGCAGGAGCTCCGTGCCGATCGCCGTCACGGAGCCACGGTGCACCGATCTTCGCGAATACGTGCGACCGTCGCGCCGCTCGCCCGGGCCCACACGCAAGCTCAACAACCTGCCGAACTAGCTGTACCGCGAGTTCCCGGCGGCCGCAGAGACGACGGTCTGAAAGCAGTGGCCGCCGGTGCCCGGCTACGAGCCGGGCACCGGCAAGTCGGCGATGCTCCTCCTACGAGCAGGGGTTGGTCGCTGCGACGCGGTCCGGGTTGCCAGGTGCGCTGTTTGGAAGGATCAGCGTCGAGGTCCACTTGGCCGCCTTGTTCGCCTCGGCAATGACCGGAACTCCCGGGGTCTCGACGTACGTCTCGCCCGGTCCGATGACATTCGGGTTACAAGTGGTCTGGGTGATCTTCAGGTAACCCTCCTGCACTTGAACGATCACCGGCCCCGGATGGATGTGCCAGCCGGAGCTGAAGTCGCCATCGGTTGCCGTTGTGACGATGCGCTCGCGGACGACGTTCGTGTCGGCCACCACAGTGCTCGTCGTTGCGGCGATCGCGATACCGGCGCCAATTGCGCCTCCGAGCACGAACGCAGCGAGAGCGATCCACCTCTTCGACCGCAGTATTTGCACTGCTCCTCCTCCCTCCTTTGACATCCGCGGGCGTCATCCCCGCGACCAGGACGATAGGCTCCTGAGACGCTGTGCGAGTTCCTGTTTACAACCAAAGCGCGACGAGATCGTCACGCCCTTCAACAGGCCGATTCCCTTCCGCCGGTCTAAGGCCGTACAAAGCCCGTGGATCTCTTCGTGATTGTGGGGGGGGTGGTCTGCTGAGCAGCGACGCCGAAGAATCGGCCGCCCCCTCTCAGTCCGGAGTAGTCGCCGGTCCCACTCACGATCGACCATTTGCCCTCCCACACCTCGTGATCGCCGATGCCCAGGTTGTAGGCCGGCCCTACCGCGCGGATCACGAGGGTCCCGTTCTTTCCCTTCAACGTATCCGTCTCCGTGGCGATGAAGTAGACCTGACCGTCGGGGGTCGTGTATTCCTTTTCGCCCTTTGGTCGGAAGGATCGCGTGAAGGTCACCTTCCCGAGGTCGCCGCCCGTCCCTAGGGAGATGAAGAAGTTTCCGCTCCCTCCGTCAATCCCGTGCGTGCGCGAGTCGATCCGAATCGGCTTCTGGCGGATCGGCTTCTCGCCCGCCGGGGTCGCGCCGAGCGGTGATCCGAGGGCGAGGGCAACCGAGGCAACGCTGGCAAGAACGACGAGCCTTCGATTCATCGTGCGGCCTCCACGTGAGATAAAGGATGTGCGATTAATCGCGCGGCCTCCATGTGAGACAAGGGATGCGTGATCCGCGGAGAGCGATGGCTTGTGTCGTGAGTCGGTACCGGCGTCGGTACCGACTCGAGTTCTCATGGGCCGACGTTCTCATGGGCCGAAGCTAGGGCGCGGGCTTCCCAATTCGTTCCCGATTTGCTCCCGAAGCGTTACCGTCAGTGTCGATGACGGTGGATTTTCGCGTCCTTGGTCCGATTGAGGTGGTGGGCGAGGCCGGGGCGGTCAAGCTGGGTGGGCCGAAGCAGCGCGCGGTGCTGGCGATCCTGTTGCTTCACGCGAATCGGGTGGTCCCTGTGGAGCAGATCGCGGACGACTTGTACGGAGATGCCGTTCCGGCAACTGCGGTGGCGCAGGTGCGTGATCACGTCTCCCAGTTGCGCAAGCTGATCGGGCAGGAGCGCGGTCTCGACGCAAGCGAGTCGATCATCGAGACCCATCCGCCTGGATATCTGCTCCGGGTGGGGGCCGACCAGTTCGACGCGTTCCGGTTCGAGGGGTTGACGGACGAGGCCTTCGGAGCTCTCGGCCGCGGCGATGCACACCCGGCCGCTGATCTCCTCCGCCAGGCGCTTGCGCTGTGGCGGGGACCGCCGCTGGCGGATTTCCTGTACGAGCCGTTCGCTCAGCCCGCGATCGCGCGTCTGGAGGCGCTTCGGCTGCGGGCGCTGGAGCGGCGGATCGAGGCCGATCTCGAGCTCGGCCAGGACGGGCAGCTGGTCGGTGAGCTTGAGGAGTGCGTACACGAGCACCCGTTGCGCGAGCAGCTTCGGGCGCATCTGATGCTGGCGCTGTACCGATCGGGGCGGCAGGCGGAGGCGCTCGAGGTCTACCACGAAACGCGTGCGATACTCGGCGAGGAGCTCGGCATCGAGGCGTCGCCTGCCCTACGTGAGCTTGCGGGGAAGTTGCTCCGCCAGGAACCGTCTCTCGAGCCGGCTCCAACAAGGCAGTCGCCCCGTGAGGCGGCTCCGGGTGTGCCATCGACACCGACTCGCAACCCGTACAAGGGTCTGCGGGCGTTCGGCGAGGCGGACGCCTCGGATTTCTTCGGGCGGGAGGTGATCAGCCGCCAGCTCTTGTCGCGGCTCGAGGAGGAGCGGTTCGTCGCGGTTGTCGGGCCGAGCGGTAGCGGCAAGTCCTCGCTCGTTCTCGCCGGGCTGCTTCCGGCCCTTCGGCAGGGTGCGCTGCCGGGGTCCGAGACCTGGTGCATCGCCGAGATGAAACCGGGCGAGTATCCGCTCGAAGAGCTCGAGGCGGCACTGCTCCGAGTCGCCGTGAACCCTCCGGTGAGCCTGATGGAGCAGCTTGAGGCCGACGATCGCGGACTGTGCAGGGCGGTCAAACGCGTTCTGGCCGCCGACGCGTCCGAGCTCGTGCTCGTCGTCGACCAGCTCGAAGAGCTTTTCACGCTGGTCGCCGCGGAAGAGCGGCGCTCGCAGTTTCTGACGCTGCTCGAGCGGGCGGTGAGCGATCGAGGGAGCCGGCTGCGGGTGGTCGTCACGCTACGGGCCGACTTCTACGACCGACCGTTGCAGTATCGGGACTTCGCCGAGCTGCTTCGAGATCGTGTGCTGTCCGTGGCTCCGCTCTCACCAGAGGAGATCGAGCGAGCGATCTCGGCTCCCGCGGCGAGTGTCGAGGTATCGCTGGAGCAGGGCCTGCTCGCCGAGATCGTGGCGGACGTGCTCGACGAGCCGGGCGCGCTCCCTCTGCTCCAGTACGCGCTCACGGAACTGTTCGAGCAGCGCGACGCGACCACGCTGACCCGTTCGTCCTACCGGACGATCGGTGGCGTGTCGGGTGCGTTGCCCGCGAGGGCGGACGAGCTGTACGCCGGTCTGCCGGAAAGTGGAAGGACTGCGGCGAAGCAGTTCTTTCTGCAGCTCGTGGCGGTCGGAGACGCTGGGGCTGACACCCGACGGGCAGTCGATCGGTCCGCCCTCGCGTCGCTCGACGTGGATCAGGATGGACTGGCGTCATGCATCGACGCGTTCGGAGGGTCTCGGCTGCTGTCGTTCGACCGCGATCCACGGACGGGAGCCTCGACGGTCGAGATCGCCCACGAGGCGCTCCTGGTCGAATGGGGACGGCTGCGCGGGTGGATCGAGGCTGCGCGTGAGGACGTCCGTACGCACCGACAGCTGTCGGCGAGGGCGGCCGAGTGGGAGGAGTCCTCGTGCGATGCGAGCTTCCTCCTCCGCGGACGCCAGCTGGCGCGTTTTGAGGCGTGGGCCGGCGAGTCGGGGCTCGCGCAGACCGAGGTCGAGCGCGCGTTCCTGCGGGCGAGCCTCACTGAGCGGGTGGCTGTCCTAGCTCAGGAGGAATCGCGTCGTGTCAGGGAAGTGGCGCTCGAGCGGCGCGCCGTATACAGGCTCCGGGCAATCGTCGTGGTGCTCGCCGCAGCGGGACTCGTCGCCGCCGGCTTGACCATCTACGCCTTCGACCAGAGCGACCGCTCGCAGCAGCATGCGCGGATCGCGACCGCACGTCGGCTTGCGGCAGCCTCGCTGGCGAACCTCGACGTCGACCCCAATCTGAGCATCCTGCTCGCAAGACGGGCCGTCATGGAAGCGAGAGTGAACGGAGCGCCGCTGCCCGACACGGTCGACGCACTTCACCGCGCCCTTGCAGCGTCGAGGGTCGTGCTGGCGATCAGGACCCCTGCGACCGCCGCGATCGCCGTCAGCCCCGACGGCTCTCGCCTCGTGACCGCCGGCTCGACCGCGGGCGCCCGGGCCGCCGGCTCGCCCCCTGCATCGACGGAGGCATTCGTCTGGGACACGAAAACCGGGAAGCGGTTGCTCGCACTCGTGGGGGCCAGATCGCCGATCCACGACGTCGCATACAGCCCCGACGGGTCGCGGATCGTCACCGGGGATGACGACGGCACAGCAATCGTATGGGAAGCCCAGACCGGAAAGCGTCTCTTCGGCGTGCCCGACCCGGGCGCGGGAGGAGGGTTCCTCGGCGTCGCTTTCAGCCCGGACGGAGCTATGCTCGCCACGGCCGACGGCCTGGCCCGAGTCCGGATCTGGGAGCTCCGCCGCCACCGCCTGGTTCGCACGATCCGCAGCCCGCAGCCGCTGGCTGGAGTTGTCTGGAGCCCGGCCGGCACCCTAGTCGGTGCTGCCCAGTGGGGGGCCTACAACTTCTCGGACCCCGCCGCCCGAGTGTGGGACGTTCGCACCGGACGGCTCGTATTCCAAACGAAGGGGCTGGCGGGGGCCTACGTCCTGCGATTCGCACCCGACGGTCGATTCCTAGTGACACCCACCCGCAGCGGCACGGCCCAGATTTGGGAGATCAGACGCGACCGGCTAGTCAACACGCTCACGGGCCACACGGGGCAGGTAGTCGCGGTGGCGTACAGCCCCGACGACAGGCTCATCGCCACAGGCGGCACCGACGGCACTGCGCGCCTCTGGGACGCTAGGAGCGGCAAACAACTCCTCGTCCTGCACGGGCCCAACGCACCGGTCGACGCCCTCGCCTTCACTCCAGACAGTCGTAGGCTCGTGGGTGCGAGCGAGGACGGCACCGTCCGAATCTGGGACGTCACACCCGGGGGCAATCGGGACTTGCTGACACTCGTCGCCGATCCGGGCCCGGGCGGAGTTGACGCTATCGCCTACGCCTCCAACGGTGCGCGGCTTGAGACGACGGGAGCATGCGACGGCAAGACGAGCCTCTGGAACACGGAGACCGGTTCGCTGATCCGGACATACCGCACATACGCCGTCGATCCCGACGGACTCGGGGCTGCAGCCTCCAAGCCCGCCTGCTCTTACTATGTAACGACCGGTCAGCGCTTCAATGCGAGCTCAACTGCCACCCGTCCCGACGGCAACGTCGCCGCCGTCGCCGTCCAGGACGGAACAGTGCAGCTCCTCGACGGGCGGTCGGGGAGACTACTGGCGACGCTCCCCGGCGGCCACGGGGGCGCACGAGCCCTTGCATTCGACCGTAGCGGAAAGCGCATCGCAACCGGCAACTGGGATGGCACGGCGATCGTCTGGGATGCGGCGTCCGGCCGGCCGCTGCGGACGTTCGCCGGGCACAACGGTGTCGTTGAGAGTCTCTCCTTTAGTCCAGACGGCACGACCCTCGCCACGGCCGGAGAGGACACGACCGCGAAGCTCTGGGACCTCCGCACCGGGAAGAGGCTGCTCAGCCTCACAGGCCACACCGTTGCGCTGACCGACGTGGAGTTCAGCCCCGACGGCACCCGCCTCGCCACAGCAAGCGGAGACGGCACCGTACGCGTGTACATCCTCCCGGTCAACGAGTTGCTTGCGGTCGCAAGCGCGCGACTCACCCGCACTTGGACGAAGACCGAGTGCCAGACGTACCTCCCCGGGGGCAACTGCCGAGCACGCCCGTAGCGTCCTGCCGGCCTCGCAGGAACCGACTAGCTTCTCCCGATCACCACAACAAGCACCCACGCCAGCAACCCGAACCCAGCTCCTGCCCGCTGTCGCAGTTCCAACAAAGGGCGACAGGCCGCACGGGATCGGAATCGTCGGCTCGTGGCGGCAGCTGGACGGCCGGAGCCCATTTGATGGCTGACGGCATCGTGCGAGTAACGGTCACCGCCATGAGCTGAACCTGGCACAGCCCATTCCGCCCAAATCGAACCCGCCGAATGAGCTACCCGGATCCGGCTCAAACCCACACTGCAGAGCTGCGGAAAATGTTGTCTCTTGTCGTAGGCTGAGCGGCCGTGGAGGCCGTTATTCGTGAGATCGAGGTTAGTGATGGCTCTCGTATCGAGCCGCCAGGGGCGGGTGTGCTGGTTGTCGTGGGGCCGAACAACGCGGGCAAGAGCGCGCTCCTCAGAGAGCTCTGGATGCGCCTCACCGGTGGGTGGCCGGCGGATCGGTCCACCGTCCCGCTCGTCGCGAGAGCCGCTCGAGTCGACAAGCAGGCGGACTCAGACGAGGAACTCCAAGAATGGTTTGAGACGCACTCGTACGTCCTAGTCAACGAGCGGACGGGCGAGCGCTCATATCGACGGCCGGCAGGGACGTATACCTGGAACGTTTTGCTGGGAGAGTTTCGATCGAGTGACGATCGTCTGGGTCCGTCGCTCGCGAACTTCCTCGCGTTTTACGGCACCGCCGATGCTCGCCTGGGTCTTCTCGGTGGCGGCGCGACGCTCTGGGATCCCATGTCCGACACCCCGACGCAGCCGCTTCAGATGCTCTATGCGGACCAAGGTCTGGAACGCCGCCTCTCCGACATCTGCTTCGAGGCGTTCCGACAGCCTCTAACGCTCGCGCGAATTCCCGGGTCGCCAATCAACCTCCATGTGGGGGCGACGGAATACGAAGCCAAGATTGAGCCGACGCCGGAATACATGCAAGCGATTCGCGAAATGCCGCTGTTGGCCTCGCAGGGCGACGGCATGCGCAGCTTTATGGGGGTCATGCTGACGATCGTGTGCGCGACCTATCCGATCATCCTGCTCGATGAGCCGGAGGCGTTTCTTCACCCTCCGCAGGCTCGTTTGCTTGGTCGCAAACTTGCAGAAGAATCCGGGACTTCACAAGTGTTGGTGGCGACACATGACTCTGATTTCTTGGCTGGAGCGTTGGATGTGGCTGGGAGAGACGTAGCCGTCGTCCGACTGACGCGGCGGGCAGACGTTAACCGAGTGTCGAGCCTTTCGGCCAGCCGTCTTCGCGAAGTCTGGAACGATCCGATCCTTCGATACTCGAACATTCTCGATGGCCTGTTTCACCGTGGCGTTATCGCGTGCGAATCGGACGCGGACTCGCGCTACTACGGCGCGGTTCTCGATGCCGCACGCATTCGGCAGAGTAAGCCTCCGCACGATTTGCTCTTGACACAAGCAGGTGGCGTACACCGCCTACCAGTTGTCGTCGAAGCGCTGCAATCTTTGGAAGTCCCAGCTGCCGTCATAGTTGACTTCGACGTCTTGCGGCACTCCGCTCTTCTGCGACGACTAGTCGAAGCTTTCGGTCGCGACTGGGCACTGTTTCAGGACGACTGGCGAGTTGTGGACGCGCAGGTACGGACGCGCGAGCGAAACGTCAGCATCGACTACGCAGCGGAGCAAATCCGCGGAGTGCTCGAGGCCGCCGGACGAACCTTGACGCCACAGGAGAGTGAGCGTATCCGAGCCATTACAAAGGTCGAAGATGGATGGTCGATGCTGAAGACAACTGGTTTGCCGGGAGTGCCTGCCGGCGATGGGCAGATCCGTTGCCGGCGCCTTCTTGACGGTCTAAAGGCGATCGGGATCTTCGTGGTTCCGATTGGCGAGCTGGAAGCGTGGCATTCGGACATAGGTGGGCACGGACCGAGCTGGGTTGTCGATGTGCTTGCCGCTGGCCATCATGATCGAGACGACACACCGTCAAATCCTTTTGTTGATGAGGTGGCGACGTATCTCGAAGGCTTGGCGGAGGAGTAGCCGAGTCTGTATCGCGTGCCTTGTCTTAATTACCACTGCGTATGGAGCTCGACGTAGAAGATCGCTGTGCGCCTGGTCCGATTCGAGAGCGTTGCCCGACCCCACGCTGTCGCGCTTCCGCCAAAACGCGACATCGACGCACGCCGGCGTTGCGGACGTCGATGGAGCGGTGGGGTCTGCGGGCAGCTGTGGCTCTGAGGTTGTGATTTGAACGCGCCAGGATGAAAGGCGAGACTCCTTGTTGTGCGCGTTCGACTTTCCGATCCGGCCCTTCGCGCCGATCTACGGGACTTCCTCCACCGTTGGGGCTGCGTTACCTACGAGGTCAAGGATGACGTGATCGAGGTCATCATCCCCGACGCTCCCGACGAGCGGAAGGGGCGGCGCGAGCTCCGACTCTACCTCGAAACCTGGCGCGCACGTAACCCGGGTCTCGCGCTGGAGCTCCTCGATTGATCCGGGGGATCGCGATTGAGTCGCTGGACGCCGGCACACGCTTTCCGATCGTCGCGCCTCCGCGTGCCGTGCGCAAAACGCGGTCGTGCCGTCAGGGGTAGCCGGCACTGGTCGCCGCGGCGAGCACAAAAGCTGAGATCGGCGCGGCGTGCTCACCCGTCGCCGTCGCGTTCGTCCTCTCGAGGACTCTCCTCAGATTCCTTGAAAGGTTCGAGATCAGCGAAGGGCACGCAGCGGATCCGTCCGCTCTCCCGGTCCTCGATCTCGACGAGTTGCGGCGTCACGCTCATCGGCGTCACGCCGAGGACGACGTGGAGACGTCCCCGGTAGCTGACGATTGTTCCGAATTTGAACACAGCCGCATGCGCACGCCGAACCGGCGCGCAACCTCAGCATCGGCAACCCGACCGTCCGCACCGATCCCTCGGTTCGGCAGGCCGCAGCAGCCGATTGGTTTGCCGGCGGTAACGCCGCACTCTCGGAGCGCGACTGTTGCGTCGGCGCGAGCTGAGGAGTGTTCATCTCCGCTGGCGATCGACCGCTGTCGGCCCTCGCTTGGAAGCGCCGCAAATGGGTCGCGGTCGCCTCTTGGCGAAAGCGCGATAATCGTGCCCGCATCCTTCAAGCGCTGGGCGAAATAGTCACAGGGCGATCTGCCCGAACTGCTCGGTCGAGCGTTGAGAAAGATCAACGACAGCCGCGATCGCAGATTGATAGAGATCGAGGTACGGCTTCATGGTCGGAGTTCTCCCTTGGCCTGTTGGTCGGAGTTCTCCCTTGGCCTGGCGGGCCGAAGTAGGTTGGGTGCGCGCCGTCTTCTGACCCCGGACGGCGCGCACTTTTTAGAACTCGGTGCAGGATGGGACGACCTAAGTGCGGTGTTCACTCCGACGAGGGAGGCCTCGTAGGTTTACGCCGCGGCTGAATCTCTTTGATGAGCGGAGAGAACTGCGGGCCGGACGCTACGCGGGGACTGACGTGCGGCGTCCGGCCTCCCCGCTCGCATGGCTTTGCGCTCTGTGAAACGTCAGCGAAACCCCTGTAGAGGTAGGTCCTTCCTGCCGACAAACGAAGGTGGCGCACCGCAAACGGGCTGGGTCGCGGGGTGCCGCAGCCCTCGGCCTACTCCCGGCGGTGCGCCGAGCAATGACACGGACGGTCCTCACTCCCCGGTGAGGGCCGTCCGAGCTTCGCCGGTCAACCACACCCAAGAGCGCGAGCACGTTTGCGTCCGGCGTTGGTTGACATCAGCGGATCAGGCAGTCGGTGCGCGACTCTGAGGCCGTGCGTTCGTCGGGATGCCACAGCCCATTCCTGCGAAAACGGACCAGATTGAGCAGGTCGATTACCCGTCACGACACCGAGGATGCGGGGCGGCTCGATCCGCGCTTTAGTTGGCCCTCGTCCAGGTGCCTTGCATGATCGCGACGCGGTCGCCGCAGGGGTCCTTGCCGGAGGGATTGAGCTGCATGCTCTTGTCGTCTGGTGAGAGCGAGACGGTCCAGGTATGGAGTGGATCGACGCCGCAGAAGGCGCCTGTCTGCTGCACCGGGGTGACGACTTCGGGGCCCATGACGATGTTGCCGTTCGGGAGGTAGCGGACGTCGAAGTTGTCGTGGGGGCCGGTGGACCAGCCGATCGAGGTGACGGTGATCGTCCAGCGGCCGGCAGGTGGCCCGGGTGGCCCCTTCTTTAGATCGGCGGGTGTGACGATGCGTGTCCAGGCGCCGGCGAGTTTGGCTGGCGGGGCGGGAGCGGCAATTACTCGGGCTTTGACGGTATCGGTGGCGGCCTTGCCGGTGGCGGTTAGGGCGCGCACGGTAAAGGTGTGGAGGCCAGGTTTGAGGAAGGTGGTGACGAGGCGGTTGCCGTCGTCGCCGTAGGTGTACGGTGCGTGGTGCTCGGTCCAGGCTCGTCGACCGTCGATGAAGAAGTCGATCTTCTTGACCTGGGCTTGCGGGATGCGCGGGTGTGCGATCCAGGGGATGCGTAGCGGCAGGACGGTCTTGCCGTCGAGCGTGGAGGTGATGGTGAAGCCTTTCGCAGTGCTGCCTGCGAGGGCGAAGGGGACGGCGATTGTTGCCGTCAACGCCGCGAGAAGGATTGTGTTGCGGGCGCGGACTGTCATGCTGGGTTCCTTTCGGATGTGGAGATGACCAGCTGACGGTCGCGCCGCGTTGTTGCAGAGATGTGGAAATCGCGTTGCAGTCGTGCTTAGGTCGAAAAGTGGAGTTCTTGATCCTCGGGCCTGTTGAGGTTCGGGTGGAGACCCAAAGGGTGGCTCTGGGCGGCCCGAAGCAGCGGGCGTTGTTGGCTTTGTTGCTGCTGCGTGCAAACGAGGTCGTCTCCCGCGGCCGCTTGATCGATGCGTTGTGGGGTGAGCGGGCGCCGGCGAGCGCAGAGCGCTCGCTGGACAGCTATGTGTCGCGGCTACGGACGGTGCTCGGTGCCGAGAGGATCGAGCGCCGCGCGCCCGGCTATCGGCTTCGAGTGGATGCGGAGGAACTCGATTTTGGTCGCTTCGAGGTCTTGCTGGAGCGCGGTCAAGCGGCGGTGGCTGCCGGCGACGCGGGGGAGGGCGCGGAACTGTTGCGTGCGGCGCTCGCCCTTTGGCGCGGGCGTGCGCTCGCTGATCTCGAGTTCGAGTCGTTCCTGGGGGTGGAAGCAGAGTGGCTCGAGGAGCGCCGGTTGCTCGCATTCGAGGCGCTGGTCGACGCCGAGCTCGCAGTCGGCGCCGGCCCAGAGTTGATTGCTGAGCTCGAGGTGGCCGCGCGGGAGCATCCCTTCCGCGAACGCGTGCTCGGCCAGTTGATGACCTGCCTTTATCGGGCGGGCCGGCAGGCCGATGCGCTCGCGCTCTACCAAGGGGTGCGACGACGTTTCGCAGCGGAACTCGGACTCGAGCCGAGTCCGGAATTGCGTGCGTTGGAGCGGAGGATCCTCGAGCATGATCCTGCGCTTGGCCGTCGGCTCGCAGGTGACGGAGTTCGTCGTCGGCGTCGCATCACACGCCTCCGGGTTGTGCTCGTAGCCGCGGCGCTCGCCGCTCTCGCGGCGATTACCCTTCTTGCAGTCGAACTTGGAACTGGGCGCACGAGACCTTCCAGCACCCATGCGTCCGTCGCCGGTGTATTCGAACTGCGTGGTGGCGCGGCTGTGCCGGTCGCTGGGGCTGCGTTAACTAGTGCGCCGGCTGCCATGGCCGCGGACCGGGGGACGGTTTGGCTAGCCGAGCCGGATGCGGGCGCGGTCGTGCGCGTCGCGTTGGCCTCGCGCCAGGTGGTTGACCGAATACCCATTACCGGAAGCCCGAGCGCGATTGCCGTTGGTGGTGGCGCCGTTTGGGTCGCCAGCGTCCCTGGAGACACCGTCACCCGTCTTGACCCGGCAACGGGGCGCGTCACGCAGACGATTCGACTTGGTGGTGCGCGGGTGGCAGCACTCGCCTTCGGCTTCGGGCGCGTATGGGTGGCCGACGCTACCGACGCCGCGCTGCTCCAGCTTGACCCGGCGACGGGCGGCGTGCAGCGGACGCTGCAAATCGACGTGCATCCGACCGCTCTCGCGGTGGGGGCGCGCACGCTTTGGATTGCCGACTACGGCGCGGGCTCCATCACAGAGATCGATCCACGCAACGGCGAAAGCATCGCCACCGTCACGGTCGGGAAAGGCCCGGTAGCGCTCGCGATCGGGCGCGGTGGGGTCTGGGTTGTCAACAGACTTGACTCGACCGTCGCGAAGGTCGATCCTCGCACGAGCAGACTCGCGGCGACGGTACCCGTCGGCAGCGATCCGGTTGCCGTGGCGGTGAGCGGTGCCATGATCGCGGTCGCGAACCAGTACTCGTCGTCGGTCTCGCTGATCGATCCACGAGGCAACAAAAGCCTTGAGACGTTGCGAGTCGGTGGCGGTCCGACGGCGCTTGTTTCTGCGGCAGGACAAGTGTGGGTCGGTACGCGTGCTCTCCGTTCGCACCGTGGCGGGACGCTGCTGCTGCTACACACGCGGCCCCTCTCGCTCGACCCGGCCCTCCAGGTCGATCTCCCGCCGTCGCAATCGAACGGGCTCACGAACGATGCGCTCCTCACCTACGCGCAGGCCGGCGGCGCGCAGGCGTTGCAGCTCATACCCGATCTCGCCGTCAGCGTTCCAGCTTCAACGGACCACGGCACGACCTACACCTTCCGTCTTCGCCCTGAAATTCGCTACTCGAACGGCCGGCCCGTACGGGCCAAGGATTTCCGGCGGGCCCTCGAGCGGCTCTTCCGGCTCGACTCCCCCTTGAGCGGGAACTATCTTGCGATCGTCGGTGCGACCCGCTGCACACGCATTCGCTGCGACCTCTCAGACGGCGTACAGACCGACGAAGAAGCTCGCACGATCACTTTCCACCTGCGAGGACCTGACCCCGACTTCCTTTCGAACCTGACCTCAATCGCAACGACTCCGGTCCCGGCCGGCACGTCCTTCCACGACGTCGGATCGACGCCGATCCCGGGCACCGGCCCCTATGTGATCGCCGCCGCGAACAAGCAAAGAATCCGGTATGTCCGCAACCGGCGCTTCCGCGAGTGGTCGCATGCCGCGCAGCCAAACGGGAACCCCGACGAAATCGTCATGCGCTACGGCCTCTCGCCCGCGCAGGAGGTCCGCGCCGTCGAACGCGGCCAAGCCGACTGGACAGCCGACGGCGTACCCGCCGCTCTCATCCCAGAGGTCACTACGCACTTCGCCGCCCAGACACACACCCTCCTCACGAGCGAAACGGATTTCCTGCAGCTCAACACCACGCTCGCGCCGTTCACCGACAAGCGCGCACGGCAGGCGCTGAATCTCGCGATCAACCGCCGCGTGATCGTCCGCATGTACGGCGGACCAGCCGCCGCCACTCCAACCTGCCAGGTGCTACCGCCCGGGCTACTCGGATACCGCCGCTACTGCCCCTACACCCGTCGGCTCGGCGGGAATAAGCGCTGGCGTGCCCCCGACCTCGCGCGAGCACTGCGTCTCGTCGCCGCGTCGGGCACACGCGGAGCGCAAGTGACCGTATGGGTTTCGACCGCCGACGGTCCACGCGCGACAGCCGTCGTGCTCTACACCGTCAAGGTTCTGCGGCGCCTCGGCTACCGCGCCCGAGCGCACTTCGTCTCCCCAAGCTTCTTTCAAAACGCCTCGCCGACCATGTTCAGGAAGATCCAGATGACCCTACCCGGCTGGCTAGACCCGACCCCGTACGGCTTCTTCGGCATATGGTTCCTCTGCTCCGCTCAGTCCAACCACCACTGGTTCTGCGACCGTGGTCTCGACGCCGCGATCCAGCAAGCACACACCGCCGAGACGACAGATACCCGCGCCGCCAGCGCGCTCTGGACCAAGATCGATCACGAGCTAGTTGACCGCGCGGCGTGGGTTCCGCTTGTCAACCCGCACGCCATCGACTTCATCTCGGCCCGCGTCCACAACTACGAGGCACATCCCGCCCTCGGGCTCCTCGCAGACCAGGTCTGGCTGCCATAGCAAGCCGGTTCCGAAGCAGAAAAATCGAACGATGGACCTGCACGCATTCTTTTCGGACCGAAGCATCTGACCGCTCCGAAAACGGCCGGGGTGCTGCTCGACCCGGTGGGTGGCTGAGCTTCTCGCCACCCCTGAAGTAGCGGTAGCCACTCGTGAGCCCGCCGCCCCTCACTCCCCGCGACGGGACGATCTCGACGAGGTACTCCGGGCGGCCCTAG
>WNGD01003293.1_pt1 | contig 25456 bp, 22 predicted proteins | sample 5400671 | NCBI WGS metagenome assembly WNGD01 (sample SAMN13153369, study PRJNA577476) | soil metagenome | isolation source: 40 cm soil or saprolite under grassland replicate 2 | place: USA:California | collected 2016-06-15
GTCCAGAGATAAGTTTCAGTTCGACGGAACGGGCCGGACCATTGGCTTAGTTCGGGTGCTGTGGAGACTGGATGTGAACCATCGCGCAACCGCTGTCGCGGAAACGTTGCACCCGATCGAAACTGAGCAGACGGAAAGTTATCGATGGAAAAAAATCGTTACCCATCTCGCCTTCACAAATAGCGGAGTAACTCGGACGAGAACAGACGCCCAGGGCGGTACTGCGGAAACAAAAACTCGCCAGTTTAGTTTTCCAGACCTGTTCGATCTGCATTCGGCGGCGCTTTATTTGCGCAGTCAGCCGCTTCGAGATCGCAGTGTTTATCGCATTGCGGTTTACGCGGCTACCAATGCTTATCTTGCGACGGTCACCGTAGGCGGGCACGAAAAAATCTCCGTGCACGCCGGCACCTACAACGCGATCAAACTTGACTTGCAGCTAAAGCGGATCGGCAAGCACTTGGAATTGGAGCCGCACCGCAAATTTCGTCGTGCTACAATCTGGGTGTCGGATGATGCGGAACGGCTTCTGGTTCGCATTGAAGCCCAAATTTTCGTCGGCACAGTTTGGGCCGAGCTGCAATCGGTGCATTTCGACAAAGAGTAGCGCACGCGTCTCGCCCGCCGCGGCAGGCCAGAGGCTCGCGCTACATTACTCCGGAACCCACTCACCGCGGATCGGTTCGTTTGGCCATGGATGTCCATGCTTCCGTGGTGGATGGAAGACCGGCGCACGCGCTCCCGGCAATAGCTGCAGCGCCGCGAGCGTTTCCAAGTCCAGCCGGCCGGTTACCGGAAGTCGCGTTCGCGCTTGATAGGCGCGCAGGGAAAATTCCATCGCCGGCCCAAAGACCCCGTCAATCTCTTCGCGATAAAGGCCGCGGCGGGCCAGCGCTATCTGGGCTGAGAGCACCACATTGCGTTGCACGCCGGCAGGTGCAGCTTCAAACGGCGTGCCGGCAAGGACTCCTCCGGGTGAAGTGCCCGGAGTCACTGGACTGGAAGGATAAAGTTCCTGGTCTTGCGGCGCGTTGCCGAAAGGTTGAATCGGTGGCGCGGGGTTCGCGTTTGCCGTTTGGTTGGAAAACGGTTCGCTGGGCTTGGCAGGCTCACCAGTTCCAGGCGATGCAGACTTCGTTGCCGGTCGCACCGAAGCAGAAGAGTTAATTCCAAGTGATTGAAGCGTCTCGCTATTGAGCTCGCCACTAACCTGCAGTCCGTTGCGAATCTGGTAGCGGCGAATGGCTGCGGTTAAATTCGCATTCGTTTCACCGGTCACTTCACCATAGTAGAAACCCTGATCCTTCAACGCCTGCTGCACACTTTGAACCAGCTGATCGGCGCGCGTCAGTAGCGTCGATCCAATGAAAATGAGGGCAGCGATCTTGATTTTCATTCCGATGTTATTTTGACGCTTTGCCCTTTTGCCTATTCAGCGCTTTCCCCGATTCGTCACCGCCAACGTTGACTTCCGCTGGCTCGCTGCCTCGCGGTAACGCAAAATGCCATCGGCGACGGCTGCGGCGATCTGGTCACGATAGTCTTCGCTCGCGAGTTTGGAAATGTCTTCCTTATTGGTGAGAAATCCTCCTTCCATCAAAACGGCAGGAGAAGTCACGTTCGCGATCACGAAAAATTGTCTGGCTTGTGTGCCGCGATCCACGGCCCGGGTTCGCGCCACCAGCGCTTCCTGAACAAACCCGGCGAGATTTTGGCTTTCGGGATTTGGCGAATCCGAAAGCGGTCGCCACAAAAAAGGCAACCACGAAGCGAGGAATGAACCCGCGGTGATTTGATGCGCAGCGTAGTACGTCTCCACCCCGCTGGCCACCGGCTTGTTATCTTCGTTGAAATGGATGCTGACAAAAATGCAATTTCGCACTCGATTGGCGAACGCCGCGCGATCCGCCAGCGATACGTAGGTGTCTCCCAGGCGGGTCATTAATGTAGCAACCCCTTCCGAGTCCAGCAGCCGATCAATTCGTCGCGCCACGTCCAGTGTCAGATCTTTTTCCAATACGCCGCCGCACATCGCGCCGGAGTCTTGGCCCCCGTGGCCGGGATCGAGAACAACTAATGAAAATGGGCTCGGAGTAGTTGGGGATCGCGCGGTTTTCGACTCTCTTGGGCGCTCGGGTGTCTCAGCCTGGCGAAATTGCATCCAGGCGAAGGACCCAATCATCAACAACAGGCCTGCCAACGCCAGCGTGTTCCGAAGCGCTCGTTTCATTCGTGGTTTCGGAGAAAAAATTTCTCTCCATAAGTTAATCGTTAATCAGGGAGCGCAATTCCGTATCCGATAACAATCGATAACGAATTGCCCTGCCGGCATCGCGCTCAAGCAATGCCGCTTCGATTCCACTATTTGCGAGTTGTTCCTTGCGATATTTCGTGACAGCAGCGCGCTCTGGCAGCTCCTTTGCGTCGTTTGTCTGCAAAGTCATATGACCGATGCTCCATGCGTCGAGCGCGGAGTTGAGCGCCGCTTCAAAACTTGCATCTGGCGCATGCTGATTCTTGAGAAAAGCTTCCATCAGTTCTCTCGCTTGCTGCGTCCCGCTGAGCACCGCGAAATCCTGTCGTGCTTGCGCGTAGGTTGCGCCGTTGGTTGCAATCTCACCGTCGTAGTCCACCCGTAAGAACAAATCGTCGTCAGGCCGTTCGCCCACCTCGGCAAAGAGCATCCGCGCCAGATAAGGCGGGCCATAGATCTGTTCAAACGCAGTCTTCATTACAGGGCTAAGCGAATAATGCACCAGCCGCCGCAACGAAACGTCCGTAGCCGAACGACTGAAACCCTCGGTGCTGGCCAGTTCAATCGCCGCCATTCGCAACCGCTCAATGTCCCCTGGATGACCAATCGCTCCCATTGCAATCCGATCGTAGATCTCGAAAATTTTCTGCCGCGTTTTGCCGAGAGTGAGAAACAGAATGCCGTCGCGATAGCCGAGCGCCGCGATCGGACTGCCCGGAGCGAGTTGCGCTTCGATGTACTCGCGGCGATTAGCGATCGCTTCGACCCAACGATACGGTTCTTCGATCATGCGACCGTTTCCTTGAACACGGCGGCGATTTTGCTCTCCGGCAAGGTGGTGATGCCTTCGCGCGAGACAATCTTGATCAGCGGATAAACCTTCCCGCTGCGATCCACGCCGCCCGTCGATGTGTCGGATTCCGCAGCGGTATCTAGCGCCCGCAATGCGATCGATATCGCTTTCTCTTCGTTCAATTGTTGCAGTGGCTTCATGCCCCAAGTGTTTTCGTAATAAAGAATGCCACGGACGGCGGGCGAGCCAGATCCTGTTGCCGCGTAATCGGTCGCTTCAAATTGTGCACCCATCGCATCGTAAAAATAAAGACGCGCCTCCGGCTTTGGATGAGAATCGTAGGTGGCGAAAATCGGAACCACGACCCCCACTCCCTGCATGACGAAGCCGAAATTATCACGCAACAGTTTGGATAGAGCGCGCACTTTTCCGTCGACGCTCATTTCCTGCAGTTGAGTTCGCCGAAAGAATTGGAAAGAGTGTTCGAGCACGCGCGCCATCTCCCAAGCCGTCGCCGGGACGCCGGCGATAGCCATGATCGAATGCCGATCAATTTCCAAAACTTTGTCGGCACGATCATAGACCACCGTGTTGCCAGCGGTCGCACGGCGGTCGCCTGCGACGAGCACGCCGCCTGAAAACTTGAAAGCTAGAATCGTGGTCGCCTCCGTGGGCTGCCACGTTTTCTGCGGCGTCCCCGCTTGTGGCACGGGATTTACAAGCGCCGGAGCAAGCAGACCCTTGCTCCGCAGCAGCGTAAGGAAATCGCTCGCTGTGCCAGAAAAATTCTGGTCAAACGCCACTGGGGAGCGCTCCATTACTGACCCGTACGCTGGCGATAGCGCTTGGATTGGTTGGGATCAACCTTGCGCATTTTTTTTAAAAGGTCCTTTGTGTCGGGCCGCGAAATGTCCGGCGAACGTGGCCCTCCACCATCGCCTTGTTTTGGTCCCCACGGAGCCGGTTCTGCCGGTTTTTGGATGCGCTCGGGCATGAAAAAATCTAAGAGCAAAATATTGGAAAGCAAGCCGCGCACCGCCTGTTCACTCGAAGCGGAACACAAAGCGGATGCTTGCCAGACAAATATGCTAGTGGCAAGGTTTCGGCCCGATGAAGCTCGCGGCTATTTCTTGTGCGATCCTGGTTTCGGCGTTTTGCACTGCTTCTGCTCAGACGCCGGCGCCGGAGCCACCAAAATCAGCTGATGCCGCCCAACTCGAAGCGCTGGCAAAAAAGATAGACGAACAAAACGCCAAAATTGATGCGCTTTCCCAGGAAATCCTGAAGCTAGAGCAACAAGTGTCGCAGATTCGTCCGGGGATCATGATCGGAGAAAGCACGCCCTCGCCAGCGAATGCTGCCGCTCCAGCCATGTCGCCGTCGCATCCCGCTGCGGCAGGTAACACCCACATCGTCGCACGCGGAGAGACACTCACATCCATTGCCAAAATGTACAAAGTGACCGTGGACGAATTGCAACAAGCCAATCACATCGAAGACGGCCGTAAGTTGCAGGCCGGCCAAACGATCACCATACCAACGTCTGCCACGCCGACGACAACGCCGGCAGGGTAGTGGAATTTTCCTAGACCGGCAATCGCTCCTCTTTCTCGAGGGTTTGTGATGCAACAATTTCTTCGCGCGGCTCTGTCTCGCGCAATGGCGAGGCCTCGAGCAAACTTTGCCGACACAGCCGCGCATATTTTCCATCGAGCGCGACCAATTTATCGTGCGTGCCGCGCTCGATGATGCGTCCGTGATCGAGCACGAGAATTTGGTCGGCGTGCACAATTGTGGAAAGGCGATGCGCAATCACAATTGATGTCCGGTTCGCCATCAAGCGTTCCAACGCCTCCTGAATCAGTCGTTCCGTCGCGGTGTCCACGCTCGCAGTCGCTTCATCAAGAATCAAAATCGGCGGGTCCTTCAAGAGCGCCCGCGCAATCGAGAGCCGCTGTTTTTCGCCCACGCTCAATTTCACGCCACGCTCGCCCACCACACTTTCCAATCCGTCCGGCAAGCGTTCGATAAATTCCCGCGCGTTCGCCGCATCCACCGTGCGCCATAATTCCGCGTCGGTTGCGTCGGGCTTGCCCATCAAAAGATTTTCGCGAATTGATCCGTTGAACAGGAAACTCTCCTGTGTGACTACGCCGATCGCTTCGCGCAGCGCGTGCAACTCGTAATTGCGAATCGGTTTGCCATCGACATAAATCTGGCCGCTGGTGAATTCGTAAAAACGCACGAGCAGATTCACCAGTGTCGATTTTCCCGCGCCAGTCGCGCCGACCAGCGCAATGGTCGCGCCTGGCGGGGCATGAAACGAAACCCGCCTTAGCGCAGGCAATCCTTCCGTGTAACTGAAGCTCACGTCCTCGTAGCGAATGTCGCCCGCAATTGGGATATGATCATGCTCGTGCAAAGCCGCCTTACGTGAAATTGCTTCGCCTCTCCCTTTCAAAGGGAGAGGGTAGGGTGAGGGTTGGATCTTTTCTGAAGCCTCAGCAGAGAATCTCCTCACCTTGATCCTCTCCCCTTCACCAAGGGGAGAGGCGATGGAAGGCGCGTGATGTTTGAGAGCCGCCCCGGCGACAATGCCTGGCTCGCAGGGTTCATCAAGAATCTCAAATACGCGTTCGCCCGCCGCGCGCCCGGCTTGGACAAGTTGATTGAGTTGATGCAGCCGGCTGACCGGATCGTAGAGAAACGCCGTCAACATTAGGAATGCAACCAGATCCCCGATCTGCATCTCGCCCGTCAATGCTGCGTGAGCGCCAAACCCAAGGATGAGCAGTGCGCCGATCGCTTCAAACATCGACATCGACGGCGAGTAAATTGCCCATACCCGCATCACCACGAGCGTGGCGCGCCGCAGTTGGTCACTTGCCCGATTGAAACGCGCGTGCTCCTCAAGCTCGCGCACGAAACTTTTGATCTGACGAATCCCGGCAAGATTATCGTGCAACAGCGCGTTGATGGTTGATGAGGCCCGCCGCTGCAAGCGATACCGCCGATGGGCGGTGAGCGTGTAAGCCAGCGCGCCTCCGATGAGCAACGGAAACGGAACCAACGCAAGGATTGCCAGCTTCGCATTCCAATAGAACATCACGGCCAGCACGATCACGATTTGCAATACCGCAACCACGCCCTGCTCGATTCCATCGATCAGCACGCGCTCGACCGAGTTCACGTCCTCGATCACCCGCGTCATTAGATCGCCCGTGGCGCGATTGTCGAACCATCGCAAAGGCAGCAGTTGAATGTGCGAATACAGATCGCTCCGCAGATCGAAAATGACTTTTTGCTCGAACGTGTTGTTCAGGATTATCCGCAGCGAGTTGAAAACGTGCTGAAGCAGAAATGCCACTGCGGCCAGCAAAACAAACGGCAGCAATTTGTCCGGTCGTTGGCCGCGCACCACGTCGTTGATGATCCATTTGGTCGCGCCCGGAAAAACAATCACCATCAGCGTAGTCAGGATCGCGCAGCTGAACGTCCCCGCAGCCATCCATGGGTACCGCTTCAGATAAGCAAAAACGCGCCAGACCGTTTTCATTCGCGGGAAATTTACCCAAGCTCGCGAACCATGCGAATGCACGCGAATGGTTCTTCTTTTTCGCGTTAATTCGCGTGATTTGCGAACATGCCTGTTTTCACCTCCTATTCGTGTCGATTCGTGTTCATTCGCGGTTAAGATTCCCCAATGCCCAACGACTCGCACCCGTTCTTCGACGAAATTCACATCGAACAGCTTGAGGTTTCCGCGCGTATCGGAGTCCCGGAACAAGAGCGAGCTAGTCCGCAACGTTTAAGCGTGAGCATTTCCTTTTGGCCGTATGAGCAGACGCGCGATGTGGCGGACAAGATCGACCAGACCGTCAATTATTCAGCCGTGGCTGAAGAGGCCAAGAGTTTCGTGCGCGATCAATCCGTCAACCTAATCGAGACATTGGCGGACCGCCTCGCAACGCACCTGCTGAAGACTTTTCCGATTCAGAAAGTCGCCGTCGAAGTGCGGAAGTTTGCTCTGGAGGACGCGAAATACGTCTCTGCAACCGTCACGCGGACTGCATCGGTCGGTTGACCATGCGAAAAGGAAGATTCAGCAAGCCCGCCGCTGAGATCGCTCTGCGCTACGGCGAGTCTGTTTCGTTTGATTGGCGGTTGTACCGCTACGATATCGCCGGATCGATCGCGCACGCCGCAGCGCTCGCTCGCGCGGGAATCATAACGGCCGCCGAACGCCGAAAGATCGAGACCGGATTGCGTGCGATCCAGAAGGAGATCGAGTCTGGCAAATTCAAGTGGGACCGCTCTCTCGAAGACGTGCACATGAATATCGAAGCGGTGCTTGCGAAACGAATCGACACGACGGGCGCGAAGCTGCACACCGCGCGCAACCGGAACGACCAGATTGCGCTCGATCTTCGGCTTTACGTCAAAGCTGAAATCGCGGAAGTCTCATTGCGTGTGCGAGATTTGCAGAGGGCGCTGCTTAACCTCGCCGAAAAACATGTCGATGTTGTGATGTCCGGTTACACGCATTTGCAGCGTGCCCAGCCGATCGCTCTTTCGCATTACTTGCTGGGGCAAATGGAGGCATTTGAACGCGACAGAGAACGTCTCGATGATTGTCTTGTTCGAACAGATGTTCTCCCGCTCGGTTCCGGCGCGCTCGCTGGGTCGGCAATTGTCCTTGATCGCGAACGTATCGCGCGCGAACTCGGTTTTTCGCGCGTGAGCCAGAACAGCATCGACGGCGTGGGCGATCGGGATTTCGTGTGCGAGTTCCTTTTTGTCTCGCCATGATCGGCATGCATCTCTCGCGGTTGAGCGAAGACTTGATCATCTGGAGCACGCGCGAATTCGGGCTTATCGAATTCGGCGACGCATTTTCCACCGGCTCGAGTTTGATGCCGCAGAAGAAAAATCCCGACATCGCCGAGCTGACTCGCGGCAAAACAGGCAGGCTCTACGGAAATTTGACGTCCATCCTCACGACGGTGAAAGCGCTTCCCTCATCGTACAACCGAGACCTGCAGGAAGATAAGCACGCGCTATTTGATTCCGTCGATACTGTCCGCTCCGCGCTGGAAGTTTTTACGGCGATGCTGCCGGAATTGAGAATCAACCGCGAACGCATGGAGGTTGCCACGAGCGACCCGAATCTTTTTGCGACAGATCTTACTGAGTATCTGGTGAAAAAAGGAATGCCTTTTCGTGAGGCGCACGAAATCGTCGGCAGGCTCGTTGCCGACTGCGTGACTACGGGGATGTCACTGAATCAGATTCCGCTCGTGGAGCTAAAGAAGCGTTCGCTGCTGTTCGATGCCGATGTTGCAGACGTTTTCGACGTTCGCCATTCGCTTTCGCAGCGGCGGGCGATCGGTGCGCCATCGCCCGAGAACGTGGCGGCGCAGATCAAGCGCTGGCAGGCGAAGCTGTAGCCGCTTCGCTGTCCGAAGCGCGGCCCTAGCGCGTTTTAACCGGCACGCGCCACGTCGCCCACAGGGCGACGGCTACAATGTTTGCCGCTGAGGACAGCGGCCACTACAGTCCCCAGCGTGAAACACACCGGCTGGGAAACTGTTTCCAGCGAGCGCCATTTCGCGAACGCGCATCTGGAAGTCGTGACCGATCATGTGCAAACGCCATCGCGAAGCCAGCCGCGCACGTGGACAATCGTGCACCGCAAGGCTGCCGTGATCATCGCGCCGATGACGCGTGACGGTAAAATTGTCCTCATTCGCCAGGAGCGGATCCCGATCTGCCAGTCGATTTGGGAGATGCCCTCGGGCCAAATCGATTCTGTACCCGGGGGCGCCGATCTCGGCTATCCATCAGAAACGATCGAACAAGTCGCGTTGCGCGAACTGAGGGAAGAAGCCGGTTACGAGCTGGCAAAAGACGGCGAGCTCATTGCGCTCGGCTATTATTTTTCGTCGCCGGGATTCACGGATGAGCGCGGCTACTTCTTTCTGGCACGTCCGGTTCAGCGGCGTAAAGAGCCCCAGGGTCGAGAGGAAGCGGAATCGATTCTCGATTGCCGCGAATTTACTGTGGAGCAAATTCGCCGCATGATCGCGGAGAACGAAATTCGCGACGCCAATACCTTGGGCATTTGCGCGACGCTGTCAGCGCGAGGTCTTCTGTCGCTCGCGCGGCGCTGATTCTTCTATCCAATGGCGCTGCGAGACATCTTCAAATTTCGCGATCTGCCGGAGAGTGAAACTTCCAAGCCGTTTCTCGAGCACTTGGAAGACTTGCGGTGGACCATTGTGAAGATTGCGATCACGCTGGGGATCGCGATGATCGTTTGCTTCGCATTTCGTGCTGCCCTGGTGCGGATCCTGCAGGCGCCGCTGCGAGATGTTGGTTCACAAATCGGGACCCTTAAGGCGCTCGGCATCACCGATTCCATCGTGATTTCATTTCATCTCGCGTTTTACGCCGGCATTGTTCTTTCCTTTCCGCTGCTGCTGTATTTCCTGGCAGAATTTGTTTTGCCTGCGCTCACCGCCATGGAGAAACGCTTTTTATTTCCAGCGATTGGCGTCAGCTTCGCGCTTTTCCTTCTCGGCGTAATGGTTTGTTATTTTTGGTTGTTGCCCAAAACGATCCTCTTTTTCTTTCGTGACACCGAGTCGCTCGGCTGGGCGCCTACTTGGACGGTGCAACAGTATTATTCCTTCGTGACCCGGTTCACCATCGGTTTCGGCCTGGCCTTTGAATTGCCGGTGGTGGTACTGGCGCTGGTTCAGTTTGGATTAATCACTTACAGATTCATGGCGCGCACTCGGCCGTATGCTGTTGTCCTCATCTTTATCCTCGCGACCATCATCACGCCCACGCCAGATATTTTGACATTGGCCGCACTGGCGCTGCCAATGTGCCTGCTTTACGAAAGCTGCATCTGGATTGCATGGCTCATGGAGCGCCGCCGCCAAAAGCAGATCGCCGGATAAACGCGTGCACCATCCGATTTACGAATTTCTCTTTGGGACGTTCGCGTTTGTGCTCGGCGCGGCGGTCGGCTCGTTTTTAAACGTCTGCATTTACCGCTGGCCTGTCGATCTTTCGATTAACAAGCCGCGTCGCTCTTTCTGCCCGAACTGCAAGCGGGCGATTCCCTGGCACCAGAATTTGCCGTTGATCAGTTGGATTGTGCTTCGCGGTCGCTGCGCAAATTGTGGCGCCAAAATTTCTTTCCGCTATTTCGCCGTGGAACTGGTTACTGCCCTTCTTTTTCTGGCGATCTGGGAAAGCTTTTCGTGGCAGGTGGCGATCGCGTACTGGATTTTTGTTTCGTTCCTCATCATAGGGACATTCATCGATTTTGAGCATTTCATTATTCCAGACCGGATAACAATCGGCGGAACAATCGCGGGCGTCGTTTGCAGTCTGGCTGTCCCGGCCTTGATGGGAGCCGATTCGCGGCTCGCAGCTTGTCTTCGTGCTCTACTCGCGGCTGCGCTTGGTTATGTGATCCTTTTGATTGTGTTGGAAGCGGGCAAGATGGCTTTTGGAAGAAAACGGATTCGATTTGACGCGCCGACGCCGTTCACGTGGGCAAAGCGCGGGGACGATGCCGATTTCGTGGTGGGCAGTGAAGAAAGTCTGTGGAGCGATTATTTTGCGCGGGAAAAGGATCGACTGCTGCTCGAGTGCGATGAGGTCAGAATCGACCACCACAGGCATGGAAATGTGACACTGGATTTCCGCTACGATCGCGTCGCCGCCGAGGGCAGCGTGCTGATGCTCGATGATGTGACGCATATTTCCGGCATAGCTCGTGAACTGGTGATTCCACGCGAGGCAATGGGACGCGGCGACCTGAAATTTCTGGCGGCGATTGGCGCATTTCTCGGCTGGCGCGCGGTGTTGTTTAGTCTTTTCGCCGGATCGCTTCTCGGCTCCGTCGTCGGATTGATCACACTCGTCGCGGGGAAACGCGTCTGGTCAGCCAAGCTGCCTTTCGGGCCGTATCTGGCATTTGGCGCAGTCACCTGGATGTTTTTTGGCGAGACTTTTCTGCGCTGGTATGGCGGGCTGCTGAATCCCTAGTCCGATTCGCCCGCCACGCCGTAGCCGAACGGAGGCGGGTGGTTCGTCATTGGTTGAGTGCCCATTGCGTCGTCGCCTGAGTTGCTGAAGTCACAGCTCGCCGACGCAGCATCAACGCCAAGTTAATCAGTTCACATTTCCACCAGCGCCGCAGCCCGCGGAAAATTTGTTTGCGAAGACGGGTGTCCGGAACGAATCCGTCGTAAAGTTCGCGCCAGCCGGCATTTCTTTTGCCGTAGTAACCAGTCGCCCATCGACGATTCGCCAGCGCAACGAGACGTCGGCTGTAAAAACGCATCGTGTTCCGAGCGAATCTGCCGCCAATGCCCGTGAAGGGCAGGTTCAGAAATGCACACTCGGGATCGCGATAGGCGGCTCGCACCAAGCCGACGTAATAACTGCTTACATCGAGGAGGAGCGCAGCCGACATTAAATCGGCGTCGCCCATGTAATAGTATTTGTCTTTGTAGAGACTTTCGAACCAGGACCGATACGTGATCGGGAATTGCTGGTTGTAATGGCGAAGCCGCTCCGTCACATCTTCGCCTGCCAGACTGCGCGCCAGTAGATCGGCAACGTAATAGGATGTGTAAGAACAAAAATCGAGACCGGGACTGTAAAGCGGATCGATAAAACCGGCGGCGTCGCCCACGGCGGCCCAGCCGTCGCCGCAAACTTTTTCGCTGTGATATGGCAACATCGACAAGGCGTGCACGTCGCCTTCGATCACGCGTGCCGCCCCGAAGATTTCGCGACCGACCGGATTGCTAAGGATATGCGCGTGCAGCCGTTGGCCCAAGCTCGGCCCTTCTGAAAGTTTGAAAATGCGATTGTCATAAACAATGCCCGCGCTGACATCGCCGCCGTGTAATGGAATGATCCAGACCCACCAGCCGCGTCCAAAAAGATGATTCGTGGCCCACTCGCGCGCAGTGCGACAACCATTTGCGTAATCGGGAAAACGTTGTCGCCACTCGTAGCTGTCCCACTCTTTTACACCGCTGAATCGCGCCCAGACGGCATTGATCGGGTGCTCCGTGTTTGGACGAAAATGTCCGAGTTTTCGGGCGAGCATGGTCGCGCGCCCTGTGGCATCGATGACCCAACGCGCGTGGACGGTGCGATCGCTGCCATTGAGAGCGGCGCTCACCTTTTGGCCATTGTCATTATTTAATTCGAAGTTTGTCACCTTTGCCGGACGCCAGAGCTCGCAGCCCGCTTGCACCGCGAGCTCGAGCATGTGCGAATCCAGCTTTGCCCGGTCCACTTGAAAGCCCGGCAATCGGCTCTGATACCGTGTGCCTACCTCGACGCAATCATCGAAGCGTTGATCAGGTCGATTCGAAAACCAGAGGCGCAATCCCTGCTTTGCCAGCTGATGATGACCGAGGTAATGGGCGAGACCCAAAATGCGCGTCATGTAACAACTGCTTACTTCGGTGGTCGATTCCCCAACCTTGCGGTCGAACGCGGCTGTCTTTTCGATGATGAGGACGCGCGCTTCGGGCCGTTTCCGTTTCAGCATCAGCGCCGTCGCCGCGCCGGAAAACGCGCCGCCAATGATCACGACATCATAATCGAAGTTCATCGCGCCCTAAGAGGATGGACTTTACTGCGTCCAAACGCAATTGCCTTCGTTTAGCGTTGAAGGTTAAGCGTTCAAGACTGAGCGTTAGGCGAAATGATCCTCACAAATGCGCGTTTGATTTTTCCTGATGGAATTCGCGACGGCCTCGAAGTTGTCGTGGAAGGAGGGAAAATCGCCGAGATTCGCCCGCCTGCGCCAAGGCTTCGGCGGACAGACGAGCAAACCCGAACCAGCAGCAAAGACGTTGTCGACCTTGACGGAAATTATCTCGCGCCTGGGTTTATCGATCTTCACGTTCACGGCGCGCTCGGCCGGGATACCATGGACAGCTCCGCCGAAGCATTTCGCACCATTTGCGATTTCCACGCAAGCGGGGGCACCACTTCACTTCTGCTCACCACTGCGACAGCGCCGCTGCAGAATATTGTCGATGTGCTAAAAGCGGTCCGAGATTATCGATCTCCCATTAGCGCGGTTGCGGGAGTTCATGTAGAAGGCCCGTTCATCTCGAAAGCAAAATGCGGCGCGCAGCGCGCGGAATTCATTCAGGAACCGTCACCGACTGGTGTGCGACAGTTGCTCGAGCACGCGGATGTGATCAAACGCGTCACGATTGCGCCGGAACTGCCGGGAGCACTCGAGGCGATCGAAAGTTTTCGCACGCATGGAGTCAGCGTAAGCGGCGGACATAGCGATGCTTGGGATGAGGATGCGCGCGCGGCATTCGATCGTGGCATGCGCAGCGCGACGCACACATTTAATTGCATGTCGAACGCGCGCCGCCGCGGCATTTGTCGTGTCGGCGGTCTGATCGAGTTCGCGTTGAGCGAACCGCAGATTAGTTGCGAACTGATCGCGGACGGCCATCACGTTTCGCCGACGTTGATGAGAATGTTGTATCGTGCGAAAGGCGCGGGCGGAATTTGTCTCGTAACGGATGCAACTGCCGGCGCCGGGTTACCGGAGGGATCTCGATTTTCACTTTTTGGCAATGAATGCCTTGTTGAAGGCGGCGTCTGTTTGCTAGCTGACCGCTCCGCACTCGCCGGCAGCGCTTCGCGAATGATCGACCTCGTACGAACGATGGTACAGAAGGTCGATGTCCCGTTGCATGAGGCCGTCATGATGGCAACGGGAAATCCTGCACGCGCAATCGGCCTAGAAAAAAAGGGTCAATTGACAGTCGGAGCCGACGCCGACTTTGTTGTTCTTTCACCGGAGCTTGAAGTGTTGCGCGTATCTGTCGGCGGAAAGGAAATTCCGTAAGCTAGAGCGACATCAAGAATTCGGCGATGTCCAGCGCGGCGCGGGGTTGGCTAAGTTTGCCGATGTTGCTAGCCCATTCGCGCCATTGTTTTGCGTCATTGGCGAACGCGCGTTCGATCTGTGCCACGACTTCTCTTGGTGAAAGCGCGACCACGCCGGAATTGGTTTCGACGATCAAGCGGGCGTTGCCTTCCTCCTGACCCGCAACGACGTGATTGATGATCATTGGGCAGGCGGCTGCAATCGTTTCCTGCACGGTCGCGCCACCGGCTTTGCCGACGAGCAAATGGCTTTCGTGCAGCATCCGCGGGAGCTGGTCTGTCCATCCAACAATCTTTGTCGTGCGGTCGTTCGCCGCCGCTTCGATTGCCGGCCGGAGTTTTTCGGAACGACCAATCGTCACCGTAAGATCGACACCAAGCTTTGCCAGTAACCTCACCAATTCCGGCGCGCCGCGCGTCGCGGCATGGATCATGTACAAAACGCGGGGCTTCGAATTGTTGGAAGGTAATTTTCGATCGTTGGTGAAATCGGCAAACTTCGGGCTTACAGGAAATCCAAATACCTTGGTTTTTTCCGGCGCGACTCCCACCGCTCGCAAGACGGAGGCGCTCTGTTCGTTCGCAACGAGGAAATAATCAGCCGGGCTCCGGTACCACGTGGCGTTAATGGTGATCGAATCCGTCACGACCACCACACATTTACAGGATCTCTTGGGTCCCAAAATCTCCTGAAGCACATTTGCGTATGCTGGGAAAGAGCAAACGACGACGCTCGGGCGAAAACGCTCGAGCAGCGGAGCGAGATGACTCTTAAGTTGAGTGAATCGCCGAAATTCTGTGTCGTAATCTGTCTTGCGATCGAGCCAGCGATAAACGATCCCCCAAGCGCGGGGCGCAGAATTCACCAGCGCCAGATAACCTCGGCGCACGAACTCATTGACCGGTCCATAGGCTTCAGCAAACAGATCCCGCAATTCCACGTCGGCCTGGTTCGGGGCGACGCGCGCCAGACCGTCGCGCACTCCTCTGGCGGCGCTATTGTGCCCCTCTCCGAAGCCGGCGGTTAGAATCAATATTCTCTTGTTCATGAATCGTCAGGCGCGGCAAACGATGATGGAGCGCAGAAGCGCACGGAACTCTACTCGCGAACGCACTCGGACTTTAATGGATATTTACGCTGGGCAAAGTAAACTCTGCCGAAGATGAAATATCTCGCGTTCATCTGGCGCGTTCTGCACCGGCTGGTTTGGGAAACGACAACTGATAACACGACCGGACTGGCTGCGCAGATGGCGTATCTGCTTCTGTTCGCGCTGGCTCCCGGATCGCTTTTTCTCTGGCATTTGGTGGGTCTTTTCGGCACCGATCCGACGAAGCTGCATCGGATGTTTCTTTTCCTAAAAAGCTTCATGCCGCCGGACGCGAAAGTGCAGGACATTTTGGATTCTGCGATGGCCAATGTGGTGGTGACAGGTTCGAGCGGTCTGCTCGCGAATGCGGGCATAGTTCTCGGAATCTATTTCGGGACCGTCTTCTTCGCGACGATTTCACGGGCTCTGAGTCATACGTATGGAATGCGGGAAGATCCCCATTGGTGGTCGAAATATATCATCTCATTCTTCATGCTCTTCTGGTTTGGGATCATTATTGTGTTTTGCTTCAACGCGATTGTCTTCGGTGAAAAGCTGGCTGGTATTGCAGAGGTAAATTTTCAACTGGGGTTCCCGCTGCAGGCGTGGATCGCGACGTTAAGCGTGCCATTCACCGCTGTGGCCCTGGTCGTTCTCGCGCTCGCGCTTTATCTCCTGACGCCGGAAAATTACTTGACGGTCCGTCAGGCGTTGCCGGGCGCGATTTTCTTTGCGGCCGGCTGGATCATCGCGACAAAACTTTTTCAATTCTACGTAGGAAGATATGATCGCTACAACCCGACGTATCTCGCGCTGGCATCCATCGTGGTGTTGCTCACCTGGATGTATCTGACTTGTCTGCTGCTGTTGTTGGGCGGCAAATTGAACGCCATTCTTCGCCGGGAACGCGAAAGAATGCGCAGGGCTGCGCCTGTTGCGCCTGCGGCGTGAGATAGCTGTAGCCACCGCCCTGCGGGCGGTTTGGTTTGTGGTGATTGGAGCTGACGGCCCACAGGGCCGTGGCTACAGACTAGCGCCACGCTGCTTCCCGAAAGCGTTCGGGGTTGATCGCGTCGCGCGGTCTGTTACTCTCCGTCGCAGTGGTGCGTTTTCGCATTTGGGCTGCACTCGCCGTTGGCGCAATCGTCGCAGGTCTCCTTTGCGCGCAAGTCAGCGAAGAACAAGAAAGCCGCCGCGCTCAATCCGATCAAGGCGAGACACACGACGCGTCCTCTCCGAAACCAAAAAAATCTCCGAGCCCCGCGGCTAAAAGAGCAACGGGTAAATCAACCAAGAAGCATCGAGCGTCTGCGACGCCGGACGAAACGCCTAAGGCCATCCCACGAGCAAAACTAGCAAGCGAAGAGTCGAAAAAGGAACCAGAGCCTTCAAGGAACCAGAGCTTTCGGCAAGAGCAAAATCGCCAAATCCGATCTCGAAATCTAAAGCAAAATCCAACGAGGAAGAAGAGCCAACGCCAAATCCGACGCCGCGCGAGACGCCCGAGCCCGGTGCTTCGCCGAAATCAAAGCGGCACCACACGCCAACGCCCAAACCGAAATCGGCGAAGAAGAAGTCCCGCGAGAAGGAAACGGCGCGCAAGACCAGGAAGACCGGGAAATCCAAACTGGCGCGGAAAGAAGAGGAAACACCAAAGCCGGCAAAGACGCCAACGCCTCGCGTGGAAGAGGGCGGCGTATCACTAGAAAGCTCACCTCCACCGCCGCGGGCACTTGCAGTGCCGACGCCTGCGGCTTCACCGCAGCCAAAAGTTCCCCGTGCTCTACCAGCCGGCGAGCGAGCCCAGGTTGTGGTCGAAAAGTCCGGTATCGAGGAAGACCAGGGCTTCGAGCCTCCGCCATCGCCGCCGCCGCGCAGGTTCGGTTTCTGGCCCTGGTCTCGGCAATCAACCAATTATCGGTATCTCACGCGGTCAGTCATCGAAGCCATCCGACGCGCACCCGTGAAACGGCGTCGCTGGCAGTTCATTGTGGTGCACAATAGCGGCACGCGGCAGGGAAACGCGCGCGTTTTTGATTATTATCATCGGCACGTCCGCCGGATGCAGAATGGTCTTGCCTACCATTTCGTGATCGGCAACGGAACGTCCACGGGCAACGGGCAGATCGAAGTGGGCGATCGTTGGCGGCGCCAGATCAACGGCGGCCATGTGCACAGCGATTATTTGAACAACATTTCGCTCGGTATTTGTCTGGTAGGCGATTTTAATCGCGACCAACCAACGCGCGCGCAGCTCGACGCGTGTGAAGAACTCATTCGCTACCTGCGCGAACGTTGCGGCAAGACCGACAGAGGCGACATCCCTGTGCGGCCACATCGTGAAATAAATCCGCCACGCTGGCCTACTGATTGTCCGGGAGACGTTTTTCCCTATTCGTGGTTTCGCAGGTTTTGATAGCGAGCATACGGCTCTAGTTGAGATGGCATTCTCACAAAGAGGGCCGGTCGCTCGTGAGCGTGCGATTCTCTTAAAAGATCACGAACGTTTTATGCAAAGAGGGATTGTCCGGTCCTGCGTGTTGCTGATTGTAATCACGCTATGTGTCGCGGCAGGCGCGTTTTCGGCCGCGGTGCAGGAGCCTGCGCAGACGCGGGAGGGAATCATCACGACGTTCGCGCCGATTGTGGAAAAGGTCGCGCCGAGCGTGGTCACAGTGTTTACGACTCAAACGGTGTCGCGCGGGCTGACATCATTTCCGTTTGGCGACGACACGCTGCGCGAGTTTTTCGGCGGACAATCTCCGCAGAGGCAAGGCAAACAAACGCTGCAAGGCCTCGGGTCGGGCGTGATTGTCAGCCCGGATGGATACATTCTCACGGCCAACCACGTCGTTTCAGGCGCGGATGAAATCATGGTGGGGCTGGGCAACGATCTCCGAAAATTCAAGGCGAAGAAAGTCGGCACCGATCCGGGTACGGACGTGGCGTTGTTGAAAATCGAGGAGAAAAATCTGCCCGCGATCACGTTTGCCGACAGCGACAAAGCGCGCGCGGGCGACATTGTGCTGGCGATCGGCAATCCATTTGGCCTTCGGCAAACGGTCACCATGGGAATCATCAGCGCGGTCGGGCGCGGCGGCATGGGCATCGTTGATTATGAAAATTTCATCCAAACCGACGCGGCCATAAACATGGGCAACTCCGGCGGCGCGCTGGTCGATACCCAGGGCCGGTTGTTAGGCATCAATACGGCGATTTTCAGCCGAAGCGGCGGAAACCAGGGCGTCGGCTTTGCGATTCCCGCAAGTCTCGCGCGTGACGTGATGCAGAGCTTGCGCGAAAGAGGCCGCGTTGTGCGCGGCTACATCGGGGCGTCGGTGCAAACGCTCACACCCGAGCTGGCTGAGGCGATGAAGTTCAAAGGGCAACCAACCGGCGCGCTCGTGGGCGAGGTCACGCCAAAAAGCCCTTCGGAGAAAGCAGGGATGAAAACCGGCGATGTAATTACGGCCGTTAACGGGAAGAAAATCAGTGATGCGCGCGAACTGCGTTTGATGATTGGCTCAATGGCGCCAGGGACAAAGGTACAGATCGAGGTGAATCGCGAAGGTCAGAGCAAAATCTTCAATGTCGAGCTTGCTGAAATGCCTCCGGGTGAAGCTGAGCAAGGGGCCGAGACGTCTCCTGAAGAAAGCGCTCAACCTGAAAAGGCCACCGTGTTCGGCGGTGTCGCGGTCGCGGATATCACCGATGACATTCGCACTGCGCTTAATCTTTCAAAGGACGTCAAAGGCGCTGTGATTGCGGAGATTGACGCCGATTCGCCAGCCGCGAAAGCTGGGCTGCGCGAAGGCGACGTGATTCAGGAAGTGAACAAGCAGCCCGTCAGAAATGCGAAGGACTTGGTCGCCATCAGCAAAAAATTGAAGCCGAACGAAAAGATTTTGATACGCGTCTGGAGCCAGGGCCGCAGCGGCTTCGTCGCGCTGGAACCGAAGTGACACAGGGGAGCGCCCGCTTCCAGAGGGCTGCCAGCAAGATGCCGCTGCTCCCCTTCAAATGTCCAAAAGCACCGTGGCCTTCCATCCGCCATTCTCTTTCTCGACGGAGAAATTATGCAGCGTGACTGCCTTCACGTCGGCGCGCTGATGATGCCGCGCCGCGTCCAACGTTTCGCCGGCAGCTTCCGCTTTCAAAAAATATTTTCCTTCTTTCTTATCGATCTGCGCATCACGGACGCGCAGCAAGAGGCGCTCGGCGTCTTTGAAGTAAATAAGGTCCTGCAAAAAATCGAACAACAACATGTCGATCTTGTCGTTCGACAGTTCGATCTGCCGCGTATCGTGCGGCTCGATGGCGCCGAGATTGTCAATCATCACGTTCATCGTGGCGTCGGCCGCCTCGCTGAACAATTCCGGCAGATTGCGGCCGGTCGCTTCAAACGCGATGTCCGCGGTGCCGATGTCTTCGAGGTATTGATAGGGCATGAGGAGAATGACGAATAATGACAAATGACGAAAACAGAACGCGAACTCGATGTTGATCACTTCGTCATTTGGGTTTCGTCATTCCTTCGACATTTGTCATTCGAACTTCGTCATTTTTGGCGGCGCATTCGTTTAGCGCAGGAACAATCGCTGATTTTAGTGCGGTAATTTTTCTGCCGATAAAAACGAGCTCCGTCTCTGACGTTTCGAACGGTTCCAAGTCCCAGCGGCCTGCGACAAAATTGAAAAGCTGCGCGCCATCAGGGAAGCGGATGAAGCCTTTCGCTCGAAGCACATTCGCGGGAAGGCTGTCTGCGAAAGCTTCGAAACAATCACGAGAAAAAATTTTGTCAGAGCTAAATGTGAACGATTCGAATTCAAGCTGATGCTGATGCTCTGGACGTGCGATTTTTTTCTCCTGGCCGATGCCAAACAGGAGTTCCGGATTGATCCGGCAGCGCTCGGTGCGAACAATCGCCGCGGTCGGATTGATTTCGCGCAGCTTCGTTTCGAGTGGCTCGATCTGTGTCGCTTGGACGAGATCGATCTTGTTCAAAAGCAAAATGTCCGCGCCTTCGATTTGCAGGCGGGTTGTGTGACCTAGCTCGGGGAAACGAACGAGCATGTCGGCATCGATGACCGAAACGACGCCATCGAGACGGCATTGCGGCAGCGCCTCCTGAATGTTGAACACGAGCGCTTCGGGCTCGGCGAGCCCGGTTGTCTCGACAATGATCATCTCGGGAGCGACTTTCTCGATGATTTCGTTCACCGCCGCCTCGAATTCGCCGACCAACGAGCAACAAACGCAGCCGCCGCCCAGCTCGGCGATGCGCACATTTTTTCCTTCGATGACTTTTGTGTCGATGGCGATCTCCCCGAATTCATTCATCACGATGGCGATCTTCGCCGGTCGCGTCCTCAGAATGTGACGGAGCAGCGTGGTCTTGCCGGTGCCGAGTGGACCGGTCACTAATGTGATGGGTGTGCGCGGAGTCACCGCTAGCCTTTTACGTTCCCAATGGGCGTGAAACGTGCGACCGGCTTGCTGATTCCCGCTAGCTCAGTCGCTGCGATTACCTCGTCGATGTCTTTGTAAGCCGGGCCGGCTTCCTCGGCGAGACCCGCCCATGAAGTGCTGCGGACGTAAATGCCGCGCGCTTCGAGGTCGTGCTGGAGTTGTTTGCCGTGCCATTGTTTGCGCGCTTTGGTGCGGCTCATCGTGCGCCCGCTGCCGTGAGCCGTGCTAAAGAAAGTGTCTGCGCCTGACGCTGTGCCCACGAGCAGATACGAGCCAGTCTCCATGCTGCCGCCGATGATCACCGGCTGGCCAATATCGCGGTAACGCGCGGCCACTTCGTCGTGTCCCGGCCCGAACGCCCGCGTCGCGCCTTTGCGATGCACAAGCAGTGTTTTCTCTTTTCCATCCACACTGTGCTTTTCCAGCTTCGCGGTGTTATGCGCGACGTCGTAAACCATGCGCATCCCCAAATCTTCTGCGCTACGACCAAATACTTCGGAAAAAACTTCGCGAATCCGATGGAGAATCACCTGCCGGTTCGCAAACGACATGTTCAGTCCGCATTTCATCGCGGCAAAATAATCTCGGCCTTCCGGCGAATCGAGCGGTGCGCACGCCAGCTCGCGATCCAAAATTTTAATTCCATATTTCGGTTCCATCACTTTCAAGAACGTCTGGAGATAATCGGTCGCGACCTGGTGCCCGAAACCGCGGCTGCCACAGTGAAACATCACCACGATCTGATTCGGAATCGTGATCCCGAATTTTGCCGCAAGATCCTTGTCGCGCACGTCCTCCGGCCGCGCGACCTGCACTTCGAGATAATGATTGCCGCTGCCGAGTGTACCGACCTGGTTGTAGCCGCGCTCGATTGCGCGTTCGCTGATTTTCGATGCGTCCGCGCCGGGGATGCAACCGTTCTCCTCGGTCAGTTCAAGATCTTCATTCCAGCCGTAATCGTGTTCGATGCACCAGCGCGCTCCTTGTTCGACTAGGTCTCGAAAATCGCTGTGCGACAATTTCAGAAATCCGTGGCTGCCCACCCCCGCCGGCACGCGTTGAAACAGAAGATCCACAATTTCTTTCAAATGCGGCTTCACGTCGTCCAACGTGAGATTCGTGGTGAGCAGGCGCATGCCGCAGTTGATGTCGAACCCGATACCGCCGGGCGAGATGACGCCGCCTTCGCCGACGTCCATTGCCGCCACGCCGCCAATCGGGAAACCATAGCCGCTGTGACCATCGGGCATGCAGAGCGCGTAGCGTGTAATCCCGGGCAACGTCGCGACGTTGCTGATCTGCTGATAGACGGTTTCGTCCATCTCGCGCACGAGTTTTTCCGTCGCGATAATTCGCGCAGGCACGCGCATGCCTTCCTTGTAGGTCGCAGGCAATTCCCAAACTGTGTCCGAAATTTTTTTCAGGCTATCGATGATCGCCATGGGATTTCCTATTCTTACTCTTTCTCATGCTCATGCTCTTGCTCAAATTCCGATCTTACAGACCAAGAGCAAGAGTAGGAGCAGGAGAAGAGCGCCGTAGTTTTCCCCGCGATGATCTGTCGGGTTAATGCACAACCCTGATGTGCTGCCGTTGGGCGATTCGTTCGGAGCGAGAGGCGAGTTTCGCCCCGGCTCTAAGAAATGAATCGACCCACCAGAAGACATTCTCATCGCGCACCACGCGTCTCATGCGCTTCATGCGCGCTCTGCGCTCGGCCTGGCTCATCTGAAATGCTTGCAAAATCGTGTCGGCCAGTTGCTCGACATCGTACGGATTGACCAGCAACGCATCGGGTTTGAGTTGCTCGGCCGCACCGGCAAACTGGCTTAGGATGAGTACGCCGTCATTATCGATTCGGCACGCGCAATATTCCTTGGCTACGAGATTCATTCCATCCTTGAGCGGTGTGACGAAAGCGATGTCGCACCCGCGGTAGTGCGCGAGAAGATCGTCGTGATCGAGGCAGCGAAAGTGATATTGCACCGGCAACCAATTACTGGTCGAGAAGCGACCGTTGATATCGCCAACCAGGCGATCGATGCGTTGCTTAAACTCGTGATATCTCGGAATCTCCACCCGGCTCGGCACGACGACTTGGATCAGGACCGCGCGGCCGCGTAATTCCGGATGACGTTCCAGAGCGGTGCGAAATGCCCGCAACCGTTCGGGAATTCCCTTGCTGTAATCGAGCCGGTCCGAACCCAGGATCAACTGACAACCAGGAAAGCTAACGCGCAGCCGCTGCGCTCTTTGCTCGACCGTGTCGGACCTCGCGCCTTTTTCAAACGAGGTGAAGTCGATCCCAATCGGAAAATGTCCGACTCGAATTTCGCGATCTTCGAATCGAATCAGTTGTAGCTCGCGACGAGAAAGAACTTTTGCGTCTGACATCACGCGCCGCACGCACTGGAGAAAATTGCGGACGTCGCGTCGCGTCTGGAACCCGACCAAATCGAACTGAAGCAACGCGTGCAGGAGCCGCTGTTGTTGCGGGAGCTTCGAAAAAATATCGTACGGCGGAAAGGGGATGTGCAGGAAAAACGTCAATCCCGAAAGTTTTTGGGACAGGCCATGCTCGCGCAGTGCCTGAGCAACGTACATGAGGTGGTAGTCGTGCACCCAGATGAAATCGTCCGGTTGTGCACAGCGGCCGATCGCATCCGCGTAACGTTCGTTAACTTGTTTGTAAGCTTGCCAGTATCCCGGCTCAAAGTTGCAGAAATTTTGCAAATCGTGAAAAAGCGGCCAGATCACTTCGTTGGAATAGCCGTAGTAAAATTCATCGCGCTCGGTTTCACTCAGAGCCACCGGCACGACCTTGTAGCCGGCGTTGCGCGTGGCCTTGGCCAGCGGTTCTTGTGGGATTTCGCCTGCAACTCCCGGCCAGCCTATCCATGTGCCGCCGCGCTCGCGCAGCACCGGCTCGACCGCGGAGACTAACCCCCCTACAGCAGGTGTGACCGTCCACAGATCTTCCCCGGTCGAATCGAGCGCGAATGGCAATCGATTGGAGACGACAATCAGGCGATTCATTTTTTTAAGTGCGGTTAAAAGATTGCAAAGGTTACATAGTTACAAGAGAAGCGCGGCTCTTTTACCTTTGTAACTTTGTAACACTGTAACTCTTTTAACTCCTTCGTTAAATATGATTCCCTCGGCCTTCGAGTACCTTCAGGAGATCGCAGGCCGCAGCGGTCGGGTAGCCGTTTTCCTAGACTACGATGGCACGCTAACGCCGATCGTCAGCCAGCCAGAGGACGCGTGGCTTTCCGATTCAATGCAACAGACGCTGCGGGAACTTGCCCGGCAAGCGCCGGTCGCGATTCTCAGCGGTCGCGACCTTGATGACGTTCGCCGCCGCGTGAACCTCGACGGCATTGTGTATGCCGGCAGTCATGGATTTGATATCGCCGACCCGCGTGGATTGCGCAAACAAGTGGCCACGGAGTTTTTGCCTAAGCTCGACATCGCAGAAAAGGAGTTACACGAAGCGCTTGATGGAATTCCAGGCGCGCGCGTGGAGCGGAAACACTTCTCCATCGCTGCGCACTATCGAAACGTGAGGGAAAACGCCGTCCCCAAGGTGGAGCGAGCCGTGGGCGAAGTGACTGCGGGACATCGTGAGCTGCGCAGGATCGACGGCAAAAAGGTTTACGAACTGCTGCCGGCCATCGATTGGGACAAAGGCAAAGCCGTAATCTGGCTGCTGGAAACACTTGGCTTGGAGTCCCGCTCAGGCGGGATTCGCCCGATTTACATCGGAGACGATCGCACCGACGAAGACGCTTTCCGCGCACTCGAGGAACGCGGCATCGGAATTCTCGTGAGCGAGCAATCGCAGTCCACTGCGGCGACGTATTCATTGAAAGATCCCGCGGAAGTCGAGCGCTTCCTGCGCGCGCTCGCTGCCCGTTTGCGCGCTCCGGAATTGTAGGGCAACCGCTTCGATTGCCGAGACAAAAACGGCGGCAGGCGATGCGCCCACTCTACAACCACTCGAGCGTCAAGCTGTTGTCTTCTTCAAATCTTAACGTTGTGCCGAAGCGCTCGCCGAGTTGGTTCAGAAGATTGCAAAGCCATTTGGCGTCGGCAGCCGCTGCGCATTCCAGCCGGAACCGGCGCATTTGCATCGGAACTAATCGCACGGTGATCAGTCCAGCGCTGTTTGGATCCATTTCGACGAAATACATCAGCGCCAAATCGCCGCGGAACATTTCGTAGCCGCTGATGCCTTCGTAGTCGGTGATGAAATCGCCGCAGCCGTACAGAATGAGCCGTCCTCGGAATACTTCGATCGCTTTCACATGATGCGAGGAGTGCCCGTGCACGATCGCGACGCCTTCGTCAATCAAGCGATGGGCGAATGTAATTTGCTCAGGTGGGATTTCGTAACCCCAGTTCCCGCCCCAGTGAATCGACGCGATGATTAAGTCGCCGGGTTGCTGATGCGCGCGCATTTGATCGCACACTCGCGCTGCGGTCGCTTCTGAAAGATCGTCGAGCAGATTTACTCCCGGAGAAACGCCGGTGGTTTTCCACTCATGAGGGATACCGCTGGTTGTCGATCCAAATGAAAACAAGAGCACGCGATTCCTACCGGCCGTGGCGAGGACTGCGGGCTGCATCGCTTCATCGGCATCGTTGCCCGCACCCGAATAGGCGATGCCTGCAGCATTCAACGTTTGCAGCGTTTCGGACAATCCGTCGTATCCCCAGTCCAGCACGTGATTGTTCGCCAAAGCGCAGGCGCTGATACGTCCAGCGGAGAGGCAGCCAACATTCTGCGGGTGCATGCGATAATGAATTCCTTTGCCGGGCCACGGCGTTTCAACTGATGTGATGGCGGTCTCCAAGTTTACGATTCGAAAGTCGACTTCGGCTCGTTCT
>WNGD01001480.1_pt1 | contig 25417 bp, 21 predicted proteins | sample 5400671 | NCBI WGS metagenome assembly WNGD01 (sample SAMN13153369, study PRJNA577476) | soil metagenome | isolation source: 40 cm soil or saprolite under grassland replicate 2 | place: USA:California | collected 2016-06-15
CTTGAGTTGCTGAACGGCCTTGCCCAGATCCCCGCGCACGAGTTCCGCGTTCCAATCGACCTGCTCCAGGGTGCTCGACACGACGTACTTCTTTGCCGCGTTGATCGTCTGGGCGAAGGGTTCCATCCAATCAGGTCTCGCTCCCGTCGGCGCCGGCGGCCGCCACGCTGATTCCATCATCTCGTAGGTCACCCGGCCAAAGAGAAGGGCATCGGCCTGGTTGAGGTTCTCCACCGCGTGACGATGCAAGTCTTCGTCCGCGGGATCGCACGATGATCGCAGCACCCGTCCAATGTGACGTTGATGAGAAACGCCGCCGCTGGCACCTGCGCTTCACCCCGACCTGCTCGTCATGGCTCAACCTCGTCGAGTGCTGGTTCTCCGTGCTCAGCCGCAAAGCCTTGACCAACACGAGCTTCACCTCCGTCGCCGAACTCGAAACCCGGATCGACTGCTGGGTCTCCCACTGGAACGACAACCGCGAGCCCTTCGTCTGGACCAAACCCGCCGACGAGATCCTCGACGAATTCGCCCGCGGACAAGCCACCCTCGACCGGATCACCAGATCCGCGACAAACCACTAACGAGCGTGCCGGTGGTCCTGACCGTTCTGGCTCGCATGCGCCTGGCTGTTGCCGCGCTGCGAAGCATGTGCGTGGGCGGCGCCGCTGTTCCCGTGGTTGGATGGGTGGACCGGTCCCGTCGCGTGCGACCCGATCTGACCCGGAGGCCCGCCGAAGGGGTTATGCAGCGCCGATCGGCCGGGCATCGACGTCCCGCTGCCGCCTCCCGCACCGCCGCCACCTCCGGTTCCGCCGCCGCCCGTGCCACCTCCACCCCCGCCGCCACCACCGCGCGCGTGTGGGCCGCCCCCTCCCGGGGCGATCGGACCGCTCGGCGGAACGGGGATCAAGCCTGCCATCGGGGTGAGGAGGTCGGCCTGACCGGTTCCCCCGGCGAGCGATGCTCCCGGCGCCGGGGCGACGACGGCGGATGGCTCCTGGACGAACCCCGCTGCCGAGAGGATCCCCTGATGCCCTCCGGCACCACCGAACGCGAGCGCGATCACGACCGCACTCGCGGCGACGGCGCCACCCAGGGCGATCATCCCCAGGCGGCGGTTCCACTCCCCGGTTGCGGCGGGCCCGAGTTCGCCTGCGGAACCCTTGCCGGCCGCCACGGCTCCTGTCGCCCCTTCGGCGATCGTGCTCGCCCAGGCGGCCGGCGGCATGCTCAATGCCGAGAGCGGAAGGACCGGCGCGAGGCCCTCGTCCCGCACGTCGGCGGCCGGATCCTCCATCCCTGCGCCGCCGTCCGGCGCCCGGGTCCTCGCGTCGGCGGCCTCGGCGTTCGCGACCGGATGCAGATGCTGTTCCCGGCGCCGGGGCTCCAGCCCGCCGGGATGTGTCGGGAGCCCGTCGTGCTCCTCGAGCTTCTCCCGGAGGGCGGCCGGGTCCTTCCTGACCCGGTCGATCCAGTCGGGCTTGATGACGCTCTCGCGTGGCGTCGGCATCGTGCCGACGGCCCTCGCAACGGTGGGACCCAAGGAACGCAGGACATCGCCGGGATCGACACGCGCGTAGCCCCCGATGGGGACCACCGCACCGGGCCAGACCAGGATCACCTTCGCGCCGGGGGAGACGTCGTGCGTCATCTGCACGGCGGTCGCGCCGATCCCATCATCTAGCACGACGACGTCGGGCAGGTGCACGGCGAGGACGCGCGCGAGCTCAGCCGCGCTCGACGCCTGGGCGACGACGTCGTATCCCTCGGACTCCAGCACGAAGCGCAGGAAGCCCATGCGTGCGGATCGTCCCTCGCCTACGACGATCCGGACCCGGTGTCGGCTCATCTCCCCCCCAAGGAGCGTGATCCGGCGGGGATCCCCCCGAACATGCGTAGCGTACCCCGGCCCGGGGGTCCGAGCCACGTCCGGAAGGCTGCGAACGGCCTCCCCGAAGGAGCGACCGTCGTAGGTCGATAGACTCGCCGGCTGGATGACTGACGTCAGGCTCGTCTGGACGGGCGATCGCCTTCAGTTCGTCGGAACGACCGCGTATGGCGAGTCGCTCCTCCTCGGAGGGGACGTCGAGGGACCCGGCGCGAAGCCTTCGGACCTGCTGCCGTTATCGCTCGCCGCGTGCACCGCGTACGACGTCGTGGAGATCCTGCGCAAGCAGCGGCAGGACCTGGTCCGCCTCGAGGTCGAGGTGACCTTCGTCCAGGACCCCGACCCGCCCTGGACCTTCCGGTCGATCCATCTACGGTTCGTGCTCACGGGAACGGTCGATGCATCGAAGGCGGCCAAAGCGGTCGACATCTCGGAGGCCAGGTATTGCGCGGTGGCGGCGACGATCAGGTCCGTCGTCGAGCTCACGCACGAGGTGTCGATCGTCCCGATCGGGTGAGTAGGTAAGCGGGCCCGCACCGCCGAGGGTGGGACACTGCACGCATGGACGCCGTCGCCCTCCGATCCCTGCTGGCCGAAGGGCCCCTCCTGGCGGACGGCGGCATGGGCACGTCGCTGATCGCCCGTGGGGTTCCCGTCGAGGCGTGCATGGAGGAGCTGAACGTGCGGGCGCCGGCGCGCGTGGTGGAGATCCACGCGTCGTTCGTCGGCGCCGGCGCCCGGATCGTGCTCACGAACACGTTCGGCGCGAACCGGTACCGGCTCGAGCGCCACGGGCTCGCCGACCGGTTCGCTGAGCTGTGCGGCGCCGGTGTCGCGCTCGCGCGTGACGCCGGCGCCCCGATCGTCGCGGGCTCGATGGGGCCGCTGGGCGTCCGTCTCCAACCATACGGACGGGTGCGCCCGGAGGATGCGTTCGCCGCCTATCGCGAGCAGGCCGCCGCCCTCGCTGCCGCGGGTGTGGACCTGCTCGTGGTCGAGACCCAGAGCGATCTCCGCGAGCTCGAGCAGGGCGTCCGCGCGGCTCGTGAGGCCGCGCCGAACGTCGCGCTCGTCGCGAGCGCGACGTTCACCCGCGACGACCGGACGCTGCTGGGCTCGACTCCCGAGGAGGTGGCGCACACCGTGGTCGGCCTGGGCGTCGAGGCCCTCGGGGTGAACTGCGGTGAGGGCCCCGCGCAGATCCTCCGGATCGTCCGGGCCATGCGACCGGCGGCGAGCGCCGCCGGGGTTCCGATCGTCGCCCGCCCCAACGCGGGGGGCCCGGCGGAGGTCGGTGGTCGATTCGTGTACCCGGCGACGCCTGAGTACTTCGGCGAGATCGCGCAGGCGCTGCTGGACGACGGCGTTGCGGCCGTCGGCGGCTGCTGCGGCACGGGACCCGCGCATACGGCGGCGATCGCCGCGGCGCTCCGCGATCGAGCGCCGCACCCCAGGATCGAGTTCCCCGAGGCGGATCACGGGGAGCGGATCCTCGATGTCGTAACGGTCGTTCCCCCGACGAAGCTGGAGGCCAAGCTCGCGACCGGACGTTTCGTCGTGACGGTCGAGATGGAGCCGCCACGATCGTTCAACGCGGCCCGGCTGGTCGCGGCGGCGGAGACGCTTCGCGACGCCGGCGCCGATGCGATCGACGTCGCGGACTCGCCCATGGCCAAGATGCGGATGAGCGCCTGGGCGGCGTGCCGCCTGATCCACGAACAGGCGGAGATCGAGACCGTCTTGCATTTCCCGACCCGTGGCAGGAACCTCCTCCGCCTCCAGGGAGACCTCCTGGGCGCTCACGCGCTGGGCATCCGGAACCTCTTCGTGTGCGTCGGGGACCCCGTCACGATCGGCGAGTACCCGCACGGGTCGAACAACGTCGACGTCACCGCGACCGGGCTCCTGTCGATGATCACGCACGCCTTCAACGCCGGCGTCGACCGGTCGGGGACCTCGATCGGGTCGCCGACGTCGTTCTTCGCCGGGGCGGCCGTGGCCCCGAGCGCGCCCGATCTGGAACGAGAGGCTCGTCTGCTCGCGCGCAAGGCGGAGGCCGGCGCGCGCTTCGTCCTCACGCAGCCGTTCTATTCGATCGAGCCGCTGCTCGCGCTCCGCGAGACCTACGAGAAGGTCGCGGGCGAGCCGCTCACGGTTCCCATCGTCGCCGGGGTGCTCCCGCTCATGACGAGCCGGCACGCCGAGTTCCTCCACAACGAGGTCCCCGGGATCGAGATCCCCGAAGCCTCCCGCCACCGCATGCGGTCGGCGGGTGACGACGACGAGCGCGCGTGGCGCGAAGGGGCGGCGATGGCGATCGAGCTCGTCGCGGCGCTCCGCGACGAAGATGTCGCGGGGGTCTACGTGATGCCGCAGTTCGGTCGGTACGACCGGGCCGCGGAGGTGGTCGAGGCGGCTCGCGGACCGGCTACGATGTGAGCTCCGATCGTTCTCCGCGGCTCGATCCACCGCTGCGAGACCCCATACACGCCGTGTCCGAAACCGCCGAGCAGTCGCACGCCCTGCACCCCGTCCTCGACGCGCTGTTCGCTCGCATCCGAGCGGAGGTCCCGCTCGATCGCCAGGATGCCCTCACGGCGTTCGCGAAGGCGTTCCTGCGACGACTCTCCGATGAGGAGCTCGAGCATCATGGGGCCGATCTGCTGTTCTCGATGGTCTCGTCGGCGTTCGCCTTCGCCGATCAGCGCGGGAACCATCCCTCGGCGGTCCGGGTGTTCGTGCCCACGGACGCCGACGAAGGGTACGGCTCGGTGGGCACGATCGTGGAGACCAACACGGACGACTCGCCGTTCCTCGTCGATTCGGTGAGTGAGGAGCTCGCGGCGCGCGAGCTCAGGGTCCGGTTGTTGGTCCACCCGGTGATCGGGACCATCCGCGACGAGCGCGGTCGGATCGAGCGCGTGCTGTCGGGCCGGAACGCGCCGCACCGCGAATCCGTGATGCATTACGAGCTCGAACGCCGGCTCGGTGAGGCCGCGCGCGCCGATCTGGAGCGCACGATCGGCGAGATCCTGCACGACGTGTACCTCGTGGTGCGCGACTTCGATCCGATGCAGGAGCGCACCCGGCACATGATGGATCTCGCTCGGGCGGCCGCCGGCCGTTACTCGCCCGAGGAGGTGAGCGGGACCGTCGACTTCCTCGACTGGCTGCTCCAGCTCAACTTCGTCCTGCTCGGCTACCGGGAGTACGACCTACTCGACCTCCCCGAAGGCCGGGCGATCCGCGCGACCCAGGGCTCCGGACTCGGGATCCTGTCCGACGTGTCGAGGAGCACGTTCGCGGACGTCACGCCGCTCGAGAGCCTCCCCTCGTACATCCGTCAGCGGATCGAGGACGGGGACCTGCTCGTCATCTCGAAGACCAAGGCCTACTCGACCGTCCATCGCCGCGCCCGGATGGACTACGTGGGCGTGCGCAAGGTCTCGCCCGACGGACGGATCACCGGAGAGGCGCGGCTGATCGGGTTGTTCACGTCCAAGGCGTACATGGAGCCGGCCACCAAGACCCCCCTGCTGCACCACAAGCTGGAGCAGATCCTGGCGGCCGAGGATCTGATCCCGGGCTCGCACGACTACAAGACGGTCGTCGAGCTCTTCGGAACCTTCCCCAAGGACGAGCTGTTCCAGGGATCGGCCGAGGAGCTGCGGGCGCTGGTCGTCGGTCTCCTCCAGTTCGAGGAGCAGGCCGGGATCCGGGTCCTGGTCCGCAAGGACCTGTTCGGACGCCAGGTGTCGATCGTGGTCGCGCTTCCACGCGAGCGGTTCAGCGCGACGCTCCGCAAACGCCTGCAGGACATGTTCATGGAGCGGTTCCACGGCGTCACCGTCGACTACCACCTCTCCCTCGGGGAGACCGAGTCCGCCAAGATCTTCTTCACCGTGCACGTGGAGCCGGGCGTGCAGATCCCCGAGATCAAGCACGAAGAGCTGGAGGCGGAGGTCGAACGGCTCGCGCGGACCTGGGACGACGATCTCGCCGACGCATTGGCAGCCCGTCTCGGTGAACAGCGTGGTCGTGCGCTCGCCGCTTCGTACGCGCCGCGGTTCCCGGACTACTACAAGACCTCCGACACCGACTGGGAGCTGGCCGTCGACGACGTGCTGAACCTGGAAGAGCTGTCCTCGTCGTCGGACGGGTTCGTCGTGGGGATCGGCAACGAGTCGGCGGGGGAGCGGCTCACGCGGGTGCGTCTCTACAAGACCGGAGGCAAGGTCGACCTGTCGGCCTTCATGCCGTTGCTCGAGTCCCTCGGTCTGCGGGTCGTCGAGGAGATCCCCGTGCACCTCGAGGGCGAGGGACGCGTCTTCATCCACGACTTCGGGGTCCTCGATGCCCGCGCAGCGGTGCTCGAACTCGAGGGGGTCGCGGGATCGGTTCGCGACGCGCTCGGTGCGATGTGGCGCGGCGAGGCGGAGGTGGACTCTCTCAACCGACTGGTCATCGTGGGCGGTCTCACGTGGGAGCAGGTCCACGTGCTCCGCGCGTACCGCACCTACCGGATGCGCGTCTCCGCTCGGTTCACGGACGAGTACCGCAACGATGCGATGGCGGCGAACCCGCACATCGCTTCCCGGCTGGTGGATCTCTTCGAGACGAAGTTCGATCCCGTTCGCGACGCCCCCGCGGACGAAGCGGCGGCCATCCGGGACCAGATCGTGGAAGACCTCCAAGCGGTCGCGTCGCTGGACCAGGATCTGATCCTCCGCTCGCTCCTCGGCACGATCGAGGCCACCGTGCGGACGAACGCCTACCGGAGGGAGCGCCTCGCCCTCGCCATCAAGCTGCGCTCCGCGGATGTGCCGGAGATGCCGAAGCCCTTCCCCCTGTTCGAGGTTTTCGTCTACTCGCCGGGGATGGAGGCGATCCATCTGCGGGGCGGGCTGGTCGCACGGGGCGGCATCCGATGGTCCGACCGGAAGGAGGACTATCGGACCGAGGTCCTGGGATTGATGAAGGCGCAGCGGGTCAAGAACGCGATCATCGTTCCGGACGGATCCAAGGGCGGCTTCATCCTGAAACGGCGGCCTGCGATCCCCGACGAGCTGAAGGACGAGGTGCTCGCGCAGTACGTCACGTTCATGCACGGGCTCCTCGATGTCACCGACAACTACGTCCACGGCACGATCGAGCATCCGGACGGCGTCCGGGTGCTCGACGGGCCCGATGCCTACCTCGTGGTGGCCGCCGACAAGGGAACGGCGACCTTCTCGGATACGGCCAACGCGGTGAGCGAGCGGTACGGGTTCTGGCTCGGGGATGCGTTCGCCAGCGGGGGTTCCGCGGGGTTCGATCACAAGGCGCTCGGCATCACCGCCCGCGGCGCGTGGGAATCGGTCAAGCGGCATTTCCGGCAGCTCGGCGTCGACGTCCTGCGCGATCCCTTCACGGCGGTCGGGATCGGCGACATGTCGGGCGATGTCTTCGGCAACGGCATGCTCTACACGGACACGATCAAGTTGGTGGCGGCCTTCGACCACCGGAACGTCTTCCTCGACCCGAACCCCGACCCGGCGACATCGTTCGCCGAACGTAAACGGCTGTTCGAGCTTCCCGGTTCCTCGTGGAACGACTACGACCGATCGATGCTCTCCCCGGGCGGGAACGTCGTCGATCGAACGGCGAAGAGCGCGACGCCGTCGCCCGAGGTCCGCACGGCCCTGGGTATCCCGCCGGAGGCGCCCGGCGGCATGACCCCGGCGGAGCTGATCCGGTGGATCTTGAAGGCGCCCGTCGACCTGTTGTGGAACGGCGGGATCGGCACCTACGTGAAGTCATCGGAGGAGACCAACGAGGACGCCGGCGACCGAACGAACGACGGTCTGCGCGTCGACGGGCGGGATCTCCGCACCAAGGTCGTCGGCGAAGGAGGGAACCTCGGGTTCACGCAGCGCGGACGGATCGAGTACGCCAGATCCGGTGGACGTATCAACACCGATTTCATCGATAACTCCGCGGGGGTCGACACGTCCGACCATGAGGTCAACTGGAAGATCCTGCTGGGGCTCGCGATCGCGCGTGGCGAGCTGACGCTCGAGGGCCGGAACCGGATGCTCGAGGCGTGTGCCCCCGACGTCGTCGCCCACGTCCTCTACGACAACTACCTGCAGGCGCAGATCCTTTCGCAGGAGGAGGAGCAGTCATCCCCGAGGATCGAGGCCTACGAGGACCTGATGCAACAGCTCGAGGCGGAGGGTGAGCTCGAACGCGACGTCGAGTTCCTCCCGACGACCGATGAGATGGCCGAGCGGCGGGCGAACGGCGTGGGCATGACCCGCCCGGAGCTGTCGGTCCTGCTCGCGTACGCGAAGCGTTCGGTGTTCGCGGCGCTCCTGGAGAGCGAGCTGCCGGACAGCGAGTACCTCGAGGCAGATCTGGCCCGGTACTTCCCGCCCACGATCGTCGACGGGTTCGGCCACCTCCTCGCCGAACATCCGCTGAAGCGGGAGATCATCGCGACGATGGCCTCCAACGACGTCGTGAACTCGCAAGGGATCACGTTCGTGTCCCGGATGGTCGCCGAAACCGGCGCCCATCCTGCCGATGTCGTCCGCGCGTTCCGGATCGCCCGGGATGTGACCGGAGCGGTCGCCCGCTGGGACGAGATCGAGAAGCTGGATGGCGTGATCGATCCCGTCGTGCAGAACGACCTCTTGTCCGGCGTGGACTGGCTCGTGGAGACGACCTCGCGTTGGTACCTCGTCCAGGCCGCAGGGCAGCGGTTGTCCGAGGCGGTCGACGCGTCGCGCGATTCCTTCGCCGAGCTTGCGTCGCAGATCGATCAGATCGGTCCGGAGGCGTGGCGCGAAGAGCACGAGCAGATCGCCGAGCGCCTGATCGCGGAGGGGGTTCCCGCGCCGCTCGCCCGGCGGACCGCGTTCCAGGGCGAGTTGGTCCACGCACCGGACATCATCGCCGTGTCCCACGCCACGGGCCGGGCGCCGCTCGAGGTCGCGCGCGGGTTCTTCCTGTTGGGAGAGCGGCTGCAACTCGACTGGCTCGAGAACCAGCTGGAGGCGCTGCCGGCGGGGACCCGCTGGCAGCGCTGGGGTCGGCAGTCGGTGGAGGATGACCTGTTCTCGTTGCGCCGGTCGCTCTGCGAACGGGCGCTCGAGCTGGCGGGTGGAGCGCCCATCGACGAGGCGATCGACGGCTTCCTCGCGTCTCGCGAGGAAGCCGTCGATCGCCTGCAGCGGTTCCTTCGATCCCTCGGCATCGAAGGGGTCACGGACCTCTCGCAGCTGACGGTCGCGCTCCGGCAGATCCGCGCGCTCGTCGGTTGATGCGTTTTCAGCTGGTGGGGTGCCACGCCGGCAGTCCGTCGCCGTCCGGCTTGATGTGGCCGAAGGCTTCGCCGAGATGCGTGGGCGCGACGATCGTCTGGGGCTCGGCAAGGAGCTCCGCGAGGAGCGTGCGCCGCGTGGCGGTCGAGCGTTCATGGTCGTCGTCCGACCCTGCCCACCATCCCGGGTGGGCGAGCTGCATCGGGTGGTTCCACGTGTCGGCCGACAACAAGGCGCGTGAGCCTTGGCTCGTAACCCGGAGGACCTGGTGCCCCGGCGTGTGGCCCGGCGCCTGGCGGAGCTCGATCTGCTCGCTGATCCGATGGTCCCCGTCCAGCAGCTCGAGTGCCCTCGCACGCTCGAGCGGAGCGAGCAACCGCTCGAACGTGCTCGGCTCGGTGTCGTGCGCCCCGCGCCGACGCAGCCAGGCATGGTCGGCGCGTTGGAGCAGGTAGCGTGCCTGGGGGAACGTGGGCGCACCACCGCGGTCGACGGTCCCGCCGATGTGGTCGTCGTGTGCGTGGCTGAGCGCGACCACATCGATCGCTTCCGGTTCCACACCGATCTCCGCCAACGAGGCCAGGGTGATACCGGGCTTGGGACACCAGTCCATCGCCGGCGAGGTCTCCGGGCCGACCCCTGTGTCCAGGAGCATGAGACCGCCCGGATGACGGAGCACCCAGACGCGTACACGGAGCCGCCACGCGTCGCCTTCTCCGTAGACGTTCGGGTATCGGGTCTTCCCGGCAAGCATCGCGCCGGGGGGAGCACCCGGGAAGGCATCCGCGATCGGTTCGTCGTTCACGTCGACGTCGAGCAACGCGGAGATCTCGACGTCGCCGACGGCAACGGTCGCGTGCGGCACGCGCGGGAACCTACCACCGGTGTACCCTCGGGACGGCTCGGCTTCGAAGGCGATGCGCCCCGGGAGGGAAGATGACGGCCATGCTCCGCGTCACCTCGCGACTCGTCGCGTCGTGCACGCTCGCGATGCTGATGACCGGCTGCATCAAGGTCGACCTGAACATGCAGCTGCGCGACGACAACACCGTCGACGGGACGATGGTCTTCGCGGTTAGTCGGGATCTCCTCGCGATCACGCACTCGTCCCCCGACGACCTTCTGGGGCAGATCACGGCGAGCGCCGGGCCGCTTCCTTCCGGCGTCCAGTTCCAGCAGTCGGACTACGCGGACGACCGATTCGAGGGGAAGACGTACACCTTCCACGACGTCCCCATCGGTGTGTTCAGTCAGGGCACCACCGCCGGAGAGACGATCTCGATCCAGCGCGTGGGCGATGCGTTCGAGGTGAAGGGGGAGATCGATCTGACCCCCGCCGCGACGGGGCCACTCCAACCGGGGGCCGCGCAGCTGGCCAAGGACATGGAGCTCCGCGTCGCCATCACCTTCCCGGGTCCCGTGTCCCAGCAGTCCGGCGGCACGATCAGCGGCACCACCGTCACCTGGACGCCGGCCTTCGGCGAGAAGACCGAGATCCAGGCGACCGGGGGCGCGATCGGCGGCGGCGGCCACGGGCTCCTGATGTGGATCCTGATCGGGCTCGCGATCGCCCTCGTTGCTGTGGTGGTGCTCGTCCTCATGAGGAGCCGGGCCGAACACGTCGGTCCCGAACGTGAGGGCGAGATGACCGCCGCGACCGAAGCGCCGACGGGCATCGTTCACCCGGCCGAGCGTCCGGCCCCCTTGGATCCGCCTGCGCAACCCCCGTCCGGCTCGGGTTGACACATCGCGTCACAGGACGGCGGATTCGACGACGAGGTCGCCCTCGACGAACCGTGACGGACGGAGCGGCCGCAGGTCGAACGTCTCGCACCGCCCGGTCGTGACGAGCTCTCTGATCGCCCGCCCGGCCGCCGGCGCGTGCATCAACCCGTGCCCGCCGAACCCGACGCAGTGGAACAGCCCGGGTGAGGCCGGGTCCTCGCCGACGATCGCGTGGTGGTCCGGCGTCTCCGGATAGAGGCCCGCCCAGCAGTGCGACGGATCGATCGGCAGATCGAGGATCGCCGGGAACCGGTTCGGGAGCCTGGCCGCCAGCTCGTCGAGGAAGGCGGGATCGACCGAGGTGTCCCAGCCGGGTGGGTCGTCGGGGTTGGCGTACGCGACGACCCATCCGCCGGCGGGCTCACGCCGCACGAGGACGCCGGTGTCCACGTCCACGGTCATCGGCGTGAGCCCGCCGGCACCCGACGGGTCCATCACATGCGCGAGGTTGCGACGGACCGGCTCGACCGGCACGTCGCTCGCCAGGCGCCTCGCCACCGCGCGTGCCCCGGTTCCGGCCGCGTTCACGACGGCGTCCGCATGGAGTTCGCCCTTGGCGTGGCGGATCGAGAAGCCCGGTTCGATCTCGCTCACGGCGGCGCCGGTGATGATCGCTACGCCCCTCGCGCGCGCCCCGGCGAGGAGCGCCGAGACCAGACCCGCCGGATCGAGGAAGCCGTCTCGCGCGTTGAACGTTCCTCCACGGATGCCGTCAGCGCGGACGAACGGAACCATCGAAGCGATCTCGGCGGGATCGAGCCATCGCGTCTCCACGCCGAGCCGACGTTGGAGCTCGCAGGCGTCGCGCAGCCTGCTTTCACTCGGCTCCGTGCCCGCCAGCATGAGGTAGCCGGTCTGATGGAAGCCCAGGCCCCCGACGGTCCGTCCCAGCGTCTCCAGCTCCGGGATCGAGAACCGTGAGAACGCGATGTTGATCTCGGTCGTGAACTGTGCACGGATGCCGCCGTTGGCGAGGGCGGAGGAGCCTCGCCCGGCCGTGTGCGATCCTTCGAGCACGGTCACGCGCACCCCCGCGCCGGCCAGCTCGCGCGCGCACGATAAGCCGATCACGCCGGCGCCGATCACGGCAACGTCGGTCCGGTCCGCCATCCGGCCACGGTACCGGAGCCACCCCGCGTCAGCGGCGGAACAGCCCTCGCTTCTTCCTCTCGGCGTCGGAGCTCGCGGCGAACGCCTCGGCGATCGGTTGCGGAGGAGGCCCCTCGTCCTCGATGGGCTCGACCTCGTGCCCGGAGGGATCGAGCTCGGGGTCCGCCGCCGGAGGAGCGGGAGGAACAGGTTCGACCGCAGCCGGAGGCTCCGGGTCTGCCTCGTCCTTCGGCTCGTTCTCGGGCGCGTCGCCCTCGTCGATCATGGGGACCGTCACCGGCTCCTCCTCCCCGTCGGATCGGCCGGCCGCATCGTCCTGTTCGTCGGAAGGGAAGGCGTCGGTCTCCGGCGACAGGTGCCGGAAGACGGCGGCCGCCTGCGCCGACGCGCCCTTGCGATCGAGGAGCCGGAACGCGCGTCGCTCGAAGGGGTGGGCTTCATCCGGCTTGCCCGACAGGCGGAGGACCTCCGCGAGATGCAGCAGGGCGTTGGCGCGGAGATCCGTCGAATCGGTCTGCTCCGCGAGCGAGACCGCCTCGCGGCCGAGCCTGTCCGCGCGCTCGACGTCGCCGAGCCGCACGAGGGCGCGGGCACGAGCCGTCCGCCACCCCACGAGCGCCGTGGGATCGGTGGCCCACGTCTCCGCGACGTCCGCGAGGGCCATCGCTTCCTCGACGCGCTCTTCGGACGCGAGCACGAGGTTCGCCCACGACGCGGCGATGCTCGCGCGAAGCCGGTCGTCTCGCGCGTGCGAGGCGGCGGCGAGGGCGCGCTGGATCGGGGGCTCGGCGGCGTGGAACTCGCCGGCGAGCCAGCCGATCACGCCGGCCCGATGCAGGGCAACGGCGAGATCCGCGTCCGCGACCAGCCCCTCGATCGTGGCGATCGCGCTCGCGATCAGCTGACGCGCCTCGTCGAAGCGTCCTCGCCGCGCGAGGAGCACGGCGAGCACGCCCGTGAGGTCCTGGTACGCGAGGGGATGTCCCGAGGCGTCCTCTTGCAGTCGCTCGCACCGGGCGATCGCGCGCTCGACGGGCATCGGTCCGTCGAGCAGTGCCCGTCCAACCCCTCGGAGCGCGAGCGCCGCTTCGATCGGATGGTGCGAAGCAATCGCTCGATCGGCTGCCTCGCTCAGATCGTCGACCACGGCCGCCGCATGACCACGTGCCGCGTGCACCTGCCCACGGAGTGCAGCCGCGCATGCCAGGCCCCAGCCATCCTCGAGCTCGGCGAACCGCTCGTACGCCTCGTCGGCGATCCCTCGCGCGGCGTCCAAGGTGCTTCGGTCGGCCGACGCACGGAGCGACGCCCGCAGGATCCTCACGTGGTGATCGATCGCATCGTCCGGGATGCCTACGGTCGCCGTCAGCGCCGCGTTGATCGCCGCCTCGGCTTCCCGCACGCGCCCGGTCTCGACCTCATGCGATGCGGCGCGGAACATCAGCTCTGCATGGAACGGGTCGTCCTTCTCCAGGATGCCGGCGGCCCGTCGCTCCAAGGTCGCGGCGCCCGCCGCGTCGCCGATCTCGAAGGCATGCAGGGCCGCACGGGTCAAGAGGTCGATCGCGTCGGACCGATCCGGACCGTCCGGCGTCGCGTCTGCGCGGAGTCGGACGGCGGCGGCCAGATGCGTCCCGGCCGAGCCGGCATGCCGCCAGCGGCGCGGACCAGCCTCGTGCAGTTCGGCTCGGGCGAAGCGGGAGTGGGCTCCGGCGGCGTCGGCCGGTGGAACGCCGGTCGCGGCGACGTCACGGGCCAGCGGGTGGGCGAACGTGATCGCCGCGTCGTCGGCCGCGAGGATGCCCTTCGCCACGAGCTCGGCGAGATGCCGTTGGACGTCGCTCGCTGAGCCGCCGTCGGGGGGGAGGAAGGCCGGCACCGAGACCGTCATGCCGCCGAGCGCACAGCGTCCGGCGGTCGCTCGGACGTCCGGAGGCAGCGCCGCGACGCGAGCGTCGAGGACGTCGCGCGGCGAGTCGAACGCGGGGATCGTGGACGGATCCGCCGTGAGCGACCATCCGGCCGCGTCGCGGGCGAGGGCCGAGGTTTCGACCAGGAGGGCGAGGCCGTGCTCCAGCATGAGGGGGTTGGTTCCAAGCGCTCCCGAGATCGCGCCGGCCACCCCCGGCGCTGCGACACCGAGCCGAGCGGCGACCAGCCGCTCCGCCGTCGCCGGGTCGAGGGGGGCGATCGCGATCGTGTCCGTGATGCCGACCGGCTCACCGGCGGCCGTGCAGACGATGAGCAGCGGCGACGAGCCGAGCGCTCGCGCGAGATCGGCGAGGAAGGCGGGGAATCCGAAGGAGACCCGGTCGACGTCATCGACCAGCAGGATGGCGGGCCCATCGAAAACCGCTTCGAACAGACGGCGCACCGCCCACCTCGTCTCGTCGACGGCGCCGGTACCCCCCTCGATCGAGACCACGTGGGCGAGTCGCTCGACGAGGCGATCGCCGTCGGGCAGGTGTCCGACCAACGACTCGATGACCGCCCGAGCGTCCGCGGACGTTTCGTTGCCGGTCAGGCCTGCGATGGCCTCGATCAGCCCCTCGATCGGCCACGTGCCGACCATGGCCGGTTCGCACGCGAGCCTCGTGACCCTCGCGTCGGCGGACGCCGCCGCGAACTCCGCGAGGAGCCTCGTCTTGCCGACCCCGGCCTCGCCGACCAGCCCGACGCACGTCGCTCGTCCTGCCTCGCGCACGTTCGCGAACCGTTCCGCCAGATCCGCGAGCTCACGCTCTCGACCGAGGAAGGGCGATCCGCGGGCGCCGACGGGGTCGAGCGGGGCGGCATCCGTGGGCGCCATCGAGGCGCCAGCGGATGCCGCGCCGAGGTCGCGGAGCGAACGGAGCGACGATGGGCCGTCCCCATCGTCGAGCGGCTCGATCACGGCCGCGCCCTCGGTGAGCGGCAGGATCTCGTCACCGGCGACGATCGTCCCCGCCGGCGCTTGCGCCTGCAGCTCGACGGCGCGGTCGATCAGGTACTGCCAGATCGCGTCCTGGTCGGACCGTTCGGTCACTTCCGAGGCGTCGATCCCCAGACGGACGTCGGGGCACGCCGCCGCGGCCTCGAGGGCGGCGCGAGCCGCGACGACCGCAGCGTCTTCCTTCGGGGGGAACAGCGCCACCAGCGTGGCCGGAGCGTGGGAGACGCCCTCGAAGACGGCACCGAGCGACTCGAACAGCCCACCGACCTCGTGCAGCACGTCGTACGCGCTCCGGCCGGCGATCGCGGCCGCGACCGCGGCGAAGACAGGCGGCCCCGCGATCCGTTGGTGCACGAGTGCCGTGCCACAGAACGCGCAGAACGCGGCCTCGGGTTGGGAATGCCGCCCGCACGCCGGGCACGCCGGGGACCTCGTCGCGGGCTCGTCGATCCGGTCGCCGGCGTACGGGGTCCCGAGGTCGCTACTCATCCGTGACGGCTCCCTGGACCACCAGCTCGTCGCGCATGGGGGCGGCATCGGTCGTGGCCGTTCCGAGCGCAAGCGCGAAGTCGTGCGGGTTCGTGGCGACGACGCGCGCGTCCTGCTCGGAGACGAGTCCACCCCGGACGAGCTCGAGCAACGACTGGTCGAACGTCTGCATCCCGTCGTAGCGGCTCTCCGCGATCACGTCGGGCAAGGCAGCCGTCTGTTCGGGGTCGAGGATGCGCTCGTACACACGACCCGTGTTGAGGAGCACCTCGACCGCAGGGATCCTGCCGAGCCCGTCGGCACGCTCGAGGAGCCGCTGGGACACGACGCCGCGGAGCGCGCCGGCGAGCGACACCCGCGCCTGTGGTTGTTGCTGCGGCGGGAACAGCTCGACGACGCGCGAGATCGTCTCGGTCGCGTCGATCGTGTGGAGCGTCGAAAGGACGAGGTGTCCGGTCTGCGCGGCCTGGATCGCGGCGAGCGCGGCCTCGTGGTCGCGGATCTCGCCGAGGAAGACCACGTCCGGGTCCTGGCGGAGCGCCTGTCGCAGGGCCGATCCGTACGAGGTGGTGTCGCGCCCGATCTCCCGCTGACGGATCACGGACATGTTGTCGGTGTGCACGACCTCGATGGGATCCTCGATCGTCACGATGTGCGCGCGGCGCGTCCGGTTGATGAACCCGATCAGCGCCGCGATCGTGGTCGTCTTCCCCGCCCCCGTCGGACCCGTCACCAGCACCAGCCCGCGCTTCGTCTCGGCGAGCGAGCGGATCGTCTCGGGGAGGTGGAGCTCTTCGAACGTGAGGTCCTCGGGGCTCACCCACCGGATCGCGAGCCCGACCGTGTCGGACTCGCGGAGCACGTTGACGCGGAATCGGCCGACCCCCTCGAGGGTGTAGGCGAAGTCCGCCTCCTTCGTTCGCGCGAACTCGTCGGCCTTGTGCGACGGCATCAACGTGTCGGCAGCGGCGCGTGTCTCGGCCGCCGACACGATGGGGAACGGGGCCGGGAGCAACTCGCCGTCCACCCTGATGAACGGGACGTTCCCCGCCTTCAGGTGGACGTCGCTCGCCCGCCGCTCCACCGCGTAGCGAAGCAGTTCTGCTGGGTCCATGGACCAGGCCTTCCCGGGAGATCCTTCCCGAAAGGCTTCGGCCGCACGGGGGACCGCTTGAGCCGGGCGTCCCATGCCAGCCGGTGATCCGTACGGAGGCGTTGCGCGGCAGACGAAGCGCGCTCACGACGCCGGCCGCGAACGGTCCTCGATCTCCCACGCGTGATCGAGCACGTGCCAGGCGGCTCGCCGGACGAAGTATCTCGGCGACCACAGCACGCCCGATCGTGGGGTCCGTTCGGGGGGGTCCCCCCGTGCGCGGGATACGAACGTGGCCAGGACCGCGGCTCTCGCGTCCCCTTCGGCCGGCCGCGCTCCCAGCTTCGACAGGTAGGCGAGCTCGGCGTCGGCGACGTGCGCCACGATCTTGGCGAGCGGGCGGCCGCCGCCGCGCGGCCCCGTGCGAAGCACGCGGCCCTCGGCGGCGGCCGCCTCCCGGTCGAGCGCCGCCCAACAGGCCTTCATGATGGCTGCGAGCCGCGCCGTCTCGTCCTCGTCGATCGGCCGGTCGTCCGCGTCCGGCGCGATCGCGGGCGCTCCGAAATCGGTCGTCGCGTTGCCTTTCACTCGCTCGACGACGCGGAGGCCGCTCAGCTTGACCGGCGCGACGAACCCCGGCTTGCGTCGGCCCAGAGCCTTCGCGTACCTGAAGCCGTACGCGAGGAGCACCTCGAGCGCCGCATCCTCCGTGCGAGCGCTCCGGCACCAGCCGGGCCACTCGATCGCGCCCGCGATGACGCGCTTCGCTCCCCGCTCGACGTAGGTATCGTGCCGAGCCGGCATCCGTCCGCTCTCCTGCATCCCCCGCTCAGACGGCGCGCTGCGATCGGTCGCGACCGAAGATCGAGCTCTCGATCACCCAGAAGAGCGCGAACAGACCGAATCCGATCGCGCCCGCCACCGGATACCTCGCAGCGACCGCGGTGACGGCGAGGTAGATCCACGGACCGAACACGAAGGTCCGGGAGATACCGCGGACCGTGAGCGGATCCGCGTCCGCGCGGAGCAGCCGACCGTCCCGTGCCGCGTAGAACCAGACCGCGTTGAACAGCACGGCGGTCAGGGTGAGCGTGAGACCGTAGGCGATCGTCGCGGCCTTCGCGCCGTCGCCCTGGATGTTCTCGGCGACGAGGCGCGTCGGGAACGGGATGAACGCCACGATCATCAGGAAGCCGACCGTGAGCATCAGCAACGTTCGGTCCGCGTGATCGATCTGGTCCATCACGGTGTGATGGTTCACCCAGATGATCCCGATCGTCAGGAAGCTCACGACGTACGCCACGTACGACGGCCAGGAGCACAGCAACTGCTTCGCCAACGGATCCGCCGGGGCACACGACCCGAAGTGGCCGTCAACGCTCAGGATCAGGAGCGTCGCCGCGATGGCGAATACGCCGTCCGCGAAGGTCTCGAGCCGTCCGGTGTTCATCCGGGCTCGGCCTGGTCCACCGGTTCCAGCACGATCACGGGGATCGTGCGCGAGGTCTTCGTCGGGTACTCCGCGAAGGCCGGCCACCGTTCGGCCTGCCGCTGGTAGAGCTCGGTCCGTTCAGGCTCGTCGGTCACGCGTGCCCTCGCCTGGAACCGCCGATCGCCCACCTCGATCGTGACGTCGGGGTTCGCCGTGACGTTGTGGTACCAGTCGGGGTTGGCGGGTGAGCCGCCTTTCGTGGCGAAGATGACGAATCGGTCGTCGTCGGCGAGGTACGCGAGCGGTTTCGTCCGCTCGGCCCCGGTCCTGGCTCCTCGCACGGTGAGCAGCAGGAGCGGACGTCCCTCGAAGTATCCACCGACCTTCCCCTGGTTCGTACGGAACTCCCGGATGATCCCGACGTTCCGATCCTCTGGTTCCGTCATGCTCCCTCCTCGGTGACCGGCCGCGTGGGGAAAACCTAACCGCCCGACGATGGCCCGTGTTCCCGACGGCGGTATCCCCCGCCCGGGCATGATTCCCCCCCGGTCGGTCCTTCAAGCGGCCGATCGCCACCCCGCCGGTTATCGTGGGCCGGTCCGTGGCGCGTTCGATCAGGTTCCAACCCTGTGACATCGACCTGAGATGCCACGCTGGGAGGGCCCGACCTATGGGTCGGCCCTCCCAGCCACGTGGCCGTTGTCCTCGTCCATGACAGGACTGTCACCGCGGCGTCGTTCCACGGGGCCTACCCAGGTTGGGGCGACCTGGCTACTCTGGGGCCTGAGGGAGGGCCGTGGACCCATCTGCTCGAGCATCCGGTGTCGAGCCGGCGCTGGCCGGCAGGGTGCTGCTCGTGGACGACGAGCAGCGCATCGTGAACTTCGTCCGTCGCGGCCTGGAGGCGGAGGGGCTCGAAGTCGACCCCGCCGGAGGCGGCGAAGAGGGTCTGCAGCTGGCTCTGTCGCGGAGTTACGACCTCGTCATCCTGGATCTGGTGATGCCGGACGTCGACGGTCTCTCCGTCTTGCAGCAGATCTTGGAGCGCAAGCCGACGCAGTCCGTCTTGGTGCTCTCGGCGCTGAGCGACACGGCGTCGAAGGTGCGCTCCCTGGAGCTCGGCGCTGAGGATTACCTCTCCAAGCCGTTCTCGCTCGAGGAGCTGCTCGCCCGGGTGAGGGCCAGGCTCCGCACCGCGGCGCGCGCGGACCAGACGAAGCTGGTGGTTGGCCCGACCACCCTCGACCTGATCCGGCGACAGGTCGACGACGGCCGGGGGCAGGTCCCGCTCGCGGACCGAGAGTTCCTGCTGCTGCAGGAGCTCATGCGACACGCGGGCAGGTCCGTGTCGAAGGAGCGACTGTTGTCGTCGGTCTGGGGCTACCACTTCGATCCGGGGTCGAACGTCGTCGACGTGTACGTCCGCCGCCTCCGGGCCAAGCTCGGTCCGGACGCGATCACCACGATCCGCGGGGTGGGGTACCGGTTCGATGCGTCCTGACGCCCTCGAATGGCCGCATCGGGAGCGGTGGATCGACGTCGCCTGGGTGCTGTTCTCGTTGGTCAACCTCGCCGCGATGCTGCTCATCCCGACCTGGGAGACGGTGCCGTTCCATTTCATCTGGGTCAGCCTGACGCTGCTCTACGGGTTCCGCGTCTGGCGGACACGTCCCACCCTCACGGTGCTCGCGGCCGTGATGGGGATGACCGGTCTGTTCATCGCGATCGACTACTCGCGAGGAGCGCAGCCGCTCGATGAGATCACTGAGGTGCCGCTGATGGCCGCCATGTTCGTGGCGATGGTGTGGCATGCCCGACGCCGGGTGTCGGCCATGGAGGAGACGGAGCGCGTGTCCATCGAGAACCTCCGGCTCCTCGAGCGTGAGCGGCGATTCGTGCAGGATGCTTCGCACGAGCTCCGGACGCCGATCACGGTCGCCCTCGGCCACACCGAGCTGATCCAGCGTCGTGCGACGGATCCGACGATCGTCGACGACGTGGACGTGATCGCGGACGAGCTGGCGCGATTGCGGCGCTTGGTCGACGGTCTTCTGCTCCTTGCCGGGACCGAGGATCCCCAACAGTTGCACCTCGTCGCCGTGGACGTTGAGGAGATCGTCGTCGAAGCCCTTCGCCGCTGGGCGGCGACGCCTCGCCAGTGGCTGCTCGGTGCCGCCGAGGAGGCGATCGTCGTGGCCGACCCCGATCGGCTGGCCGTGGCCTTCGATGCGTTGATCGAGAACGCCGTGCAACACACCCAGGAGCAGGACACGATCGAGGTCGGCGTCCGTCGTCGCGATGGCATTGCGGTCGTCTCGTTCCGCGACACTGGGACGGGGATCCCCACCGAGGACCTCGATCGCATCTTCGACCGCTTCGCCCGGGCGGATCCCGGCCGAAGCCGCTACACCGGCGGCTTCGGGCTCGGGTTGTCGATCGTGCGAGCGATCGTCGAGGCGCACGACGGCAAGATCCATGTCGTGAGCACCGTCGGCGTCGGGACGACCTTCGAGCTCGAACTGCCGCTCGAAACGAAGGCCGGTTCGCCCAGCGCCTCGGCTCCAGAGACCGGGACGATCACCGAGCGCGTGACCGTGGAAGGCGGTGCCCGTGGTCATCCCGGCTGATCCGGTCCCGCTCGGCGTGGGGATCTCCGCCTTGGTCTACCTGTCGGCGGATGCGCGGGTACGGCGCGCTCGCGGTCGCGTGCCGCGACCGCGAGCGCGCCTCGCCTTCCTCAGTGGTCTCGGGGTTGTGGTCGTCGCGCTCACCGGCCCGATCGACGCGGCCGTCACGACCTCGTTCTCGATCCACATGATCCAGCACCTCCTGCTGACGATGGTGGCGGCGCCGCTCCTGTTGCTGGGGGCCCCGATCACGCTCGCGCTGCAAGCGTGGCCGGGCACGCCGCGCCGGTGGGTCCTCGGAGCGCTCCGGAGCGCGCCGGTGCGCCTGTTCGGCAACCCGCTCGTCGCCTGGGCGCTCTTCTTCACCGTGCTCTGGGGCATCCACTTCACGTGGCTCTACGACGCAGCCCTGCGCAACGACGGTCTGCACGCGGCCGAGCACATCGCGTTGCTGGTGACGGGTCTCCTGTTCTGGATGCCGATCGTCCGCGCCGATCCGGCACCGTCTAGGCTCTCGCACCCGGCCAGGATCCTCTACCTGTTCGTGGCGATGCCCGCCATGGCGTTCCTGGGCCTCACGATCGTGACGACACGCCACGTGCTCTACCCTGCGTACGCACAGGCCGAGGGCGTCGCGCGGGCCCTCGCCGATCAGCGGGCGGCCGGGGCGATCATGTGGGCAGGGACCATGGTCCTGATCGTGCCCGCGCTGGCGTTCGTCCTGCTGGACTGGATGCGTGCGGACGAGCGCGAGGCCGCGAGGGTCGACGCGCGACTCGCTCGATCGACCATGAGGAGGGCCTGATGCCTTCGCGCGAACGATGCCTACGGTGCGGCGGACCGGTGGCCGACGGGGTGGCCATCTGTCATCGCTGCAACCCCGCCAGTCTTCCGGGCCCGAGCCGCACGCAGTACCACGCCACGGTCTTCCTCGTGGTGATCGTCACGTTGGTGCTGGCGGCGGGCGTGCTGATCGCCCGAGGCTGACCCGTTACGACGCCTCGCCGGCGTGCGACCGGGAGACGTCCCGGAGCCACCCGGCGGCCGAGACGGCCGCGGCGATCCCGCCAACGATCAGGATCCATGGGCTGACGATGACCCCCACCGCCAGGATGACCCCCGCGATCGCGAACCCGAACGGCCAGATCGTCGGCGCGACTTGGATCTCGGCCTCCTCTTCCTCCGGCCGGCCCTCGACCTCGCTCGAGCCGACGAGCCGCAGGATGATCCCGAGGAAGCAGAAGGTCACCGCCGACAGCAGCAGCTCGACGGTCCCGGCGTGCTCATGGCTGGTGAATCCGTACACGCCGCCGGTGACCGCGAGGAACGCCGCCAGGCCGAGGCAGATCCGCGACAACGTATTCATCACGTCACCTCGGTGTCAGCAGGTAGAAGGTCGTGAAAAGACAGAGCCAGACGACGTCGACGAAGTCCCAGTAGATCGCGCCGGCCGCGAGCGGATCGTGATGCGTCGACGACAGGCGACCCCGCAGCCCCTGGCCGAAGACCAGGCCGAGGAACGCGACGCCCCCGATCACGTGCGCCATGTGGATGCCGGTCATCACGTAGAACAGCGTCCCGAAGACCCCATCCTTCAGCCCGAACCCCAGCTGGGAGTAGTCGTACAGCTGCAGGCCCAGGAACACCACCCCGAGCGCGATCGTGGCGCCGAGCCACCACAGGGCCGGCCGCCGCCTCCCGGCGCGGGTGGCCCGCAACGAGAGCTGGACCGCGACGCTGCTTGCCACGAGGACCACGGTGAGGATCGTCGCGATGTCGATCTTGAGGTGGGGAACATCCGGTGGCGGCCACGCGGGGGCGTTCGCCCGGATCGTGAAGTACCCGCCGAAGAAGGCGGCGAAGAACATCGCCTCCGAGGCCACGAACAGGACCATCCCGAGCACGGGCCCGCTCATCTCCGGCCGCGCCCGCTCCCTCGGCGTCGTGACGTCGCTCATGTCGTCGGCTCCTGCTCGGCCATCCGCCGGTCGTACGCCGGCCGATCCGAGCGGATCGTCGGGAGCGCGTCGAAGTTGTGAGCCGGCGGCGGCGAGGACGTCATCCATTCGAGCGTGTTGGCGCCCCATGGGTCGTCGGGAGCCGTCCGCGGCTTCCGGAGGGTCAGGAAGATGTTGAGGAAGAAGATGATCATCGCCGTCGCGATCACGAACGCGCCGATCGATGCCAAGAGGTTCAGGAAGCTCCACCCGAGGTCGGGCGGGTAGTCGGCGATGCGTCGAGGCATGCCGCGCAGGCCCAGGATGTGCATGGGGAAGAACGTCAGGTTGAACCCGACCAGCTGGAGCCAGAACTGCCAGATCCCGAGGCGCCTCGAGAGCATCCGTCCCGTCATCTTCGGGAACCAATAGAACATCGCCGCCATCACGCCGAAGAGCGTGCCGCCGAACAGCACGTAGTGCAGGTGGGCGACGACCCAATAGGTGTCGTGGATCGCGAAATCCATCGCGGGAGACGCCGCCCACACGCCGTCGATCCCTCCGATCAGGAACATCGCGATGAAGCCGAGCGCGAATAGCATCGGCGGTTCGAAGCGAAGCTTCCCGCGCCAGAGCGTCGCCAGCCAGATGAAGAACAGCACGCCGGTCGGGATCGAGATCAGCTCGGTGGTCACGCTGAAGAACGGCAGCTCGACCGCTCCGGTCGCGAACATGTGATGCGCCCACACGCTGAACGACAAAGCCGTGATCAGGAGGAACGCGAGGATCACGCCCCGATAGCTGAAGATCGGCTTGCCCGAGAACACGGCGATGATCTCGGTGACCACGCCCCACGCCCCGAGGATCAGCATGTACACCTCGGGGTGGCCGAAGAACCAGAAGACGTTCTGCCACAGGATGACGACGCCTCCTCGGTTCGGGTCGAAGAAGGTCGTCCCGAGCTGACGGTCGGCGAACACCATGATCAGTCCGGCCGTGAGGACGGGCGCCGCGAGGATCACCAGGAGCGAGGTCGCCAGGATGCTCCACGTGAACACGGGCATCCGCATCATCGTCATCCCGGGTGCCCGCATCCGCAGGATCGTCACGATGAAGTTGATCCCGCCCAGGATCGAAGCGGTGCCGACGAGCATGAGGCCCACGATCCACAGGTCCTGTCCCGTTCCGAGCTGTTCCGCCAGCGGGGGGTAGCCGGTCCAGCCGGCCGCTGCCGCTCCGCCGTGGGTGAGGAACCCCGCCAGGATCGTCAGCCCGCCGGCCGGAAGCAGCCAGAACGACAGGGCGTTGATCCTGGGGAACGCCATGTCGAGCGCTCCGATCTGCAAGGGGACGAAGTAGTTCCCGAACCCCGCGAGCAGCGGGAAGATCACGAGGAAGATCATCAGCGTGCCGTGCAGCGTGAAGAGCTGGTTGTAGGCGTGCGGGGCGAAGATCTGCGTCCCCGGCCTGGCGAGCTCGGTCCGCATCAGCAGCGCGAAGATCCCCGCCACGGCGAAGAACGCGAAGCTGTTGATCAGGTAGAGGAGCCCGATCTTCTTGTGGTCGGTCGTCGTCAGCCAGTCGAGGAGCCGGCCGCGCTCGGGTTCCGGCGCGAGCGCCGCGGTCGGTGCCTCTTTCACCGCCATGTCGTCTCCTCCATGTTCATCCGGTGCCCGATCCCGACGGCGCCACGACGAAGGACCCCGACATGGCGGGCCCGTGGACGTCGCACTGGAAGTAGTAGTGGCCGGGAGGGAGACCGCCGGCGTGCAGGGTCTCGCTCGCCGGGCCGGTCAGCTTCGGCGACGTGAAGTAGGTCTTCTTCTCGAAGAAGCTGTCGTAGATCGAGAAGTTGTGCTGGATGCCGTCGTCCTGGTTCGTGACGCTCACGGTGAACGGCTGTTTTGCGGGGACCGCGAGACAGTTCGTGTTCCACGAGATGTTGTGCGCGATCAGGGTGAGAGACGTCCCACTGGGTGCACACGTGACGCTGGCGGCCGCCTTGCGTTCCTGCAAGATCCACGCCTGGTAGTCGGGAGGCGAGACGACGTGCACCTCGAACGTCATCTTCGAATGGAACAGGCCGCAGAACTCCGCGCATTGGGCGTGGAACGTCCCGAGCACGGTCGGCGTGAAGGTGAACGAGGTCATCCGCCCGGGGATCGCGTCGCGTTTGAACAGCAGATCGGGGACGAAGAAGGAATGGATCACGTCTCGGGACGTCAGATCGATCTCGACGGGTTCGTCGACGGGCAGATACATCTGCGCGGGTTGCTGTGGGGCCGTGTCCGATGCCGTCTTCCCGGAGACGAAGATCCCCTCGTTCTGATACAGGAACGTCCACTCCCACTGGAAGCCCTCGACATGGATCTTGACCTGTGGGACCTCCGCCTTCTCGATCTTCATCAGCGTCGCTTCGCCGAACGGGAACAGCGTGGCGACGATCACCGCCGGGATCACGAAGAAGACCCCCAGCGATCGGTTCCCACCCACGGTCTGTGGCGGCGCCGCGGTGTCACGCTTGCGATAACGGATCACGGACCAGATGAGCAACCCCTCGACCACGATGAAGACCGGTGCGGCCAGGAGCATGATGACCGTGTAGAGCTGATGGACGTCCTGTCCCTGCGGGGAGATCCCCTCCTTGGCGCAACCGCCGAGGAGGAGAAACGATGCCCCCGCGAGGTACCTGGCTACTCGAGGCCGGCGCTCGGCTCGGATGGGACGCACCCCCCGGTCAGGTCACGGTGAACTGAGCGACCATGCCCTTCGCGGCGTGCGGGGGTCCGTTCTCACCGCCGCTCTGGGTGCCGGTCT